>JAABUY010007107.1_pt1 | contig 10754 bp, 11 predicted proteins | sample 5560271 | NCBI WGS metagenome assembly JAABUY01 (sample SAMN10711886, study PRJNA513374) | rock metagenome | isolation source: Antarctica rocks | place: Antarctica: Victoria Land, University Valley
TCCTAGAGCAGCTGTAAGCAAGATGGTGGCTCAGACGACACAGATGAACGGCAAAGATCATCACATCGTGACCGGCATCAAGGAGGTGCCTGTCACTTTGGACAGGCCTCCTGCTGTATACCTGGAAAAGCATGTCACAAACCCCGGCGTGGCCCGTGTAAACTGCTGCCCGACCGTTGATACACCTGACGGTATGATCCTGAGCATTCCACTCCATCCTTTGTACTTTTTGCAGACCCAGCTCACTTTCCGGGTCCGGTCTAACTTTCAGCGTCACTGCACGCGGATCAGTCCGGTCATCTGGTGATATTGGCGATCTTCGGGCTGCTGAGGATCGTCCGTTTTTTTTGTGCTTTCAGGCGGCGACAACCCATCTAACCGAACAGTTTTGCAGCAGCACTGTGACTTCTGGGACGAGGACAAGGATGGCATCATATATCCTTTGGACACATACAGGTGCTTGTAACAACTTACAACATCTGTCAGGAATGTATAGCGTATGGCTGTAACACAACAAAGTAGCATGGCAGATGAGTTGGCTTTGTGCAGAAGCTGCAAAACACTACAGTGTTTACAGTAACGACTGGAGATGTCTGTCAAGTGCAGGGGTTTCAGGAGGATTGGCGCTCCGTTTTGGATGTCTTTCCTAGCTATGTTCTTCGTCCATGGCAGTTTCAGTTACTGGACTTGCCCAACCTGGATCCCTGACCCAAACTTTGGGATCTACACTGACAAGATCCACAGGGTATGTATCCATGCCATATGAAGATGTACACTGGAAGCTATTGCTGTGCTGTGACATGTTGCTGACTATCTTACAGAGTTGCTTCTTGTTGGAGCTTTGGAATTGCTCGTCATTGTGATTGTATTGTGCTTGGATCCAGCAGATGTAGGACATGGCTTGCATACGCACAATTGTATTTGCAGCCCTGATGGGCATGTCACAACACAAAAGGCAGGCCTCCTTCATACACAAGGCGTAATTCATATCCAGCGGCAAATGTGGTTGAGTCAAACAGATGTTGCTTGGGTATGCAGACTAAACATGGCAGTGACTCAGAGACCTATGACACAGAGGGTCGCTTCAACCCAATGGCATTTGAGAACCAGTTCTCCAAATACGACAAGTGAGTATTGTCATCTGCAGCTTTGACTGGGTCGTAGCAATGTTGTTGCCATACCAGGTGTCGTGAAGCTACACATTGTATGCATTCGTTGCTGATTCCGCCTGTGCATTCTCATCTGCATATCTGCCTCTTCTTCTTCTGCCTGACAGCAGAAACAGCACTTGCAATTGTGCTGCCCCAGTTCTGTGCAATACACATCACAGGTCAGCCTTTTGCATTGCCATGCTGCGCATTTGCAGGTCTTTCTCAACAGTTAATGCGCAGGGCATTAAACAAATCTGGCTGTACAAGCATATTCATGGGCTGCTGTACCATATCATGCAATGGTACTCAGATTTTCACCAAGAAGCAATGATGTGAATGTGGCTCGGCTCAATGCAGAGACAACAAGGGTGGCCTGACACTGAAGGAGATCTGGAACCTGACTGAGGGCAACCGCAACATCATGGATCCAACCGGCTGGGTGGCTGAGAAGCTGGAGTGGCTAGTCACCTACTACCTCTTTGCTGACGATGACGTGAGTTTCTGCTTCCTTCCTTGTTTGCCTCCATTTATGACGTCCTGTACAGATCTGTGTTTCTTTGTGAAGTGCGGCTGACGTCAGTGATCCATGCCATGAGGGTGATTAAGTCATCCATGTCATTCAAGTCATTCCTGTTTGGAGCTTAATGTGGGTGTCGGTGTTGTTGTAAATGTACATTGTTCAAATCGGCATGATGTGTGGTATCATGTGCTGGTGGCATACTACTTGCTTGTTGAGCAAGAGCGTTGTCTGGATGAGCGTGGGTTGGCAGCCGGCTTGTTTGGTCAATGATGTGTGATAGTGTGCAAGTCTGCCTGAATGCATGCTTGCTGGCAGCTGAACAAGCTTGCATTGGCTACTTCCTGTCCTAGTGCAATGCATGTGTTAACAATACAGATCAATACAGATCATAGACAAGAGTTAGACATCGCATCCCATTGGGTTATGATGTGGATCATGTGGATCCTGACATCGAAACCATCTGTTTGCAGAAAGTCTTGAGGAGGGAAACTACCAGAAAAGTCATTGATGGGTCTGCCTTCTTTGAGAAGGCAAAGCAGCTGGAACAGAGAAAGCGTGGTGCCAAAAAGATGGCCTAAGCCGTTTGCATCATTACGCAATCAAATTGGCATTGAGACCTCTTGTGAGATGTGCCTCTGCACGACATCAGGATCTCTTGCCATGGCTGCGTATGTAATGCTACTTGTAACGCCCTGTTGTTTCTTGGCACCTGTCAAGGTGCTGAAAGCACATGGGCCTGTTGCTATGCTCAAGGCCAAGTCTCAACCTAGGTTGCAACGTACCTGTGGAGGGCAGCAGTCTTGTGTAGCGCAGCCAACAGTACACTTCATCGATGTTTTTGTTGCAATCTGCACTGAATTGACCATTGAGCATGTTTGAGCAATGGCATTAGGTCATTAGGAGTGTAGAGGGAGCTGGGATAGGAAATTTCCTGTAGATTACACCAATGACATACTGTTTGCGTGGACTTTGTTGGATATTGCCTGTTGCTGCCAACATGTTTGTTGCCCATTGGTCTCAGATTCCACAAATCCGTACGGTGTTCGTCGCATAGTTCTTAGTCGGAAGAATGTATTTTCAGGCAGTCTACTTTTGAGTTTTAGGATACATGCAAGTGTAATGATGTTTTTAGCATGTTCAGGATCAACCAACACATCATGGAATAGTCTGGCTCTTTTCAGCATGTAAAGGTATCAACGTTCAATCGTTCTGGCTAATCTATGCCTAATCGGCTCTTGCGCACATCAGCAGGTGGCCATGCATGACATCAGCCACCACAATGTACAACAGTGCATCAGGCGCCTGCTTTGTAACAGCAATTAAATTGGCCGGCTGCAGTCAGGATTGCCATGACACACTGTTCATCTGCCTGGTGTAACAAGCAGGCAGAAAATTGTATGTATAGAAGATGTGTTTACTCCAAAGATAATGGCTAAATAGTTTGTACATCCACTGAATGCTGCACTGTCTGGAGCCATCACCAAGACCCAGCTCAAAGACAAGTCCTCCCTATTGCCTTTCAAAGCTCAATCTCAAAGCACGCTATGCATTGCTCATGGCCCTTGATCTAGATGCAATGGCATTCTGCCACCTGGGCAGTGGAAAGTGGCCTTGTCTGAAAAGGCTAGACATCATGAATGTAAAGAGGATCTTTTCACACAATGAGGACATCGAGCTGTTAGTACACGGATGGTATCCTCTGTTACAGACTCTGCACATCGGCAGCAACAGCCTATGCTATGCAAGTGGTGTTGCAGAGCTCATTAAAGGACATTGGCCATTGCTGCAATCACTACAGGTAGGCTCTTTTTGTCAACTGGCACACTGAATAGTCAACAACTCCGATTTGGATGCCTCTGCTGTGGGTGCTGGTGCAAGTGGGACAGCATTGTACTGCAATTCTGTGTTGGGGTCGGGTACAAGTCACTGCTAGCATTGTAAGCAGGTTTATTACCTCCGCATTTGAGCTGCATTGTGACAAGGTTTGACAACGCCAATGCTTGAGTGTGCAGGTGCACTCAGAACTCAAGATAGAAGCTGTCTCACAACTGGTCTTGGGCACCTGGCCATTGTTAGAGACACTGACAGTCACCTTTGAGGACCTGACTGAACAGATCGTCAACACAGTTGTCACAGGAGACTGGCCTATGCTGAAGGAACTACACATCAATGTCCGAGGATGTAATCTGTGGGATAGGCAGCGCGTGGACTCATGGCAAGCGATTGAGCAAGGCTGCCATGATGTATGCAGGAGCCGATGGCCAGGCCTGCAGGTTGCCAACTTTCCAGACTCCAAGGCTCTGGAGAAGCGCCTAGACAGGCAAGAGCAGAGGATGTCGTTGGTCAATCTTATACAGAAGCAGGCTGTAGACTCATTCGACAGCCTTGAGGAGCTAAGGCTCAAGGAGTTAGAACTTAAGGAGGTAGAGCTCGAGGAATTCAAGCTCGAAGAGTTTGAGCTTTTGAACAATAAAGCGTACAACAGGTTGTGAACTTAGCTTGTGAACATGGATGGTGAGTGTAGGAGATCTAAAAGAACAATACCTTATGCTAAAAGCGGTGACAAGTCAAAGGTATACTCTAGCTTAGAGTTGAGTTCTCAAAAGGTTCGCTAAGCCAATCAATGCCAAGTTGTGTGAAGTACAAGCCTCAAGCGTTACATGTCAGCATGTGCTCAGGTGCTATACGTGACTGCCTGGAGATGCTTAACCACAAGCTGCCTTGACGTTAGGGTCCTGTTTTGCTGCAGATGTGTGAATGCTTTGACTGTTTTGCTTCTTGATTACTTAACCCTATTTGATTTCCTGAAAATCATTTAGTCCTTGTTTTCCTCTGATACCCTATCCCAGACATGGCATTGAAGTGAGATGTTCTTGTGTTGCTGTGTAAGTTTGCAGCAAATCTGCACACCCTTGCGTGACTGTCGAATTACATGCATGTTGCAGCGCACGGCCTCAAACGACAGTCACACTAGCACTGTTGCCATTCATGCCAACGCCTTGCTTTGGCATAGCTCGGGATGTTTGGCACATCCTGGGCTACTTCCTACCCATGAGGTTGATGCCAGCAGACATGGGCTTGCAAGCCCCTTGGGACTGCTGGAATCGAAAATGCTTGTGACCCGCCCTCAAGACGTCTTTGCTAGGAGGGAATGCTGAGGTTGTGCCACAGCAACTTCTGTCTCTGTGAGTTTACTCAACATTACCTAGGTTCCTGAGCTGCTACCAGTGACTGGAAACAGAGTCAAAGTGCTAAGCTTGGGCGTACTCAGATTGAAAGCTCTATCATCTGCTCATGTAATGTATCATTTGCAAGCACCTTTCAAGGCTACCAACATCCCTCTAATTGTCTTGTCTATCGTCTGCCCTTCTTTTTGCCTTTAGCTCCAGCTGGGCGTGCAGGTCCTTTTGGCTTGCTGGCTTCTGCAACAGGTTCATTGCCCTCAATGGTGCTGTCCAGGGCATCGTCAACCCGCCCTGCCCCTTGGCTGCCCTTCACAGCCTCCTGTACAACCAAGGCAATATGATAAGCAAGTTTAGGGTTTAGGACTAGCTGGTTGCAGTACAACTGATACTGTGTTCTTCTGTTTGACGCAGATCAAAGCATGTACAACTCTTCGATGTACATGTCCAGCCTGCTGTGCACCACAAGGGAAACTGCAACACATGTGCCTATAAGCCCGTCAGACATGTGGAAAATTTCAGATGTTTGATGTCACTTCAAATTGCCAAAGCAGCAACCTCTTCTGATCGAAAGTGGCAGGGCAGGAAGTGAAGTGACACTGAGCCAAGTACATCACTTGTGTAATGACATTCACCAAAATTCATGACCCAGGCTGCAATGCAACTGTACATTGTAAGCCTCAATGCATGGGCACACAGACTTGCCTTTTCTCGTCTCCTGTTCCGCTTCTTCTTGAAGTCACTGCGCTGCCATTTGGGCAGCCACCTCTCGGGATCAGGCTTGGGACCAGGATTCTCAGGATCAAAGTTTTTGGGAAGCCTGGGTTTCCTTTTCCTCTTCTTTTTTCCCCTTACTACCCCATTGGCTAGATCAGCCTCTGAAGGGCGCTTCTTGGAAACGCCCTTGCTTGCTCGGCTACCTGCAGTCATTGATCACTCACTCTTGTTTGCAACTGTGGCTGTCCAGGCCTGCATGTATGCATGCTGTATAGCGCCTATGTGTCACTGGATTGCTCATGCAGAACACCAACTACAAGCAGTGAGGCTTAAGCTGCAAAGACCTTGTTTGTTGCAGGTCAGGGTTGCATTTGCTGACAGCACAGTCAACAGCATTCCATTTTGACATGCCTGCCCAGTCCTGCATGCATGTCTGCCTGTATGTTATCTAGCCATGCATGACAAATGAGCTGGATGTTACACAGGCATTCTTATTCATATTCCTCTTGATAGCATGTAAATTCTGTGCTCCCCATTGACCTGTTCCTCAAGCAACAAGAGTAGACAGCTGACCTGCCACTTTGGCTTCCAGATCATCCAGATTGATCCCGGTCAGCTTTGGTAATGGTGGCAAGTTGCTCTGTAGGGCAAGGGCCTGTTGGGGATTGCCCTGCGCACTGGCCCTGGCCAACTGCCCCAGCATCTTTGCTGAAGCAGCAGAAGTACGGTCTAACGATTGCAGCTTCTGAAATGCCTGTGATGCACTCTGTCTGTCTCCCGCTTTTAGCTGAAGATGCACCATCTGTTGCTGAAGCCATGACTGAGCAGTTGACTTTTCAGTCTTGTCTGCTGTCATGCTGTTCTGCCACCATGTGAGCCCCTCCTGAACTGTGCTTATGGCCCCTGCTAGGTTTGGCTGCTGCTCCTGTAGGGCTAGCTGTGTGGCCAGCACAGCTGGCTTATGCCTTACTTCTTCATCAGTGATGCCATCCATAATACTGATTGCCTGCAATCTCAAGAGTCAATGAGAGGTACTCATACATACCTGAGCCCCTGTCTGGAAGCTGTGCTCTGACATGCTGTGTAAAAATCTCCCCGAAAAAATTGGTAAAAAGTAAAACGCCAAAAGTTGTAAATGCTGATGGAAAGTATTTCCGTCCCTCAGTCATTTGCAGGCCAGTCTGCCGTCAGAGCATTCATGAACAAGAAAACTATCTTGATGGTGAAGTATAACCTGAAATAAGTTCAAGGGCAAGAATTAAAGCAGCGGGAGAAACATGAGCTGCAACTTGATAGTGGAGATGACAAGAGTGATCCTGTGTTTGGCAGGGTCTCAGTGCAACTTTGCTGTATGCTGGTGACACCCAACGACAATCCAGCACAAGACAAAGCTCTTAGGGACATAGACAGGGTGTTATTTTGAAAATCATGCCTGTAGCGTCGAGTAAAATTTAAACTCCAAAACATCTGGGGACCATCAGGCGGTTTCACTCAGGCAGATATTTCAGCTAGTTTAGAAGCCCAGCACAGCATTTTCCAGTCAAACATGCACATCAGCAGTACTGCAGCCAAAGCAGGGCATGTCAAAGGCACAGAAGCTTCTGCGCTGCCTACCTGTGCCTGATCATCATTAGTCACAGCCATCTGTGCTCTCATCAGCACCGCCTGCAGGCTGATGACTGGACTGTCTGACTGCAGTCCAGTCAGCACCTTGTCTGCTGCGGCCAGATTCCGGTCCTTCACAAGCACTGAAGCCTCAACAAGGGCCAAAGCAGCTGATCCCAGATACCTGCAGCACAATCATCAATCAAGCAATCATTCAGCAGTTACACATGCACAATCTTTCAAACTGTCATTTGATGTTTGTCATCTGCAGCCAGATTGCTATGCTGTGCATGGGAGCTTTTACAAGAGCACTACAGCAGCTGAAACTGGGAATCTTCAGCATATTGCAAACCATCATACACACCAACATACACATTAACAGAGGTGCAGACAGCTCCAGTGAACATTGTCTCAGAAATGACAGCAAATGGCACAGCAGACACCTTAATGCCTGTGTCTGCTGCAGGCCCAGTTGTCATATACACTGTGTGTGACCTGTTTATACAAATGGCAGATGCTTGTTGGAAGACTAACCTTGTTTTCAGAAGGTCCAATTTCAGCTGGCAAGCCTCGCTCTTGTTTGTCAACAGCAGCAACAGAGCATGGTTGGTGTGCAGCGCCTGTTTCTGGTGCTCAGACAGCCTGGCCTCGACTCCAGGTAGAAGCAGCCCTGGACGCTCACTGTCCATCAACCCTTCAAACTTCTTCAAGGCTTCCCCAGCAAAGCGCTTCTGATGTGACTGTGTACCGGATTGCAGCGCCAGAAGGTTGTTTTGAATGACAGCCAGTACGTTTTCCTCAGCTTGGTGTTTGGTCAGCAGGTCTTGATAGCTAGTGGAGGCTTCTTCTGATCTGCCCAGTCTGCTGGCGACGTATGCTAGCTGACTGGTCAGAGGTGCCAGCTCAGCCTCTACCTCTTCTTCTGGGACGTCGTCCTCATACAGTGTCTCGCGGCCTAGCAGCAGAACCAGAAGTGTGTTGCTGATAAAGCACATGACGGGATTGAACTAATTTGCATGACCTGCATGGTCTGCTGTCGACTGATACTCTGGCTGACTCAATAGAAGTGCCAGCTCCAGCTGCCGCCTCTTCTTCTGCCAGGTCATCATCATACAGCATCTCAAGGCTTGGCAGCACAGCACGTAAGCAAGCACAACAGAAAACTCAGCTCCTGCCAGCTTGTGAAACCTCCAGCTAATCTGTCAACTCAGTCATTGATCTTGTGAGGTGGCATGGCATGGCACAAACTTCCTCTGCATTTCCGTGGTATTGAAGGACTCAATCATTTGCGCATTTCACAGCCTGACAGCATGGCATGGACAGCGCAAATGCATGCCTTAACACCCACAGCTTTGCCGCAGTGAATCACAGAAATTGTGGCAATTTATCACTGCATTGTAAAGACAGATGTCGTGGACGACCTTCACCTCCTGACCGCCCAGAAAACAGCAGACATGTGTGGATCAGGTATTGTCTTCACTGAAGTCTAGTGCTGGCCTCTCCATGCACTGTGCTGCCATACTTTGTACCTCCTGGCTGTTGCAAGCATTCAACACAGCTGGCATTGCTAAAGACATCACTGAGGGCTTCCATCAGAGGCTGGAAGTACTCACCTAGCCGTTGTGCCAGCAACAACTGCTGCTCAGCTGCATCTAGCTTGCCGACTGCCACATCAGCACATGCCTGATTGAAGGCTATCTCGAAGCCGTCTGAAGCCTTCAGGGCCAGAGCGTCCATGACTGCTGGGACCTCATGTGCCCGCCCCCCTGACACGTAGGCTGCCACTACATTTGTGCCAACCTCCAGAGACTTGACCTGCACGTCAAAAGGAGCACGGCTTGTTCTGCATGGGAAATTGTGCAACAGTGCAAATGACAAGCTCTAGGAGTGATGTTGCGTTTCATCAGTGTGAGCTCCAGAGACAGAAGCCTGCTGCTGCAAGTACACCTGTGCCACAAGCCTTTACAGACATGTGATACACATCACTTATACAGATGGGTTTGCATGCTGTACAGCATGTCAGCAAGAACCAAAACTCACAATTCACTCACGGTGACACATCTTTAGACAAATGAGACCTTGAGGAGGTTGCTGCACCCACAGGGCAAGCCTTTCTGTCATGCATCTGTTGTTGCCCCTGTATCTGTCAAATGTAGGCCTCTAGCGCAAGCAGCACACCTTGTGTTGCTGTACAAGCTTGTTGTATGTGGCAATAGCAGCAGTGTAGTTGCCAAGCCTGTGCTGCAGCTGTGCCTCCAACAGGGACTTAGCTGGAGTGTCAGGCATGTTCTGTGCAAGAACTTGTAGCGAGTCCTGCAGCCGATTGAGTCTGTACAGGGCATATGCCTGCAGCCAAGATCAGCTTGTCAGCCATTAAGCACAATCTTTACATGTCGTTGACAGTCCTGCACACCAACTTCAAGAACACTGCTACCTGCTCAAACTGAAAGCTGTTGGCTGGTAGGGTATTGATGTAATCCCATGCTTCCTGAAAGCTTGAGCCCTCAAGTAGCACAGCTACTTTGCACTTGACTGCATCTTGGTCACCTGGCTGTAGCTTGAGGACTGCAGGCCAGATGAACAGTTGTGTAATTACGCGCTTGCTCTGTTCAAGTTGCCAACACACACACAACTCAACTCACTCGAGTCTATTGTTCTCACAGCTTTCTTGTGCTGCTGCCCCTTGATCAGAGGCGCAAGTTTGGTAAACAGCGCTTGCACCTGATCCTCCTTACTAGCCTTAGGAGATACCATCTACCTCTGTGACCCTTTTTGAAGCTGACCGCCGCGAGAGATGCTGTGTGCTACAACACCTTCCGGCAAGTCAGTCTCTGACTGATGGTTGTCTGCAGGGCCCACTGCACTGACAACAAGTCTGCTGAATATTTGTGCTGCGCCAGTGACGTCGGCAACATGTCAGTACATTTGCAGGTTATGGCGCAAGCGCTTCTTGCTCCTGTGTGCCTCCAGTGAGGTCGAGGTGAGTTACGGAGCATGTTTGGGAATCAAAGCGCACTCCGTGCGTTCACGCAACGCGTTGTCAGCAACTTCTGAAAGCCTGCAGACGCATCTGCCTCGAAAAGCTTGGGCGCTTGCAATACACAAATTTGTTCGCTTGACCGAGCATTACTGACAGATGTTGCAACACAAAGACCGCGCAGATGATCAGGCAGGCCATGTCTTATGGTCCTGCCCAACGAAATCTGGGCTCAGGTGTTCGCGCACCTGCAGCCAGGCTTTGCTCAGGTGACGCCTCTCTTCCCTGCATGGTTTCATGCCTTAAGAACAGTCTGCAGCCGCTTTCGCAAGGTTTTTGATGAGAATCTCCACCACCTTTGCGTACCTGGTCACGAAGACAGCGCCGTTGTCAAGTATGGCTTGAATTGGTTCAAGAAAAACAGTCACGTTTTCGAAACCTTCCAGTCTGATGCAAGCACGCCCCAAGAAGTCTTTCTCAAAGCCTTGATGATCCCTGACTCTCAGCTGACAAAAGTACACCTCAGGGCTTTCTGTCAAGACACGCTTGGCCTGTTGTTGCACTTCGAAAAGTTGGCATATTATTACCTCAGTTCGGACTTG
>JAABUY010007108.1_pt1 | contig 10753 bp, 9 predicted proteins | sample 5560271 | NCBI WGS metagenome assembly JAABUY01 (sample SAMN10711886, study PRJNA513374) | rock metagenome | isolation source: Antarctica rocks | place: Antarctica: Victoria Land, University Valley
GCGGGGCTGATGAGGTTCGTGTCCTGATGGGTGCCCATCGGCACACCGTCCCCGCCGCGGGCCGGGCCGGGCCGGACCGGCGGTGTGCTGTGGACAACCACCGCAGGTGGCCCGGCCCCCATCGGCCGGGCCACCTACGGCGCTCAGGTCCCGGCCGTCAACTCCTCGGGCACCTCCAGGATCACCGCGAGGGCCTGACCGCGGTTCCAGGCCAGCAGGTAGCAACGCAACGCGGCGCTGCTGTGCACCCAGACGGTGACAGCACCGACCACGACGCTCAGGACCCGGGCGCTCTGGCCTGCCTCGACGGTGACGGCGTGCTGCTGGCCGCCGAACACGGTGCACACCACAGTCACGTCCTGCCGCCCGGCCGGTCCGGCGACCTGGGCTGCCGGTGCGGTGGGCAGCCGCAGGCTCTGGTTGTGCGCGGCGGCTTCCCGCCAGGCACGCACGTGCGCGGCCAGCGCGTCCCGGTCATAGAGGTAGCTCAGGCAGTCCCCGACCGTGACAGCGATGTACCGCTGGTCGCCGCGGCCGCCGCCAGCGTGGGCGTGCACATCCACGCGCTGCACCCCGTGAGCGCTGAACTGCACCGCGACCTGAAGCCCACACTGCACCGGCCGCACCGCGGTCCCCGCGAAGGTGATGTTCTTGGTGGTGGTGCTTTTGGTGGTGGTGTTTTTGGTGGTGCTAGTCATCGCTGGCCTCCCTGTCCCGTCCGCCGAAGCGGGTGCGGGTGGCCGGTGTCCCCCGGCCTTGAGGGCGGGGGGTTCACCCCTTCGCCGCAAAGCCGCCCGCAGGGGCCGCAGCGGCTCACCGGACAAGGGAGCAAGCCCAAGAAGCTTCCCGGCGCAGCCTGACCGAGGAAGGATCTTGGGCGGCCCTTGTCGGGTGAGGAGCGGCCCCGCACCATCCGGGGGGCAGCCTGAGTTGGGGGGAGCCGGCCGCAGGCCGTCCGTGTAGGTCCCGCCCGTGAATGGCTGCATTGGGGGTTGGGCTCGGTGTTCAGGACCGGCGGTGAGCCGGCGGATGCGTAGGGGGTGCAACGCGATCAGCAGAGGACTGCCCGCGTTCCGGTGTCCCGGCAGGTGCGGGAGCGGATGCTCAAGGCACAGGCACAGTCCGCCGCTGAGACCGCCCTTCGGTACCGGCAGCGGCTGCTGCAGGAGGTGGCCTGGGCCGGGGTCGCCGACGCCGGCGGCTCGCCGGCTGACAAGTTGACTTCAGCCGTGTGCTGCGCCCGTTAGCGGGCGGTTGATACCAGGTGCTCTTGGATGACTCGGCGTTCGCGGTCGGTGCGGTGCTGGTAGTGATCTGCGTGGTGCTGTCGGGTATGCGGACCGGTGACCCGGCCGGACCGGAACCCGTCGCTACCGCCGCTCCGTGGTCCATGATTTGACCGCGCTTGCCTCGGCGGTGTTGTCGGCTGCTGCTGGCCGGCCCGTAGACGATCAAAGCGGCCCTGTTAGGTCTGATAACTTCATTGACCCCAACGTGACCGGCATCCCAGAAGGGGTTGGCGGGCTCAGACGGTCGTCGCAACACCCCCTACTGCTGCTGAGGTGTTGTGCGTGTGGTCGAAGACGGAGTTGATCGAGAAGCAGGCCCGGTTCTGGGTGCTGATGTCTACGGGCTTGCTTGAAGAGCGTCGAGCACGAGGTGCGGGAGCCCCTCAAGTGCGTCCTCGACCTGGTGGGCCGGGGCCGGCTGGGACCGCTCCGGCTGCCGCGCGGGACCGGTCTGGGCCGCAGGGCGTCGACGGTGGCGAGGCCGGGGTTGGTTATCAGCAGCACTCCTCGCCGCGCCAGGCCCCTCGGCCTTCCTTGACCGCCACCGCGGCGACGGCGAGCCCCGCGAGCGGGTCGAGCCACCAGGCACCGAGGGCGGCATTGGCGACGAGCCCGGCCAGGACGGCGGCGGCAAGGTAGGCGCACAGCAGGTTCTGGGTGCCTTCGCCGGCAGTGGCGATCGAGCCGAGCCGGGCGCCGAGCCGGTGCTTGGCCCGGCCCAGTGCTGGCATCACCAGAATGCTGCTGACGGTCAGGGCGATCCCGACCGGGCTCGCGCCGGGGTGGCTGCCGGTGAGCAGGTCGTGGCTGGCCTGCACGGCGACGTACGGCGCGAGCAGCCAGAACGACACCGCGACCGCCCGCTGGGCGGTCCGCTCGGAGGTGTCGGACAGCGTCCGGGTGCCCGTCAGCCGCCAGATCACGATGATGCTGGCCAAGCCCTCGACCACGCTGGACAGCGCCCACCCGACCAGCCCGGTCGAGCCGGCCCGGAACCCAGCGAGCAGTCCGACCGCGCCCTCCACCGTCATCCATCCCAAGCTGGCCCACGACAGCCACACCGCGTTGCGGGCCGCCCGGTGCCAGCCGCTGTCGCGAACCACGGTCGGCGCCGTGGCCGCGCAGCAGCCGCCCGCGCACCTGGTGTCCTCGGGCTCGCCCACGGAATCGGGTGCGGCCTGCGGGGCGAGACCGACCGCGAGGTCGACTGCGAGGTCGCCTGGCACTGCCGGGGCGGGCGTGGTGGCGGTGGGTGCCGGCCGGTCGGTGGTCATTCGGGGTCTCCTTGGTGGTCAGGGCCGGGCGTCGGCGGGGAAGTGCGGCGGTGTCATCCGGCGATCGCGTACAGGCCGATGAACCCCACGAAGAACATCGCGGCCAGCAGCGGAGTCTCGTCGGTCTCGTGAGCCTCCACCAGCAGCTCCTCCACCACCAGGTAGAGCAGCGCGGCGGCCCCGAACGCCAGCACCGCGGCCAGGGTGGTGCGGCTGGCGCCCCCGAGCAGCGCCGCGCCTGCCAGCGCACCGACCGCGGTCAGCAGGCGGAGACAGCCCGCGACCAGCGCCGCCCGGGCGCGTCGCTGGGCCTGCTCGAGCAGCTGCGCGACGACCGACACCGCCAGGAACAAGATCTCGATGGTCAGGGCGATCGTCAGGACCAGCCCCTGCTTGCTGCCCAACGTCGCGCCGAGCCCGACGAGCAGGCCGTCGATGACCAGGTCGATCCCGACCGCCGCCAGCAGCCCCCACGGCAGCGGGGCTGCCCCACCCGGACGTGCCTCACCGGCGCTCACACTGGCCACCTTCGTAGCGGCCGCATCCTGGCGACGGCTGTAGGCGCCCAGCGCCAGCAGAAGCACGACCCCGCCGGCGAACCCGACCAGGACGGCGCCCAGATGGCCTTGTCCGCGCAGGTCGGACAGGACCTCACCGGCAAGCGCCGCGAACACCACCCCGGCGGCGAAGTGCTGCACCCCACTGGTGAGCTTCTCCCCAGGAGCGCGCCACGACGCGAGCGCGGCGCCCACGGCGGCCGCACCGACCGGGAACAGCACCAACCGGCTGGCGGTAGCAACAGCGCCGGGCACCCCTGGACCCCCCCCGGCGGCGGCCGACCTGCCGGTCACCGGCACCCGCGGGAGTCGTGGTCGTGGTCACCGGTCGCGCCGAGCGCACCGAGGTGACCGCCGTGCGCGCGCGGGTCGCCGGGCCCCGCACCCGCTGGGACCGGCAGCAGGTCCGCGCGGTGGTCGACCTGCAAGGTGGTGTGGTCGATCCCGAACCGGCCGGCGATCATGGCCTCCAGGTCCTGCCGGCTCGCGTGGCAGTCGCAGGCGGTGTCGACCAGGATGTGCGCGGACAGCGCCGGAAAGCCGCTGGTGACCTCCCACACGTGCAGCTCGTGGACCTCCAGCACCCCCGGCGTGCTCCGGATGACGGTCTCGACCAGCGCGGGGTCGATGCCGCGCGGCGCGGCCTCCAGGAACACCCGGCCGGAGTCGCGGACCAGCGCGTACCCCGCCTTGACCATCAGCGCGGCGACCAGCAACGTCGCCAGCGGGTCCGCGCGCTGCCAGCCAGTCGCCAGGATCACCCCGGCGGCGACCGCGGTCCCGATGAAGGCGTACAGGTCGGTCAGGATGTGCTGGAAGGAGCCCTCGACGTTCAGGCTCTGCCGGTTCGCCTTGGACAGCACCCACGCAGCGAGGACGTTCACCACGATCCCGGCCAGCGCCACGACCAGGACCAGCCCGCCGCGGACCTGCGGCGGGTCGACCAGCCGCCGCACCCCCTCGACGGTGAAGAACACCGCAAGCAGCAGCAAGGTGACACCGTTGGCCTGCGCGGACAAGATCTCGACCCGCTTGAGCCCGTAGGTGTAGGAACCGCGCGCCGGGCGGGCCGCCAGGCGCATCGCGACCAACGCCAGCGCGATCGCGGCCGCGTCGGTGAGCATGTGCCCGGCGTCCGCGACCAACGCCAGCGACCGGGCGACCAGCCCGACCGTCACCTCGGCAGCCATGAAAGCGACGATTAACGCCAGCGCGACCGCCAGCAGCCGACGGTCAGCGTCCGCGCTCACCCCATGCGAGTGCCCCGCATGTCCCCCGCCGCCGTGGCCGTCGTGGCCGTCGTGGCCGTCGTGGTCCTGATGTTCGGCGTGCCCGTCCCGGGAGGGGTGGGCGGCGTGGGCGCGTCCCGCGTCGTGATCGGGCCTGTCGGGAGTCACCGCCGCTCCGGGTGGATCGCGGTGGTGTGCCCCACGTGCGTCAGCGCGACGTCGAGCAGCATCCGGACATGGCTGTCGGCGAGCTTGTAGAAGGCCATCCGACCGGCGCGGCGAACCTGCACGACGCGGTGGGCGCGTAGCAGCCGCAGTGCGTGCGACACCGAGCTCTCCGACTGACCGACCGCGGCAGCCAGGTCGCACACGCACATCTCGCCCTCCAGCAGCGCCACCAGCAGACGCAGCCGGCCTGGGTCGGACAGCAGACCGAACACGTCGGCCAGCTCCCCGACGTCGTGCTCGCCGGGCATCGCCTCCCGCACCGACCGCACCCGGTCCGGATCGACCACCCGGACCGCGCAACCATCGAACTCACGAACCGACGCGCCGTCATCTGTCCCACTGTTCACATGTGCCATGTCGTGCACCGTACGGGGTCTTCTCCCCGCCCGCCCACCGCTGCCCTTCCCCCACAACCACGCCGCCCCCGGCGGTCACCGGCGGGGCGGCCGACAAGCGCGCGCTCCCTGCTCCTGCCCAGTCCCCGCAAGGACCCCTGCGGCCGCCTCCCACCTCGATCGACGCACACCCAGCCGTGCAGGCAGTCGAACGGGCGGCCGCGGTCTGTCGGCGCTCCCGCTCACTCACCAAGCTCCGGACAGCACCCACGCGGCTCGCCGGCCTGTTCCCCCTGCACCGCAGTCGACACTCGACGAAATCGCGTCCACCCGTCACGCCCACGCCAAGTCGGAGTCCAGCGCAGGCTCCTGAGACAGGGCGCGGTAGATGGTGGCACGAGAGACGCCGGGCCGCCCGCACCCGGGCGGTAAGCTGCTCGAGGAGCTCGGCGTAGCCGGACGGCTCCGGCAGCAGCCAGCGCCGGTCCAGCCGTGAGTCCGACCGCAGCGGCGCGGCCGGCGGTCACTGCCGCCCGCGCCTTGACCTTGGCGGCCGCCGACGTCCCCCGCAGGCGACGCGTCCCGACGGTCGGCAGCTGCCGGTCGTGCCAGCACTACGGCTGGCTGCCCTCGCGCTCGCAGTGCAGCCCCTGCGAGGCCTGGAGCCGCGACCACCCGGCTGGGGACTGCGCTGGCTGCGACCGCACCGACATTGGGCTGCAGCACTGTCGGGGTTGCTGGAAGCTGGCCGCCCACCAAGCCGGCCGGCACACAACACCCGAGGCCCTGCTGTCGGACACCACCAACCGAGTGCAGGCTCGGCCGGGCGGACCAGCGGGCGAGAACGCGGTCGTGCCCGACCCGCGGAGCGGCGCGTTCAGTGTCGGGCCAGCCGGCGCAGGACCCGGCCGGGGTAGTTGCTGATGATGGCGTCCACCCCGAGCTGGGCGCAGTAGTCCACGTCGGCCGACTCATCCACCGTGAACACGTGCACGCGTCCCCTGCGGGCGTGGACGCGCTCCACCAAGCCCGGTTCGGCGCGCAGTGCCGGCAGGGCGACACCGACCGCGGAGACCCCGCGGGGCAGCCGGCCGCCGCGCAGCCACGGCAGCACGAGGTTGGTGTTGAGCACCGTGGGAAGACGGGGAGCGGCCGCGTGCACCCGCCGGAGTGACGTGAGGGAGTACGACAGGATGCAGACCCCGGACGCTGCGCGGTCGGCCGGTGCTGTCAGCCCGTATCGGGTGAGCAGGTCCAGCAGTGCCCGCTCGACCTGTCCTCGGTACCGGGTGGGGTGCTTGGTCTCGATGTGCAGCTGCACTGGGCGCCCCGCGTTCAGCACGAGCTGCAGCAGCCGCTCCAGCGTCAGTACCCGCCCGGCCTCGCCCAGGTCGGTGTCCTCGCCGTCAGACCGGCGAGGCGCCGGTGGCTTCCACGAGGCGAAGTCCAGCTCGTGCAGGTCGGCCAGCTCCAGGGTCGACACGGCGCCGCGCCCGTTGCTGGTGCGCTGCACCCGCCGGTCGTGCACGCACACCAGCACCTGGTCGCGGGTGAGCCGTGCGTCGCACTCGAGCGCGTCGGCTCCCTCGGCGATCGCTGCCTCGAACGCCTGCAGCGTGTGCTCGGGGTAGGTGCCAGACGAGCCCCGATGGGCGATCACTTGTACGTCCGGCACAGCCCGGTGATGCCCCAGCGGGGCCGGGCCACGCACTCGGCACGAGCCGTTCCGGTCCCTCGTGGCGTCCCGGCGAGGGTGGCCGACCGAGCGGTCAAAGCACCCGCTCGGTGCTTCTGTCGGTCAGGTCGCCAGAAGCAACCACGACGAGGCCGCGACGGGACTGGTTAGGTAACGGCAACCGGGCCGGCCGGTGAACGATCAAAGCCACCAAGCGGAGTGGAATGTGGACGACCTGGTCGACGAGCACCGCGTCCTGCCCCTGCCCCTGCGGCGCTTGCGTCAGCGGGTGCGGGCCGAAGCGCCGCCCCAGCCCGCGCCGCCTGCCGCCTGTCGGGTGTGCCTGTACACCCCGTCGGTGGACCCGTCCGGCATGGGCGCCCACATGCTCGACCTGGCGGCGGAGTACCTGCCCGACGTCGAGGTCTCGGTGATGTGCTGGCCGACCGCGCCCGGCCGGCGGGTCCTGGACCGGGCCGCGACGCTGGGCGCCAGCACGCTCGCCCTGCCGCACCCCCGCGACCCGGCCTTTGCCGACAGCATCGTGGCGTTCCTGCAGGATCACCCGGCCGATGTCTTCCATGTCCACGTCGGGACCGGCCGGGAGGACTTCGACGGCGCCCGGGCGGCCCGCCGCGCCGGGGTCCCGACCGTCGTGCAGACCCTGCACCTGCCGTGGCTGCTGCGCAGCCGCGGCAAGCGGCGGCCGTTCTTCCGCAGCCTGCACGAGGTCGACCGGCTTCTCGCCGTCTCGCAGGCGCAGGCACGGACCTACAACCGGATCGGTGTTCCGTCCGAGTTGATCACGACCGTGCCGAACGGCGTGGGCGCGCGGACGCCAGGCCTGGGTCGCCGGGCCGCCCGCGAGCTGCTGGGGCTCGCGCCGGACCAGCCGGTGGTGATGACGGTCGGGCGGCTGACGGTGATGAAGGGCCAGCGTCACCTCGTCGATGCCGTGCCGGGCCTGGCTACGCGCTTCCCCGGGCTCGCGGTGCTGATCCTGGGGCAGGGGCACCTACACGCCCGTTTGACGGCGCAGGCCGAGGCGCTCGGGGTCGGCGGTGCGGTCCGGCTGCTCGGGCACCGCAGCGACGCCCGTGCGCTGCTGGACGCCGCGGACGTGTTCGTGCTGCCGTCCCGGCACGAGGGCATGCCGCTGGTGGCGCTGGAGGCGATGGAGGCGGGTCTGCCGGTGGTGGCGACCCGGGTGATCGGCAGCGAGGAGGTCGTCGCGGACGGCGAGACCGGGCTGCTGGTGCCGCCGGAGGACCCGGCGGCGCTGTCGGCGGCGCTGGCGGCGCTGCTGGCCGACCCCGGGCTGCGGGCCCGGATGGGCCAGGCCGGCCGGCGGCGTTACCGCGCGCACTTCACCCGCGAGCGGATGGCGGCGCAGACCCTGACGGTCTACGACCAGGCGCTGCAGGCCACGGGCGCGGCCCCGCTCGGGGGCAGGCGGTGAGCCGGCTTCGGGTTGCGTGCGTCGGTACCGGGTTCATCGCCGGCCGGCACCTCGACGCGCTGCTCGCGATGCCCGAGGTCGAGGTCGTCGCCGTTGCCGACCCCGTCGCCGACCGCGCCACAGCGGCCGCTGCCCGCGCGGGCGGGCGGGCGTACGCCGACGGCTTGGTGCTGCTGGCGACCGAGGACCTCGACGCGGTGTGGCTGTGCGTCCCGCCGTTCGCGCACGGCCCGCTGGAGCAGGCCGCGCTGGCCCGCGGCCTGCCGTTCTTCGTCGAGAAGCCGATCGCGGTCGACCTGGCCGGGGCTCAGCCGGTCGCCGACGGGGTGCGGGCCACCGGGCTGCGGACCGCCGTCGGGTATCACTGGCGCTACCTCGACGTGGTCGAGCAGGCCCGCATCCTGCTGGACGAGCGTCCTGCGCAGCTGCTCGTCGGGCAGTGGCTGGACACCACCCCTGCAGCGCCCTGGTGGTCGCGGCGGGACCGCTCCGGCGGCCAGCTCGTCGAGCAGAGCACGCACCTGTTCGACCTGGCCCGGCTGCTCGGCGGCGAGGTCGACAGCGTCTGCGCCGCCGAGAGCACCCTTCAGCGTGAGCAGTGGCCCGGCGCGGACGTGCCGACCGCGTCCACCGCGCTGCTGCGCTTCGCCTCCGGGGCCGTCGGGTCGGTCTCCTCCAGCTGCCTGCTCGACGGCCGGCACCGGGTGGGACTGCGGCTGGTCTGCCCCGGCCGGGTGCTGGAGCTGCGCGAGCGCGCGCTGTCAGACCACGAGCTGCTCGTCGACGACGCGCCGCCGGTGCGCTCCGGCCAGGACCCGGTCGCGGCCGAGGACCGCGCGTTCGTCGACGCGCTCCTGGGGCGGGGCGACGACGTGCGGGTGCCGTACGCCGAGGCGCTGCGCACCCACGCGCTGGCCTGCGCCGTGGACACGTCCGCCCGGACCGGCCTGCCGGTGGAGTTGTCGGGCCGTGGACCGCGACGACGAGCAGGGGGGACCGCATGACCGCGACCAGGATCGGCGTGGTGGGGGCGGGGGTGATCGCCCGCCGGCACGTCCGGACGCTGGCCCGCTTCGACGACGTGCAGGTCGTCGCGGTCGCCGACGTGCAGATCGACCGCGCCCGCGAGCTGGCCGCGACGGTCGGCGCGCAGGGCCACGACGACCCGGGGGCCATGCTCGACCGGGAGGCGCTCGACGCGGTCTACGTGTGCGTCCCGCCATTCGCCCACGGAGGGCTCGACCTGGAGGTCGTGCAGCGGGGCCTGCCGATGTTCGTCGAGAAGCCGGTCGCCGCCGACCTGCCCACCGCCGAGCGGGTCGCCGCCGCCGTCGAGCAGGCCGGGTTGGTGACCGGCGTCGGGCACCACTGGCGGTGGCTGGACACCGTGGAGCGGGCCGCCGAGCTGCTGGCCGACCGGCCGGCGCGGCTGGTGAACGGCTTCTGGCTGGACGCGACCCCGCCGATCGGCTGGTGGCAGCGCCAGGACGGCTCCGGCGGGCAGTTCGTGGAGCAGGCCGCGCACGTCGTGGACCTGGCGCGGCTGCTCGTCGGCGAGGTCGACGAGGTGTTCGGCTACGCCGCCCGCACGCCCCGGGACGCCTTCCCCGACATGGACACCGCCGAGGTCACCGCCGCCGCCGTGCGCTTCGGCTCCGGCGCGGTCGGGTCGTTCACCTCGACCTGCCTGCTCGGCTGGCCGCACCAGGTCGGGCTGCACCTGTTCGGCGACGGGATCGCTCTGGAGATCTCGGAGAAGGAGCTGCGCGTCGACGTCGGGCAGGGCCCGACGGTGCTGACCGCGACCGGCGACCCGTTCGAGCGGGAGGACCGCGCGTTCGTCGACGCGGTGCGCGGCCGCCCCGACCGCACCCGCACCACCTACGCCGAGGCGCTGCGCACCCACCGGGTCACCACGGGCGTGCTGCGCTCGGCGTCGCAGAGGCGTCCGGTCCCGATCCCGAGCGCCAAGGAGAGCGATGTCTGAGCCACGCACCGTCCGCACCCTGGGGGTCGCCGGGCCGGGCCGGCCGGAGTTCTTCTCCTACGTCGAGCAGCCGCCGCAGGACGGGCAGTTCCGGGTCGACACGGTCTTCACCGGCCTGTCGGCCGGCACCGAGCTGACCTTCGTCAAGGGCACCAACCCCTACCTGCACGCGTCGTTCGACGTCGAGCACGGGGTGTTCGTCGCCGGCGAGCCGGGACGCACCTACCCGGTCGAGTCGATGGGCTACATGGAGGTCGGGCGGGTGGTGGAGACCAGGACCCCGGCGGTCGCCCCCGGCGACCTGGTGGCCCTTAACTACGGCCACCGCAGCGGCCACGTCGTCGACCCGGCACGCAGCACCGTCACCGTCCTCCCGCCGGGGCTGGACCCGCTCCTGGGGATCTACGTCGCGCAGATGGGGCCGATCTGCGCCAACGGGCTGCTGCACGCGGCCGCCGAGCTCGTCGGCACCGTGGCCGCCGACCCGGCCGCGGTGCAGCTCGCCGACGGGGTCCGCGACCGGCGGGTCCTGGTCACCGGCGGCGGTGTCGTCGGGCTGCTGACCGGGCTGTTCGCCCGGGCCTGCGGCGCCGCCGAGGTCGCCCTCGCCGACCCCGACCCGCAGCGCCTCGCCGCAGCGGAGGGCCTCGGGCTGACGCCGGTCGCCGACGACGGCGAGGACGCGGTCTGGCGCTGGTGCACCGACGCGTGGCGATCCGG
>JAABUY010007109.1_pt1 | contig 10753 bp, 8 predicted proteins | sample 5560271 | NCBI WGS metagenome assembly JAABUY01 (sample SAMN10711886, study PRJNA513374) | rock metagenome | isolation source: Antarctica rocks | place: Antarctica: Victoria Land, University Valley
TCGGACACGATGCCGGCGACGAGCTGCTCGTCGCCGTCGCCCGCCGCCTGGAGCAAACCGTGCGGCCCGGTGACCTGGTGAGCCGGCTCGGTGGCGACGAGCTCCTGGTGCTCCTGGACGGGATCGACCCCGCCCAGGTACCGCTGGTCGCCGACCGGGCCGTGACCGCGCTGCGCGAGCCCTACCAGGTCGCCGACCGGGAAGTCGTCATCAGCGCCAGCATCGGCGTCGCGGCGCTCCAACCCGGCATCGACTTTGACCGACTGCCCGCTGAGCAGACAGCGGAGGAGATGCTGCGGGCCGGCGACGCCGCGCTGCAGCAAGCCAAGCAGCGCGGCGGCAACCAGATGCAGCTCTTCAGCCCGCCGCTGGCAGCCCACGCCCGCACCCGCCTGGAACTGCACGCCGACCTGCGCCGCGCCCTCGCCGACAGGCAGATCACCGTCGCCTACCAGCCGGTCTTCACCCTGCCCGACCTGCAGCTGACGGGCGTGGAGGCGCTGGCCCGCTGGCACGACAGGGCCCGCGGGCAGGTCGAGCCGACGGAGTTCATCGCCGCCGCGGAGCAGACCGGCCTGATCCACGACCTCGGCCGGCACGTCCTGGACCGCGCGTGCGGCCAGCTCGCCATCTGGCGGGCAGCTGGCCACGAACCCGATCTACGGATGGCAGTGAACATGTCTGGACGTCAACTCCTTGACCCCGACCTGCCCGCTCGTGTCCTTGCCGTTCTGGATCGGCACGGCCTGCTCCCCACAGATCTGGAACTGGAGATCACCGAGAGCAGTCTGACTGACCCGGGCGGGCCCGGCCGGGCCAGTGTGCAACAGCTGTCCGCAGCCGGGGTGCGCCTGGCGATCGACGACTTCGGGACCGGCTGGTCCTCCTTCCAGCGCCTGCGGGAGTTGAACCCCGACACGTTAAAGATCGACCGGTCGTTCACCGCACGACTCCAGGACGACCCTGCCTCGGGCGCGATCGTCCAGGCGATCCTGGCGATGGCTGGGCACCTGGGCATGACGGTCACCGCTGAAGGCGTCGAGACCGAACAGCAGCTCGCGCGCCTGCGTGACTTCGGCTGCCCGCAGGTTCAGGGCTTTCTGCTGGGCCGGCCGCTGCCCCCGCTTGAGGTTCCTTCGCTCGCGCTCGGCCGCTGACGACGGCCACCGCCACAGCCACCGATCAGCACGGCTCTGGCGTCCGCTGGGCACGCGCGCACCACCCAGCGCTCCTGGTGCTGGCCTACACCACCCATGACAACGTCGGGTCCCAGCGGACAGCCGTTGCCGCCGGGCTCACCCCACGTCCCGACCTGGAGCTCGAGCTCAACGGACTGCACGCCGTGGTCTTCGCCAGCCACTGGGCGGGGGACTGATCACCTACTGCCAGGGGCCAGCGGGACGGGATCTGGGTGACGCTGGTCAGTGGGACGTGGTCTGGTTGCCGGCCGCCTACCGGGCGTGCTGTCCGTCCGGGGCAGGTCGTAGTGGGCGGAAGACGTCCCGCAGGGTCTGGGCGAGCAGCTCGGGCTGGGCCACGGCGAGGAAGTGGCCGCCGCGGTCGTGCTCCGCCCAGGCCGTGACATGGAAGTAGCTCTCGGGGCGGCTTGGGGAAAGGCACCCGCGCACCACCAAAGATGCTGACGGCGGTCGGCACAGCAGACGGGTCGCTGGTCGGCAGCGCGCTGTCGGGCCGGTGCCGATAAGCCCAGTACGGCAGCAGCGAGGTGGTGATCGACCGGGTCGTCCAGTACAGCGTCAGGGCTCCGAGCAGCAGGTCCCGGTCAAAGGCTGGTACCTCGCGCCGTGCCACGCGCCCTGCTGCTGACCAGCCACCCGGTGGCCGCGCTCCCTCCAGGCCCCCCACGGAGCGCATCCCCCCACGCGGTCCTCCAAAGGTTCCGCCCCCCAACGCCTTCAGCGCCGGCACCGGCCCGGGCGCAGCCACCGCCGAGACCGGTCCGCCCGAGATCGCTCGGCAAACCGCCGGCCCGGACCTGTTCACCGCCCAGCCGACCGTCACCGGGCCCGGCCCGAGCCCGCCCGACCGACCAGGTCAGCGACCCGACTGCTGACACATTCTCCTCCGCGAACGGCAGCAAGACCCCCGCCGGGGACAACCTGGACCTGACCCGGGCCGCCGTCGCCGACGACGGCGACGGCGGGGTGACGATCACCATGCAGGTCAAGAACCTCACCAGCCTGCTGCCAGCCCCGACCGCGGGCGGGACTACAGCGGAATGGATCACCCGCTTCACCACCTACAGCGCCGGCAAGACTCCCGGCAACGGCCACATCCTGTACGCCGGGATGGAGTCCGTCCTGGGCCAGCCACCTACCTTCTTCGCCGGCGGCACCAAACGCGCCCGGCTGTTCATGACCTACCAGCAAGACACCCCGATCCGGGGCAGCTACACCCCAGCCGGCGTCATCACCCTGAACGTCCCCGCCGCCGCCCTGGCCGAGGCCCCCAAAGCCAGCACACCGGCGCAGCGCACCCTGTACTCGGCGACCGCGTTCACCGCCACCACCCTGGCCAACCTCAAAGGCAACCCCGAAGGCCTGTTCAACCTCACCGACGCCACCACCCCCTTCAACCACCTCCTGGCCACACCCCGCCCAGGCAGCACCCGCACCACCAGCGGAGGGCTGGCGACCGGCGGCGGAGCCGCGAGCGGCGGGGGCGCCCCAGCGGGAGCGGGGGCCGCAGCCAGCGGTGCCGGCGCCGGCAGCAGCAGTCCTTCGCCCAGCAGCAGCCCCCTGCCCGCAAACGGCCTGAACTGGGCACTACCGACCGCCGGGCTCGGCGCACTCCTGCTCACCGCAGTCCTGCGCCGACGCCGGCGGACCTGAACGCGATCAGCAGGCCGGTGATCACCAAAGAGCCTCGCGGTACGTCCCTGAGTCCGGTTCGGCCCGTCCCACGCCGGTGCGCTTCCGCAACTCGCGATGTCCCGCTACCGGGCCATCTTGTCGTTCTTGCCCCCCATGCGTCGTTTAAGCGGATAGTGCTTAGCAGTGCCAATTTTGTCGGCAGGACCAACAGGAGGGCGTAGCGATGGCGTAGTTAACCGCACGCGAGGTGGCCGAGATGGTGAGCGAGTACGGCGGTTCGGTGCTGGTGATCGAGGGCGAGCCCGACTACCACGTCGACCGCTGCCGTGCGCTGACCGGCCGAGACGTCGAGGAGACCGACGTGCTGGACGCCCGTGACGACGGCTTTCATCCCTGCCGAGCGTGCCGACCAGATGGAGTGCTGGCCAGCGAGGCCGTCGCGGAACAAGCCGCCTTCCAGGCGAAGCAGGTGCGCAGCGCCCAACGGCCGTTGCGGGTCGCTCCTCCCAGCAGTCGACCACTGCCCGTCGCCGCGGCCGTACAGCCGCACTCGGCTCCCGTGGCCGTTCGGGTTCCCGTCGCCGCTGCCGTCCGGATGCCGGTCGAGCAGTACGCCCCGGCGGGCAAGCAGTTCGTTTTCGACGGGGGTGCGGCTACCTACGTCGGCACCGGCTTGCTGGCCTTCGTCATCACCGTCGTCACGCTGGGCTTCTGCTACCCCTTCGCCCTCGTCCTCAAGGAGAGGTGGCGGGCCAAGCACTCGCTCATCAACGGCCAGCGCTTGATCTTCACCGGCTCAGCCACCGGGCTGTTCGGTCTGTGGATCAAGTGGTTGCTCCTGATCTTCGTCACCGTCGGGATCTACTCCCTGTGGGTCGGGCCGCGCATCGCGCGTTGGAAATGGCAGCACACCGGCTTTGAAAACCAGGTCGTCGTGCGGCCGGTCGTATAACGCCTCAACCCGCCGCCAAGTAGTCGAGCTCACGACTGGATGTCACGGCCGCCGTCGTTGAGGACCAAACCACTCTCCGCCGACGGAGGCGCGGGCGGGGCAGGATGCACCGGTGGCTGCCCTGACCCCGCTGGTCTCCGAACCGTCCCCGCAGAGCGGGGTTCACCCGGTCAAGTGGTGTGCGAACTCGTCGGGACCGCCCTGCTGCCGCTCGGTGGCCTGTCGGCCGTGTGCCTGGACTTCGGGCCGCGCGCCCCGCTGGCCGTCCTGCTGGGCTCACCGCGGTTGCTGATCACCGGGTTGCTGTCGCCGGCACCGCAACCTGCTGACGATCAGCCCGCTGGGCCGGCGCAGCGGTGCGCACTTCAACCCGGTCGTCACCCTGGCCTTCTTCACTCGGGGCAAAGTCCATCCGCACGACCTCGCCGGGTACATCGCCGCGCAACTGTCCGGCGCGGTTGCTGGGCACGCGGTCCTGCGCCTGCTGTGGGGCCGGGAGGCGACCACCATGCACCTGGGGGTTCAGGCGCTGACCGGTCGTGGTGGCGGTCGTGCCCACGATCGGTGGGGACGTGCGCTCGCCTAGCCTGGTTGCATGGACGACCAGACCCGCAGGGGGACGCTGTACGGCGCGGCCGCCTACGCGCTGTGGGGGCTGTTCCCGCTGTTCTGGCCGCTGCTGGACCCGGCGTCGGCGCTGGAGGTCCTGGCTCACCGGGTGCTTTGGTCGCTGCTGGTCGTCGCCGCCTTGCTGCAGGCCGGGCGCACCTGGGCCCGTGTCCGCGTCACCGGCACCCAGTTCCTGCGGCTGTCGGTTGCATCCGTGCTGTTGGCGGTCAACTGGGGCACCTACATCTACGGCGTGGACAGCGGCCAGGTGGTCGAGACCTCGCTGGGCTACTTCGTCAACCCGCTGGTCAGCGTCGGTCTTGGAGTGCTGGTGCTGGGCGAGCGCCTGCGGGTCGCGCAGAAGCTGGCAATCTGTGTCGCTGCGCTGGCCGTCGTCGTGCTGTCGGTGGCGAGCGGACGGCCGCCGTGGCTGGCCCTGGTGCTGGCGTTCTCCTTCGGCTTCTACGGACTACTCAAGAAGCAGGCGGGCGTCGGCGCGGTCGCCAGCCTGGCGGTCGAGACCGCGGTGCTCAGCCCGCTGGCCGCGGCGTACGTTGTGGTCATCGGGATCACCGGGGCGAGCACATTCGGGAGTCACGGCGTCGGCCACGCCAGCCTGCTGGCCACCGCCGGCCTGGTTACCGCCGTCCCGCTGCTGGCCTTCGGCGCCGCCGCCACCCGGGTGCCGCTGACCACGCTCGGCGTCCTGCAGTACCTCGCACCCACGATCCAGCTCATCATCGGCACGGTGCTGCGGCACGAGCCGTTCGGCCCCGCCCGGATGGCTGGCTTCGCCCTGGTGTGGGTCGCCCTGGCTGTGTTCACCATCGACCTGGTGCGCCAACGTCGTCCAGTGGCCACCGCCCAGCTGGAGCTGGAACCGGTCTAGATGCCCAGGTCGCCGTAACCCTCCTCGGGCCGACGTTTGCGGCCAGCAACCGATCGCCCGCCGACGCGGACTTGATCGTCGGTGGGACCCTGCTGGAGACCAAGACGAATCTCGGCGCCGGAAGGTCCTAAACGGCCGAAAGGCCGCGCTTGACCGCGACCCTGTTCCAGATGCTTGGATGCGTCCTGCACGACCACGACGCGCACCGGCCGGACCGACGCCACCCGCACCGTCGGGCTGGCCCGGCGGCTGGACCGCTAACAGCTCATCGCCGCCGTCCTGAGCGCCGCGCAGATCACGGTTAGGTGAGCAGCTGCCAGTGGTGGTCCGACGGCGCGGCCACCGCGACGAAGCCGTCCTCGGTCGCCACGTGAACGTACGGGAAGAGCAGCGGGTGCGTGTTCCCCTGTGGGGACCGGGTCCGTGCCGGTCATCGAGTGCTGGTAGACGATGCGCTCGCTCAACGACAGAACAGCGTCGTACATGACGACGTCCAGCAACTGCCCCTCGCTGCTCGCCTCGGCTTGCCGCACGGCCGCGAGCAGTCCGAATGCTGCGAGCGCAGCCGGGAAGAGGTCTCCGATGTCGAGCCGACCTTGACGGGATGGTCGGCATCGATCCCCGTGCCCCTCGTGCCGCCGCCCATGACCTGCGCGATCATGTCGAAGGCCGGCCACTCCGCGTACGGGCTGCGTCCGGTGCGGGGATCCCGAAGCCGCGGATGCGCGCATAGACCAGGTTGGGGAAGCGCTCGTGGAGCAGCTCGTAGGACAGCCCCAAGCGGTCCATGACCTCGACGCGGGAGTTCTCCACCAGAACGTCGGCTTGCGCAAGCAGTTCGAGTAAGTCCCCTCGACCTGAAGCGGTCGTGAGATCGAGGCAGATGCTGCGCTTGATGCGGTTGACGCTGGCAAAGTAGCCCCGTACGTCAGGCCCTGTCGAGCGATCGCGAGCAGGTGCGGTCCCATGCCCTGGCAGCGTCGCCGCTGGGGGTTCAACCCTCACCACATCAGCACCCAAGTCGGCCAGCAGCATGGTCCAGAAGGGTCCGGACAGCACCTGCGTCAGGTCCACCACATGAAGACCGCTGAGGGGGCCGCCCACTTCCCTTGATCTCGCTGTGGTCACGCACAGGGCCGATCAGCTGGCCCTATGCGGGGCTCCGCCGACTCGGTGGTCGTGGAGGCAGGGCGCCTGTTGAGCACGAGCGACGACACGCTGACCCACTGCGGCACCGGCCAAGCATCGCTCGGCATCCGTCGTCGCTCGACAGCGATCCAACAGAATATTTTTTCAGGTCAACATCCTATGGAAGTTGTTGACAGGACGCCGTCCTCGTGGCTCTACTACCGCTGTCGAGCTCCCCCTCGTCGGCGACGGTCCGCCTGCAGCCCGACGGCTGTGCTCCCGCGAAGAGAGGTCCACGATGGCCACTACGTCTTCCCCGCCGCCCAAGGCCGAGTCGAAGGGGCAGGGCCTCGAGGGCGGGGTACTCACCCTGAAAAACTGCCTCGCCCTATCAGCGGCGGTCATGGCGCCAGTGCTGGCCGTCATCCTGAACGCGCCGGCTGCCGGCGCATCTGCCGGTAAGGCGCTGCCGGTTGCCTTCCTGCTGGCCTTCATCGCAGCCCTGTTCGTGGGCAACACCGTCATCGAGTTCGCCAAGCGGTTGCCCTCGGCGGGTTCCTTCTACACGTTCTGCAGCCGCTCGCTGGGCAGCCGCGCGGGCTTCTTCACGGGCTGGCTGTACTTCGCAGCCTTCGTACTTCTAAGCGTAGGTCTGTTCACCGCCAACGGCGCATTCCTGCACTCCTACCTAAACTCGACCTTCGGCCTGGACATCCCCTTCCTGGTCCTGGGGGTCATCATTATCGCCGTCGCGATGACCCTTTCCGTCCGCAGCATCCGCACCTCAGTGCGGCTCGACCTGATCCTGCTGGGGCTGGAGATGTTCATCTTCACGCTGCTGGCGATCATCTGCATTGTGCGGGCCGGCAGCGGCAACAGCCTGAGCTACTTCGATCCCTCGGCGACCCCAACAGGCGTCTCCGGCCTCGGCCTCGGTATCGTCTTCGGCCTGCTCTCCTTCATCGGCTTCGAGGCCGCAGCCACTCTGGGAGAGGAAACCGGTGACGCCAAGCGCAATGTGCCGCTGGCGGTCCGCGGATCGCTGCTCGGCGTGGGCGCGTTCTTCGTCCTCGTGCTCTACGGCTTGGCCGCCGGATTCCACCTCAACACAGCTGACGGCCTGAAGTCCTTCCTGGAGAGCCCAGCGGCCTTCTCCTCCCTCGCCGATCGCTACGCCTCCTGGCTCAAGCAGCCAGTCGAGCTCGCCGCGGTGGCGGGTCTGTTCTCCTGCCTGCTTGCAGTCCTGAACACGACCGTGCGCGTCGTGTACGCGATGGCGCGGGAGGGCGTGCTGCCGACACGGCTGTCGCGAGTCAACCCGCGCTTCCGCTCGCCGGACGTGGCGATCTACGCGCTAGTGGCGTTCTCGGTGGTCATCGGCATCATCATGTCCGCATGGATCGGCACCAGCCTGACCGACGTGTACGGCTTCACCGGTTCGCTGGGAACGGTCGCGATCGTGCTGGTCTACGTGCTCGCTAACATTGGTCTGATCAAGTTCTACTGGAAGCAGCCGGACTTCAACGCCCTGCGGCACCTGGTCTTCCCCGCAATCGGCACCCTGATCCTGCTGTATCCGCTCTACCAGGTCGCCAAGCCCGGCCAGGCGTTCCCCTACAACCTCGTGCCGTATGGCGTGCTCGCCTGGGTGATCCTCGGATTCATCGTCTACGCCTACCTGCAGAAGACCTCGCCGGAGAAGCTCGCAGCCCTGGGTGCAACCATGGCGACCGACGAGATCGACTTCGCCGAGGCAAGGGACCTGAGCCTTTCCACAGGCGACGTGCATCGGGGCGCCGAGCCGGGCCATTTGTGATCGAGGTCGCGGGCAAACAGGTCTTCACCGAGCTCCGTGAGATCGTCGATCCGGCGCACACGGCGCTGATCCTGGTCGACATGCAGCGGGACTTCTGCCTGCCGGGCGGGGCCTTCGGGGCGCTGGATGTGGACCTGTCGATGTACCCGGCGGCTATGGAGCAGATGGTCGGCCTGCTGGCGGCGGCTAGGCAGGCGGGCGTGATGCCGGTCTTCATCCAGATGACCTCGCTGCCGGGGCGGGCGAGCGACTCGCCGGCGCAGATCCGCTTCAACCTGCGGCTGCACCAGGACAACCACGCTGACCCGCTCCTGTACACGGTCGCCGGTTCGCGGGGTCAGGAGTTCGTCCCCAGCCTGGAGCCGGCCGAGGGCGAAGTAGTCGTCAAGAAGTACCGCTCGAGCGGCTTCTGGGGCACCAACCTTGACCTCGTCCTGCGCAGCAACGGCATCACCTCGGTCGTCATGGCCGGCTGCACGACCGAGGGTTGCGTCGAGTCGACCGCGCGGGACGCCATGTTCAACGACTACTACGTCGTCATCGCCACCGATGCGGTGGCGAGCGACGACCGCCAGCAGCACGACGCGTCACTGTTCCTCATGGCCCACCGGTTCGACCTGGCGACGACTCAGGAGCTGCGGAAGCTCTGGACCACCTGACCGCTCGACCACCTTTCCGATCGCCACCAGGAGCTGCGAGGCCATGACCGACAAGAAGCTGACCGACAAGATCGCGGTGGTCACCGGAGGTGCTCGGGGGATCGGTGGCGAGATCGCCATCGCCTTCGCCCAGGCCGGCGCCGACGTCCTCGTCGCGGACCGGCTGGACGAGTCGGTGGCCGCTCCGGTGCTGTCGGCTATCGAGCGGGCGGGCCGCCGGTCCCTTTTCTTCGGCACAGACGTCTCTGACGCGCAGCAGGTGCAGGACCTGGTCGCCGCGGCGCACGCGGAGTTCGGCCGGATCGACATCCTGGTCAACAACGCCGGGACCGTCAGCCAGGTTAAGTTCGACGAACTCGAGGTGGCCGAGTGGGACCGGGTCATCTCGGTCAACTTGCGCGGCGTCTTCCTCGGCTGCCGCTTCGTTCTGCCCGAGATGCTGCAGCGCGGCAGTGGCAAGATCATCAATGTCGCGTCGCAGCTCGGCCAGATCGGCGGCCTCGAGATGGTGCACTACAGCGCCAGCAAGGCTGGCGTCATCGGGCTCACGAAGGCGCTCGCGCGGGAGGTGTCCGCCCGCGGGGTGCACGTCAACGCGATCGCCCCCGGTCCGATCCTCACCGACATGATGGCCGAGGAGACCGAGGAATGGGCGGCCAAGAAGCTGGCAGAGCTGCCGATGGCCCGATTCGGCCACCCCCAGGAAGTGGCGCCGACCGCGCTGTTCTTAGCCTCCGACGACTCGTCTTACTTCGTCGGCCAAACTCTATGCCCCAACGGCGGGGACGTCATGCTTTAAGGAAGGCTCTCATGTTCGAACTCGAAGGACGTGTCGCCCTGGTCACCGGCGCTGCGTCGGGGATCGGAGCGGCGACCGCACGCGTGTTCGCCGAGGCGGGCGCGTCTGTGGCGCTGGCCTGGTTTCCCGGCGACGACCACGACGTCGAACCGGTCCGGGCCGCGGTCGAGGCGGCCGGCGCCCGGTGCCTCGTGGCGGAGGTCGACGTCCGCAACCCCGCGCAGGTCGATGCTGTCGTCGAGCGGGCGGTCGGCGAGCTCGGCAGTATCGACATCGTCGTCGCCAACGCCGGGATCGCCCGCAAGGTCGAGTTGGAGGACCTGGACGACGCGGCGTGGAGCCGGGTGCTCGACGTCGACCTCAACGGGGCCTGGCGTTGCTTCCGTGCCGCCCTGCCGCACATGCGACGCGCGGGCTACGGCCGGCTGCTCGCGACGTCCTCGATCGCCGGGACCGTCCAGGCCTGGCCCCAGCACCCGCACTACGCAGCAGCCAAGGCCGGCCTGGTCGGGCTCATCCAGACGCTGGCGGTCGAGTACGGCCCGGACGGCATCACCGCCAACGCGGTCGCGCCCGGCGTCATCGACACCCCGCAGGCCAACGACCCCGTCAACTCGCTGGGGCCCGAAGGTGTGCGCGCGGTGGCGGACAAGGTCCCGTCCCGTCGGGTGGGGGTCCCGGAGGACATCGCCTACCTGTACCAGTTCCTTGCCAGCAAGCAGGCGTCGTACATCAGCGGGCAGCTGATCGTCGCCGACGGCGCCCGATACCTGTCCGGCCTGGACTGAGCCGATGAGCAGCTTCGTCCCTCGTCAACACCTCCAGGAGAGCCCATGAGCGACGTCCCGTTCTTTCGGCGCACGGATTTCGAGGTGGCCGGCCCACCGCGGGAGCTGGTGGGCTACGGAGAGCGCCCCCCGATGGTGCGGTGGCAGGGGGCCGCCAAGGTCGCGGTGCAGTTCGTCGTGAACTACGAGGAGGGCTCCGAGAAGACCTACGCGATGCGCGACGACGAGAACGACGGCCTTTACGAGCTGCCGTTCGAGGTGGAGGGCCAGCGCGACCTC
>JAABUY010007114.1_pt1 | contig 10746 bp, 10 predicted proteins | sample 5560271 | NCBI WGS metagenome assembly JAABUY01 (sample SAMN10711886, study PRJNA513374) | rock metagenome | isolation source: Antarctica rocks | place: Antarctica: Victoria Land, University Valley
AGCTCACCCTGATGGTCTCCATGCTTCCGTCAGCTGGCAGCAGCAACAGGTTCAATGAATCCAGGGCCAGATCTTTCAAAATCTGCCTCACACTGCCGGCAATGTCCCAGTAGTTGCGCACCTGCAAGAGCAAGCTCACATCAAACATGCGTCAGTGGAGTGCAATGGTAGGTGCTGCACCATACAGGCAGCAGCTTTTGATCATAGGTCTTGCACCTTCCAAGGACATGCAGTAAGTGCATGATAGGTGATTCAACAATGGAGTGCGACGGCGGGTGCCGTGTTTTCAAAAGCTCACTACATGTCAAACCTCACAGGCAGCAGCATTGAAACTGTGTTGCACGTTCCACACTTCTACAGTCTGTGCGTTGACAGGGAATCAAAAGATGCAGTGTGGTGTGTGAATGCAGTTGCCAAACACACAAAACACAGTATGCACTGACCGTGGCTGTGATCCACAGCTCATCTCGAGACACCATCTTCTCCAAGAACGCCAGAGCCAGACCCTCCTTGACCTCTTCCAACATTCCAGTTGTGCTGACATCAAAGTGCCTGCAACAGCATATAAACTGTGAGGAAGCAGCTGTCACACGACGCCAACGTGCGGTACATTCTGCAGCTGTCAATGGCAAGGGAGCATGCTGGCAACACAGCAGCACAGAATGCTGTTTGCAGAAGCAATGGCTTCAACCTGTCAGCTTTGCTTACAAGGCCATGCTGCACACTGAAGACCCAGTGCATAGCATTTACACAGCAAGAGTTTGTGCAGTGTAGTGAGCCATGCAGCAGATGGTTTAAATTGAACATACAGGCAGGTGGGCTGACCTGTGACCAGCCTGGATTGCCTGCTTGATCTCCCACCGAGTCTCGTTTTCGACTGCAGGGCCAGTGCCAAAGGAGATAAGGGGCATCTCATCCTCGTCTCCCACAGTGATTGTGGGAATGTCCACAAAGTTGTACACCTCTGAAATGAGATTGTTACGCTCCCTCTCGGTCTCACCGTCGTCGTCCCACAACTCGGCAAAGGTCCTGCACATCAACCCAGCTCAGCGGCCTTGTGTTGCTGAAACCACAAACGTGTGATGCTGTGATGCTCGTGATGCTGAAGGCACCACAAGATGCCTTCAGTGAACCTAAAGTTGATGAGAATGTCCTTGAAGTCTAACCCCAAGCTCTTGTTGGATCATGTAAGCTTTCTGCTGAGCTTCTAGTACGGAAAGCTGTACCTGTATGGTCCAACCTCATGCAGCCATGGGCAACCATCAAGCAGCCGTAGCTGATGCTTGATGCTGGTAATGGCTTTGTACTCCTCGTCACTCAGTGCCCAGTTTGTGGTGTTGTCAATGTTGCTCTGCAGCAAACAGAAATTGGTCAGTAAGGTCGTTTGGAATGTTGCAGCCACAGACCTGGAGTCATGTGCAAGCAAGGTGGCGATCAGGACCCCATCCCGTAGAACAGACCAGCAACATACGCATGCTGATATGCATAGACTGCATGTCAGCGCAGCTAAGACACACATGGCGCCCAAGCATGTCACGAACGCATGACACGGCATGCAGGCCTGTAACTGGACCAGGCAGGTACCTTGATGTGCTTGGGTGTTCCAGACTTGACAAGCACACTTGTGCTGTGCTGTACTCCCCATCTGATGATGACCTCTTGCGCAATACGCCCGCGCTTCTTGCCAATCTCCCTGATGATGGGGTCCTACACATGCAAAACATCAAATCGTGGAACACCAGTCACACCACTGTGTACTTTTGTGGCAAACTGTGCCTGATTGTGCTGAAATGGCAACAAGCATGCCTTTGCGCTTGTGCATGGTGTAACATTATGCTATCCATATACAGGAAGTGCTTGTCAGGAGAGCAGAGCAGTCAGCAGACTGACGAGTGACGTACATGTGATGGGTTGGGGGCACTTTTCTTGACAAGGTGACCAGCAGAGCTGGGTGTGCCCAAAGAGGAGTATGCTGTGACATGCACGCCCTCTGAAGCACAGTACTCAATCAGCTCCTGGTTCCTGAAGTAGGGATGCACTTCCACTTGGTTCACAGCTGGCTTGACCTTGGCGTATGACAACACCTCCTTCAGCTTCTTGATGCTCATGTTGCTGACTCCAACGTTTTTGGCCAGGCCCTGTACATTGAGATCGGTCAGACAGCATTCCCTAGCTAGGATGCTTCCCATGTTTGCAGTGACTCACACCGGCAGCTGATCAAGGCAGCTTGAAAGGAAGAGCACAAGTTATGTGTGACCATACCATATACTTGTGGCAACTGGGTAAAAAAAAACATGGAGTCACTTTTACCTGCTGTACATGTCTAGAAGGGTCACACCAGATGCAACCACAGCACAAACATGACAAGGATCTCTGTGTACTAAGAGTGCAGACAGGATTCAGAAATTATGACAGATATGTGTTGTATTGACAAGTTTTTCTGGTGACCAATTTGTATGCACACACATATACATTTGCCCATGCTCAGCAGGACTGTTTGAGTAATGTCAGCCAGCTGCGTACCAGCTCAACAAGCTCCTCCATTGCTTGCCAAGTCTCCTTGTAAGGCGGCTCAAGCTCCTTGGTGTTCTTGTCTGTGAATGGCCAATGTACCTGATGCACACTACATTGACTCAAGTGACAGCACAGCAACTAGATTTGCTGAGCTCCTGAGGAGCCTGAGCCAGTTCCAGGCAACAATCTGGTCAGAGACGATGACGCAGAAGTGCAAGTTGGTGAACACAGCACAATTGGCAGAATATGTACCAGGAAAAGGTCAATGTATTTGAGACCCAGATCTTTCAAGGTCTTCTCCAAAGCTGGTTTGACCTTGTGTGCCTCATGGTCATCATTCCTGTGGACAGCATTGCATGTCAGTCATTTGACACTGTTGGTGAACAGCTGCCTGACCCAGTCTACCAGGAATATTTCATACCAAAGCTTTGAAGTAATGAACAACTGCTCCCTCTTGATCACACCCTCCTTGAGGATTTTGGTGAAAGCCTCCCCAATTAGAGGCTCATTTCCATAGTGACTTGCGCAGTCTATGTGCCTGTAGCCAGCCCTCAGGGACGCTTCCACAGCACCTCCAATATCCTGACTCTTGTATGTTCCCAAGCCTGTACTTGCATGGCCAGATATGAGTGACGTCCTAAGGTGATTGCAAGAAGCATTGCAGGAAATTGATAGGACGCCAGACCGCACTAGTAAGCTACAGTGGGTGCTATGATCATGCTATGTCAGGTTGACCGTGGGGACAGCGGGCGCGCAGAAATCTCACCAATTAGTGGAATGTAATCTGCGAAAACAAACGAAATATGTGAGTATGCAACACGTGCTGCAGCGTTGCGCAAGTCGATAGCGATCGCCGATGATGCTTACTTCCGTTCTGAAGTTTCGCGTATGGCAGTTGAACGAAGCTGTACGAGTCGTAATGCTCGTTTCCCTTGCCAACCTCAATTGCTTGCTCCAGTAAGGCTCTGGAGTACTCTTTCAACTCGTCGTTGGTCTCTGTCGTGCTAGCAGGCTTGATGTGTTCAGTGTTTGCGAGAGCTGCCTCCACCGCCTGGTCTTTCTTTGCAACAGCACTCATCGCGCTCCGCTCGCGACTGTGTTGCCTGCCTGTGTCCCGCTCACGTATGCGGGTTTCTGTGGTCAAGTATTGCAGATATCCAATCAACCCCTACTGTGTTCGCCCACTGATACATGGCGCTTTCTGCAGGGTAATGTACTACCCTAAGTTCTAGTTCGGGCCCATGTGGGACCCACATGTGCAACCTAGGCAGTCGTGCCGCCTGCTGCAAAGGCAAGCTGCTTGCATGACCGACGACAGCTGCAGGGTGTACATGGCAGGCTAAGAGTACTTACAGATTGCAGGCTTGGTCATGACTTGTCCAAGACAGTGACAGCCTGAATGTCCATTGTTGTCATAGCTAGACACATACTTAATTTGCAACAAAAACGTCGTAGACATATGCACAGGTTTTGTCTGTGATATAGCCACATTGCCGCATGCGTTTGCAAGCAGTGTCAAGTGAAAGTCAAGATCCCAACCCTGCACCCATCCAACCTTGTGTCATCGACAGCAACAAACGTAAATACAGCCTGATGTTGTGGCTTGGGCATGTTCCCCTGCCCCTTTCAGATAGTTTGATTGAAGCAGAGCATTCTTTGTGTGCCTCTGTTCACAGTAAGACCAGTGCAATTTTCACTTCATGCTGTCAAACTCTTGTTATGTTACCAGCACATGTCTGCTTTACTGTGTTGAATGTTGTGACTTTGCAACAACTTTTGACCGTGCTGTTTCCCCAAATCCTGCTGCAGTTGTGAAACATGCAGCTGGGGAGTTGGAACAGCCATAAAACGTTCTCGCAGCTGAGCATCCGTGTATGTAGCGAGCCCGACTATGTACAAGACAGGAGACAATAGCACCAAATCCGACATGATGTATGATTCCCGGTAGACAGCTAGATAGGTCAGAACGATATCAAGGGTGCAGAAGGTGTCAGTAAAGCCTCGGCAGTTGAAACTGCTTCCAACCTCCACCGTTCAATGACCAAGCACGATCGCGTGCTTCGCCTCCGGGCTTGCAGCCACACCTGCAGGTCTGACTGCAGGCTGACACCTGAAAACCTGCGGATTCCACTACCGTAAACCCGACCGTAACTATACAATAATCGTAGCCGTAACGTACAGGTTCTCACTGACGCACAGACAACTGCCTGATCATGATCTCCATGTGCAAAAGCCCAAAAGATGGTCATAATGCCAGAGGAAGGTGCATGGCACCAACAGCATTGCCGGTGGAACATGCTACGATGCCATAAACATTGTCCAAGCTTCGGGCTCGCTGCAGGGTTGAGCTCTGCCCATGCCTATATCGGCGACTGTTGTCGGGGACAGAGGCTACGTCTGGGACGCCGAAGGCAAGATTCAGTCTGATCTACATGTTCGTAACGAAGCGTGATCTGTACTCAGTAAAGCTGGACGTGCAGGAGCGATATGGTTACGTCGCCACTGTCGCGTTGTGGGAGCCATGTCGGGCAACTCCGCAGGTCCAATACAAGCGTTGTCACCTCAGCAGGCGCTGCTGGGCAGGCGTGCCGTTCATACCATGACACGTTTCTCTTTTCCTGTGTGCAGAGCACAAGCAGCACAATTCTGCTGGGGGTCTGCCTTGTGAACTTAACCCCGAAGAATTACAGCTAGCCCTACGCCAAGGTGAGCTGACATGTGCAGTTATTTCCAGCAGCGTAACAATGTGTTCATGGTCACGAGCATGAGCTGCAGGATGGGTTGTCCTGCAGCAGACCGCCAGCCTCCCAGAATCTACTGCCAATGCTGCTGCTCCCTCTGCAGTCCTTTCAACTGAGCACACACAACCTAGTGTGCACGTTCCTGCCTGGTTGACAGCAGTGCAAAGCAAAAAGGTTGTCATGCTGCCAGTCACGGCTAGCCAACCAAAAGCTGAAGCACTGAGTAAGCTTTTGCGGTTCGCAGGTTGTCTTCTTTAGTAATTGCTGCCTACAGGTGTAGCACCTGCACTGCGGCTTTCTCAACTCATCACTCACACTTTAGCTGCTTTGCAGGATCTCCAGGGAACACCAGTCCTCACAGACATGATGCAGCTGTCACTGCTGTACACTGTGCTCAACATAATGCTGCTGATACAGTGCATGCATGCACAAAGGATGCAATGAAGACTGAACAGCCCATCTTCTCAGAGCTACATAGTATGGGGTAATGCTTGCTCTTGCCATGTCATGCTCAACCATGGCCTTTGCTGCAATCGGCCAAAGCAGGAGTATATGTGCAGGTACTACATCACAGATGGCGCCAAATTTGGAGCAGATTATCTGCTGTATCCAGGGGATCCCCTTCTTTTTCATGCCCAGTTCACTGTACGGATCCTAGAGCATGCGACCCCAATCAAGCCAGCACTGTTGGCAGGAAGTGCAAGAGGCAGCCATGCTGCTCGCAAACATCTGCTGCTAGCCTCGGTGAGCATGCTCACCTATTGCGCTGCCTTCTACCGCCCTGGCTGCATGCAAATACAGCCGCAGCAGATTACCCTGCTGTAAATGCATCTTGTCATCTTAGTGCCCATGCATGAAGCTGTGAACCTGTCATGATATATTTGTATTTTGTAGGTGGACCGTACAGCAGCATCATTCATAACAGTGGCACCCGAAGGTGGGTTTGGGTCAACTGGTTGATTATCCATCAGGAAGCAACATCCCAGATGCCAGTTGGATTAGCAAGTCAGTTTGTTACAAGGTCAGGCTGTAGCCTGACTGTTGTATAAGAGTTGCTCATCTCATTTGAACACTTCATCATGAGGAGCTGAACTCTGTACTGTTCTATCAGCAATTATTCTTTATGCCCAGGCACCCAGCGCTGCGCGACCTTTGCATCCCCAGTCATGGCAATAGTCAAGACCCTTCAACATGAGCAGTCTCAGGTCCTCAGTAGAGCAGCAACACCTGCACATAGGCAGACTCATGTCAACTTACTGCACAAAAACAACAGTTGGATATATTGCGTTTGGGGTAGTAGGTGTGGCTGCACTGAGAATCCGCATGACAGTCAGGCAAGCCAACCATGTTGTCACAAACATGCAGAGCAGGCATGCTATGCATGAGTGCTAAAGGTCCTAAGTGCGCCCAGCCAAATCCGTCATTGCCTGTTGGGCACTTGAGGTACAAATTGCACTTGTCTACAAATTGCTCAAAGCTGCATACAACTAGAGCTGGATCTGAAAAGCAACCACCAAGTCAGGTTGTCTCAGACTCCTGCACTGTAACATACACCATTTGACTGCTGCTCTGCGCCAGACAATGGTGTACAAGCTAACACCAGTACGAAGAAAGTGGGTGCATCATACCCCTGACACAAAGGTGCATGGTACTGACTGGCACACTTGCTGTGGACTGCAAGCAAGCTGATGCACATTCACACTATCATGGCTGCACTACTGAAGTATGTACCCACACCCTAAGTACATAGCAAGCATGGTGAGAACAACTGGTGGGCTGGCAATGCTGATTGGCAAAGGCATGCAGCTTGACCTGATGTGACCGCACTCATGCATAGCATATCAGCTCTGCAAGCAGGCAGCAAACATGGGCGTGCCTTAGACCTGGCTGCGCAGCCTGCTCAGCACAGCCATACCTACCTACCACCACAAGCATAGTGCACAGGTACAACAGCAATGAACCCGCCATCAACAAGCATTGCTCTTGCGGCTGCTTTAGCTGAGCCACAAATCCAAGCGCCAGCCTGGCGTAACACACAAACGGCAAGTCAGTGAAAGCACACCAACAGCAGACAGTCCAATGTGCAAATTCAAGATGACATGCTAGGCCTCCTCAGATCTGTGTGGCTGGTTGTCAGACTTTAGTAGGTAGCAACTCAAAAACTGCAGTGAGTTTGCAAGAACAACAGGCTTTGAACCACAGCCTCCACTTGCGCAAGATGTGAGGCATCATGCAAAACACTTGGTCCAAAGTAAATACCTGAGCGATCAGCAACAGCCTGAACAAAGGCTGCTCAGATCCTGCTGTGTCAGTGGTACAAAGGTATCATGGTAGATACCCAAGCATCACGCTATTCAGAAACTTGTCGTGGAAACAATAAGTGACACAAATTCTGGATCACGACAATGAATTGGTGTGCTACTATTCGATGGGCATGCAAGGTGACTTAGTTACTGAATTTACCTTCAGGAGGGGAACAGTCATGTCAGTCAACCCTGCGACGCTTGCGGTCAGCAGAATCTCTGCTATAGCCCCTCTCATCACTGTGATGGTGCCTGCTTGGATGACTCTGACTGCGATTGTGCCTGTGGCGGTCTTTATCCTTATCAGATCTGCCATCTCGAGACTGGTGCCTGTCCTTTGCACGCTGAGGATCAAACTGGACAACTCTGCGCGCTTCCCTCCCGTCAGATTCCTGCCTGCTGCCTCTTTCTTTCGGTGCTGAACTGTCCCTGTGCTTATCCCGGTAGCCCTCCTCGTGCTTTGTGCATCTGTCCCTGCTCCTGTTACGAGATTTACTTCTAGCGGGTGACCTACACTGCGATCTGGAGCGAGACCTGATGCTGGCCTGCTTCTGATGATCAACTGCTTCTTTGCTGCTCCTGCTGTTCTCGCTATGATCATCCTTGGCATCTCCATTAGTCTGCACAACACAAGGCATTGCATGCCATACTGCAAAACAAGACCTAAGATAGAATGTGCAACATCTTGTCTGCAGCTCCAGCTGTCAGTATACGAATACAAAAGCATCATCAGGCTCAGGCTTCACGAATCTGTTTAGCATCATCCAGCGGAGCAGCGCGTGTAGCACGTATGCTTAAAGGAGGTTCATAAATCAGCGACATTGACAGAGAAGCAGCTGACAAAGCTGGCTGTTGCTCACACATTGTACCTGGTGGAGTGCAGAAGAGGACTGCCCAGCGCTGTTGACACCATCGCCAGAGCCAGGATCACCAGCAGGAGCAGCTGAAGCACCACGTACATGCTCCGCCTTGTGTACAGCACCAACAGATGTTGTGCCAGGAGATCGAGCAGGGGTGGGATGACCCGATATTGGTGAGGCTGCTGACTGCTGTAGAGCTGCAGCATGCCGCTGCTCTCTCTGTGCATCCTTGGAAATGGGAGCATACTCTGCCTTGGGCAACTTGTATAGGTCAAGCACCTCACAAGCTACTTCCAGTAAGTCATGTTTTGCTACATTGAAAAGGTCCCACCAGGCAGGGTCCTCAGGCAAGGGGATCTGCAACAAGGTCATCAGCTCAGTCACTGAAACAGCCCCAATGCACAGCAAAACGCGGCACAAGAGGGGCAAGTAATGACATACCCTAAGCTGCCGCGCAGCCAGAAAAATGATGCCACAAGCCACTATTTCTCCCTTGAACCTCACACAGAGAGTGGACCGCAGACTGCAACACAGCAGTGACGTCAGCAACAGGTGCATGTGCTTGGGTAACAGCTGAACTCAACAGCAGCAGCATGTGAACTGTACCTGTCATTTGCCAAGTTCCAGGCACGCTGCAGCAGACCTGACTCAGGATGGTCATGCTGCTCAAGTACCACTAGATAATTCAGAACAAACTTGTGAGGATGCTCCACATGCAAGATAAAGCCAAAAGCCCGCAGCATAATGCGCTCTAGTGTCACAACATCAGACTTCCACTTTTCAAACACCTGCCAACATGCAAGAGAAGCTCTCAGTACAGTCTCCAAACTGAGGACTGGGCACAAATTATGCCCAGGGAAGCACAGCAAGAGATGTACTCGCAAGGATATTGTGCCTGATGGGGGCTTACCGGGCCATACACGTCCAGTGGTGGGAGTGTTGTCTTGCCCTGCCGTCTTCTATCCAATCTGTAGAACACAGAGAGCATCTCCCTCATTCGTCGAGGATTCTCCTCAAGCTTCGTAGCGAGCCACACGCAGGCCATCGCAGTTTTCTGCGAACAGGCATCGGATTTGTCGGTGACGAAATCAAAGTTGCAGCAGCAGAATCACGGTCAGAGCTACCCTCACCTTCACATCGTGTGCCACGAGGGACACCTTGCAATAGAACCGGTGTAGCAGGACTTGACCGGTTGCCATGACTGCTTGAGGCAGCCTAAGAAGAATTCCGGCCTCTTGTATGAGCTCACACCCATAGATCCGTTGGTCTCTCTCTGTGTCAACACTAATCCCATCCTTTCTTGAAGGACTATCAGCTAAATCCTCCTTAGAGACGTAGAAATTGTCTAGAGTTGTGAAAATCATTGCTAGACCTGTCAACAGATTGTCGAAAAATGCAAGCTGTCTGAGGTGGTGAACTTCTGCAGTAGGTTCGCAAGAAAACTTCACCACCCTATCAACTCTTTATTGCATGGTGAGAAGAAGAGAAAGTTGGGTGTCAATACCCTCAAGCTAAGCAGTATGTAGTTTGTCTTGACAGGCGCGACATCTTTCTGACCTTCTCCTTGCAAGCGAGCTTCGCAGCTCAGAGCTTGCGAGAAACTGCAACAGCCCCACAATGGAGGCGCTTCAACAGTATCAGTATTCATGTATAATTTGGCAGAATATTACGGGTTTTCCTCCTCTATAGACTTCGGTGCTCGCAATGCCATCATCATTCGCGTGTCAATTGAACATCTGATCTGATGTTGGACTGACGCTTTGTTATAGGTTCAAGCTGTTGAGAATGCCCTGCGATTGCGAAATCAGGCAAACAAGGATGTATTAATGTCTTCGTGGGCAGTTTGCCGTCGTGCCCCGTGCAGCAGCAACTTTCGGTGATGCCATCATATGGAGAAAACCGACAGCACTAGTTCAGCGCTCTCACCAAGCTTCAGTCACATAGGGACGGGCCGACACAGTAATCAGGCTAGTTCAGAATCTAGTCTCCTTGCATCACCACGTATTGTCAAGACTGGTAATGAAGGATTGATGCTGGTCTGCCTTCTTCTCTCACACAGACAATGTTATCTATACTTGTCCTGTCTGCTTCAGAAAGGCGTTTGCAAACCCGGACTCCTGCGGACACTGTCCTAACCCATTTCCGTATTGTAAGGTATGTTCTGCTCATTCCCATGCCACAGGCTATTGACCTCTGCAGCCAATGCACGCTGCCTTTGGTTACAACTCAGGATTGTGGTGTTTTACCTTAGGCAGCAAGACCAAGCTCTACAAAGTCAGCGCCATACAGCCTTGCAGCGGCTCAATCACCTCCAGTGCACTGCTGCTG
>JAABUY010007116.1_pt1 | contig 10738 bp, 1 predicted proteins | sample 5560271 | NCBI WGS metagenome assembly JAABUY01 (sample SAMN10711886, study PRJNA513374) | rock metagenome | isolation source: Antarctica rocks | place: Antarctica: Victoria Land, University Valley
ATTATACTATTAAATTATATAGTTAATATATATAATATAGTATATAATAAAGTTATATTTTATTTACTTCTAACTTCTTTTATAACTACTACTATTAATATTAACCTATTATAAGTTACCTTAAGCTCTATCTTAATATATTAATAATATAAGCTAATATATTTAATATTAATATTATTATACTTTATAAGATAACTACTATTAAAGTATAAATATAATATAAAGGATTAATTACTAATATAATATTATATATTAAATAGTAATATTAATAATAATAATAATTAAGGTAAGTTTCTACCTAATATCCTTTACTATTTTATATATAATATTACCTTATAATAGCCTTTAATTATCTTTAAATATATTATAAGTATATTACTTATAAATTACCTTCTTATATAAGTCTATTATATTATATATTTAAAGACCTTATTAATATACTATTATATTATACTTCTTTTAAATTATACCTACGCTCTTTATACTTAAAGGTATTTATATTAGCTAACTCTTATAATAGATAGTTAAACCCTCTTATTATACTATACTACCTTATTATACTATTAGGGTAGTAGCCCTCTTATAGCCCTATTATCTTTAATATCCTAAGTACCTAGGTTTAAGTTCTAGGTTATTATATAATTATAAAATAGGTAGGGCTTATAAGAGGTACTACTACTTTTATAAGCCTTATAAATTAATTTAGAATAATAGGATTTTAATATACTTTACTTATAATATATTAATAGGTTATAAGTCCCCTTTACCTTTTATACCTATTTATCTAGCCTCCTTACTTATAGCCCTATTATTATCTTCTAGGGTAGAAAGTTACCCTATTATACTACTTTTATAATATAGGTTACTATAACGGTTCCGTGTTATTAGCTCGCCTAGGGCATATTATATTAGGTTATATTATTATTAATTCTTGTAGGCTAAGATATATATATCGGGGCTAATATAAGTAGTTAGAGCTATTAGCTACTCCTTCCGTTTATAGTCCCCCCCTTATACCTTATAGCCCTTATAAGGCCTAATGCCCTATTATTAGCCTCCGAATCCCCTATTAATATCCTACTCTAAGTCCTAATCTTTAGCACCTAAGTCTTCCGGCTTTATAGGAGTAGGTTATTCTTTAGTAAACTACGTAAGTGGATTAGTTATAATACAGCCTAATTTAACGTACTATAGGAGTATATCTAGGGTATTATAATAAGGCGGGCCTTCGTAGTCTATAATATAATCGAGATCTAGATAACGGGCTATAATAGGAGTAATTAGCTATCTAGCCCTATCGCGGATTTATTTCACCTTAGCTTATAAGGTCTTTAAGACCTTATTACCCTAATAAAGTATTTAATATATCCTAGGGGTAATACTATTTTTAGCTACGTTAAAGGCTCTCTTATCTTTCGTAGTAATAGCCCTAACTAAGAGTATAATATCCTTAATAGCTTTTCTAGCGAGTACTATTATATCTACTTAAATAAGTAAGGCACTATCTAGGCGCTTTATAACGGTAACTATATAAATATATTACCTAATTAGATTAGCGAAGGCCCTTTAAAGATTCCTAGTATTAGGTATTAAAGGAGGCGTAGCCTCTATTTCCGTTATATCGCGGCTACGAGGTATTTCCGTTATATTACGGCCACGAGGTATTTCCGTTATATCGCGGCTACGAGGTTAGATAGGACCGGTAATACCGCCTATATAAATCTCTCTAGATTTACTAGCCTTTATATCTAACAGCTAGCGAGGCGCGTAGGTAAATTTATCTAGGAGGTTAGAGAAAAGTTTCGAGTATAAGGGTACTAATAGGGGTACTTTATCCTTTATAGAATTTATAGATAGTTTAGTGGAGTATAATTAACGCGGGATAGGTGTATTAGAGCTCTATAGAGGCCTAGGAGAGGACGGAGGCCTATAAGAGCTAGCTCTAGTAGTAGTTAATCCTTTAGCCTAGGCTTTAGCGGCCTTTAAGTTTAGTTATTATAAGGTAGTAGTATAGTATATTTCTAGGTTATAGTCTTCCTAACCGTAAAGAATATATATATAGTATTTATCCCTACTAAACTAGCTGAATATATTATACCTATTATTAAACTTAATATTAAATATATTACCTTAATAGATTCTTAGAGGCTCTAAGATAGTAAATCCTACGGCGTTAAATTCTAGAGGCTACTAGGCCTTAACGCTAGTAATAGGGATAGCTTTAAGAATAATAATACCTATAATAGAGTCTAATAGCTTCACGCGTTTAAGTAATATATCCCCGCTAGATCCGCTTATAATACTATTAAGAGTAAGAACCTCTAATAGATAGTTAATATCCTCTATTATAGGGTTAAAGAATAGGTACTCTAAATATAGTTTATCTTCTAGTCTATAGCCGTAGTAGGCCTCCTAGAGTACTTAATCTATAATATTAATAGCCTCGCCGAGTATCTAATAATTAGAATTCCGCGATATAATAATAGCGCTAATAAGACCTTCCTTAGTTTTATAGGCCTAATACGAGCTTAAACTATATAGGGCTTTATAGGGTTTATTATCTTAAGTAGTAATATAGAGCTAATAGACTATTAAGCTAAGAGAGGATATAATCGAGTCTAGAGTAGTAAATCTCATGGAGTATAAAGCGCTAACCCGATTCTAGTTAATAGGCTCGTTACAATAATTATAAACTTAATAGCCTAGGCTAAATAGTTTATTTTCTATAAGATAGCTCTATACCCTAAAACTATATAATTATAATAGCTCTACGTTATAAATATATAAGAAATAGCTTTATACCCTAAAACTATATATTATAATAGCTCTACGCTTCCTAAATATATAAAAAATGGCCCTATACCTATACCTATTCTAAAATGACCTGAAAGGTCTAACTAGTAGCTCTATACCTTAAGGCTCTATACCCCTACTATTATAGTAATACTTTAAAAGGATATATTTAATAGAATTATTAAATTAGGTCTAATATATTTTATACGTCCTTCGCTAATTCCTATAAATTTTCCTCTAATCTATACCCCTTCTAGGCTACGAGATATTATAGTTTATAATAGTAGAGTCTAGAGTCTAGGATCTTATCTACTTTATACTCTCTCTTATTACTATACTCCGTAATTTCGCTAATTAGGGGTAGTAGTAGCGCGATATAGCCTTTAATTATATTAGTATAATAGGGTTCTATTAGATATATATAAAATACTAGGTATACCTTTATTTATAAAGGTAACTTAATTTTATAAGTATTAGGTATAATAGCCTCTATTATTAGAAAGGGGCTAACTTTCTTATAGTCTAGCTTTTTATAGGGTCTTTATAATAAGATATTAATACTATATAGTATAATACGGTCTCCTAGTTAGAGGGTTAGAGGCTTTCTCCCCTTATTATAGTACTAAGCCTAGGCATTTTAGGCTATAATAAGCTCTTCCTTAAGGACTATATTAAGGTATTCTAGTTCTTTTACTATTTCCTAGGCGGTTATACTAGGGCTAATATAGCTAGGAGTATCTACTAACTGGAATAGTTTAGGCTCTCTACCGCTAGAAATAAAGAACGGGCTTTAATATATAGTACTATAGATACTATTATTATAAGTATATTCTCTAAGGCTAAGTAGAGTAACCTAGTTATCTTACTAGTAATTTATAAAGACTTATAAGTATTATTTAATAACTTAATTTTACCGCTCTATTAGGCCGTCTATTTATTAATAATACGCCGTTAAAAGCCTATAGTCTATACTAAGGGCTTTTATAAGAGTTTACTAAAAGTATAAGGTAAAGAGGGTATCCCAGTCGCTAATAATTATATTAGGTATCCCGTATAACTAAAATACGTCTCGTAGGAATAGCGCTACGAACTATTTAGAGGTTATAGATTTATAATATATAATATAGTAGTATATCTTACTAAAATAGTCTATTACTACTATAATATAGTTATAAGAGATGTCGTCGACGGGGCTTTTACTATTTAGGAGGTCCGTGATAAAGTCTACTATAATAGACCTTTATAGTATATTAGGAATTAGAATAGGTGCTAATTCCCCGCATAATAGGTATTTTAAAGCTTTAGTTCTTTAGTAGGTATTATATATTCTTATATAGTTACCTACGTCGTTACTTAGCGATGGCTAGTAGAACTAATAGCGGATAGTCGAGATAATCCAGTTATAACTAAGGTGGCCTACTATTAGGGAATTATAGAAATTTCGTATAATACAGACCTTTAGATCTATATCCTTAGGTACGTAGAAACGATTACCTTAAAAATATAGAAGGCCTAATAGCTACTTATAGCTTAGTCCTTTAGCCCCGATAGCTCTAATATTAGTCTTAAGTTTTTCCGAGATTTCTTTAAGGATAGTTTATAAGAGCTTCTTAGTCTAGTTATCTTCCTATTCTACTAGTTCTAGGTCCGTTATTACCTAGTAGGCCGTATCCCGCCCTTCTTTAATAATTATAAGCGCTAACTTAAAGAAAGGGATTATAGTATAGGTAGTATTAGGCTTATTATAATTAGCCCTTTATAAGGGTATATTAGCGGGGCTCCTCTTCCTAGGCCGGTATTAGATTTTAAAGTTAAATGCTAAAAGAAACTCCGCCTAATAGGCCTAGGATTAACTTAGCGTCTTAGTAGTAAGGAATAATTTAAAGTTATAGTAGTCTATAATAACTATGATATAATATTAGGCTCCTTTAAGGTATTTCCGCTATACCTAAAAGGATATTATAATAGCTAATAATTCCTAATCTAGGGTACTATAATTTATTTTAGCTAGGTTAAATTTACGGCTATAGAATATAATTAGATAGGTATAAGTATTATTCTTCCTCTAAGAATATACCCCTAATAGCGCGTATATACTTGCGTCTATTTCTATTTACGAAAGCAAGTTAGGATTATAATATATTAGTAGTAGCGCCTTAGTAAACGCCTCTTTAAGCTCTCTAAACGCTAATTCGGCTTATTATAACTACTAAAAAGTAACTATTAACTTTATTAACTCTATTAGTTCCCTTATAATTTAGCTATATTCCTTAATAAATTAATAATAGAAGTTATAAAAGCCTAAGAAGGATTAGACTTACTTTATAGTTATAGGAGTAGGCTAATCCGTGATAGTCGAGACTCGCGTTAGGTCTATTATAATACCCTTAGGGCTAATAATAAACCCTAAGAATTCTACGGTATTAATACTAAGTTCGCATTTTTCTAGCTTAGTAAATAGACCGTACTTTCTTAACGCTATTAAAACCTCTTTAATATAATAGTCGTAGTCGGTAGAGTTATTAGAGTAGATAAGGATATTATTAAGGTATATAATAACTATAATATCTATAAGGTATAATAGCGCCTTATTAATATATAATTAAAATATTAAGGGGGCGTTAGCTAGTCTAAAAGGTATAACGTAGTATTTAAATAGCTTATAATAAGTATAGAAAGCCGTTTTCTATTTATTACCTTCTTTTACCCGAATTAGGTTATAAGCCCCTTATAAGTCGATTTTAGTATATATTTTAGCTCTTCTTAGTCGGTCTAGAATATTTAAGATTAAAGGGATTAGATATTAATCTCTTACTATTATTATATTAAGGCCTTAGTAATCTATATACAGGCGTAAGCCTCTATCCTTTTTCTTTATAAATAGGATTAGTACCCTAGCTATTAATTTTAAGCGTCTAATAAAGCCTAATTTAAGATTCTATTTAATATACGCCTTTAAGACGCCTAACTTAGTCTCTAATAGGTTATAAAGTAGGCTAAAAGGTAGTATAGTTCCTAGCTAAAGGTTAATATTATAATCGAGTTTACTATAATAGGGTAGTAACTCGCTTCCTACCTCCTTATTAAAAACGTCTAAGTATTTTAAGTACTTCGCTAGTAGGACCCTTAGGGGTAATTAGTTAGCTTCCTTAGTCGTAGAGTAATAGGTATAGATAGTCTCCCCCTCTACCTAATTATTAAAGTCTATTTAATCTAGTACCCTAATATTATTAGGTATATTAACCTTTCCCTTAATTTAATCTATAATAGGATTAATTTATTAAAGTTATAGTAGGCCTAGAATTATCTAATAACCTTATATAAGAATAGCTCTAAAAGTATAATAAGAGTAGTAATTACTTAGAACGCTAATTTTAATACGAAATAGCGCTTATAATAAGGTAGGACTAATTATCCTTCTATTTATATTAACTACCCTTACTACCTTAGTATTTAGGGGCGTAAGGCCTAATATTTAGACCTAGTCTTAATTAATAAAATTCGCCGTAGCTCTATAGTTAATTAAAGCTTATAGGGTTAATTTTATATATTAATAGTATAAGTTAGAATAGTTTTTCTATATCTATATAAGTATTAAGATATAGTCTTTATTATAGACCTTATTAAATATATCTAATAAAGTAAGGCGTAGGAACTTCTTTTTAAGGGTATATTATAGCTTTTATAACTAACACTCTAAGTTACGCCTCATCTACCTTAAAGGGGCTAATTCCTAGGTTATAGGGCCCTCCTTCGAGACTAGTATAACCCGCGACGCTATCTTAGGTATTACGGGCGATTATTTTTTAGATAGGGGTAGTTAATAGGTCTATTAGTATAGTCTTTAGCCTAATATTTCTTCTACCTATAATATATATATACCCCTTAATCCATTTAGGCCTTCTAATAGTTATTATAGATATTAGCCCTCTTCTTACTATTTAACCCTAATAGTTTAAAGTTTATATTATTTAATTTATCACGTAAGGGAGAGCGTCCTCCGCCTTCCTTATTAGGATAGTTATTAGTAAATTATACCCTTTTTTATTAACCCTATTCTACCTCCTTACGGTCTTCTAGGGTCCGCTTCCTAACTCTAATATAATTTTCGGCTTATTATACTACGGTCTTAAATCCTATAAATATATCTAGTAGTTACTATTATAACTAATAGATATAGTCTAGGATTTCAGCTAATAGCTTTTTCCTAAAGGTATAGTAAATCGCCGAATTATTTTATAATAGATCCGTTACTAGGGTCTTAAATCTATTAATAAAATTTTATACTAACTCTCTATTTCCTATATATATATAGTCTATTTTTAACTCTACGTCTAATCTAATATCCCCGATAGAGTAATTCTCTAATAGCTATACCTATAGCTTATCCTAGTCCTTAAAGGTTTCTTAGAGGCCTAATAGTCTTATAAGTTACATCCTTATTCTAATTTTAGGTCTAAGGTAGGTACACGCTATAGACACTTAAGTATTAGAGCCTTTAATAATCTATAGGTTAAAGAAGTTGTTATAGTTAATAATCTATAAATAAACGTCTATTAGAGGGCTAGTAAATATTAGGGGTTTATTATATTTCACTCTCTTATAGTCCTAATCTATTATTATCGCCGCTATTACGGCTCCTATTAGAGGTATATATATAGAAGGGGCTACGCTACGCCTTATAGCGAGCCCTAATAGATCTATTAGGCCTCTTCCCCTTTATAAGGCCGTACTAATAGTATTATATTAGGACTCTAATACTTTAGCCTTAAGGATAGCTATTTAGTTAAATAATTATTAAGCCGTCTTAGGGCTAATAGCGTCTAAACCTCTAGAGTTATAGTCTCCTTAGCGTGTAAGTAATAAGGATAGTATGCTAGCTATTTCTTAAGTAGGTCTATATTATACTATATCTTAGGTATTACGGGTCCTTAGGCCCTAATTAACGAGATTATAGGCTAGGCTCCTATTAGGAAGAATTAATATAACGGTTCCGTGTTATTATCTCGCCTAGGGTATATTATATTAGGTTATATTATTATTAATTCTTATAGGCTAAGATATATGTATCGGGGCTAATATAAGTAGTTAGAGCTATTAGCTACTCCTTCCGTTTATAGTTACTACCTTTAAAATTAAGGTAGAGGTAGTAATTTACTTAAGGGAGTATAATAAAATACTTTTATATAAGTTATAAACCTCTAAGGAATTACTACACCTTAATATAAAAGTAGGTAATTAAGTAGTTATTACCTTAAAGGATATTTTAAATATAATAAGATAGTAGGTAAATCCTTTTATTATATACTTTTTATAATATATATTAATACTTTTATAAGAGGGGTTAACTACCCTTATTATAATAGAGGTTAATAAGGAGTTAAGGGAGGTAAGTATATTATTAAAGAATTATACTATCTTTATATAAGTTAATTATATATTAGGAAGAGGATAATAATAATTTTAATAAAGGGGAGATAGAGGAGATCTTGAAGAATATAAAGGAAGAGGAGGAAGAGGCTATTACCTCTCCTACTATTATATTACCCGCCCCTACTCCTATTAGCCCTAGCTACCCTTCTTATAATAGTAGTACTACTAGCTCCGCCCCCTTTACCTATAAGATCCGCGCCCCTCGCGCCCCTTATACTCCTCCCGCCCCTATTACTCCTACTTCTATACCTACTCTATCTACCCTTATTAGGGATACTACCTTATCTTCTAGCTTATCTATTATAGGCCCTACCTTATCTTTTATAAGCCCTAGCTCGCCTTAATACGCTCCCCTTATAAGACCTTAATATTATACCTTTAAATAAAGATTCTTTTTTTAAGTTATAAAGATTTTCCCTTTAATTAATTCTTTTCTTATATACCTCTTTATTAAAATCTCTATTATATAAATATAACTTATAATTTACCTTATATAACTTAACTTTATAATTAAATAATTTTATTATAATAGTTATATATTAATATTTTACTTATAATATTTCTTTATTATATATATATTATTATATTCCCTTTATAAGTCTTTTATATTTATATCTTTAATAGATATTTATTAATTATATTCCCTTTTATAACTAAACTACTTAATTAAGTAATATTAAATACCTTTACTTTTTATTTTATCTAGGATTTATTCTACTTTATAATATTCTTTACTATTAATAAGTTTTAAAGGAGGTATAAATAGTTATTTACCTTTATTAAAATAGCTCTAATATAGTTTTAATAAGGAAATATAAAATATAAAATAGATTCTTTATATTATTAAGAGACTTAAATAATATACTTAATATTTAATTATATCTACTACCTTAAAAGGACTAATATACTTCTATAATAGCTTTTAATTTAGTCTTTTCTACTTTAAATTCTTTATAATTAATATTACTAGTTCTCCTATTATATATAACTTTAGGATATAAAGTTTATTATAAAACTTTATAACTTATATTTAAATAATTTACTATTAATTTATTAATATAGCTCTTACTTTTAAAAGGTTTTCTACGCGGCCTTTAATTATAAGTACTCCTCCTTTTAAAAAGTTATCCCTAACTTTATCTTTTATATATAGATTATATTTATATATTATATAGAATAGTAAATAACCTAGTATAATATAAATACTATTATAATACGCGAATTTAGCTATTAAGAGTAATATAGCCTAATTATTTTATTCTTTATTTAAAAATACCCTAAGGTAATACTTTAATATTTAGTTCTAGTATTTAATCTACCTATCTATCTATAAATAGAAGGTAGTACTTAGTTATCTCTTTATTTTTATATAATAGTAGACTTCTAACTAATAGGTACTTATAAATAAGGATCTTTAATCTAATATAATACCTATTAATAAATTATATTATAATACTATATTCTTAAATAAGATCTTAGCTAATTTAATAGTAGTATAAGTACTCTTAATTAGAAGGTATTAGACTATCTTTATATACCTATTAATAATTATAAGAATAGAATTATATATAAATTTTTTATATTTATTAGGTAGTAAGCTTATAATAAAATTTATAGAAAGTTCTTCTCAAGGCCCTTTAAGTTATAATAAGGATTTATATTTAGGAGCTTTTACCCTTTAATATATTTTATAAGTTTAGATATATAGCTTAGTATCTACTAATATTCTACTCTAGTAATACTTATATTAAAGTAACTCTAAGGTTTTTTATAACCTAAAATAGCCTATTAAAGTATTATTATAATACCTTATAATAATTTTTATATATAATACTAAATTATCTAGTATATAAAGTACTTCTTTAAATCTTAGTAATCCCGTTAAATTAACCTTCTAAGGCTATTTAATAATATTTTACTTAGAAGCCGTATACTTTACCTTATCTTTCTATTTAGTAATAAACGGATTATTACTTTATAATAAGAGGATAAGTTCTTTTAGGGATTCTAATCTAGCTTTATAAGCCGTTTTAAGTCTAGTAACTACTCTTACTAGTACTTATAAGATATATTATTTATAACTAATAACCCTAATAATAGGATTAAGTAGTAGTATTAGGAACTAGACTAGGAGGCTAGTTCCTAAGGGCTAGAATAGATAGTATAAACTACTAGCGAGTAGGTAGTATTATAAAGGTGGACTTAATACTCTAGTAATTTTATAGTTATAAAAGAACTAATCTCTACCTTCTAAGGAGGTAGAGGGAGGACTATCTAAATACCCCTTAAGGAAGCTACTTAGCCTCTTAGATATCTAGATAAAAGGATATCTATTAGGATAATAAGAAGCTAAATTAATACTACTAGGATATTATTAGTAGGCCGTATTATACTAGCTAGATATATTAAGATATCCTAATAATTACCTCCCCTTTAAGGGTATTTATCCCTAAATACTAACTATTACTATCTATAATAGGACTTATTAAAAACCTTTAAAACCCTAGTAGGG
>JAABUY010007117.1_pt1 | contig 10738 bp, 14 predicted proteins | sample 5560271 | NCBI WGS metagenome assembly JAABUY01 (sample SAMN10711886, study PRJNA513374) | rock metagenome | isolation source: Antarctica rocks | place: Antarctica: Victoria Land, University Valley
GAGCCGGCCGTGATGTGCGACTGCCTGAGCCACGCGGAAACGCTGTTCGGCTGCCAGCTGGAACACGGCGACATCCTCATCGTGCAGGCCGCGGTGGCCGAGGCGCGCGCCTCGGCGGGCCCGAGGGCGTGCCTGCGCTAGGCGGGCGCCTGCAGGAGGCGGGCGCACGGAGGCCCGGGAGGCGAAAAAAAATTTGCATGCATGGTCCGGGCGGCTGCACGCTCTATGCATCGAGGTCTGGGAGTAGGGCTGGGGCGAGTGGGTGGTGTCATGCGGCGCCGACGCGGGTCAGTCACTGCATGAGGGCGCGATCGCTCAAACCAGCCCCTCTGTACGCTGAGCTTTGCAACTGATGCCCCTGCGCGCGCTGCGCACATGAGGGCGTGCGGACGCTTCTCACACAAGCAGGTTGGCTCACCGCGGCTACGTGCAGCGCGTGGCGACCGCCTCAGCGTGCGTAATGTGGTGGCCAGGTTAGGCAGGAAGGGAGGATGGAAGGCTCTTCAGTGCGCGCGCCTTTCGGCGCACCCAGGCGCATTCAAAAAGGGTGGCATAGGGCCGACTGCGCCGCATCATAGGGGTTAGGGTAGACTAACCCTCTCCTTCTGACAGCGCACCGGCGACCGCAGGCGGAGGCGTGGCGGTTCAAGTAAGCGCGCATGGTGGACCTCCTGGAGTACATGAAGTTGGGATAAGGTTGAGTAACCCTATGGGCTAGACAGCGCGCCGGCGAGCGCAGGCGGAGGCTGCGCGGTACAAGTACCCGCGCGTGGTGGACTTCCTGGAGTACGTAAAGTACCGCTGGATGGTCGCCTTCCGCAAGCTGGACGACCCCAAGGCGCGTCCCAGCCGCTGCACCCTGCTCGGGGCGGGGGCCGGGGGGGCAGGCAGCTTGCTGCGTCGGTGCCCTGCAGCATGTCTGCACAACGCGTCTGGATCCCGCCCGCAGTCTGTCTGCTCACTGCAGGGCGGCCTGTCATAATGAGCATGTTTGTGCGGGCCAGCGCATCGCCAACATCAAGCAGAAAGGAAACGGGAAAAGCGAAAAAGGAAAATAAGTTGCCGCGCGGCGCGTCCGGCGCAGGAGGAGGGCGTCAAGCTGGAGCTGAGCCGCGAGATGAGCTACGACGCGGTGGCGACCGCGCTGGCGGCCGCGCTCGGCCTGGCGGACCCGCAGCTGCTGCGCTTCACGCAGCAGAACACGTACACGCAGGTGCGCTCGAGGGGACCCTACTCTACAAGAGATGCGCATGTGGCTTGCGTGCCGCTGCAACGACAGGCGCACAGCGAGGCGCGCGGCGTGGCGCGTGCTCTTGTAAGCCCCTTGCTGCAACGGCCTCGACGGCGGAGCTGCCGCCGCACGGGCGCGGTGCGCTCGGAACACAGAATAATAAAACAGGCAGTTCGGTGCTTCGGCATTGTGTCGAGCAGCCGCCGTGACAGGCTGCGGGCTGGGCAGATCAGGCAGCGGTAAACCCCCTGGCACGCGGCAAGGCCTGCGCCCCACCCCGTAGCCGCGGCGCTCGCGACAGAAGGCATGAAGCTTTGCCTCTGCCACATAGTCCCTGCAGCGGCCGATTTGGGTGGAGCGAAAATGGCAAGTCTTTTGCTGAGTCTACTGAAACAGATAGAAGGCGCGGCAGGTGCCGAAGACGCAGGCGCTGAAGTGGCGGCAAGTGGGCACGCTGGCCGAGATGCTGCAGCACTTCAACATGCTGGCGGACGCGCTGTACTACGAGGTGCTGGACCTGCCGCTGCCGCGCCTGGAGCAGCTGAAGACGCTCAAGGCGCGCGCCCGCTGCCTGTACATGGTAGGGTTTAGGGTGGGGTAACCCTAACCTGTACCGCCCGGCGCCGCGCGCGCCCGCCGTGGGCCATTGCGCGGCAGGCATGCTCACGCGCGCGGGCTTGCCAGCAAGCGGCACCCTGTGCCTCTGTAGCAAGATTTAACATTAGGTTTGGGTTTCCAGCCCTGACTGCTCCGCCCTGACGAGGCCGGCCGCGCCGCGGCGCAGGTGTACTACCACGGCGCCAACACGGCCGAGGCGGGCGTGCACACGGTGCGGCTGCCCAAGGAGAGCGCCGCCGCGGACGTGTGCGAGGCGCTGCGCGCGCAGCTGCCGGCGTCCGGCCGGCCCGCGCGTCTGCGCCTTCTGGAAGTCTTCTACTCCAAGATCTACAAGGCGCGGCGCCGCGCGTATTGTAATCGCCGCGCCGATGTCTGCATGCTCAAGAACCTGCTCTTGACTCTGCGAGTGACGCGCCCGCCCCCCATTGGCCGGCGTGATGAGGCTGCCAGGCGGCCAGCAGGGGTGCCTGCGCCAATTGATGCCTGGACGTCTTAAAGCTTCAGGGCGTGCCCGCGTGCCCATGCAACATGCCTGGCACCTGGTCGAGGGTTCCATCTACCGCGCCGGCAGAGCAAACCTTGCGTGCCGGCAAAGCAAACCTTGCACGCCCTCGAGGTCCTGATCAGATTGCAAGCGAGCGTGCCAGCACGCACGCTTCCTGCTAAGATCGTCGTCGGCGCGTGCTGCAACCCACTGCACTCGCAGACCCGCTGCCCGCGGCCCCGGCCCGACGCGCGCGCGCGCGCGCGCAGATCTTCCCGCCGGACGAGAAGATCGATGCGATCAATGACACGTACTGGACCGTGCGCGCGGAGCCGGACGACGACGCGGAGGAGGCGGGCGCCGGCCCCAGCTCGCTCATCCACGTGTACCACTACCACGCCGACGCGCAGAACCATGTGCGCGCCCGGCAGCGGCCGGGGCACCCGTGGGGGACCTCCATGCGTGCACTGGCCCCCCATGAAACACTTCATGCCGACGTGGACAATTACATGCGCGCTGGGCGGCGGCACGCCGTTGGCCAACGCGGGGAGTCTCCCGCGCATGCGCTGCCACCCTGTGAACCGCTGAATATCAGCAGCGCACGGACCGACTGGAGCCCGCTTCGTGCGAGGCGAGCGTCAGTCTCAGGGCGGCACGCATGCACGTGCACTCGTAGCTCGGTGTGCACATGTCAGCTCATTGTGGCCTGACAGTCAGTGCACCAGCCTGTCGCCGCTGCTGCTGGCGTTCTGATCCAGGGCCGCGTGCGGCAGGTGACGAACTTTGGAAACCCGTTCCTCATGCGCGTGGGCGAGCGGGAAACGCTGGCGCAGCTCAAGCCGCGGATCCAGGCGCGCGTCGTGCACCTGGATAGGGTCAGGATACCCTAGCCCAGCGCCGCCATCGGCTACTCGGCAGCTGGGGTCTCTGTCATGGGGTACTCTCCTGCTTGCCTGCTGAGGAGTGTCCTGTTCGATGCGCTGCGGCGCAGGGCACGAGAGCCGCAAACTCTTGCATCGTGTCGTCGTGTGTGGGCTGGGTTCTGGCTGGCCTGAACACCCGCGTGAGTTCGGCCGGCCGCACGGCGCGGCACTTGCTAGTGCAGCCGCCGCTAGGCCGTCCGGAGTCTGAGGGGTGCCTGAGGCGAGCGGCGCGCGGCGCACGCAGGCGAAGCTGGGCGTGGCCGCAGAGGAGTTTGCAAAGTGGCGCTTTGCAACGCTGACCAATCTGCAGCCGCCCAAGCTGCTAGAGGATGCGGAGCCGGTGGCGGCGCGCTTCCCCAAAAAGGCGCGCGGCCCCATGTCCTACCCTGATCCTCACCAAGCCCTGCAGCGGCCCTGGTCTGCGGGCGCCCGGCTCTTGCAGTGCGCGCGCCGGCGGCTGCGCACTCAGGAGCCTGCACAGCAAGCGCTCGTCGGGCGGTTCGCCGGTCCCAAATGGCCAACCATGGCCCGATGCATGGCGGGTGCATTCAACCAATGCCTGCACAGCGCAGCGGCGCGAGCCTGTGTGTGCCAGCCAGAGTGGCTGGTTGAGGGAGGCGGCCGGCGGCGTGACGCACCGCTTGCGTGCGGTGCGCCTAGGGTGCTGCTGCCGGCAGCGTGTGTGCTGAGTGGCGTGTGGCCGCCGAGCAGGACCACTACAGCAGCGGGGAGAAGCCCTACCTGGGGCTGGAGCACGCGGACACGGGCCCGCGCCGCCCGCGGCACCAGAACTACTCCACGTTCGAGCGCCCGATCAAGATCGCATGACGCGCGCTATGCGCGGCGTGAGTGCGGGGCGCGGGCTAGACCAGGAACGGTGGGGTGCTGCTGGGGGCACGCGCTGTTTGCGCGCGGCCGCGCGGGCAGCAGGCGCGGCGGTGTGGCCTTGGCAGAGCTACATTGCAAGGCCGTGAGCCCGCGGGAAGAGGGGGGAGGGGGGGATCGTGTGTGCAGAACATCAAATGCGCTGCGCCGCCAGCCACCGCGGCAGAGCCGCGAGCAGAGCTGCCAGCAAAAGTGCAGAACTGCAGCTCTGTGTTCGCATTAGAGGGTGGGCCACGCGTCAGCATGTCGTCTGTTGTGACTGCCTGTGTAGCAGGGTGGGGCAGCCTGGGGTAGTTGTGCTGCCTGCTTTCTGCGCCGCGCAGTGCCTGTGCTCATGCGCGCGCCTGCGCGCGCGCGCCGGGGCAGAGGAGAGTTTTCATGCGGCTAGCGCAGCGGCTCACCGCACCGTCATGGTTGGCGCGCTGCGCGGGGATGCATTGCGCCCGTGCGACGCGCGGGCCGGCGCTAAGGTCTTGGCGCGCATTCAACTCATGCGGAACTTGCAGTGGCAGACTCGAGAGTGGCACTGCTCTCATGCGCGGTTCGCAACGCTCACATTACACGGGTGGTAAAGTTGCACCTATGGTAAAGTGCCACGCGTGCTCTGAGCTTGCACATTCTTTTGTGCAGCCTAATACATGTGCAGTCAGACAGCTGGGACATGCTACACCGCAGTAGCCTCCTGATGCGTTCACTCAGCAGTGCGCCCCGGGCCGCTGCACGAACGGCTGCAGCATGAGCAGCACTATTGCAGATCTGCACCGGTCAAACTCAAGTGCAGACGCTACAACCAGGCTGAAACAGCACACGTCTGTTCTCCAGGCCACACAAGTGCTCCTGCATCACGGGTCCCGCTGCCGGGCTAACGAGGCAAATGCTGCGCTGGTTCACCCTCCAAACAGGACCCCAAATTCTTCAAATGTGAGCGAATTTGTTCCAGCAAGTTCCGCTCTAGACGATGCCTACAAGGTGTCCGTCCAAGTCGATGGCTGCATGCCGGTACATCAATGGCCACCGCCTGCGCCGTGCGGGCCTCGACCGGTGCCCTCAAGCCGTGTCGCAGCAAGCGCCGCGGCTCAGCGCACGAGGGGGAGCGCTGTGCCTCGTCAGCATGGCGCCCGCGCCCCCGCTCACGCGGCGCGTCCACTCGCAGGCGCATGCATGGCGCGCGCCCCATGCCGCGTGGGTTCCGAGGGCGGCCCGGGATAGGCGCACGCGATAATACGCGTGGTGGCCTAGGGCACAGACACCCTACCCTAGCGCATGGCGCCCTCGCGCAGCACGTCGACCATGTCGTACACGCGCGGCGGGCCGCCCTCGGCGACCTTGGCCGCCAGGAACAGCGCCGCGTCGACGGTGCCCTCCGCATAGATTTGCCGCCCGCAGACGTTGTGCTTGAACTCGAACACGACGGTCTCGTCGGGCGAGATGAGCCTGCGCGGCCCAGCGCGCCAGGCGTCACGGCCCTGAAGACTTCTGCAGCAATCGGCTCGGGCGTCGCCCTGCCTCTGTGTATGGTGCCCGCCACCCTGCCTTCATGGGCCAGCTGTGAGGGCCCCTGCTGTCACTGTCATCGTCGCACAGCCGGCTGGGCGCCCTGCAGGCAATGTAGTTGCCGTGTTGGGCCAAAGGGCGCGGGGAGCGCCTGTGCTTGATTTGGCGCCCAGCCTTTGCAGAGGGTTTGCAGAGGGCGCGCCTGTACGTAAGGAAGGCGTGGCCGTCCAGGTGCGCGCCTGTGCTTGATTTGGCGCCCAGCCTTTGCAGAGGGTTTTGCAGAGGGCGCGCCTGTACGTGTGGAAGGCGTGGCCGTCCAGGTGCGCGGGCGGCACGCCCATCGCGTCCACCTGCGTCTTCGCGTCGCGCACGCGCCGGATGCCCGCCTGCCCCCGCGCGCGCGGCGGGGCCAGCCTTCAGCTCTGCGAGCCCCGCGCCCCATGGCGCGTTCCCCGCGCCGGGCGCGCCGGCTGCATGGCGCTGTGCGTCGCCATGCGCGTTTGCGTCTTGGCAGGTGCGCAACTGCAGCCCCTGTGTCTCTGCCAATACCTGGGCAGCTTGGGAAGTGAACCACTGCCGCTGCCCCACTGATGTGCGTGCCTGCTCAAGCGCCATGTCTCACTCTCTGCTACGGAATCAGCTTTGCTATGTGTCCGCCGGATCTGCGGGCGGGCCAGCGCCGAGGCTGGCTGCCGGGCAGGGCGCCGAGGCAGGCGCGCCTCGGAGATGGGGTAGGGAGCGGGTTACCCTACCCTGCCCTACTATACCCTGGCTGCCGGGCAGCGTGCCAAGCACGGCTAGAGCAGGGTTTGGGGTTAGCGCCACCTCAGAGAAGGGGTTAGGGTTAGGGCACCTCGGAGAAGGGGATGCCCAACTTTCGGAAAGACTCCACGACTGCTTTGGCCGTGCCGGACGTGTCCACCTTGGCGCGCTGGTGCGACTCGGTGACCTCCAGGCGGTAGCCTGCGAACGCGCCCGGAAAGCTCTCCGCCATCAGCGCCATCGTCGCCTGGAAGGCCACCACCTGCGGCGCAAGGGTGGGTTTCCGTTTATGGTAAGTGATTATCCAGACAGTAGCCCGCGAACGCGCCCGGGAAGCTTTCCGCCATCAGCGCCATCTTCGCCTGGAAGGTCACCACCTGCCGGCGTGGCGGCGCCGCAGCTGCAGGCCTAGGGTTAGGATGAGGGACAGCTGCGGCAAGCTGAACCGGCTTGCCGCAGCGGCTGGGCCGGCCCCCCACCCTATCCGGGCGCCGCAGCGCATCAGCGCGCTCCGCGCCGGAGCTGCGCGCGCCCGCTCAGCGGCAAGGCACGGCGACAAACAGCTGACTTACACACAAAGCCCTGGTCACTGTTGTCGTCTTGCAATCCTGTCTTGCTTAGTACTGGAGGGAGCTTCACAAGCCCATAAAGGTTGCCCGTTGTCCAGAGCGTGTGCAGAGGGCCGAGGCCGGGCGATGGGAGCGCCTCCCTCAACAGCTGCCTGGCGTGCCTTCATGCTGGTCATATGGTTACGTTTGTGCACCTTTTTTTGTGCATGACTCCTACGCGAGCAATGGATGCACGTAACAGACGCTGCCTGGCGCGCCTGCTTGCCCATCTGCGGCGCGACGACGGCGCTGACGCCGGCCGCGCGCGCATCGCGCAGCAGCGCCTCGCGGTCGCCGCCGGTCGTGCCCATCACGAATGGCAGGCCGCTGGCCGCATAGAAGCGCCCGTTGTCTGCACGCGCGCGCTGGGGCGGGGTTACGGAGATTGCGCAGCGGCACATGGGGCAGCCGGTCGTGCCCAATTGCAATGGCAAGACGCTCGCTGCTTCCAACCAATCACTGTCTGCATGCGCCTGCAGGGCCTGCTACAGCCAGTCATTACACTCAGCAGGCCCGCTGGCCGGGCAGGACCGCTCGTGGTCTGCATGCCATGGCGGACATGCTCCAGCAAAGCCAGAGCAGCAAAGCCAGAGCAGCAAAGAGCGCGTCTGTAAGGGGGTGCTGAGGTTACCGTGCCGGCCAAGGCAGTTGGCAGACAGAACTCAATGGCTTTCGGATGTAGTGTGTATCGTAGGTGCGTATTGTCACAACGTGCATCAGAGCGAGCAAGAGTGAGCACTTGCGGCTGACATTCTGCCGCACGGCTGCTCATGCCCATGCTCTCTCACACAACATGCGTGCTTCTGTTTTGCATCAGCACTCCCTGACAGTCCTGCTTTTGGAGGCGCGCGGCATAATGCGGAGGCAGCTGCCAACGTGTGCCACAGAGCAGTGCTATCAGTGCTGCCAACATACCTGCTCATAAGCACAGCGCGCACCTGACGGTGACGCAACTATGTAGCGTCAGTGGGGACCTGAGGACAAATGTGTGGGGCCGGAGCTTTGCAATCTCGATGCAGCTGGTCGTGCCCAGCACTGCCGGGCGCGTGGGCAGCCGCGCCGTTGACGGCCGACGGCAGCGTGAAGTCAATCACGATGAGCCCCGGGAACTGCGCCTTCAGGCGCTCCATCGCGCTCTGGCGCTCCGCGGGCGCGACCAGCTCCACCGGGATCCCCGACACGCCGACGTTGCCGACGGCCACCGCCTCGCTGGAGCCGGTGAAGCTGTAGGGCACAAAGTGCAGGCCCGCGCGCACCACGGCCTCGGCGGTCGCATGGCCCATCTGCGCTTTGGCAGGCGCGGGTCTCAGGCCAGGGCTGACGCCGAAGGCAGGCGTCACGTGCTCGAAGCTTGAAGCTTCAAAGTTTGTGAAACACACCCCCACTGGAGCTGCATGTCAAGCAAACACAATGTTGCATGTGCCAATGCACAAGCGCCAGCTTGTGGCAATGGCGACCTTCAGTGACGCTGCCTCCATTGGACGAAGCGCAGGCCAGCACAGACAGCCCACCTTCCCGGTGCAGCTGTTGACCATGATGGGGACATTGGTCGCCTCTGCCGCCGCGCGCACGAGCACAGTCCTCCTGCGGAGGACGTGAGGTGCAGCAGGTCGCCTGCACGGGCAGCGGGCGCTGTGTGCCCCAGCACACTGGCGGAGGGCAGGCACACTGGGCTCTCCGCCCAGGAGTGCTGCCATGCGCTTGCAGCAAGCAGCTCAGCCCCCGCCAGTCATGCTTGTGGCTGTGGCGTGGCGTGGCTGTGGCATGCTGCCAGCCCCCTGCCAGTCCCCTGCACGTCACCACCCATTGTCAACCTATCCTCTGAGCCGTATTGGAAAGTTTCTTTAGAGCAAAAAACAGGGTTTGTTTCGGCTCAGCAGCCCCATCAAGTGTTGCACAAGGTCGACACCACTTATCGGCGAGGTCTGAGAGAGGATGGGCTCACAGGACGGGGCTGAGGGCGCGCAAGCCGCCGAGCAGCAGGCGCCGCAGCCAGATCCCGCGCCCGCAGAGGCGGGGCCGGCTGCGCCCGATGCGGCTACGCAGGAGGATGGGGCGGCCGCGGGGGAGGGGTGCGGCCCTTGCTGACTCCCCGGATCCGTCTAACCAGGCACCGAGCGCGCCAATGAGCGCGGCGTCCAGCAGAGGGTTTGCGCGCTTGTGCCTCTCTCCGTGCAGCGCGGCGCGAGCGCCGCCAGTCCTCCCACATCACGGACGGGCCGAACGCTTGTTCCTGCCCCGCAGGGCGATGCCTGCCGCCCCGCCTGGCGTGTATTTGCCGCAGGCGCCGGCGCAGCGGAGCGCGAGTCGCAGATACACGCGGTGTGTGCCGGCCTTGGCAAGGGTTGTAACAGACACAGTCAGACCTTGCCAGGCCTGGCAATCGGCGCAGGCTTGCTCCGCGATTCCTGGGCATTGCGCTTGCAGCCGTGCATCGCGGCGTCCTCGCGCGCTCACATTGCAGCGTTATTGCAAGCTGGGACCGTTGTGATCAGCCTGGCCTGCTGCAGCGGGCGTCATTCTGTTCACCTCCGCGCCCTTGCAGACATGGGGCCTCGGCCCGCCAGTGCGCGAGCGCTGCCTGTGGCTCGGCGGCGCGCCCTGCGCCGCTCTGTCAGCACGCATCTAGTTGCTGCGGTCAGCGGCGCACTGCGAGCACCCGAGCTGGGCCCGATGCGGCCATATGCACGCGCACAGGGAGGGCCTGCTGGCATACCGTGATCACCCGGGAGCGCGAACGCCGCCGGACGGCTTGGACCCCGACTTGTTCAGGTGACGGCAGCCGCTGGCCGTGCCTCTGGCCACGCCGCGGCCGCGCCTGACTCAGATCCCTGCAAGCCTCCCAGGCCCCGAGCGCTGCGGGCCGCGCGCCGCTCCTCGCGCTGCCGGCCCGTACGCAGCCGCGTGACGGCCACGTGCGTGCGCGGCTGCGCGCGCGCGAGCCTGCTCACCGGGCGCGCGCGCGCAGGGAGCTGCAGGAGGTGTCCTTCTTTGACAGGGAGGCCTCGCTGCCGAAGGCCGTGCCCGTGTATGGTCCGGGGCCGGGGCCGCCCGTGCCCATGCCCTGGAAGGAGGACAGCTGGCGCATGGGGTTCAAGCCGCCAGGCGCGCGCGCGGGCTTTCCCTCCGCCGCGCTGCCTGCCCGCCGCGCGCCTGCCCTGCGCCGCGCACGGGCTCAGCCTCCCCTGCCAGGCCGCCTTGTTTCCTGCCCTGCGCAGCACACACGATTCATTATCAACCAAAGTCAACCTTGCCTGCGCCATCTTGACCGCCGCGAGGACAGCTGCGCAAGCAGGCATGAGCTTGCCCGGCGCCCCGCTCAGCCCGCAGCAGTGCCCTGCGCGCGCCTGCGACGCGCGCCGCCGGGCCGCACGCAGGCTCGCCCGGGCAGGTGGGCCCCATCCGCAGCCGCCTGGTGGACGACGGCGCGGCGTTCTCGGTGAGCCCCAGCGCGCCCGGGGCGCCCAGCCTGCCGCCGGCGCCGGGGCGGCGACCGGGCGAGGGCGGCGAGCGGCCGTGGCGGCGGCCCGGGACCGGGCCGCCGCCGGGCGTGCTGCAGCCGCCGCCGCCGGAGTGGCGCGGCGAGGGCGAGGGCGAGGAGCTGCAGAGCCCGCGGCGGCCGGGGCCGGCGCGCCTGCCGGTGCGCGCGGGGCCACGCTGCGAGGGCGCAGGGCGCTCTCTGCCCTGATGCGGACTGCTGCGCGGCGGGGCGGGGGGTGGAGCGGGGCGGAGG
>JAABUY010007120.1_pt1 | contig 10737 bp, 10 predicted proteins | sample 5560271 | NCBI WGS metagenome assembly JAABUY01 (sample SAMN10711886, study PRJNA513374) | rock metagenome | isolation source: Antarctica rocks | place: Antarctica: Victoria Land, University Valley
ATATGCTTTCATGCCCCCAGCTAACCACCCCGCCTATGAATTTGCAAACCGCTCTATAACATCGCCATCATGATACGCAAACAATCTGTTGGTATTTGCACAATAGGAGTGTTTTTCTGCGATAGGTTTATTTAGGTACAGCCAAGATCAGGTCGCCGCGCCCACCGGGAGCATTGAATGGAAACGCGATCAATTTGAGTGAATATCGATGGAGCAGGCTTCAGCCTGCAATTCCGGGACGGCAGACTGAAGCCTGCTCCACCATTACATATCAAATTGCCCTTGACAAACCACTGGGATTACAGATGCAGGCGGAATGTGCCGCCAACAAGCAAAATCCGATTGAGTGGAGGTCGCGCTGCATCGTCGGGATGGCGCCGCAACGCCCTGCGCTCTGTCACACAAATTCCCGTATCGCGCTGTTATCTCCGCAGGGCGTTCGCGTAGGCCGTAACGACTGCTTCCTGTTCTGCCGTCTCGATGGAACCGGGCCGCCGTGCGCGGACTTCGGCAATCGCTACGGCGGCGGCATCGCCCTGCCACACGCGGTAGCAGGCGAGGATCGTCCCCGTCCGCCCTAATCCCGCGCCGCAATGTACCACCACGGGCGCCCCGGCATCGAGGAAGCCGTTGACCGTCGCGACCGTCATCACCACCTGGGCGACCGTCGGCGCGGTGAAATCCACAAGTGGCAGGTGTGCCGCCCGCAATCCGTACCGCGCGAGGGCAACGGCAGAGAGCGGCTCCTCCGTGAGGGTGATGACAGCCCGCACACCGAGCCGCTGGAGCGCGGCAAGCGCCGACGCGTGCGAATATCCCATCCCTGCCAGCCGCCGCTCGATCAGCCAACTAAAGTTCGGCAACGCGTCGTTATGCATCCCATCCCATCCAACCCCGCCGACGCCAACCTGTACCTTCATTGCCGGGACCGAACCGATTGAACCGCAGAGGGCGCGGAGAGGGAAAAGGAGTATTGATCCTGATACCCTTCTTTTTTCTCTTTCTCTGTGTCCTCTGCGTCCTTTGCGTCTCTGCGGTTCATGTATTTTCCGTTTTTCAGCCCCAAACGTCGTCGCGGCCGTCGGGGGCAGGATCGCCGGGTGTGATGGACAGGTCGTCGCCCGTCAGCGCAGCACGACGATAGGTTGCGAGCGCCTGACGCACCTGCCCGACATGATGGATTCCCGTAGCAGAAAGGCCCGTAAGGAAATCCGCGCGCCGGTCGAGTTCTTCACGGCATTCGTCCGCTGTCAGGCCGAGACGCGTGCCGAGATAGTCCGCGACATCCATGTGCGCGTGGGTGTCCGTTAGCGGGTCCCAGCGCATCGCGGGGAGGATACGCGGCAGTACTGCGTCATTCCCATCCACTTCCAGATAATGCATCGTCGCCATGCGGCGATGAATGCGGCCACCGATGCGGATCAGCCGAAGGATGATCACGAGCGTCAGCTGGCCGAGTTGGCGCGCGGGCACGCCGACATCGTCCCGCAGTTGCTCCAGCACTCCCTCCACCGTATCGTCATGCATCGCGGTGAGGACGGTATAGCCCTTTTCCATCAAATCGAAGCAGCGGCGGATATTCGAACCCCACATATAGGAAGCGAGATGGTCCGACCACTCGTTGATGGCGATCACCGTCTCATCAGGCGAGAGACCCTCATCTTTGGTGAATGCCCAGTCCTCGTACCAACCGTGGGGGAAGTAGATCCAGTGCTCCTCCGGGACGAAATCGAGCATCGCGGTGAGCGTCGTCGTTTTGCCGGCATCCTGCATCGGGTCCGCCGCGATCAGAACGGAGCCGCGCCGCTCCACTGTCAGCCAGCACGTGGCGAGGAGGCGCGCGTCCATGCTGCCGGAATCGAGGATTTGGACAATGGACATCGGCGTCGGTGGATGCCACTTACCCCCCCACCAGCCGTATGGATCATTGTACGTGGGCATGACGACAGTCCCTTCATTGGTCTGAATCATGGATTGCAGTAGTCCGATTGTATCACGCACCCCCGCCACAGGCAGCGATGGCAAAACCGACGCAATCCGAAATTCACTACTCGAACGGCATGAAAGTTTGTCAACAACAGGTTGACAAAGGGAAAGTCAAAGGATACGCTAAGGGGGTCGTCGGTGCATCTCCTTTGCTGATGCTATGATCCCCGGCGCCGCTGATCCGCGTGTCGCAACGGCGCGGCCGCAGAGGAACGAGGAGATGCGATGACGTTCATAACGACGACACTGCTAGGCGCGATTGCTGGCCTGACGATCTTCCTCGGACTGCCCATCGCACGTCTCAGGAATATCTCTCGCCGCTGGCAGGCGCTTCTCAACGCGACAACCATCGGCATCCTCGTTTTTCTCCTTTGGGATGTTATCACCAAGGCGACGGAACCGATCAACGCGGCGCTCAACGGGGCAAAAGCGGGCAGTGGGAGGCCATTTATCCTGCTTCTCCTGCTCTTTGTCTGTGGGTTCGGTATTGGGTTGTTGAGCCTCGTCTACTTCGAGCGGCAAGTGATCCGCCCCGCAGCGGCAGAGGCGCAGCGCTCGGGAGCGACACCGACGCAGTTGGCGATGATGATCGCCATTGGCATCGGCGTCCATAACTTCGCGGAGGGGCTCGCCATCGGGCAGTCGTCCCGTTCCGGCGCGATCGGGCTTGCGACGATCCTGATCGTCGGGTTTGGGTTGCACAACGCGACCGAAGGATTCGGTATCGCCGCACCGCTGACTGTGGCAGGCACACGCCCCTCGTGGAGGTTCCTCGCGCTCGCCGGACTGATTGGCGGCGGCCCGACCTTCGTAGGCACAATGCTTGGTTATAGCATGAAGTCCGACGCCATCTTCGTGCTCTGTCTCGCGCTTGCCGCCGGATCAATCTTCTATGTGATCGCGGAGTTACTGAACGTCGGTCGCCGGTTCCAATTGCGTGAACTGGCAATGTGGGGCGTACTCCTCGGTTTCTTCGCCGGTTACGGTACGGATCTGATCCTCACATGGGCAGGAGCCTGACGGCCTGAAGTCAGCTTGACAAACCGCCCGGCGCGCTCTAGTATCATCTTCAGAAAGCGACGTTGAACCGGACGAGTAGCAGTCCTGGCGCGGCACGCAGCGATCTCGATGGGTGGTGTGAATCGGGAAGCCGACGCGGACGAGTGAATGGACCGGGGAGTCGCCCCCCGAAACGCAGCAGTGCGGAGTAGTAGGGGCCGGAGGAGCGCCACCGTTATCACGGCGCAGGGTATCGGAGCCGTCGTCGGCAGTCGTCAGTAGACAGTCGGCAGTGATACGGTTCCCGTACTGACAAGTGGGATTGCCCCCAGACATTGTGGGGCAATCCAATTGGGGTGGCACCACGGAGCGTCTTGAGCGCCTTCGTCCCTTGCAGGGATGAGGGTGTTTTTGTTTGCCCGTGGGGCGGTTCGAAGGAGTATGTGATGGCAGTGACGGCGAAGCAAACAACATCCCGCCCAGAGGGCATCCAGGGGCAGCAGGCAGCAGACCGTAGGGGCAATGCTCGAATCGCCCTCCCTCAGTACTCGATCTCGCTGGACGAGGTGCGCGCGCTGGCGGGCGAGGGCAACCTCGTCCCGATCTACCGCGAGATCATGGCGGATTTGGAGACGCCCGTCACGGCGTACTTAAAGGTCGCGCAGGGGCCGTACTCGTTTCTCCTGGAGAGCGTCGAGGGCGGCGAGCGGTTGGCGCGCTACTCGTTCATTGGCAGCGATCCGTACCTCGTCGTGCGGATGAGCGACGGCGTCCTGACCGCGACACATCAACGTGGCGACAAGCAGGTCTTCCCCTTTTCCGATCCGTTGGAGGCGTTGCAGGGCTTCCTGACGCCATATACACCCGTCCGCACGCCTGGGAGTATGGATTTGCCGCGCTTCCTCGGCGGCGCGGTCGGCTATCTGGGATATGAATGCATCCGGTACTTCGAGCCGCGCGTGCCAATGGCCGCTGCGGATGTTCTGCATTTGCCGGATGCCGTCTTCATGCTTACCGATACGCTGCTCGTCTTCGACCATCTGCGCCGCCGAATGAAGGTCGTCTCGCATGTCCATACGGACACCGGCGATCTCGCGGCAGCGTACGATGAGGCGGTGGAGCGGATTAACCGGCTCGTCGGCACGTTGCGTAACGGCGTGGTTACCCCACCGCGTGGCACGGGCGCGAAGGGCGGCGCCGGGCCGGTCGGCAACTTCAGCCGCGCGGAATATGAGGCGGCGGTCGAGCGGGCGAAGGAGTACATCGCGGCGGGCGACATCATCCAGATCGTGCCATCGCAGCGGCTGACCGTCCCGACAAGCGCCGCACCCTTTACGATCTATCGCGCGCTGCGGGCGATCAACCCCTCGCCCTACATGGTCTACTTTAACCTCGACGGTTTCCAGATCGTCGCGTCTTCTCCCGAATCGCTCGTCCGCAACGAGGGTGGCACGATCACGACGCACCCCCTCGCCGGGACGCGCCCGCGCGGCAAAACAGAAGACGACGATCGCGCGCTGGCGGAGGAACTTGTCACCGACGAGAAGGAGCGCGCCGAGCACATTATGCTCGTGGACCTCGGGCGCAACGATATCGGCCGGATCGCCGAGCCGGGCACGGTGCGCGTTCCCTCACTGATGCGGGTCGAGCGGTACAGTCACGTCATGCATCTCTGCTCCGAGGTCGAGGGGCGGCTAAAGCCGGAGTACACGAGCCTCGATGCCCTGCGTGCCTGCTTCCCGATGGGTACGGCATCGGGCGCGCCAAAAATCCGGGCAATGGAGATCATCGCGAAGCTGGAGCACGAGCGGCGCGGGCCGTACGCGGGCGCGCTCGGCTACGTCGGCTACGACGGCAATATGGACTTCGCCCTCGCCTTGCGGACGATGCCCGTCAAGAACGGTATCGCCTATCCGCAGGCGGGTGGTGGTGTCGTCGCGGACAGCAGCCCTGAGGCGGAATACCACGAGTGCCACCACAAGATGGGTGCGCTTCTCCGCGCCATCGAGACGGCGGAAGCGATGGAAGACGAGGAGTAACGAGTAACGAGTAACGAGGAGGGACGAACCCCTCGTTACTCTTTACTGAGCGAACGGAGTGAGCGCATGATTGTCTTAGTTGATAACTACGACTCGTTTACCTACAACCTCTATCAATATCTCTGCGAACTGGGTGCGGATGTGACGGTGGTGCGGAACGATGCAGCAACGGTGGCGGAGATCGTGGCGATGGCGCCGGAGCGGGTCGTGCTGTCGCCGGGGCCATGTACGCCGAACGAGGCAGGCATCTGCGTGCCGCTTATTCGCGCGCTAGCGGGGCATGTGCCGATCCTTGGCGTCTGCCTCGGCCATCAGGCAATCGGCGCGGCATACGGTGGCGAGGTTGTCCGCGCGCCGAACCTCATGCACGGCAAAGTAAGCGCGGTCCATCACACGGGACAGGGCGTCTTCCGTGGCCTGCCATCGCCCTTCACGGCGATCCGCTACCACTCGCTCGTCGTCGCGCGCGAGACGCTGCCGGATGTATTGGAGGTGACGGCGGAGACAGCGGACGGCCTCGTGATGGGCTTCCGCCATCGGGAAATCCTCAGCCTCGAAGGCGTGCAGTTCCATCCGGAAAGCATCCTGACCGAGCATGGACACCAACTGCTGGGGAATTTCCTTGATCTTCCTAACCTCCCAACCCCTTTCCCGATGCGGGAAGGGGGAGCCGGACGGGTATACGGCACGTCCGATGTTGCGGAGGTGCTGGCGCATGCCTATTGAGATGCGATTGGGGATACCGCACGATGCCTTAATCGAGTCACCCCTTCCCATTTCGGGAGGGGGCAGGGGGGTAGGCCAATGAGCAGTAACGCACCGGAACCGGGAATTCGCGACGCGATTGCGCGCGTGGTGGAGGGGCAAATCCTCACGCGGCCCGAGGCGGCGCATGTGATGGATCAGATCATGGCGGGGGAGGCGACGCCCGCGCAGATCGGCGCGTTCCTCACCGCGTTACGCATCCGGGGCGAGACGGAGGGCGAGATCGCGGGTTTCGCGGAGACGATGCGCCGCCACGCCCGCCGCGTGACACTCGACGAAGGGATACCCGTCGTGGATGTCGTGGGCACGGGTGGCGACGGCAGCGGCACCTTCAATATCAGCACGACTGCGGCGTTCGTCGTAGCGGGAGCAGGCGTCGCGGTGGCGAAGCACGGCAACCGGGCGATGACTTCCCGCTGTGGCAGCGCGGATGTTCTGGAAGGACTGGGGGTCGTGATCGAGCAGACGCCGGAGCAGGTGGCCCAATGCGTGCGGGAGGTTGGGTTCGGCTTCATGTTCGCACAGGCGTTCCACCCGGCAATGAAGCACGCCGGGCCGGTGCGGCGCGACATTGGCATCCGCACCGTCTTCAACCTGCTCGGCCCGCTGACCAATCCGGCGCGCGCCCCGTACGAACTGATGGGTGTCGGTGACGCGGCGCTGGCAGCGAAGTTGGCGCGCGTCTTCGCCCTGCTCGGCGTCGAGCACGCACTCGTCGTGCATGGGCAGGAAGGGCTGGACGAAATCAGCATCTCCGGGCCGACGACGATTCACGAAGTGCATGTGGATCGTGATGTGGTGACGTACGAGATCACACCGGAGCAGTTCGGTTTCGCCCGTGCAACACCGATGGCGATACGCGGCGGCAGCGTGGCGGAAAATGTCGTGATCACGCGGCGGGTGCTCGCGGGCGAACCGGGCCCGACGCGCGATGTCGTGCTGCTCAACGCCGCCGCCGCCCTCGCCGCCGCCGATGCCGTGCCGGACATCGCGGCGGGTATCATGCGCGCGGCGGAGAGCATAGACAGCGGACGCGCCCAAGGAGCGATGGAGACCTTCGTTGCGCTGACGCAGGGATTCGCGGCGCGGGAGCTGGTGACGACCTAACTCCCCGGCCCCTTCCGCACCTCGGCGTGGGAAGGGACCGGGGGTTAGGTTCTTTCGTCCCCTCCATTTTAGGAGGGGTCAGGGGGTAGGTAGATGACTGCAACACAACAAGCGATGAAACCGATGACGGGCGATGTCGTGAAGCCACGGGTTTTTAGCGGCATCAAGCCGAGTGGGGCATTACATCTCGGCAATTATCTCGGCGCGATCCGGCGGTGGGTGGAGATGCAGGATGCGTACGACAATGTCTTCTGTATTGTGGATCTCCACGCCATTACCGTCCCGCAGGACCCGCAGGCGCTCCGTGCCGCGACACACGAACTCGCCGCGACCTATATGGCAGCGGGACTTTCGCCGGAGAAGTGCATCCTCTTCGTGCAGAGCCACGTCTCGGCGCACGCGGAATGTGCGTGGCTCTTCAACTGTCTGACGCCGCTCGGCTGGGCGGAACGGATGACGCAGTACAAAGACAAGGCAGGCGATCAGCGCGAGCGATCGTCGGTCGGGCTGCTCGCCTACCCGATGCTGATGGCGGCGGACATCCTCCTTTATCACACGAACGGCGTCCCGGTGGGCGACGACCAGAAGCAGCATGTCGAACTGACGCGCGACATCGCGGAGCGGTTCAACCGGCTCTTCGGCGAGACATTCACGGTGCCGGAACCGTGGATCGGCGATGTGGCGGCGCGCGTCATGGGGCTGGATGATCCGACGAAGAAAATGAGCAAGAGTGAGGGGACGAACTTCAAGGCGATCATGCTCGCTGACACAGCGGACGCGATCCGCGAGAAGATCAAGCGCGCGACGACGGACAGCGTCGGCACAATCGTCTTCGATGAGGGCCGCCCCGGCATCTTCAACCTGCTCTCGATCTATCAGGCATTCACTGGGGAATCCCGCGAGACGATTGAGGTGCGCTTTGCCGGGCAAGGATATGGTGCGTTCAAGAAGAGTCTCACGGATGTGGTGATTGAAGGTTTGCGCCCCTTGCAAGATCGCTACGCCGAGATCATCGCCGAACCGGGTTATGTCGAGCGCATCCTCCGAGAGGGCGCGGATCGTGCCCGCCCGATTGCGGATGAGACGCTCGCTAATGCCAGACACGGCATGGGGTTGCGCTGAGATAGCAATGAGCAATATTCTTTCAGAATAGCCCTGTTGTGAAAGAGTATAACGAGTGAGAACGGCATTCTCTCGGTATCGTACGTGAAACCAAGCGCATAGGATGGGAGCGCGGCAAATTCGACGGGCAGCCCAGGCATCGCGGAGCGCGGGGGAATCAGCGGCCAGTTGGCAGGGGAGCGGGTGCGGCGCTGCTACCGGGTTGCCCGCCCTGTACCGACGCCGGGATGTTCGCGTTCCCGCTACCACTACTGCCGCCCGTTCGCGCGTGCGGTGCCGGGGCGGGGCTGACGGCATTCCCGCCCGATCGCCCCACCGGCGCCGGTGACATCGAGACCGGCAGGTAGGTGAAGCCGTGGATGAGCGTGCCGATGCCGTTCGGGGTCGTCACCAGCACATCCACCGTCCCCGGCGCGTGCCCCGTCGTCGTGCAGGTCAGGCTCGTCCCCGCGCCATTGACGACAATCGGCGTGCAGGCGCTGCCGCCGACGGAGACGCTGGTTGCGCCGGTCAGACCAATGCCGCGGTGAGCGTGATGGCGGTGCCGCCCCCCTGCGGGCCGCTGAAGGGGCTGGCAGTCGTGACGGCGGGGGTGACCGCGATGCCGCCCTGCGTGCCGGTGATCGCTGCGGTCACCGTATCAGTGGCGGTGATGCCATGCCCCGTGCCGATGGTCAGCAGGGTGCCGATGAAGGCGTGGACACCCTGATCGGCGGTGGTGAAGGTGTAGGTGGCGGGCAGGGTGGCGGCGGTATTGGTGCTGGCGAAGGAGACGGCGCCGGTGTAGGCGGTGGCGACATTACCGCCGACATCGCGGGCGGTGAGGGTAAAGGACTGTGGGAGACCGGCGACGACCGCGGCGGGAAAGCCGGTGAAGGCGAGAGTGGCGGCGGGGCCGGGGTATTGGTGAGGCTGAACGTGGTGGGCACGCCGCCGCCCGCCGCCGTGGCGCTGACAGTGTACGACCCCGCCCTTGTGTTGGCGGTGAAGGCGGGGGCGATGGCGACGCCATTGCTGTCGGTCGTCACGGTCGCCCCGGTGTCGGGCGCCACGAAACTCACCGCGACGCCGGGAACCGGGTTGGGATGAAGGTCCATCACGACAGTACTGAGCGTGGTCAGAAAGACCGTGCCGATGGGCGCAGTCTGGCCACCGCCAGTGCTCGCGATGATGGTCGCCGCGCCGCCCGGCGTGTTCGCCAGGCTGAAGACCGGGATCGTCTCGCCGTCAGCCGAGACGCTGACCACGTCGTTCCCTGCTGTGGCGTTCGCGGTCAGGGTCGGCGCGGTGAAGGTGACGACGGTGTTGCTCACCGGTGTGCCAAAGCCGCTATCGTTTGAGGGTGAGGGTGAGGGGTGCGAAGGGAGCGCCGATCGGCACGCTCTGCGGCGACCCGGCAGTGGCGGTGGCAGCGAGCGTGCGGGTGAAGACCAAGGCCGCCCCGACGTTGCTTGTATCGAGGTACGCGCCGACGAGCGCGGTGTTGCCGTCCTCGCTCAGCACTACTGCGAGGCCGAACTCGCCCGACCCCGACTCGCCGCTGCCGAACAGGTTGATTTTCTGCTGGCTCCACGTCGTGCCAGTGCGGGTGAAGACAAAGGCCGCCCCGACGTTGACGTTATCGAATCGTCGAGGATTCTGTCAATACATACATGTGCATACTTGAAACCAAGCGAGAAACGGCGTCTCCCGCCTCTGCTCCCTTCCCTTGAAGGCACGGAGAGATAGTGCGCATACCGGCGCTTTGCTCATCCTCTTGCGTCGTGCTGATAAAATACAGGGAATTGAGGGTATTGGTAGCGTAGACTTCCAGCCTGCGTCTTGCCATAGGGACTCAGGCTGGAAGCCTACGCTACTGTGAGAAGGGAAGGACTGGGCGGTATGGCGAAGCAGATTGTGGCAATTGGTGGCGCGGGGCTGTCGGTGGAACCGGACGGCTTTTTACTGGAAAAATATATGTTCGGCCTGGCACATGTCGCGTCGCCCAGGGTCTGCTATCTCGGCACGGCGAGCGGCGACTCGCAGATGGGCATTGACCGTTTCTACGATGCCGCCCGACAGCTCGATTGCACGCCGACCCATCTTGCGCTCTACAAACCTTCCACGAACGATCTCGCAGGCCTCCTGCTGGCGCAAGATATCATCTATGTTGGCGGTGGCAGCACGAAAAACCTGCTCGCGCTCTGGCGTGACTGGGGTGTGGACACGATGATGCGCGACGCATACGAGCAGGGGATCATCCTCGGTGGCGTTAGTGCGGGTTCGATCTGCTGGTTCGGGCAAGGGACGACGGACTCTCTCTTTGGCCCGCTGACGCCGATTGATTGCCTCGGCTTCCTGCCCGGCAGCAACTCGCCGCACTACGACGGCGAGCCGGAGCGTCGCCCGACCTATCACCAGTTGATCGCCAGCGGCGCGATCGAAGACGGCTACGCAGCGGACGATGGCGTCGGCCTGCACTTCATTGATGGCAGCCTTCACACGGCGATCAGTTCCCGCCCGAACGCGCGCGCCTACCGCGTCGAACGCCACGGCGACAGCGTGACAGAAACCGAGCTGCCGACGACCTATCTCGGCGCTGTGAAGTAATATCTTATACTCTTTCACGATAGTGATGACGGAATAGCGTTGATCCCTGTTCGCCACCACGGATAGTTCGTCATCCGTATCACGACCTTCGGATGATCCCACAATCGTGCCAGTTCCCGCGTCAGCGCGT
>JAABUY010007121.1_pt1 | contig 10736 bp, 17 predicted proteins | sample 5560271 | NCBI WGS metagenome assembly JAABUY01 (sample SAMN10711886, study PRJNA513374) | rock metagenome | isolation source: Antarctica rocks | place: Antarctica: Victoria Land, University Valley
GCGCGTCAGGCAAGCGCGCCGGCGCGCGCGCGGCAGGGCCTTGCGGGCGGCGCGGCGGGTGCCTGCGCAGGCGGCGCTGGCCGCGCCGCGCCGCGCACTCTCACTCTCTGTCCTTCCCTCGTGGTAATTTTACATTGCAAGCCCAAGCGAAGGAAAAATTTTCTGGGTAAAGAAGTCTGGACATGCGTGCCCTGGGCTCGGTGTCCTGACCTTTGTGCAGGTCTCCCATTATTATCTTACCCTGTCAAATCACACCCTATTGTAGTGTGCCCTAGTGCGAGCCCGAGAGAGCCGCGAGGCTGCAGGCTCGCCCGCGGCCCGTTGCTTTGGCAAATACATCGCCCCGCGGCTAGGTCCGCGCCTTGTCGTCCGGCGCATTGAACACGTAGTGGAGCGCCACGGTCAGCTCCACCACTCCCAGCGACGCGCCCAGGTGGCCTGCGCGCAATACGTGACACGGCGCGTGCGAGCATGGGACGGCAACCAGGACTGCGGTGCTGTCCGCTGACACGGTCCCCAGCGCCAGCGTTTCACACCAGAAGAGCAGCCGGACGCATGAGCGCCTGTGCAGACGCGCCGTCCGGCCGCGCGCCTGCAGCACTGTGTGCCGGCCCGCCATGCGAATCAAGTCAAATGGCGCTGCCAGGCGCCATTGCGACATGCGCTGTCTGTCCCCAGCCGGCGCGCGCGCAGCACGGCCACACACGGCCCGCCCCGGCGCCAGGCGCCGCCGGCGCAGCGCAGCCCGCGCGGGAGCACGGGGCCGCTGTGCCGCGCACCGCCCGTCTTGGAGACCGTGTGAATGATGTCGGAGCGCAGCTCCTTGCACAGCTGGCGCAGCTGCGCCAGGTTGAAATTCTTTATGTGCACCGGGTAGTTCACGGTGTCCTGGCGCGCGCGCACAGCGCCCGCTCAGCGCCGGCAGCGCGCGGCCTGCGCAGTCGCCAGAGCTCGTCCCCGTCCTAATATACGTGCGCTCTGCCCTCTGCCGCAGGCCCGAAGCACACATCAGCGCGCGTCGCTCAGGCTGAGCGAGTCTAAAAGGGACGGCGGCGTCGCCCGCCAGCGTCCTGCCGCAGGCGCGCAGCGCAGCTGGGCGCCGGCACCACAGCAGCAAGCTGTACGTGCCCGCCCGCCCATGGGCTGGGACGGTCCCTGCCGCAACGGCAGAGCGCTGCCCAGGGGTCCGCCCAGCAGGTTCATGCCGGCGTGCCCCCTGGGCTTCCAGACCATCCTGCGCACCCGCTGGCTGCCCACACCCCCTGGCCTGCAGGGCGCAGCACGCAGGGCTCCGCCGAGCCCAGAGCAGAACGCCGGCGCCCAGCTCAGCGTGCTCAGCGCCGCTCGGTGCCCGCTTTGCACACTGCCTGGCGCGCAGTCTGCCGCCCGCTCCACAAGGGCGGGAAGCCGGGGCGTCCTCGCCAGCACCGCAGCCTTTCGCAAAGACAGGGAGGCAGCGCAGGCTGCACTTGCGCCGTGCCGAGCCGCTGCCGCACAAAGCGGCAGGCTGGTGCTGTCCACCCAAAGTTGGCTGCGACCCTGCCGCTGGCAGGGCGCCCAGAGCGGCGAGCGCCTGTGTTCGCCGTTGCGCTCAGCACAGCCAGGACGCTGCACACGGCCCTGCCAGGGAGTACGCGCGAACATGCGGCGGGTGGCGCGCCAGCAGCGGCGTGGGCGGGCCGCCGCTGTCCGGCCACAGCTCCAGCTCGTCATGGCTCAGTTTGTCCATGAAGCCTTCGGTGTCGTCGATGCCGGACGGCGAGAACGGCTTCTCGTTGTTTGCATGCACCGCCTGGCGGCCTCGTGCCCGCTTGCAGCCGGCGAGAGGCGTTCGCCTGACGGCAGGCGCTCCTGGAGGGCAGCACTCTGTATTTGCAAGGTGACGTGCGTTCAACGGGCCTTCTGCCCAACATCCTGCATAACACTTTGACATGTTTGGCGCTGGCTGCGCAGGCTGCACCATGCAACCGGAAGGCGTACCTGGCGCAGCCGAAAAGCCGGCACCTGCAGGCGCCTGCATACGCGCACACTACTGGTTCTGCAACGCAACTTTGCGATGTTTGAGCCTGCTGCACGCGACAGAAGACAACATACTGCTCAGCGATACGCACCCGCCGCGACAGGAGCCCATGCTCTGCACAGGCAGGCGCGGCACTTAAGGCTGTCTGCATGGTCTGCACTGGCGCCTAGTGCAGCATGTGGTACGCAAGCAACGAACTTCTCGTTAGCAACAAAGCCTCATGCCATGCAGATGCATCTGTATCTGATTGCCTTGGCTCGATACACTCTACAAAAAAGATAGAAAGGGTGTCAGATCTGGCTCAACCCTAGCTAGGCCAGAGAGCCACTTTTTCTTTGCGCGTGCCACAGACCTGCGGAGACCGGACTGGAGGGACGAGCCTGAACTCTGCTGCGCCCAGCCATAGCCCCGCGAGTGCCGCAGCGCCGCTAGCGTGAGGGCTCCAGGGGTGCGCGCTCCGCTTCCTGCGGTGTGCGCGTGCTCTGCGGGGTTCTCACGCTGGCGTCTCGCTCTTGGAGGCAAGCCTGGGCGAAGGGCGCGTGGCTGCCAGCCCCACGGTTTTCCCGCCGGTTGCTCACGGCGCGCTGTGGCGCGCGCGCAGGCCGGCGCGCTTCAGAGGCGAGCAGCTCGGGCGCAGCTCTCGCGCAAGGGCTGGTTCTGCGACGATGTGGGGAGCGCTGAGGGAGCGCTGACGTGTCCAACACAGTTGTGTGTTGCCAACCGCCTTGCCAGATGACGCAGGTGAGCTCCCTCCTTGTGGCTTGGCTTGCCTAGTGCTTATGTCTGGCTTCCAGCATCTAGCAACAGCCGGCCAAGGCGCCTGACGCCGCTCCGTGTATGGTGTAGTGCGGCGAGGACCAGGCGCGAGGCGCATGGCTGCGGCCGCGCGCCCTCGTGCTGTTGCTGCTCCGGCTGGGCCGCGGGCTGCGCGGCGGCGTCTCCGCCACGCACGCGCCTGGCGCGCGCACGCCAGCAGCAGAAGCAACGGAGGCGAGCGTGCAGGCGCTGCCGCCACAGGCCGCGGCCCCGCACAAGCGCGCGCCCGCGCCGGAGCCGCAGCAGCGGCAGTTTGATGACGATGACACGGCCGGCGAGGATGCGGAAGCGACTGTGCAGGCCGTGCCGCCACAGGCGGCGGCCCCGCGCAAACGCGCGCTCGCGCTGGAGCCGCAGCAACGGCAATTTGATGATGATACGGCCGGCGAGGATGCGGAGCCGGGCGCGCCGCGGCGGCCGCAGCGCCGCGCCGGCGGCGAGTTTGAGCGCGCCCCGCTCCCGGCTGGCGGCCGGGCGCGTGCGCGCGCGTCGCGCGCCATCTACGAGCGCGACACGAGCTTCTATGCGGCCATGGCGCCGCCGCTCGGGTTTAGCGCGGCGGCGACCGAGCCGGCCACAGCGTGTGGGGCCATTGCTGAGCGCTCGGCGCCCCACGCGCCCGCTGTGCCTGCACTCGCGCTGGGCGAGCGGCGGCGCAGCAGCGGCGACCAGCGCCGGAGCAGCGGCGAGCACCGCTGCTCGGCCGGCGCGCGCAGCAGCGGCGGCCGGCGGCGCAGCAGCGGCGGGTCGCGGCGGTCGAGCCGCGAGGCGCGCGGCCGCAGGAGCAGCGCCGAGCGGCGCGCAAGCGTCGACGTAGCAGAGCTGCTGGACAGGTCTGAGTTTTGGAATGCCGGCAGGTAGCAGCAGGCCTGTGGGCCCGAACCCTCCGCGACGGCAGACCCTTAAATTGTTGCGCTGGGGAGCGCGGGTGGGCTGCCGCGCGAGTGCAGCAGGCTCGCAGCGGCAGGCGAACGCGAGAAGAGGGCGCGCTGCTGCTGGCAAAGACATTGTTATGATAATTCTTGACACGTGCACGTGCATCATTTTTTGGGACTGGTTCTTGTAGCACCGGGAGGCGTAGGCGCTGTTCGCCCCAAGGAGTGCGGCGCTGCTTAGGGGGACTGGCGCTAGTAGGCAGCTAGCTCGCCTGTGCCTCCTTGCCTTCTCACTGCGCAGATTGCAGTGTGCGAAGAGGATTCATTCCCTTCGCATTCTTTCGCTGCCGACGTGCTGCTGATGCAGACTGTCAGCAAAATTTTTGGGGGCCCACAGATTCTTTTCTCCGGGTCTATGCACAGGGCCCCTGTATGCTGTGTGATGCTTCGGAGATGCAGGCAGTGCCGCAGGTCGGGGTTGCCGCAGAGGGCGTGCGGCTCCTTTCAACGTGTCGCGCAACAAAATGAGGTTGTTGACTGACAGGCGCGAGCAGGCGCTTTGCAAGATACAGTGCAGCATGAGGTACATGCAGGGCGCCCGCTTGGCAAGCCCTGGTCGGAGTGGAAGGGATGATAGAATCTTCATATTTCGGTTTGAGCGTAATCTTTCAAAGAGGGTGGTGCAGACGGCGCGCGTGTGCGCATGCACCAGGCTTTGCATTCTTTGAGGAGAAAGTATTACGCACGGTCTGTGCAGGTCGGCTAGTGCGCGTATGGGCCCTTGTTTGCCCTTGTTTGCCCGTCGGGCACTTTGTATACTGGCAGGGTGAAGTCAGGTTGGTGCACGTTCCTGGTGTAGCACTGCACATTCCTGGCGTAGCACTGCACGTTCCGGGCGTTGCACTGCCAATATTCTCGGCCCCTTGTGACGGCACCTTGAGACGCACGCCTATCTACCATTTGTCAAGAGTGCGTTTGCGGTGAGTGCATGCATGTGCCTGTAATAGTCCGCCGTAGCATACACCACGCCGTACACCACATTATGACCTTGTCTTCCAGCCCCCCGTCCGCTGGTGATGCGCGTATGCGACAGTTGCATTGCACCTTGCGTACTCCCAAGTGCGTGGTCATGTGTTGTATCACATGTCGCATTGCATATTCTACTCACAGCACGCACACTTACTGCCTGCACCACATTCTATGCAGTCATTCCTAGACAGCCGTTCTTGACGTGTACCATTATTTCTAGAGTACAAACCCATTCTTGGAGCATACAGCCATTCCTGAGGTGAACAGATGAGTCAGTGTAAGGCACTGCATGTGCACAACCCACACAGCAAGAAAGTCCCTTTGTTTTGGCCAAGCAATGCACGCGCTGCTCTGCGGCCAGGCTTCCACACGCCTGCTGCAAGCTCTGCGAACCTGTGCAGTGCAATTTAGCAAGTTTCCCAAAGCGAAGCGCACTCCTGGGCTGTCTGCGTTGCAGGCATATGCCTGACACTCCGTCAGGCATGTCCGCAGGCCATGGAGCACCGTGTTCAACACAGCAGCCCAGCCGTGCCACACTGTCCACGCGCTAGTGCTGCCTGTCGCCCCGTTCACGTGCTGATGCTGTTTGTCACGGCAAAGGCCTTGGCAAAGCGCTCGGCGTCCACCACGCCCTGCAGGTTCTTTGCGTTTGCGACGGCAAAGTCCTCCAGCCCCGCATCCAGGCTCTCCATGGTCTCCCGCACAAAGTCGGGCAGCGTGATGCCGATGCTGCGCCCGTGCGCGCCCATGTAGTCGTGCAGCTCGGTCTGCACGGCTGGCGGCTCCAGCTCGATAATCTTAACAGCCGTGTCCTTGAGCTGGAAGCGCAAGGACTGCGTGTAGCTGTGCACGGCCGCCTGCGCCCCGAGCGCTGCTTCAAAGCTGCGGCTCTTGATACACGCACAGCAGCCGGCCACAGCACGGCGCGCGTCCAGTCGCTTGCGAGGCTGTCGCACTTGCATACAGCATATGTGTCAAGTGGCTGTTGCACTTGCATAAAGCATACTCAACAAGTGGCTCAGCAGGCTCCCCGAAAACCGCTGCCCCTGCGGGTGCCATGCCTTGGTCGCGCAGTAGGCTGGGCAGCGCGTCAGCGGCACGAACGCCAGGCCGGAGGACACGTTCACGATGCAGGCCTTGGGCTGGCTCTTCAGGTGCGGCAGCCACGCAGCGCACATCATAAAAAGGCCACGAATATTTATGTCGATCTGCACGGCGCGCTCGGCCGCTCAGCTATGTGAAGACGCCAGGCGGCCGAGCTGGAGGACAGAGGTCACAGGTAAAGCGTGAGTGCAGTTTGTGTGGTAAGTGTGTGGTAAGCGGCCCACGAGCGGCGCACACAATACGACATACACAAAGAAGAGCTTGCATAGCGTGCACACCTCCTTGTCTGCGAAGTGCAGGTCCACGGGCTCCTCCGCCGCAAAGTCATGCATCTGCTGCATGACCGCATTATTGACAACACAGTCGACGGAGTGCTTTGCGACCAGCTCGTCGCGGCACTTTGTGATGCTATTGGGGTCTGCCACGTCCAGCAGCACCCACTCCATGCCCTTGTTCTCCGCGCACACTTTCTCCAGCACTTCCTGCCTGCGGCCGGCAATCACGACCTTCGTGCCGCGCTCATGCAGCGCCTCGGCGAGGCCGCGGCCAATGCCAGTCCCGCCGCCAGTGATAAGCGCGGTGTGCGGCTTGAAAGTCATCGTGCAAGCGCAGCTGTGTGCAGGCGTGCGAGGCGGCGGAGGTGACAGCAGGCAGCAAGCCGGATGCAATGTTATCTCGGGCAATCCTCCGTGGTGTGCGCTCAACCGCGAAAAGGCAGGACATGAGTCAGGGCGTCCCGTCACGAGAGTTGGTAACACCCACCACCAACTAGGGTTGTGGAATTACAGTAAATTACAGTCAAGTTACGGTAGTTTCTATTTAAGCTACATGTAAAGGCTGAAACAGCTGAATATACGGTTAAATGTAATTTACTGAGTAATTTACCGCAGCACCTGGGGGTCCTGCGCTGGATTGCACTTCAGAGTTCAACAGCAACGGTTGCTGGTGCTCAGGTGCTGAACAGCGGGCAAGGCGCTGCAGAAATCTGCCCGTACACTGCCATATAGCAATCTACCACCGGCATCAGCCTTCCCATTGAGCCTGCCCCACCGCCGCGTGCACGCTCCCGGCGATGAGCTGCTTGTCCGGCAATGGCCAGCGACGACCCAGGACCTCGCGGCGCGGATAGCAGCTTTGGTAGCGTCAGCAAGTGCGCAGCCCGTGCACAGTTCCGCCTCAAACGCCCTCACCCAGTTTCCTCAGTGCCATGGTGCACGCATAGCCACAGAAGTAGCTCTGCCGCCCAGGCGCTGGGCACCAGCGCTGAGCCACGGTGCTTGTCTTGGTGCACTGCACTTCCGCAGCGCAGAGGCGACTGTTGAGCTGTCTGCGCGCTGCAAGCAAGCACTCGTACTTGCAGCGAGCTGCCTCTCGGGCGCGTGTGTGAGTATGGGGTGCCCCTCCTGCCGGATGCAGACTGGGAACCGATGCAGACTGAGAACACAAACAGCGCCGAGTTGCTGGGGAGATCGCGTTCTGCAAGCGCTGCCGCTGCCTGCCCACCGTCACACACGAGTCCTGCTCGTCAAGGGATCTTGCCAACAGTGTGTTGCAGCGGATGTCCTGCAATAGCAGAGCGCGGACAGATTTTGACTCTTACTTGTTCCGCGCAGCTTCCTGCGCGGCCGCTCGCTCCCGGGCACCGTGCGCGTGACGCGCACCGGCGCCGAGCGCGCGGCATCGGGGCTGCCAGGGTCTGCGGCGCTGCCAGGGCTGGGGCCAGGGTCGTCGGCGCTGCAGCCGGGGCGCGGTGCTGGCGGGCCGCACGCGGAGGGCCAGGAACAGGGCGCGGGCAGCGGCGGGGGTTCTGCAGGGCGGGGGGCCAGCGGCGGCGCTGCCGCGGCCAACAGCGCCAGCGGCCCGAGCGAGCGGGTGTGTCGTGCTGCACCTCTCGCAGGCGGCCTGCTCCTGGCGGGCACATGGCGTGTGTATGGCATGGTGCAGCTCTACATCCTGACGGCGTCACCTGCTGTGACCACAAGCTCTTTTGTGCATGCAATTTTTGCATGCTATTATGTGTAGAAAGATTGCTCGGCACCGCACCTGCACATGATGTGGGCCTGGGCACGCGTGCCACGCCTCTGTTTGCCTGGAGCGAGGCGGGCACCTTGCGGCGCCCGCAGGCGGCCGGCAGCGACGGGGGAGCCGCGGGCGCAAACCTGGCGCCCCGCGGGACCGGCGCCGGCGAGGGCGCGCAGAGGGGTCGGGCCGCGGGCGACCCCGGCGAGCCGCCCGCGCGGGGGCGCCCGGCGGCCAGCCCGCGTGCGGATGCCCGGCCAGAGACGAGCAGCCTGCGCAGCATGTCGGACACGCGCAAGGCCAAGTTCCGGAAGCTACTGGACGAGCAGGTGCCGCCCGCCGCCCGCCCCTGACCCTAACCCTACCCTACCTCGCCCGCCGCTCCGGCGCCGCGCCCACGCCAGCAAGGGCGGGGACGGGCGCGCGCCCGGGCGCCGCGGCGTTGGCAGCAGCGCGGCGGCCGGCGGCCCTATGGGGTCGAGCGCAGGGCGTGAGGACCCTGGCAACGCTGCGCGGCAGGTGGTGGATCTAGAGGCGCTGCGAGAGCTGGCCTGGAGCGGCATCCCGGCCGAGCTGCGGCCGCAGTGCTGGCAGCTGCTGCTGGGCTACCTGCCGCCCAACCGCGAGCGCCGGTCTGCGCGCGCCCTGCCCACGCTCGGAACCGAAAGATGCGCAAGCTGGTGACTGCTGATGTGGTATTTATGCACCGTTAGCCTGCTCCCGCTGAAGGGAGCAGGGGCGGCATACAAGGTGGTCGCACATGTAAACCATCCGCGGGTCATAGCGTATGTGCCAGTGGGGGGTCTGCGCAGCGGCACAGAGGAGCAGTGCACGTGCGGCGAGAGCTTATCAGAGGCAGCACAAGGGTTGAACACGCAGGCCGGCACCGCTAATGATGAGCTCTGGCGGGTCAGGGCGGCGATCCTGGAGCGCAAGCGGCGCGAGTACCGCGACATGGTGCCCGACTACTACGACATCGCCGACCGCTCCGCCGACGAGCTGGGCGCGCTGCGCCAGGTGCATGGGGTTAGGGTTTTGGGGTTGGGGAGGAGGGAGGCTTTGGGCTCATGCGCAGACCTGTGCTGCCGAGCGTCCTGTCTCTGTCATGGCCATGTGGCCGGCTTCTCAAGCGCCCGGAAAGTTGCTCCTGCAGCAGCGCCGTGCCTCAGTGCCTGTCTGGGCCGTCCCAGCATGACCTGCGCCCAGTGCGCCGCGCGCTCTGCCGCGCGGGCTCCACCCCGACCTGCACCCTGCTGCGCTCATACGGTGTGCTATCCGCGGGCAGTTCCGCTGGCCGCGCCGCGTGCGGCGCCCGCACACCTGCCCGTTACGGTGCTGAGCCCCGTACGGCGCTGTCCGGGGGCAGGTCGCGGTGGACGTGCCGCGCACGGCGCCCGACGTGCCCTTCTTCGCGCAGCCCGCGATCCAGAAGAGCCTGGAGCGCATCCTGTACCTGTGGGGCATCCGGTGCGCTGCGCCGAGCGGGCGTCGGCCGCCGGTCGCGCTACCCACCTGGCAGCTTCCTTGACCACATTGTGGTCCTTGGGAACTGATCGGAATTGTCATTTGTCACTTGTCACTTTTCACTTATCACACGGCATGTCCTTCTTTCCAGATCCCAGGAACTTCACGCACTACCGAGGAGAAACCACTGGAGCAAAGCGACCACCTGGAGGTTGCCGTCCTGGTTCATGTGTTGCCCCCTTTCACGCCCCTCCCCCCTCCAAGTGGCGGGGCACGGTGACCAGATCCAAAAGCGCGTCAGGCACGTCCGCAGGAGCGTGCCGGTGCATCAGACGTGCGTTGCTTTGCAGCGCTGTGTGCCGACACGGTCACAGAGGGTCATCGCGAGCACCAGGCTGCGCCGGCGTGCTCTGCGGCCTGCGCCCGTCATGGCGCGGGCGCGGCGCAACGCTCCGCCGCATCACGCCCGCCGCGCGCGCGCAGGCACCCCGCAAGCGGCTACGTGCAGGGCATCAACGACCTGGTCACGCCCTTCCTGGCCGTGTTCCTGGGCGAGCACTTTGCGGCGGGCGGCCCCGCACTCGCCGGCGGCATGGACGCCTGGGACGTTGCCACGCTCAGCGACGCGGTGCGCCCTGCCTTGCGTCTGCACATTGCTGTCTGGTCGGCGAGGCAACGCTGGACTCTGTTTGCGTCAGGCAGGGCATCATTGCTGGGCCTGTCATCAATAGCGCTCGGGCCAGCTTGCGCCCGCGCGCAGTGAAGGGGTCTGAGGAGGTTTACAAGCGAGCACAGCAGTCGCCGGCCGCGCTTCGCTTCACCTGCTCGCAAAAGATGAAAGGCTTACATGCACAGTCGCCTCTCGCACGCACGCGCATGCGACCATGCTGATCGTGCGCGCTGGCAGGGAGCGGGGGGCAGATGCGCCCCCGCCGCTGCGCACCATGCCACCGGCTCAGCAGCGAGACAGGGTCACCCTACCCTACCCTATACCCATACAGCTCGGGAGCGAGGGGCGCCCGCGCGCGCGCAGGCGGTGATCGCGGCCGAGGCCGGCTTGTACTGGTGCCTGTCTCAGCAGCGAGACAGGTTTACCCTACCCTACCCTATCCCTTACGGCTCAGGGGCGAGGGGGCCCGCAGGCGCGCAGGCGGTGAGCGCGGCCGAGGCCGACTCGTACTGGTGCAGCGGAACTGGTTGACCCTACCCTACCCTATGCCCTTACGGCTCAGGAGCGAGCGGCCCCGCGCGCGCGCAGGCGGTGAGCGCGGCGGAGGCCGACTCGTACTGGTGCCTGTGCAAGCTGCTGGACGGCATCCAGGACCACTACACGCACGCGCAGCCCGGCATCCAGCGCACCGTCTTCCGGCTCAAGGAGCTGGTCAGGCGCGGCGCGGGCGGCGCCTCGC
>JAABUY010007122.1_pt1 | contig 10736 bp, 10 predicted proteins | sample 5560271 | NCBI WGS metagenome assembly JAABUY01 (sample SAMN10711886, study PRJNA513374) | rock metagenome | isolation source: Antarctica rocks | place: Antarctica: Victoria Land, University Valley
AGGTTGCGACATCCGTCCAGCGATAGCAGTAGACGTTAGTTGAGGTCCTGCGTCCGCCGACTATACAGAAGGTACACATCAGCTCCGACCTCGAAAGATATCAATCAGGAGCCACAAGTTCAGCCCGGCGATGATGACCGCGACACCGTAGCTTGCGATACGCAGCAGCGGTCCATTCACGAACTGCCCCATTTTCAGCTTGTCGCTCGTGAAGGCCACGAGGGGGAAAACAGCAAAGCTGAGCTGCATGCTGAGTACGGCCTGGCTTAGAAGGAGTAGCTTACCGGTCCCCGTCATTCCATAGATCGCCGTCACGATCACAGCAGGCACAATGGCAATCAGGCGTGTGATGAGCCGCCGCAGCCAGCCGGGGAGGGTGATGTTCAAGAAACCTTCCATCACGACCTGGCCGGCGAGAGTGCCGGTGATGGTCGAGTTCTGGCCGGATGCGAGGAGAGCTACGGCAAACATTACGCTCGCTCCTACAGCTCCCAGCATCGGGGCAAGAAGCTTGTAAGCGTCTCCGATCTCGCCACTTCGGGGTGCCCTCCACGATGGAATACAGCAGCCGCGACTACGAGAATTGCCGCATTCACGAACAGCGCGAGCGTGAGCGAAGCCGCTGAGTCGATGTTGGCGAAACGGATCGCTTCGGTCTTGCCCCCCAGTGCTCCTCGGGTAGCGTCGTGTCTCGACGATGGAAGAGTGCAGGTAGAGGTTGTGCGGCATGACAATCGCGCCCAGGATCGTGATGCCGATATAGAGCATGTCCGGGTCTGTGAAAAGCGCCCGCGGAGGTTTAATGAAGCTTACGAACAATGGTGCCCATTCGGGCCCGGACAGCCCGACCTCAATCCCAAAGAGTAGGGCAACCGTGCCGATAAGCACAATGACGACAACCTCAAGATAGCGAAAGCCTCGATGTTGCAAGAGAAGAATGAGGAGAACATCGACGCTCGTGATGACGATTCCGAGGATGAGCGGAATGCCGAAGAGTAGTTGCAGGGCGATGGCCGATCCAATGACCTCGGCCAGATCGCAAGCTGCAATCGCAATCTCCGCACCAATCCAGAGGAGCATGCTCACCGGCCGGCTGTAGTGCTCCCGGCACATCTGCGCAAGGTCGCGTTCCGTCGCGATACCCAGCGTCAGGGCAAGGCTCTGGAGCAGAATGGCCATTAGGTTCGAGAACAGACCGCGAAGAGCAGGGCGTAGCCGTAGCGCGAGCCTGCGGCGAGATCGGTAGCCCAATTGCCGGGCTCCATGTAGCCGACGGCAATCAGGAAGCCGGGACCGACAAAGCTGAGCAACCGCCGCAAGGTTTGCGAGGCAGAGGAGACGCTGACTGACGAATGGGACTCGGGAAGGGAAGGCCCCACTAGAGGCTGTAAGGAACCCACTAAAGACCACACCTGCAGGTCACACCGTGAGAAGACGGCATGGTGCCATCCAGAGCCGGAATACAGTGGCCGTGAGGATCGGACGTAGGATTGCCGAGTTTGGCTGCTATCCGCTCCTCAAAAGACTCCGAGATGAAATGCTCAAGCCGCTCCGCTTCATCGTGCAATTCTTCCAGGGGGTAGTCGAGCACCTTGAAGAGGAAGGTCTCGACCAACCTGTGATGCCGCACAATCTCGAGAGCCCGCCTGCGACCTGCGCTCGACAGGCGCACGCCCTCGCCGCGCTTGTAATCCACAAGAGATTTCGGTTCTCCCGCGAGTTTCTGCAGCATGTTCGTGACGGAAGCTGGGGCCACAACAAGACGCGAGGCTAGTTCCGAACCGCCAACACGTCTCCGCTCCTCACCTCCGAGCGAGTAGATCGCCTTCAGGTAGTCATCGACAGACTCAGTATTCCTGTCCTGGTGCTTGGGGGTTTTTTTCAACGATTAGGAACCTCGCTTCCCGCGTGTTAGGTTATCCTAAATCGAGGTTAGGTAAACCTAAATGACGTTATTGAGAAAGTCGCGAGTTCTCCTTTCATCACTTTTCCTGTTGGCGGTAGTGCTTCCTCAATCGATAGCTTTAGCGCAAAGTGGAACGTCAAGTGCCCTGGCTGGGATGGTTGTCGATAGTACCGGGGCCTCTGTCGTCGGGGCAAAAATAACGGCGACGGATGTGAATACGAAAGCTGTGCGTACCGGAGTGACTGACGCGAGTGGGCATTATCTGCTTTCGCAGATCAATCCGGGCACGTATCAGGTTTCCGTTGCCTCCTCTGGATTTGGAGCTGCAGCTTCGGAACCAACGGCGGTTGCAGTCGGGCGCACTGTCGCCTTAAATTTCACCCTCTCGGTAGGCGCTGCTTCACAGACGGTGGAAGTTGTGGCCCAACAGGGGCTTCTCAGTCTCGACAATCCAAACACAACCACTACGCTCGAAGCGAAGAAGATCAAGAGCCTCCCGAATCCGGGGCAGGATCTGACGTTTGTGGCCCAGTTTGCGCAGGGCGCCTTGATGAACACCGCCGGTTCCTCGAACGATGCAAAGGCTGCGGGAGGCTACGGCAATGTCGAGTTCAACGGCCTTCCGGCGACCTCGAATGGGTACATCCTTGACGGGTACGACACGAATGATCCCTGGCTTGGACTGAATATCGGGCTCTCGACCAACCTAGTCATCGGGCTCGACGCCGTGCAGGAAGCCACGGTCAACACCAATTCGTATGCCGTCGATCAGGGTCGCTACGGTGCCGCACAGGTAAACTATTTTACGAAGTCGGGAGCCAACCGCTTTCATGGGGACGTGTATGAGGTCTGGAACGGCTCGCTGCTGAACGCCCAGGATTACTTCCTGCACGCGAACGATTCGCCCGGCGACACAGCTAAGAAGCCGCGCTCAACTGTCAATGAGTTCGGCGTTAGCGTCGGAGGTCCAATCCTGCCAGAGAAGCTTTTCTTCTTCGCTCACTATGAGGGCATTCGCATTGCGCTGCCACTGGTTTCACAGGTGACTGCACCGTCACCGGTCTACCAACAATACGTTCTGCAGCAGTTAACGACGGGAGGAGTCGACCCAACAACTGGAGTCATGCTTCCCGCGCAGCCTGCGGAGGTGCCTCTCTATCGCTCAATGTTCTCGTTGTACAACAACACAGGTGGAACGCCGGTGCCTGTGAGCACCTGTCCTTTGGATGCGAATGGATCGCTTCTTCCTGCTCCTGGAAATGGCGGCCTTCTGAACGGAAATGGATGTGCGAATCAGCACCAGGCCTCTTTGAACAATAAGGACAATGAAGACCTGATCGTGCTCAAGATCGATCACACCATCAACGATAAGAACAGCATCTGGTACAGGTTTCAGCAAGATACAGGGCTTCAAGCCGCCTATACGGACCCGATTAATCCCATTTTCAACGCCTTTTCGCCACAGCCTCAGCGCACCCTTGTCATCGGGTATACGCATCTGTTCGCGCCGACCCTCGTCAATCAGTTCAATCCCGGAGCGAGCTGGTACGCGAGCATCTTCGAGCCAAACAACTTCGCTGCCGTGCAGCAACAGTTCCCGATCGTCCTCCAGGCAGGCAATTCAAACTTGCCCTTCACCACGATCGGAGGCAACAATCAGACCTACCCGCAAGGGCGGAAGGTAACGCAGTGGCAGATCAACGACAACCTGATCTGGACGTTGAACCGCCACACCCTCAAGTTCGGAGTCAACACGCGTCGGGTCGATGTGAGCAACTACGACCTGGGGCAGGGAACTGTGCCGCTCGTGACGGTCAACGATCTCGCTCAGTTCACCTATGGAGCCTCGTACACCGCGACCCAGAGCTTTCCGGTGCGGACGCGGGAACGGGTCGCGAATGGCAACTTCGAGTTCTATGCGATGGACAGCTACAAGCCTTCCCCGAAGCTGACTCTCACCGCAGGCATGCGCGTGACCTGGAACACGGACGTGGTCAATGACAAAGGTCTCTTCGCGCGCCCGGCTGGTTCGTTCCTCGACATGCAGCACAGCAATGCTCAGCCACTGAATCAAGCGATTCTGAGCAACGTCCGAACGCTCTTCCCCGGAACACCCTTGTTCATTTATCAACCTCGCGTCTCGGCCGCCTACGAGCTGCCGCACCACACTGCCATCCATGCCGGTTTTGGCTTGTTCAGCGACATCATACCGGCACAGATCGCAGATCTCGCTTCGACGAATGCGCCCTACGCGCCTACCTTCGTCGGGGGCCTGGGCGGACAGGTTGGAGGAACAGCCATCTTTCCGGGCGTTCCGGGGAGCGCCGTTGATGCGCTGGCCTCTGCAAACATCGCACTGCAAAAGAGCTTTAGTGGTGGTGCTGCGCCTTGCACCGGCATCACTCCCGGAGATCCAGTTTGCCCGCTTGCTGTAGGTTTGAATACCTTTCCTAGCGGCACGCTGAAGACGCCGCTTTATTACCAGTACAGCGCCGGTGTCGAGCGGCAAGTGGGCGGCAAAGGTGCGCTGAGGGTCGATTTCGTCGGCACACGCGGTCTGCATGAGCCGTATCAGGTACAGCTCAATGGGTACCAGAACGTCTGCGAAGGCTGCTTCGCCCCCTATCGATACAGCCGCCCACTCGATCAACGCTTCGGCAGTGTCAATGAATTCCGTACGGATGCAAACAGTAGCTACGCTGGTCTTCAGACGAGCTACACGCAACAGGTCGCAGGCCTCACGCTGCGTGGCAACTACACACTAAGTCACTGTCTCGATGAGGTCTCGAACGGCGGTCTTCTATCGTTCTCCAGCCAAGGCATCCTGTCCCCCTTGCCGGGTGAACTGAGCCGAAGCTATGGAAGCTGCGACTACGATGTGCGGCACAACGTCTCGGCCTTCGGCCTCTATCAGGTTCCGTTCCATTCCAGCCATCATCTTCTGCAACAAGTTCTAGACGGGTGGGCGTTCTCAGAGACAGCGTTCTTCCATACCGGTCTGCCGTTCACGATTTTGAGCCAGCCATACACCGCAAAGGGTAACGGCGTCTTCCAATCGAGCGGTCCACAATTCGCTCGACGCGTTCCCGGCGTGCCAATGTACCGCAAAACTGCGGTTAACGGCGTCACCGTCGCAGGCACGCGGCAGTGGATCAACCCCGATGCTTTCGTGTCTGTGGTGGACCCCACAACGGGTAGCTGCACCGGTGGGGACTCCGTAGCCGACTGTCAGTTCGGTGACTCTGGAAGAAACACAGTGCGAGGGCCGCATTTCATCGATTCGGACATTTACATCACGAAGAACTTCAGAATCCGTGAGAGCCTTACGCTCCGCTTCGATACCCAGATATTCAACGCTTTCAATCACGCTAACTTCGCTCTCCCCAGCAACGTAGAGGCTGGCGTTCCCGGCGTTCTTGTTTCTGCACGCTTTGGAACCCTCCAAAGCACCATTTCGCCTCCGACAGGGCTACTTGGTGTTGGCATCGGCGGCGATAGCGCACCTCGCATGATTGCGTTTCAAGGAAGAATAGAGTTCTAAAAAGCGACCACGAATCGATCACTTTCTGCATACCGCGTTCCAATCCGCCCTGCAAGCCCAAGGTCAGTGCACTTTGTTGAACGGTGAAGCACCGCTGAAGCTGTCCTGATCGTAGGTGACGGTCTGGCCATCCTCGCGCTGGACAGTCCTGGTGTTGCTGCGGGCATCGGTCGCAAGCACGGTGGCGGCGCTGCCGCGCTCGACGCCCAGTTCCTTAGTACCCGTCGTGTATCGGACGAGCACCGGTCGTCAGGCCCACTTCCGTGGAGGTTGTTGCCCTCCGGAGCTGCATTGGCTTGTGCAACTCCAAAAGGATAGGTCCGGACGAAAGGCCATCCCCGCGTGTTGGCGCCCGATAGGAATGTCTCTATGCGCGCCGGTTAGAAATGTCAGTCTACTCGTAGTCGTCGTCGTGCGGTGGGAATGTGTGAAATCACGGCTTCATTTGATTTCCAAGGGCTGTGGGAAGAGTGGGACAGTTTCATCGTTCCACGCTTTCCATCAGACCGTCATTTCCACCGCCGCCGCCGCCGTTTTCGGCTCGAAGTCTGGTCCGTAGACTCGTCGCGGGCTCTTCTTGTAGCCAGTCTTCTCGCTATTGTTCATGACCCTCGTGACCTGCTTGAGATCCTGGTGTGCCTTCACGATCGCGAGCGCATGACCAAGGCGCTTGTTCTCTACCATGGCAGTGTGGCTGACACGCTGATCCTTGCTGAAGATCCGGTAGGGAAGCGAGACACCCTTCCAGCGCACCTCGAGCGGTCTGCCTGCGAACTCGTAAAGCTCAACGTACTGACCCGCCAGCTTCTCGGAGATCTCACTGCGGTCCAGGATGATCTGCTTGCAGATCGTAGGACAGGGTCAACTGTGCCCCGACGTAGCGCTGCTCGCGATGGCAAAGGATGTCGGCCAGCCGCGAAGCAGGCAGGTAGAGCGGGCGATGCAGATTCTCGCTTGAGGTCCTGCTGGAGCTTGACGAGGGCGAGCGCATGTCCGAGCCGCTTGTTCTCGACGACCGCTGCATGGCTCACACGCCTGTCCTTCTCGAAGACGCGGTAGGGAAGAGAGACACCCTTCCAGCGCACCTCCAGCGGCCTGTCCGGGAAGTCGTAGAGCTCGACGTACTGACCGCCAAGCTTCTCCGAAACAGGGCTTCGTTCCAGGATGATCTGCCGGCGATCGTACGAGAGCGTGAGCTGATCGCTCACATGCCGTTGCTCGCGATGGCAGAGGATGTCCTTCAACCTGGAGCCACGCACGCTCAGGCTGCGATGCAGGTCTTCAGGCTTCGCAGGCACGACAGAGAAGCGTTCGTTGAAGCGCTCCATGAACGCAGGCAGGAAGTCGTTGCCGGCTTCCATACCGCTGATCTCGGCAAGCCTTAGCTCCTTTACCAGTCGGTCCTGCAGCGTGCGGTTGGCTCGTTCCACGCGGCCCTTCGCCTGACTGGAGTTCGCGCAAAGAATCTCGATGTTCAGCTCCGCGAGAGCCCGCCCGAACTGCGTCATGCCCTGGCCACCGGCAGCGTCGCGGTTCATGCGAACACCGAGTGCTTGTCGGAGTAAAACGCAACAGGGCAGCCGTGGCTCTCAAAATAACTCCGCAGTGCTTCGAAGTAAGAAGCCGTGCTCTCGCTCGGAACGAAGCGCAGCTGCATCAACCTGCTCGTCGCATCATCGATGAACACCAGCAGCGTGCAGGGCTCACCACGTTGTTCGAACCAACGATGCTGGCTACCGTCGATCTGGATCAACTCACCGTAGCTCTCGCGGCGAAGCCGTGGCCGCATCCTTAGTGCTGGGCCGAAAGATGCGGCCTGGAAGCTGCGAGCGGAACACCATCGCCGCGATGGACTACGCGGTGGAATGAACTAGCGAACGTACGTGCAAGATGATTATCTGGTGGTGCCACCCGTGGTACCATTCCTTGGTGCCGATTGTCTTAGATACGTCGTCGCTGATCACCGCACTTCGTTCAAGTAAAGGGGCAGCTGCAGAAGTCTTACGTCTTGTCCTGTTGGAGAAAGTCGTGATTCTGATGGAATACAAGATTGCCTCGGAGTACCGCGATGTGGCGCTGCGCCCAGAGCACTTAGCCGCCGCCCTACGAAGTGAAAAAGACGTACTCGCCCTCATCGAGGGCCTCGAAGGCATAGCTGAACCGGTACTTGTCGTCAGGAAGCCAAGACCGCTTTCCTCTGATCCAAACGACGACATGGTCTTAGACGTGGCGATCAATGGGCAGGCAGACGCCGTCGTCACTCAGAACGCAAAGCATTTCGCCGCCGCCGCCCGTCGGTATGGAATCGAAGTGCTTTCTCCCGTAGAGCTGCTGGAAACCATAAGAGAGAAGGAACGGAATGGCAAATGAATCTCGCAAGGCTTCTATAGAAAGATTCCCTTTGCGGCTAATGCCTTCAGTACGGAGGACGGCCGAAGTGTTCTCTGACAAAGAAGGAGTGTCCTTAAACCAGTTCATCAACGTGGCCGTGGCCGAAAAGCTGGCCCACCTAGAACATGACGAATGGTTGAGACAACGCAAGAAGCCGGACGCTGCGGCCGTGGCGAAGGCGCTGTACACCCTTGATCATGATGGCGAGCAATCGGCGGAAGCGGGCGATGAATTGCCTGTTGGTTATAGGACCGTTCAAAGAGAATACGCCAGCTTGTCGGCAGGGAAGCGCAAAGTGTCAAGGGCGGAGTAAAACCGGGCCACTGCGGCGGAGTAAAAGTAGGCCACTCTTAGTACGGAGAGGGTGTTTTGGATTGCGGGGAGTGTGGTGTCTGGAGCGTAGCGGAAGGCACCATATTCCCCGCGCCGTGGCGCGGGTGGGTGGGGGCTGGATGGTTAGGAGTCGAGGATTTGGCGTTTGCGCCTGCTCTGCTTGAGACGGAAGCTGTCGCCGTTCATCTCGAGGATGTGGACGTGGTGGGTGAGGCGGTCGAGCAGAGCGCCGGTGAGCCGTTCCGAGCCGAGGACTTCGGTCCATTCGGCGAAGGGCAGGTTGCTGGTGACCAGGGTTGAGCCACGCTCGTAGCGCTGGCTGAGCATCTCGAAGAGCAGTTCGGCGCCAGTCTTGGACAGCGGCACGAAGCCGAGTTCATCGACGATGAGCAGTTCGTAGCTGGCGATCTGCTTCTGGAAGCGTAGCAACTTCTTCTCATCACGAGCCTCGATTAGTTCGCTGACCAGGGCCGAGGCCGTGGTGAAGCGGACACGGTGACCGCGTTGACAGGCGGATAAGCCAAGAGCCAACGCGATGTGAGTCTTGCCCGTGCCGGAGTTGCCGAGCAGCAGCACGTTCTCCTTGCGCGGCAGGAACTCACAGCGTGCCAGCTCCAGCACCATCGCCTTGTTGAGCGTGGGCATGGCGAGGAAGTCGAAGCTGTCCAGGCTCTTGGTGATGGGGAACTTCGCTTGCCGGATCCTGCGTTCGGTGGCCCGGCGTTCCCGGTCCAGCAACTCCAACTCTGTCATCCGCAGGAGATAGCGTGGATAGTCGATATCTTCGACTGCACACTGCCGCGCCACCCGATCGTAGTCGCGCAACATGGTCGGCAGACGCAGCGCCTTGAGATGATGTTCGAGGAGAAGCTGCGGAGTGTCGTTAGAGACAGGCGCCGTGGTCTCGCTCATGCCGTCGCTCCGAGCAGCGCCATGTAGTCCGATGCCTGGGTGGTGCGGACTTCGGCCATCGGGAGATGGGGATAGTTCTCCATGTCGAGCCGGGGCGGTCTTCGCTCGATCCGGCAGAGCAGCAGATGCTTGACTGCGTCGAAGCCGATCGTGCCCAGTTGCAGGGCATCGTCGATTGCACGGCTTACTTCTTCCAACGAGAAGGTCTCCAGCAGGCGCAGTACCTGCACATACTCGCGCCCGCCGTGTTTCTTCAGCCGAGCCTCCAGCAACCGGCGCAGGATGGCGAAGCCCTCGGGCAACAGCCACGCTGCAAGCGGCGCAGCCTGGTCGAGCGCTCGTGTCTTCTGTTCGAGCAGCGCCAGGTAGTGCCGTGGATCGAAGATCACAGTCTCCCGCTCATAGCTGCGCGCATGTCGAGCGATGATTTCGCTTCCGCAGGCGATCGTCACCTCATGGACATACCCACGCACCAGCACCTGAAGATGACCATGGCGAGTCGGTACGGAGTAGTCGTTGCCGCGATAGCGCACCAGGGCAAGCGAGTTGACACGGGCCGCGACCTTCTCGCACGCTTCGTACGGCGCGGCGGGCAACGGCAACAGCGCAGCCCGGTCGCGCTCGAAGCGTTCGCCGATCGTCTCGTTATGCCCGCGCAACCGCCGCTCCCGACGCCTGCGGCACTGCTGTTCGAGATGCTCGTTGAACGCCTCCCAATTAGGAAAGCGCGGGATCGGCACCATGAAGTTCCGGCGAGCATACCCGACCAGCCCTTCCACCTTGCCCTTATCGTTGCCCTTGGCGGGGCGTCCGAACTTGTCGGCGAACAGATAGTGGCTCTGCAGTTCGGAGAACGCTCGCGTCCTCTGTCGCTCCGTGCCGCCCAGGATCTTCGCCACCGCGATCTTCGTGTTGTCATAGAGGATGCGCGTGGGCACGCCGCCGAAGTACGCGAACGCTCTTACATGGCCTTCAAGAAATGCTTCGGTTGTCTCAGCTGGGAAGGCGATGACGAAGCAGTCATCCGAGTGCGGCAGGTCCATGACCAGGTAGTGCGCCTTCCGCTCTACGCCCGCCAGCACCACAACGGCTTCGCCGAAGTCCACCTGCGCCTCGCCCGCAGGGTGCGTGAGCGGCACGAACATCTCCCGCCCCAGCAGCGTCGCCGCACGCACGTACTCCTTTACGATCGTGTAGCCGCCCGTGAACCCGTGTTCTTCCCGAAGCCGGTCCAGGATCCGCTTCGCCGTATGCCGCTGCTTGGCGGGTCGCTGGCGATCGTCTTCGAGGATGGCGTCGATCACGCCGATCCATGGCCCCAGCCTCGGTCGCTTCACCGGTTGCTGCCGCTGGTAGCCAGGCGGCACCGAGTAGCGCAGCATCTTCCGCACCGAATCCCGCGACAGACCAAACTCAAGAGCTACCGCCCGCTGGCTTCGACCCTCCACCAGCACCGCACGCCGCACCCGTCCGTAAAGCTCCACCTTGAACATCCTCCGGTGTCCCATGAACCGCGTCGCTCTCGCAACAGTCCATGAAACCCAATCCCGGCGATGGACTACTTTTACACCGCCATATACCGTCGCTCACACGGCGCTACATGGCCTATTTTTGCTCCGGCGCTCACAACTGTAAGCCCAAACCGCCGAAACA
>JAABUY010007124.1_pt1 | contig 10734 bp, 13 predicted proteins | sample 5560271 | NCBI WGS metagenome assembly JAABUY01 (sample SAMN10711886, study PRJNA513374) | rock metagenome | isolation source: Antarctica rocks | place: Antarctica: Victoria Land, University Valley
CGGGAGCCTCCCACTCATCAAGATATGCTTTTGGGGTGGCATGAAACATGGTATGAAACCGGAGCATGGCCTTGAGACAAGTACGGGAGATTGTCTGACCCGCTGCTGGTGCTGCCAGGCCAAAGAAATCTGTGTACTCTGAGCTCAACATAGCTGACTTGATGAACACCTGAAGGCTGATAAACTGTGCGACCCGCATGCCACGCTTGCGGCCGCGTTTCGGTTTGGGTAATCCTAGGTGCTTTGCTGAAGCATGCTGCCGCTGTGTACTTGGGCAAAATTGCTGTTTTGATGGTCCGCGAGCCATGTTTCCAGCTGTACTGCAAGCACACTTGCCAGATTACGTCTATGTGAACACAGGCAGAACGGGGTGGACCCCTGTTGTAACCCGAGGAGAAAGGACACCGTCGAACCTTTTCGAAAGCAAGTTACGGGAAGTGATCTTGAGCGACGCTCAAACTGCTTGTTGGGGAATCTGTGTACTTCAGTTCCGAACAGGTTGACCACCATCAAATGCCTTTGTTGCCGGCTGCCGGCTGAGTTGTCACCTTCGTCGTCAGCTTCCCGAGGGCCGCAGGCGTAGCGAAGCAGATCCGACGCATGGGCAGCTGCAACCTCTCAGATCACTGATTGCTTTAGCAAGAAAGCTTGGAGCAGCCCACAAATGTGATTAATTCTGCCAGGCCTCAAGTCGCAACGTGCTGATTCGGAAGTGCCGAGACCCACTTGCGGCCTTACGATGGCGCTCACCGCTGACTTGCTCAGAGCTTCCGGGATCTGACGGTATGAATGGTACGCACTCTGCAGCGTAACCAACAGCGTACATGCCCAGATCATAGTGTGCATAGCACGGCAAGCCGTGATTTCCGGCAGAGCGTCCTCAGGAAACAAAAACCGCAAAGCCGATCTGTGTGTTGCTGATGGTGCAATGACGCGTGTGTGCCACCGTTCGTTCAAAGGTGCTTGCGACTTCCTAGAGATCGTTTTGCGTCGCCAACTGCCCTTGGCGTCTCCAGTGTGTGACATGCGTTTGCAAGCGTAATTCTGATCATTTTCACTCCCTTGGCGATTTCTGTGATTGTCATGCCAGACAGTAAGGATGCATCCACTCAGGAAATTTGCTCACAGTCCGTCAAGCAACAGCCTGCAGACGCTCACCTGGCCCCAAAGGCACAGTTTCACAGGCTCCAACAAGAGTTGCAAACGCCACAGCAGCACGCAAGAAGCTACAGCGGTCAGAAGCGTAGGACAAGTCAGAGTTCCGACCTGCTGCTGTCCACAGAGCGGTCTAAGCAGCAGCGAGTAACACAAAGGGATCTCTTTAGGGCAGACAAGGAACAGTCACAGTCTTCACTAGCATCACAACCAGCACAGTGTTCACCAACAAGTGCACTACACCAGCTACACGCCGCCTCTCCTCAACTTGCCAGACCCCCTCTAGTGGAGGCCAACACAGAACTCAATTCTCCTACTCCTATGTCACAGCAAGCTATAGACACATCTTTACACAGCAGCCCTGTTGCCTCTGCATTGCCACTGCTCCAAGGTCGCAGTGCTGAAGTGTTGCATTCAAGGCTGAGCAGGTGTGATCTCTTGCCTGAGCATACAGCAACAGGAAGGCAGCTGCTGGAGATGGAGGCGCAACTTCAATCCCTTGTCGGAGCTAGAAAGCCATTTGATAATGCTGATGAAGTTTGCTGGGTTGACAATGGCTTGCTGCTGTACCCAGAAGGAGTCAAATCTTTTGCCATATCTTATGGTGACGCTGAGTGTGCACAGGTGACAGATAGACCATCACCTTATTGACTTGAACAGCCCTTGTCATTCCAACATTAAGTACCTGCATTAGCTTAGCATCTTTTGCAGTCTAGATTTACATTGCTTGCACACTTGAACAGGTGGTGCATATTGTGCATGAGTGGTAAGTTGCAAGCATGGCCATTGCACATAATACAAAGAAAATCCTTTGTTGCTCAATTAGGCAGCGGATCAGGCAAAGGTGAATGCTGACCTTTGTATTTTGCTTCCCTGCAGATGCTACAAGGCCTGTCTCAGCTTATATCCAGATGGCGCCGCAGCCCAAACAGCCACCACTGCACAGATGAATCCCACAAGTCCTTTCAGGCCAAGGCAGCATCAGCCTGCCTCATGCGCCGCTTAGTTGCCCTCACATGCATCAGAGTTCAACTGATGCAGCAGCAGCCTGTACTGGATGCTACCCTCAGCTTGGTGCAAGCCTTGTGCCTGAAGTTCACTCAGCAGATGCATGCTGGGCTGTTCACCTTTGAGCTACGCCCCCTCCTGCATCAGGTACGCAGACACCCCCATCATGATCATCAGCTTTGGCAAGGACACACCAGAAAGGTTACCTCGCATTTTCGATCCCGATATGCTCCTCGCCGATATCAACACATGACCAAACCATGGATTTGCTGGATGCCATATTATATAGAACCAGGTGGCAACAAGCAGATGTTTTTGCATGCAATCCACTATTCACCTGCAGCACAATGGCATGCTGTGCCTTGTGTTATGCACCCTGACTTTCAGACAATGCCACTCAAAGGGGCACTTGTACAAACCTGCATCAGCTTCAACATGAAGGGTGCAACATCAAGGGTGCAATAGCAAACATCAGAAACAATGTGACACTGGATTGCGCCTGCTTTGCTGCTGCAGGTACTGACCATACAGAGACACTGGCAAAGTGAATCTGGACCCCAGCGTGCTGACAGGGCAGTGTTTATGCTGCAAGCAATGACCACCAAGACAGCACAGCTACCAGGTGAGCTACAGTTCTGCATGAGCATCATGTGCTGCAGAATTATCTACATAAGCCTCACCCGGACTAAAAAATGACATGGCCTGGTACCTGTGCCTCCGTGCTTGCATGCAGTAAATAGCTGTTGGCTCAGCTTGGTTCCAAGTCCTTCTATGCATGCCATGCTTACATACGATAATCCTTTTGGCCAAAACACAAGTGGCAGTGTAGCCACAAATCAGGTTGCATCGTAAAAGCCACTGTGCAGTCAGCTGGCTGGCACGTATCTACTGTTGGGTCTTTGCGTGATGTACTTCAAGGCGCTGCCAGTGTGAGTGCAGTCCGTGCAGGTGTGGAGCAAGATGCACATTTGCAAGGCTGACTATTTGATGCAGGCAATGCCGGGTCCTTGAGCCTATCAGACTACATCCACCAGTTGCTAAACGAGTTTCATCCTCAGGTCAGTTTTGAGCAGCTCAAAGGCTTCTGCTGTGTCTACCTGCTTGCATTGCAAATACCTGCAGACATTCAACCCTGTGAAGTGCAGTGAAATTGGTGTCAGCCATGCTGTCAGGGCTTGCATGCACCCATGCATGTCCTTGTACAGTTAGTAACAGGACTGTCTGGCATCAGCAGCATCTTCTGAACTGATGTGGTTGCAGACTGCACTGTTTCATCTGAAACAGCATTTGGCAGCTAGTCACAACACACTCACCTGATATGGATCAACATAGAAGCTTTCCTGATACCTCATGAGAGACCTGTCATAGAGCTTCTGTGGTCGCTTCATTGGTGTGTATGCTATCAACGCCACAGAGAGCTCGTGTGTGTGTGTGTCAGGCTTGTTGTTGACGCTTGGCAACCCACGACGCGCTGGCTTTGATTATGTACAGCCTGCAAGAACACACAGCCTGCAACAACATACGTTGACTTCTTGCAGGCTGGCTTGGTGCAAGAGCGCTTGGGCCGGCATGTTCAACACCTGTTGAAGTTTGGAAGGAGCACATATGACCCTCTGCAGTACAATGCTGTTGTGGCTGACATCAATCATCCATTGCTAATCAATGCAGGTCTCACATGCTGCCCTTGTCTCATGGACACAGCATGTCTTCTCTACACCTGCTGATCTCATGCACTGTCAAATACCCTGCGGCGTGTATTCCATAAACTAACACATCTTCACAGTTAGTTCACCCGCAGTCATTTGCCAAACTGTTTCGCAAACCTTGCACAAAGTTGTTCATAATTTGTTGTGACTTGTGTAGTGGCTACACATGGTGTCTTGCTGCTCAGGTCCTGGCTCTGGCAAGACGACAGTCATGGCATTGAGGGCGCTGTACATCATTGGCATTCTCAGGCAGAACGGCGGTGCCCCTGATGATGTCGTGGCTCTCACCTTCTCCAGAAGGTGTTCCACAATGCATTTTAGTCACGCTGTTGCTGATACCTCCATTACTGTTCATGCCCAGGGATCATGCTGTTGCTGTCACAACTTCCATACATGGTGTGATAGTTGGCATGTCAAGACTGGTGTCTCTGGACAGACGTGACATTTGGGTCCACTCATTGTCAGCCCTTCATTCATGATGTCACCGGGCTCTTTGCAATGGCATTGTTGGGCGTTTTGGATGCTTTGTCACGGCTGATGTTACTCAAGGTCACTGTTTTGGGGTTGTGCTAGTGTCACCCTTGCTTGGAGACAAGGCCAAGGTGTGGTCTGTGTTGGTGTAGGGCTCAGCAGCATATGGAGCAGACTCTAGATGGGCTGTGTGTCAGAGTCGTACACAACCATACCTTTGATGGCCTGTGGCTGAGGATGGCAAATGACTTCAACAGACTTCAGGGCAAATCAGCCATCAGAGTGAGTGCTCATGTTATCTAGCTGCCCTGCATTGGGCGGTGCTATGCTGTACCATGCTGTGCTGTCCTATGCTGTGCTGAGCTGTGCCATGATGTGCTGCAACATGCCATACTTGGTCCATGCTGTAGCACACAATGCTGTGCCGTGCTGTGTCTCGCCAGCTGTCCAGCTGTTTGGACGCCTTGACGTGTCTTGTTGCGCTATTATTATCTGTCTGCCACACACCATGCAGATCTTGCTTTGTTCACATGACGTGTCATGTCAGCGTATGAATCAGCCAACAGAAAACAGCTCACAACACAAAGCAGCTCACAACACAAGGAGTCAAACATCAAAGCGACCAGCATCTTGCATGTTGACAGATCTTGGGTCAAGAAGAGGTGAAGGACTTTCTCTCCAGCCACATTCAACAAGAAATGGAGCTATGGCGTCAACATGGCAGATGCCAATTTGATCCAAAAGCGGATGTGTGTAAGGATCTGCTTGACACCATGTCAGAGCTGCTGTGCCATCATTTGCAGCAGGTGACACCACTGTTGCCAAAACTGGCTTGCTCCGCCAGCTCAGCGTATTGCGCAGCAGTTGTGACTGCACCTTTCGCACTATACATGCACTTCAACATTATACATTGAGCACCTAGCATAGGACGTCATCCCTGATGGCATTGGTGACATGACTGGTGTCGTCTTCAACTCAGTCAAGCCTGTTTCTGTTGCATGTTGGTTGTGTGCCCTTGTTTATCTTTTTTGTCTCCATACCACACAAAAACTTCCCTACAGTCCAGGGCTTGCAGTGCATGTCCACACCAAACATGGCACTCAAACATGTGTAACCAGTCATCACATTTGCCATTATTGTTGAGGCTGTCTTGCAACTTCAGTGTGTTCTGCAGAAAATCATAATTGTTCACACTGTACAAATGCTGCTGCTGCTGCTGCTGCGACTAACCACAATGAAGCTGCTGCTGCAAACCTGTCTTTCAGTTGCTGCTGCTGTTCCTGTGGTTGCGGGTGTTGATGCCCACTTTGTCTTGTCCCGCATTGCGTTTTGGGCTCATGAACCTGCGGTCCTCTGGCAACACACAGCTTCTAACAATTCCCTTCTGCTGCAGGGCTTTGTAAAATATACCAAGGTGGGCGTGTACAGAATGCAGCAAGTGTGGGAGCAAGCGGCAGCTCAGCGTGATATCATGGCAGCCTTCTTGTCAGACTCAAGGATCAAGTATGAGCTGGGCAGCTCTAAGCTGGCACTCCAGCAGAGATGTAGACATTGTTGTCAAGAAAGCCATCAAAGCCCTGGTGCACAGTCTACAGGTCAGAACCCCTGCCCCACATGTACATCACAGCAGTGTGTTGAATATGAGCGAAACAGTAGGTCTAACTCACTTCAAGCTCGCACAACAATGGGTTCTCAACAGCGGCTGGGCTGACAACAATGGGTACACAGCAGTGGGTTGACAACAATGGATTCACAACAGCGGGTGTGTGGACAACAATGGGTTCTCAACAGGGGGTGTGTTGTCAAGAATGGGTTCTCAACAGCGGGTGGGTTGACAACAGTGGGTTCACAACAGTTGGGTTGACGACAGTGGGTTCACTGTGAGTGCAGGACGGCGATGCTATTGTGTGGGAGCTGCTGGGGCAAGCAACACGCATCTGGCATATTGCCACTCAGCAACTATCCTGCAGTGAGAAGCCTGCCCTCAAGGCAGCTGCCAGGATCTTTGGCTATTGGAGCTCGCGACAAGCCTGGCTGGTGAGCGCTTTGAGGGCACAGCACACGCAAAGCATGGGTGCACATGCATCAGCGTATGACTGTGGCCGATCTGAGCCTGAATTGCATGCATGTATGCTCAGCAGCTTGCTGACTCTGTCACACGTGTACCTGCTCGCTCGCTCACTCACTCACTTGCTCACTCACTCGCTCGCTCTCTCTTTCATTTGCTCTCTCAGGCATGCATACACTCACTCATGCCTGCACTCACTGATGCATGCACACTCACTCATGCATGCACACTCACTTACCTACTCACTCACTCACTCACTCACTCACTCACTCACTCACTCACTCACTCAAAGGGCTCACTGCCTGCTGCATTTGATCCTGACTGTTTTGCTCCGGGCTGCTGCCTCAGAAGCCTCCTGCCATGATCACTGAAACACATAGACTGTTTGTGTCATGCTCAGCATGTTACTAGCCTTCTATCCTGGCTTGACCACGACATGTTTTTGATGCAGTTGGATGAGTTCCAGGACGTAGCGCATGCTCAGTACAGGCTTTTGAACGCCCTCACCTGCAATGCCAGCTCTGGTAGATTGTGTCAGAGGGTGACTATTGTGGGAGATGGTGACCAGGCTATCTATGACTGGCGAGGAGCTGATGTGCGCCTTTTTGAGGTATGGCATCACTGCCAACAGCGTTGTCAGTTTTGCACAGACTCATGCCAAGGCTCTGTCATTTCTGACACCGCCGCCAAAATATTGTGAGCTTTACACAAACTCATGCCAAGACTTGGCCAGTTTTCTTTTGAACGTGTGCATAGATACACTTGTGTTGTGTTAAGTGACCTGCAATGCAGTGCATAGCATATCACCAACCCAGCTTGTTTGACTGTTGGTCCGGTTCAACATAAACGTGTATGCTGTTGAGACATCGATCTGATTAGATCCTGTACACCACACCCCTGCAGCCTTTGCCATTGACCCCAAAGCTTACAGGACTTCAAAGTTGCAATGGGCAGCCCCCGCATTGCCAACATATAGCAGAATATCTCAACAAAGCATATTGCCCATTTGCCTGTGTCAGGCAACAGACAGCAATGCAGTGAGTAGACCCTCCCACTGGCACGCAATGCAGAATCAGAGGTGACGGTCACAATGCATAGCTGTGCAATCCTTTGTACCGTGTGTACACACAACACCTTTCTGCTGCTGTCCCTGCCGGAAGTTGCAGTAGCAGGAATATCAGCATTGGCCACACACCATGGATCGGCTACATGTTCGTCACTAACACATTAGTCACATACACATTAGTCACAAACACATTGCTACCTGCACATGTTACAGGGAACATTGCATGGAATACAGATGCCCAGACAAGATGGCAGTTTTGCGAGCCCTGGACCATCTTAGTAGGGTTCACCTAGCATTGCACCACTAGCTAGCTCTGCTGTGTTCCTGTACTGCAAATTCCGGCCTGCAGCGTGAGAGCATGTTGAGACGCAAATCATTGTGAGTCGATGTGTTTGCAGGATCAGTTTGAGCAGGACTACACAGCAGTGCAGCGACTTGCCATGATCACTAACTATCGATCCACCCCCAGCATTGTAGCTCACAGCAACGCCCTCATTGCCTGCAACTACCAGAACCCTGCCCGGGGCACTTGTGTTCCAAAAGCCCTTCAAGCTGCCCCTGGGACAGAAGACAAGCCTGTGCAGTTTGTGCGGTATAGTAGCAAGGAGGCACAAGGTCAACACATTCTTGAGTGTGTCAAGTGGTGGCATGAATATGGTAGGGGCTGGCCACATAGTCTTTAGTTGTGTTATCAATGTTCTCTTGTGACACAGATGGTTTGTTGCTGGCCCACATCATTGTTGTCAATATAATGCAATATGTAGTGCTGGCCAGCAATGTCTGAATGATCACAGTGTAACCAGCAGCTGCTGCCTGAATGCGTGAGTAGCCTGCTTCAAGGGTGTGTGGTGTTAGAGTGCACAGACAACTGCAAAAGACATCATGCTGCGACGCCAATCAAGACAAACTCCTCAGCGTTGTCGCTAACAACAACTGCTGTAGGGGTCTGGCATGATCGAGCAGGGGTGCAGAGGGGTCCAGGGGTGCCCTACAGCCAGATCAGGATTCTGGCTCGAGCCAGGTGGCAGCTGTTCCACTTGAGGGGCATTTTGAGCCGGGGAGGGCTGAAGCCCCATGTGGTACTGGCGGGAGACAATGCATTACTAGAAGATGCTGAAGAGGCAGATCCCCAGATTCCATCTAGCGGCATTGCTGGCAACAGTCGCGACAAGGTTTGTACACCGACTGATGTATCAGGAAGAAGGGGAAGAATTCATGCAAGGCGGTTCAACGCCATTCTTGATGTCTTGTGTCAGAACTGATATGCATTACATCCTGACCTGCATTTTGGGAATTTGGCAAAAGATGTGAGCATCAGACGTTTTTTCGCTTGCCTTGCCTAAAACCTATGCCTGCATGCATTGCGACTGTGCTGAGGCAACAGCATATTTTTACAGCGTGACAGGCCAGTTTTCACATTTTCTACTGTATGGTTATAGTCCAGTGATGTATGGAATTCACGTCTCCATGAGCAACCACCTTTCTCTCTTTCAACCTCTTGCCATTTGGTTGTTTTGCTCATCATCCCCCAGATATTCTAAGAAAAAAGCCACAAACATTTTCAAGAAAAAGAGGGCAAATTCTGCATTCAGCTGCAGACCTACAATGCCCTCCTCTTCTGGCTGCAGTTGGTGTTGAGCAGCGTGCATGCCGTCAAGGGTTTGGAGTGCGTGGTGTGTTTCGTGGTTGGGCTGGACACTAAAGCCTGGCACTACCTGCCGTGTGCTTCCTCTGGGGTAGACCTGCAGCAGGCAAGCCTCCTCATGTTTCCTGCTTGGATGATGTGGCCGAATGTCACTTGAAAGCAGCCACAGCTGCATCTCAATGCTGATCAATGGGTACTTTGGAGGCATGCAAGATGCCTCAGTTGCATGGCAAGTAGACCCACACCAGCTATCTGAATGGCGATGTGTCTCAATTGCTTGCTTGACACTGATGACAAGCTGCACAGAAGTGTCTTGTCGGTGCTTGCATCTGTCTTTACCCGCATCTGTCTGTGCCCACATCTGTCTGGCAGGACCTGAGACACAGTCAAAAATTCATAGAACCTGAACAAGGGCAGCTTCAGGTATTGACATCTGACCCAAATTGGGACACACTTCACAAGGAGTAACATTAATGCAACACAAAACAGACACATGCCATTGCATCTTGAGCTGTTGCCTGACTGGCAGTGCTTGCTGCAGACGCGAGAGTCGCGCAATGTGGCATATGTAGCCATGACAAGGGCAGAGCGTGTTTTGTATCTGAGCCATGTGGGCCCTGCTGAAGCAGCCAACAGCTTCTTTCTGGAAGCCATGCTACCAAACGATGTCGTTGCAGACATCTGATACCTGCTCATGACCATGGAGGCTCCTGGAAAAGTTTATTGAGTTAGTCATGCTGTTTGTCATGATATGAACTGTCATCAGTTGCATGGCTGACTTCCACCCTCAGCAGAATGGCAGAGAGTTGTCACGCAGGCCACACCACAGGACAGCTGAAATACTGATACAAGTTTCTGGCATTAGCATTGGTTCCTGATGTCATGGTCTAGATTGCATTTGTCCGGTGAGAGAAGACCTCTACAAGAGTGTGTCAGTGTTCACAGATTGTGACTTGTTGAATGGTAGTGACTGAAGCAGTTAATGCACTTTGCAATGACATTTCTTCGATTCTTGTGCTATGGTCTCAGGGTTTTCGACCTGGAGCTATACAAAGCCGTTACGGATGTTGTCAATGTTGTCCATGTATTGTTGAAAATATGGTATTGGCCTGCTTCGTTATTTTTGCTGGTCAACATTGCAATGGTGGATGCCAAGTAAAGCGAATTTGTGTCCTCACAATGCTGTGCGGCTTGCGCTGTGGGCTGAGTAACAATTGATGCTGTGTCTCATGCATTTTGCAGGGCTTGGTCAGGATGCGTGCTGTTGTCTAAGAGCTTGTCAAACATATTTGAGCCTCTAGCTCCTGCTCACACAGAATCCCTCGTGCTTGCGCTTCGAATAACACAGTGTTGCCAGGCCATTTGTCTGGACTTCATGATGACTCAACATATGTACTTCATAGCCTTCATGCTCATCACATGTGTCTATGCTGTGTTTTCAATAACTGGCATATACGAACGCCATTACGTATGTACACTGAGTAGTATACTTTGGCTAGTGTCAATTTTGTATCTTGTAGTATGCAACGTTCTCAAATCAAATAAAGCAGCTGCGAGAGGTTGCAAAACAAGTCAGAAGGCAGGGGATGAACAAAACAAAAGTCCATAGTGTTCA
>JAABUY010007125.1_pt1 | contig 10733 bp, 12 predicted proteins | sample 5560271 | NCBI WGS metagenome assembly JAABUY01 (sample SAMN10711886, study PRJNA513374) | rock metagenome | isolation source: Antarctica rocks | place: Antarctica: Victoria Land, University Valley
CGTGGCGGTGCTGAACCGGATGTTGGCGGCCGGGCGCCCGGATTCCATCCGTCGCCAGCCGATCATCGCATAGCGATTGGGGGTTTGGGGCTATCTCGACCTCCAGCCGCCAAGTGCACCAACGCCGATCGACAAGCTTATTCCAGGCAGCGCAGCAGTGGTCGACCAGGTTCTCGTAGGACGTGAACACGCGGTTCGACAGCCAGTTGTCGCGCATGAATTGCCAAACGTTCTCCTGCGGGTTCAGCTCTGGGCATTTCGGCGGCAGCGCGACGATGGTGATGTTGTCTGGCACCACGAGATGGGCCGACATGTGCCATCCAGCCCGGTCGAGCAGCAGGACGGCATGCCGGCCGGGTTCGATCTTGTCCGCGATGGCCGCCAGGTGCTGGGTCATGGCGTCGGTGTTGCACCAGGGCATGACCAGCGCCGCGCCCTTGCCGTCTTTCGGGCAGATGGCGCCGAAGAGGTAGGTCGATGCCGTGCGCTGGTCCTGCGGTGCCGACGGCCGGGTGCCGCGCTTGGCCCAGCGCCGGGTCAGCTTGTTCTTCTGGCCAATGCGGGCCTCGTCGCCGAACCAGACTTCTAGCCCAGCGGGATCAAGGCCTTTCTCGCGCGCGATCTCGTCCAGACGGGCTGCGAAGCTGTTTTAACAAGATTGGTCGCGCCCTCCGCCTGTGCATGGTGGCGCGGGCGCGCGGACAGCTTGCGGTAGTTCATGGCCCGCAGCTCGCGGCTCAGCGTTTGCTTGGCCACCGTGACGCCGTAGTCCTCGAACAACCGCTGACACAGATCGATCAGCCGCCAGCGTACGACGCCATGGATCGCAGGGGTCGGTCCGCTCTCGATCATGGCCGCCACCGCCGCCCGGTGCGCATCCGTGAGCCTGGACGGTTGGCCCGGCGCCTTGCGGTCGAGCAGGCCCTCGGGGCCATGGGCGTTGAACTTCACCACCCAGTCCCGCACGATCTGCAACGTGACGCCACCGATCGTGGCCGCCTCCGTGCGGCTCACCCCGTCGTAGATCGCGGCCAGCGCCAGAAGACGCCGGGCTTGCGGCCCGTCTTTCGTCCTCCGAGCCGCCGCCCGCAGCTGTGATGCATCGAAATCAGCCCGGAGCAGAAGCGGAACAGGCACGGCAAACCTCCTTGGTTCGCCGCGTTCAACCAGATCAGTCGCCGTTTGAGAACCCTCGTAAGTTATGCTCTCAGGGATTTGGTATGAGAGGTCTTGCTCTTGGTTGATGACGCCCGCCTGCCGCGTGGCCGACTGAAGCACTTGGTGGACCGTGCCCACGCTGACGGGCAAGCCCAGCAGATCACGCACGAACTCGACGACGCCGCGATACGAGCTGTGGCAGATCAGCGTCAGCCCGACGATCACCTGGTGCAGCCATGCCTGGGTGACCGCCAAATCGAACAGCACCTCGTTGTCCGGCGTCGCAGAAAGGAACGCGTCATCCAACGCCGCGACAGCCTTGTGCGTCTGCTGGTAGACGAACTTGCGGCTCACCCCGTGCCGGGCCGCCAGATCGCTGACTGTCGCTGATTGCGCCAACACCTGAATGGCCAAGTCCTTACGGTCGCTCTCCGGCAGCCTCGCCGCTGCTCCAACACCTCGATCCATACTCGCACCACACCTGAAAACGTCAGGGTGCCACCATCCGTCCTGGAAGCGTCAACCCGGCTTCACCAAGCTCCACGTGTAACCTGGTTTTGAACCACGCCGTTTCTTTGTCCAGGTTCGGCGTCAAATGTTGATCCCTTCTCGTGTGCCGGCCCTGCGAGATCGGGTGGCGAGGCCGCGATCGCCCGGCAGTGTCAGGGGTTTCGGCAAATAAGGCAAGCTGCTATTCACTCTGATAAATGTTTTGCCGCCCGATTTTCGCGGCCTCTCCATGATGTCCGATAATCCTGCTTTGCGGACGTGATCATGCGCGCTACCCTCCGCCATGCCCGACACCGATCCGCCCCGCCGCCCTCAATCCGCCCTGGACCCTGCCCCGAACGCCCAGGGCACCCCTATCCCCAGCCCCCCTCCCCCGCTTTCCGGGACGCCGGACGGCGCCTTTCGGCTCGACACGGGCCTGCTCGGGCCGCTGCTGGTGCCGGGCGGCGCAGGCCGCGCGGCCGAGCTGGAGGCGCTGTCCGCCCGCGCCGCAGTCTACGCCACCCGCGCCCGCGGGCCGGGCACGCTGCGGGCCTACCGCTCGGCCTGGGCCGGCTACGAGGCCTGGTGCCGCAGCCTCGGACGCGAGCCGCTCGACGGCGACTCGGACACCGTCGCGATGTATGTCACCAAACGCGCCGATCACGGGCTCGCCGTGTCCTCCCTCCGCGTCGCCCTGGCGGCGATCCGCACCGCCCACCTGCTCGCCGGCATCGCCCTCGACCTGCGCCAGCCCCGCTTCGCCATGGTGCTCGAGGGCGTGGTGCGCAGCCGCGGCACCCGGCCGCGGCGCCAGGCCGCGCCCGCCGTGCCCGCCGTGCTGCGGCGCATGCTGGGCGCCCTGCCCGCCCCCGCAGCGCCCCTCGGCCTACGCCACCGCGCCATGCTGCTCATGGGCTTCGGGGCAGCGCTGCGGTGATCGGAGCTCGTCGCGCTGCAGCTCGGCGACGTCGAGCCGGTGCCGGGCCGCGGCCTCCGCCTGCTGGTGCGCCGCTCCAAAACCGACCCGCACGGACGCGGCCAGGAGGTGGCGATCTGGGCCAACCCGGCCGAGCCCCTGCTCTGCCCCGCAGCGGCGCTCAAGGCCTGGCTGACCCTGCGCACAACTGTGCCTGACCTGACGCCCGCGCTGTCGCCGGCGGAGCGTGGCGAAAGGCCGCTGTTCTGCGCGGTCACCAAGTCCGGCCGGCTGACCGGGGAGGCGCTCTCCGACAAGGCCGTCGCCCGCCTGGTCAAGCAGGCCGCAGACGCCGCCGGGCTCGACCCGGCGCTGTTCTCCGGCCACTCGCTGCGGGCGGGCCTGGCGACCGCGGCCGGCGACGCCGGTGCCGGCCTGGCCGACCTCATGCGACAGACCCGCCACACGTCGACCGAGGTAGCGCTCGGCTATCTTCGCCCCGCGGACCTTTGGCGAAACAACGTCACCGAGGGGCTGTTCGGGACGATCAGCGACGGCAAAGATTGAGCCGATGCGAAGCTGCTGGCCCCTTGGCCTCGGTCTCACCCACCCGCCGCGGCCGTCTCATGAACCAGGAGCCCGACCCGGCACCATCGAAGCTGCAGCAACGCAGCCGCATGATCGAGGAAACGCAACAGGCGGTTCATGATAGAGATAGCAAGGTTCGCGATACAGGATTGCCGGATGCGCCATCAGACCGGGGCGGATGCACGCGCATGACCCTGTCATGCCGCCTTGCGGTCTTGCGGTGGCGAGCCGCCGATCGTCGCGCCGCTCGCGCACCGATCCTTCGAGCGCCTCCAGCGCATGCCGTTTCGCGATCCCTGACGCGCCGCGGCTAGATCGGCGCCGCGAGGGCGAAGGCGATGTCGGTTTCGAGCGAGGCGGGGCTGGCCGAGGGGGCGTAGCGGCCGAGCACCTTGCCGTTCCGGCCGATCAGGAACTTGGTGAAGTTCCACTTGATCGCGCCGATGCCGAGCAGGCCGGGCTTCTCCTTTTTCAGCCAGGCGTACAGCGGGTCCGCGTTGTCCCCGTTCACGTCCACTTTGGCCATGACTGGGAAGGTCACGTCATAGGTCGTGCTGCAAAAGCTGGCGATCTGGTCCGCCGTGCCCGGCTCCTGCCCGCCGAACTGGTTGCATGGGAAGCCGAGCACGACCAGGCCGGCATCCTTGTGCTTGCGCCACAGGGCCTCGAGCCCGGCGTATTGCGGGGTGAAGCCGCATTTGGAAGCAGTGTTCACCACGAGGATCACCTTGCCGTGGTGGTCGGCGAGCGAGTGCGTGGAGCCGTCCGGCAGGCGCGGCGCGAAATCGTCGAGGTTCGGCATGATCGGTCCAGTGCTGCCGGGAAGGCGGCAGAGTCGGGGCGAGGCGGGACGCTGTCAACCGGCGAGGCCTGCCTCCGACTGGCCAGGATGGCCGATCACCGTTGTTGCTTGACAAACGCAGTTGTTTACGGCCGCCGTCTGCCGGGCGGAGATCCTGTCCGGCACCGCCGTCCTACCCATCGGCCGCCGTCGCGCCGACCTGGAGGAAGCTGCCCGAGCCATGTTCGCCGGGGACTTGCACGAGCGTGTCCTACCGTTCGACGCAGAGGCCACTGCCTATGCGGAGGTGTTCGCCGCTAACCGAAGGGCGGGCCGCACCGTCGATCTCATGCTGGCGGCGATCGCGCGCGTCAGACGCGCCAGAAGCGCCACCTCGCCGTCCGAGCCGGTCGGCCTGACAGTCATCAGCTCTTGGAAAGGATGAGCCCCGCCTGACGCCCGCCCAATCTTGCCTGCCCCGCGCGGAAGCCCGGCGAGACGGCCTGCAAGCCGCCGTGACCGGAGTTGGTCCACCCCTCGCTGCTCTGGAGAGTTACACCCGCGATGGATTGCGAACAAAGCCATTTTTTGACGAACCTGAATACCTTATCGCGGATCTCGAATTGCGCAGGCGCCTAGGATCGTTCAAATCAGCGGATCACAATCTCAAGCGCGCGACAGCCGGAAGCGCCCGTCAGGTCGTCCCGGGATCCTCGACGGGCAGATCCTCGCCCAAAACCTCCTCGTCCTCGAACTCGTCGATCCTCTCGGGGACAGGCGTCCGCCGCCGGCTGGCATCGCGCCCAGCGGGGAGGGGGCCGTCAAGTAGGCGCCCGGGAGGTCTCGGAGGCTGCGCAGGCCGAACTGGGTCAGAAACCGAGCCGTCGTGACCCACCAGGTCGGGGTGCCCGGCACCGGCTTGCGCCCATGCGCCGCGATCATCCCAGCCTCGAGCAGCAAGTCCATCGCCGCCTGACTGATCGACACGCCCCGGTGCGTAATCCGGACCACTTCGATCTCAGGACGGGTCACCGGCTAATGCAGTGCCACGACTACCGGCACCTACATCGCCGCCCGGGGCAGGCGGCGATGCCGGGTCAGGGTGGACTGCAGGCGCTCGGCCAGATTCGGCGTGGTGCGGGATACCCAACCACCGCCATGCTCGACCAGGATAACGCCATGGCCGGCGCAGTGCTCCTGCGAGGCCTGGAACACCTGATGCGGGTCGAGTTCGGACGGCAGCAAGGGCGCCGGCGTGCTCCCGGTCGCCGGCTCCGCGCTGGCGAACACCAGCGCCTCAGCCAGGCGGAGCAGGTCCTCAGGGATGTCGGGCATCGCCATGGCGCACCTTGCCCCAAAAGTCGTGGTCAGCGCCAGACGGTCCGAGTGCGCCGCACCGCCCCTGCCCTGCCCAGGCTTTGCGCTTAGTGCAGCACCTACAGCACAATGCAGTAGCCTCGGTGAAGCGATAATGCGGCTGGGCGACGTCGAGGCTGTCCCAAGCCGCGGCCTGCGGCTCTTGGTGCGCCGGTCCAAGACCGACCAGCACGGGAGCGGTCAAGAGGTGGCGATCTGGGGGGAATCCGGCCGAGCCACTGCTGTGCCCGGCAGCGGCGCTCGACACTTGGCTGCACCTGCGCGCAGAGGCGCCGACCTACCGCCGGCATTCTCAGCCACTGAAGGGACCGAACGGTCGCTATTCTGCGCCGTGGCCAAGTCCGGCCGGCTGACCGGCGAGGCGCTCTCCGACAAGGCCGTGGTGCCCCTGGTCAAACAGGTTGCGAACGACGCCGGGCTCGACGCGACGCAGTTCTCCGGTCATTCGTTGCGGGCCGGTTTGGCGACCGCGGCAGGCGACACCGGTGCCGGCTTGGCCGACCTCATGCGCCAGACCCGCCATAAGTCGGCGGAGGTGCCGCTCGGCTATCTTCGCCCCACAAACCTCTGGCGCAACAGCGTCACCGAAGGGGTGTTCGGATCCAAGCCGACCGGCAGAGAGTGAGGTCAAGCAGAGCAGTTGGCCTTTCGGCTATGATCTCAGCCGAGCCCCGCGGCCGTGTCACGAACGAGGAGTTAGGCTCGACAAAACGGAAGTTGCAACGAGGGAGTCGCGTGATCCAGGAAGCGCAACTGACATCAAACTGCGGCGCAGCTCATATCGTGCCAGCCGGACTCAGGGCTATTTCCGCCGTGCGGTTTACAAGGCGTCGCAAGACGCGCGGTTTACCAGGGAGAAGATGAGTGCTCAAAGCGGGCGGTCTCGACGCCGATCAGACACCCTCGGATACGTGCGCTTTACCAGGGAAGAGCGTGGTGTTTACCAGGGGACGTATTTGGGTGAATTATGAAGCATAACAGACAGTTGTAGAGTTATCCCGTGCGGTTTGTCAGGGCTACTACTAACTACAAATAAATCTCACTAGGATCGCCTGGTAAACCGCATGCTGCAAGAGATTGGCGGGTTAGGCATAACGCTCAGATAGGAGGACTGCCAATGGGTGAGGTCCATAAGCTGATCGAACAGCACGGTGCCGAAGTTGTCCGACGCATGGACTTTCCTCGGGCCGTGGTAGACGCAGCTGCTGGTTATATGAGTGCTGAAGAGCGGGACTTGTTCCTGTTCACTGGATGGGCGCAAGCAGCGCTTCCACATAGGAAACTTGAGGACAATGCTCACTGGGAGATCAGCAACGACCATGTGACTTTAATTGTCCAGCCAGGTCTCCAGAAGGTCGACGGTGAAGTAGCGCCTGTCGGGGTGCCTTACGGAAGCCGAGCCCGGCTTATCCTACTTTACTTGCAAACGGAAGCACTGCGGCTGAACAGTCGAGAGGTCGAACTGGGACGCAGTATGAACCATTGGCTTTCGCGGCTGGGCGTTCCTCTTGGTGGGGAGGGCGCACGAAGCGTTCGCGATCAGGCCAATCGCCTTAGCCGTTGCCGCTTGACCTTTGAACTGCATCGGGGAGGTAGATCTGGTCTCCTCAACCAAAACATTGTTGATAGCGCTCTTTTTCTCTCACAAGACGAGCGCCAGGGATCTTTGGCGTTGGAGACGGCCAGGCTAAGCGAAGGGTTCTTTAACCAGCTCAAGGCTCATGCAATGCCCGTCGATGAGGCGGCGATTCGGGAGATCAGCAACAACAGTCTCGCCATAGACGTTTATCTTTGGCTATCGTTCCGACTTCGATCGTTATCCAAGCCGACGCCAATCACTTGGAAGGCCATGAAAACTCAGTTTGGCCAGGGCGTGAACAGGCTCGACAATTTCCGAACCCACTATCGCAAGGCGCTTGAACTTGCCCTGAGCGTATATCCAGAAGCGAAGGTGGAAGAGAGCAGCAACGGGCTAGTTCTCTATCCCTCACGCCCGCCGGTGTCCGCAACCATAGTAAGCGTGGTGAGCTGCAAGCGCCTGTCCGGTTGAAGCTACATCTGCAGAGCTTTGGACCTCATTGCCTGGTAAACCGCCTGCTTGAGCACAACATGTAGGCCATGCGCTTTACCAGGGCGTGACAAGGTAGGCAGAAGAGCAAACTGGATTGCTCGTCGGCACCGTTCTGCCTCGTTGCTTCGCAGCCAGGCTGACATCGTAAAAGGGCTGCACACCCGCGCAACCATCGAGTGAAAGCCACGTACCTCAAATGTCGCCAACCTCAGATCCCTGAAGTATTGCGGTTAGATTACGTAGCTAACTCAGCTTCCAGTCGTGCAATCTCAGCTTCAAGTTTTGCGCGTTCCCGCATCAGCCGCGTGAGTCGGACCCGAAGGTTATCATTACGCTTCTCTCCCCTTTGACGCCGCCACTCGAGAAGCTCGGCACGTTTCAGATCCGGCCGGATTAGACCCTCCTTCTCAGCCTCCTGCAACAATGGTGGTTTTAATGTGGAGAGCAGGTAAATCGTCGAGTAGGCTCCCGGTAGACGCTCCGGAGGCACTGGACCATTCATAGCCCATCGAGCTGCCTCCCTGAGTTGGTAAGCCGTGCGGACTGAGAACGGCAGCTCCATTTCGACCGCTGCGACGTACTCTCCATGAGGCAGCATGTCTTTCGCCTTGATCAGCAGGCGGCCAATGTCCAGGAACGCGTCCTGTGCCCGATGCCACAAATAAGATATTTCAGAGACAAACTCTTCGGCGCGCTGCGGCTCCGCTTTGATGGTTTTCAAAGCCTTGACGCGGGCATCACCCTCGATCAGAACAGGTAACGGTGGAACGTCAAGCTTAAGCCGCCGCGACATGCTTATTTCCTTTCGTTGTGTCCCTGCCCCAGACTTTGTTTTTCACGTAGCTCCACACCGCCTGCATCTCTTCCGCCCCAATATGGCCAGGCACATCGATCAGGCCGAGCCCCTTCGCTCCAGCCCGGGCGTAGTCGGTCCTGTCCGCTACTTCGACTGGACAGAGCTCGCCAGCATCGAGCAAGAAAGATTTTACGACGTTGATGTTAACCCTCGGTTTGACAAAGTTCAGCACTGCCACGGCAGAACGGTGCTCCTCTCGCAGGTGCTTCAGAAAGGGTCCCACGGACTCTGCGTCGTCGAATGTGGCACGGGTCGGCACTACGATCAGGTCGGCTTTAGCTAATAGCGCTTGGAACGCCGCTGGTTGAGTTTCAATCGAGGGCGGCGTGTCGATGAACAGCACGTCGTAGCCCTGCAGCTCGGTGTCATCTAGCAGTGCATCTGCTTCGGTCCATGTCACTTTGAAATGTGGTATTTGCGGAACCGTCTTCGGCCTCCGGCGCGACCAGATCGTCAACGTGGCCTGAGGATCGAGGTCAGCTGTAACCACTTTCAAACCGCTATGTGCAGCAGCTGCGGCTAGATTGCGGCACATAGTTGTTTTGCCAACACCGCCTTTGCCGGCCGAAAATAAGATGCGTTTCACGTGTTCGCCCAACGAGTGTTGCAGAAGCGATGTAGACGCTACTGTCGAACTAAGGCAACGGAGAAACGGGGCCAAAACACTGACCGGTTAAACTTTTGCTCTCGACCAGCCAGCGGTGTGGTACAAGGGCAATTGCATATGCCCGTTGAGGACGAGGGCTGGCTTCAGTGTGGTGCAGGGGTCAACATCCCATTGGCGTTAAATTAGCCGCGCACCGGATAGCGGACATACGGCTGTCGTTTGCGTCTGGAATGGGCGAGGCGGCGATGCACGTTGGTAGCGGCCTGCAGGAGGTCATCGGGAGTGATGCTGCCGATGACGGCGATGAGCAGCACCCGTCGGGTGATGTCCCACACGCGCCAGAGGCGTTGTTGCATCGGTCGGTAGGGTGGACGCAATAACCCCACCCTCGATTTGTGGTCAGGCGATGCGGACGGAGTTCGGGCGTCCAAGCTCCAGCATGCGGTTGAGGACATGGACAGCGACCTCCACCTCGGCCGCCCGGCGCTCGTCCGTGTGTGAGCGCAGCCCGTCACCAATCACCTGCTTGAAGCGCGCCATGCTCGTCTCGGCTCGGGCCCGCTTGGTGTAGCCTGATGCCTTTTGCCAGGCCATGCGGCCGTGCTCTGCGATTTGCTGGAGATGGCGGTCGCGCTTTGTCGGTGCGGTCTCGGCCGTCTCGCTCGGCACCGCATTCGCGCGCGGCGGCACGATGATAGCCGCTTGCGGATGACGGGTGGCGACGCTGGCGGTGACACCGTCCTGGTCATAGGCGCCGTCGCCCGTGAACGAGGCGATGGGATCGGGGATCTGGTCCAGCAAAGGGCCGATCTGGGAGCCATCATCCACGTCCTTGCTGGTCAGCAGGAAGGCGACGATCTGCCCGGTGCCGGCGTCCAGGCCGAGGTGCAGCTTCCGCCAGGACCGGCGCAGCTTGGTGCCGTGCTTCTCGTGCAGCCATTCGCCTGCGCCACAAAGCTTGAGGCCCGTGCTGTCCACCAGCAGGTGCAAAGGTTCGGCACCGGCCCTAGCTCCTGGCCGCGGCACCTCCAGCGTCTCGGCCCGGCGGCTCAAGGTGGAGTGGTCGGGCACGGCGAGATCGAGCCCGAGCAGGCGTATGACGGAGCCGATGAGCCCCTCCGTTTGGCGCAGAGCCAGCCGGAACACCGCACGCAAGGTCAGGGCCGTCAGGATCGCCACGGCGGAGTAGGTCCGCTGTCCGCCCCGGGTCGTCCGTGGTTCAGCTGTCCACGCCGCGATCGCCTCGTCGGTAACCCAAACCGTCAAGCTCCCGCGCTGGCGCAGGCTTGCGTCGTAGTCGTGCCAGTTCGTGGCCTTGAACTTCTGCTTGGGGATGTGGTGGCGACGGTCGGCGTTCAGCTTGAAAGGCAAGATGGCATCCAGGGTCAGACAGGGACGAACCTGCTACACCGGCCAAGTCTCAGGCGCCACCAAGCCGATCCGTGTAACAACTCTGCACAGTGTGGCACCTGCCGGTCGTGCCAGCGCGTAAGACCTCGCCGGTGCTGCGGCCGGTGGCGGTGGAGTGGGGCGGCGAGGCGCTGGCCGGCTCGGGCGGGCAGCGGCTCAACTTCGCGCTGGCCACCAACCTCGCCAAGGCGTGCGACCTGCTGGATGTGGACCTCGTGCTGGAGCACAACGACGGCGCCACGCCGTTCTGGGGCCAGGTCGGCCATTACAGCATCGCCACCGCCGCGATCGAAGCCGTCAAGGGCAAGGCACTGTCTGCGCTGCTGGCGGCGAACCGCGAGCGCATCAGCTTCGTTCCCAACCAACTCAGCGCCGACCAGATCCGCGCCAAGCTGGCCCAGGGCGATTTCGTCGAGCTGGCCGACGTGCCGGACCTCGTGTGGAAGAAGGTGCCGGGACGCGTGCCGGGCGGACGCG
>JAABUY010007126.1_pt1 | contig 10733 bp, 13 predicted proteins | sample 5560271 | NCBI WGS metagenome assembly JAABUY01 (sample SAMN10711886, study PRJNA513374) | rock metagenome | isolation source: Antarctica rocks | place: Antarctica: Victoria Land, University Valley
AACTACAGTCCGGACGGTAGCTCATCGCCCGAATCGGGCCCCTGGTCCGGCGCCAACGCGAGAATGGCATACAGGTCTTCTGGCCGAGCCTCGCCTGCGCGCTGGCGAAAGAACTCTACTGCCGTCTGCACCGCGCCCACCTTCTGTGCGACTGCAGCGGCAATCCACTGGTTGAGCGACACGCCATCCTCCTTGGCCAGTCGTGCCGCCGCAGCTTTGACCGATGCCGGCAGCTTCAGGGGGTAGGTTGCCTTGCTCATCACCGCATCCTTCTAAGCAGCTCGCCTGGCGGCAGCACGATCAGCCCGAACCTGGGCGCCACCTCGGCAAAGTCAGCCAGGTTGTGCGTGACCAGTGCGTCGGCCCGACCGTTCACCGCCGCGTCCAGCACCATCTCGTCGTCAGGGTCGGCAAGCTGAGGCCGCCAGGCAAAGCGCACCTCGACCGGCTCCACAGCCGCCGCGAGCGAGGCAAGAGCGGCGTCCACCTGCGCCAAGGTGAGACCCGAAACCTCGCGCTGCTCCGGCCGCTTCAGCACGTCCTCATACTCCAGGAACAACGCCGGAGTGGCGACCGGCACCAGCCGACGATCGGCCACCAGGCCAAGCAGCTTGTGAGACGCGCCGTGCCGACTACGGAAGGCCGAAACCACGACCGAGCTGTCCAACACCACACGCTTCACACAAGAACGCTAACACATCCCATGGGATGTGTCTCTCAATCCTTAGCTCGCCCGTTTGACAAACATCCCACATACGACATTCAGAGCGTGTCATCCTGCCAAACAGTCGTTTGACAGAGTCATACGCATACATTTATCAACGTCACTTTCCAAAGTCGACTGCAGCGAGTTGCCAAAGGCGACTTTACCGATCCGATCAGCAGCTGTGGGGCGGAGTTGCTATGAGGCTGTGGTAAGTTCCTTGATCCGGCTGGCGAGTGCATCGATCGCGAACGGTTTGGTCAGCACCTACATGCCGGGTTCGAGGTGGCCGTTGCCGACCACGGCGTTCTCGGCATAGCCCGTGACGAACAGCACCTTGAGGCCGGGCCGCAGTGCCCGCCCGGCGTCAGCCACCTGCCTGCCGTTCATGCCGCCGGGCAGCCCAACATCAGTGATGAGCAGGTCGATGCGCACGTCCGACCGCAGCACCTTCAGCCCAGCTGCACCATCCACCGCCTCAATGGCTGTGTAGCCGAGATCTTCCAGCGGCACCGTCAACTTGACTGCCGGTCGGCTTGCGAGCTTCGGCTGGGCCCGGTAGGCGGGCGGGATGATGACACCTGCCTGTCCGAGCTATGCCGGCTACCGCTTCCCGGCTGAGGTCATCAGCCACGCCGTTTGGTTGTACTTCCGCTTTCCGCTCAGCCTGCGCATGGTGGAGGAGCTGCTGGCCGCGCGCGGCATCGTCGTCAGCCATGAAACCGTGCGCCAGTGGGCGCTCAAGTTCGGGCAGAGCTTCGCCAACCAGATCCGCCGCAGGCTGCCCGCGGCTGGCGACAAGTGGCACATGGACGAGGTCGTGCTGACGATCGCCGGCGTGAAGCATTGGCTGTGGCGCGCGGTCGACCAGAACGGGATGGTGCTGGACATCCTGGTGCAGAGCCGGCGCGACACACAGGCCGCCAAGCGCCTGCTGCGCAAGCTGCTGAAGAAGCAGACCCGCCCACCCCGTGTCATGATCACCGACAAGCTGGCGAGCTACGGGGCGGCGAAGCGCGAGGTGATGCCCTCCGTCGAGCACAGGAAGCACAAAGGGCTGAACAACAGGGCGGAGAACTCGCACCAGGCCACGCGACAACGGGAGCGGCAGATGAAACGTTTCAAGTCAGCCGGCCAGGCACAGCGCTTCTTGTCCGCCCATGGTGGGATCAACAACCTCTTCCTGCTCCGCCGTCACCAAGTCCCAGCCGTCCAGTATCGAGCCGCCCGGACCCAGGCCTTCCAGACTTGGGGCGAGGTGACCGGTGTTGCATGCATGGCATAGCCGTCAACGCGCCCAGCCCAAGCCGCAAGCATCCGCTCGACCGCAGCCGTACAAGTTGACAGTGCCGTCGTCATCCCGCCCGCCTACCGGGCTCAGCCGCATCTCGCAAGCCGGTCAGCCGCCAAGTTGACGGTGCCGAGTGGGCTAATCACGCCGCTCAGTTCGCGCGCGCGACCGGTGGCGTCCGTGCCGCTGCTGGCCAGATTGGCACGATGCGATCTGCCATCTCAATAGTCGAACGCCGATGCGCGACAATGATCCTCGCAATCGGCAGGGAGCGAACAGCGCTGTTGATGGTTCGCTCATTGTCATCGTCGAGATGGCTGGTCGCCTCGTCGAGGAGCAGGATGCGCGGAGCACGATAAAGGGCGCGCGCCAGCACGACGCGTTGGATCTGCCCGCCTGAAAGCGAGCTGCCCATGTCGCCGACCAAGGTCTGATAACCCATCGGCAGGCGCATAATTTCGTTATGCATGGCGGCGAGTCTGGCCGCATGCTGGATGCGTTGGGAATCGGCGGCGGGGTGGAACGCCGCTATGTTCTCGGCGATTGAGCCTGCGAACAGCCTGTCGTCCTGCAGAACGCAGCCAATTTGCGAACGATAATACTCCATCCCAATAGCCGGGATCGGCACCTCGTCCAGCAACACCGTGCCACTGCTGGGCGGTAGCAGCCCAGCAAGTATTTTCAGCAGTGTGGTCTTTCCGGCACCGGACGGGCCAACGATCGCGACACACTCACCAGGTGCCACATCGAAGTCAAAATCCGCGATGATGTGTGGCTCGTTGTCGCCGTAGCGGAAGCTGAGGGCGCGCGCACTCAAGGCCACCGTGGGGCGCAACGTCGGGGCGCTCTCGGCGGGAATGATCGGCACATACGAGCCCACGGCTTCTTCCGGCTCCGCGAGGGCAATGTCGGCCACCCGCTCGCTATGCAATCCGAGCAGTGTCAGCCTTACGAACGTGTCAATCAGCGTCGCGATGCGCATCGAGAACTGATCCTTGTAGGCGAGGAACGCCACAAGCATCCCGACCGTGAAGGATCCTGACAAAACCGAGCGGGCGCCGAGATAAATGATGACGATCCGGTCCAGCCCGAACAGCAGCGTATTGACGGTTCTGAAGACCAAATCGAGTTTGTAGATGCGCAGCTCGGCGCCAACATGATCGACGAGATAGTTGTTCCACGCGGCCTGCCGCCGGTCGCCTATCACCAACGCTTTGATACTCGGCATACCGCGCAACGTCTCGATGAAGTGCGTGTTTTCGCGCGCAGCATAGATGATCGATTCCTCGTTCGCGGTCCGATACAGGCGGTATGCGACAGCGCGACTTATTCCGTAGAGCACCATCACCCCGATCGCAAGGATCGCCAGGAGTGGCTGGTAAAGCCACATCATGACAATAAGCCCGAGGGACATCAGCCCATCGACCAGGCCGGAGATCACGCCCGTCGTCAGCGTACTCTGGATTACTTCGAGCGACATGAACCGGGAGGCGATGTCGCCAACATGCCGCCGCTCGAAAAAGCTGAGCGGCAGATGGATGAGGTGCCGGAACAGGCTCATCTTCCATTGCAGCGTCAAGGTTGCGCCAGCAGCCATGATCGCCCAGGAGCGAACAAAGTCGATGACTGCCCTAAAGCCCAAAATCAAACCAAGACCGAGCGCCACTAGGACGAGAAGGTTTCGATCGTCGACAACGATCACCTCGTCGAGGATGAGTTGGAAGGCCAGCGGTGTCGCGATGACCAGGACCTCGAGGAACAGCGACATGACGAGGATTTGCGTCACTGCCCGGGCGAATCCCTCGGTGCGGCGGACCAGATCAAAAATACGGACTCGCGCCCGCTCGGTTTTCTGCTCGAAGCCGTGGCTGGGCCAAGCCTCCAAAGCTATGCCGGTGAAGTGGCGGGAAACCTCCTCGAAGGACACGACCCTACGCCCGACGCCGGGATCGTGGATCGTGATCCCGCGTCTGCCGATGCGGGTCAGGACGACGAAGTGCGCATGGTCCCAGTGAAGGATGCAGGGGAGACGCAACCGTTTGAGGTCATTCATTTCTGCCCGGAGCGCACGGGTAGACAGCTTCAGCTTATGCGCGAGACGCACGACGTCATGCAGGGTCATGCCTTTGAGGGAGACGTCATAATGTTTGCGCAGGGCAGGCAAGTCCAATCTGTAACCGTAGTGCCCGGCGATCATGGCAAGGCAAGCCATGCCGCACTCCGCCGTTTCGGTCTGGAGCACGATTGGCGTGTGATGCCTGTTGAACAACGAACCACTGGGAAGAGATGTCTCGAGGCTCATGTGGAATGCCTTTTCATGACGCGTTTTTCACGTTCCATGAAGGCCGTAGAAAGGCTCGAGTATCCACTGATAAATCGGGCGGCGGTCGAGCAGCACGTGGGCATCAACTTGCATGCTGGCCTGGAGAGGTTCTAAACGCCCATATGCCGTAACGTCGGAGCGGTCAGGCGCGACGATTACTCTGTAGAAGGTTTTGGACTGATCGGTGGGCGAAATATTGGGAACGAGCGCTTTGAGCTCGTCCGTCTGCAAAGCAGCGCGTGAAATCTCGGTGACCGTTCCCCAGTACTCCCCGAACTTCTGGTAGGGAAACGCACTGTAGCGCAGCAGCACTCGCTGGGCTGGCCGAAGGAAGCCGATTGATGTGCTGGGCGCAAGAAGCTCAGCCTGCATTCGCTCCTGCGACGGCACAATGGTCAGCATACGGGCGCCATTCGGGACCACTTGCCCAGGATGGCTGGAGATCGCGGTCACCTTGCCGGAAGCCGGAGACACGATCTCGATGGAATGCTTTGCCTCGCTGCTGGCGATCTGCTGATCGAGGTCGGAAAGCCTGGCGCGTATTCCGTCAACTTCGTTATCACTTTGCAGGTGCAGCGTGCCCAAGCGGGCCTGGGTCTCGATCTGCTCGCCCTGCAGCCGGAGGACGCGACTCTTCAGCTCCTCTAGCTCATCCTTCGAACGCATCCAGTTCTGCTGCTGTATCCCTTTCTCGTTGAGATTGCCGATCCCTTTGGCGACAAACCCCGTATAGTCCGCGAAATCCTTCGTCAACCTGCCGACGAACTGCTCCTTCACCGCGATCTGCACGTTCATCTGCTGGATCTGGGCCGCCAGGTTCTCGATTTTGCGGTGAAGTTCCGCATCCTGTTGATTCTTGATCTCCGTTTTCCGGTTAATCTGGAACAGGACTATAGACCGCTGCGCCGCGAGTGAGCGCAGGATTTGTTGCTGCGTATCGCCGTTGCGCGTCGCGGTGTCCGTGTTCAGCGTGTAGAGCCGGGTTCCGCTCGCGACGCTATCGCCATCATGGACGTTCAGTGCCTCCACCCACCCGGCAACCGGCGATGGCACTTGGACAAGGCCCGTTGATGGAAGCACCACGCCGTGCAATTCGACCCGACGCGCGTAACTACCCCATGTGAGGAGTGCCGCTGCTGCGACCACCATGATCATCGAAGCGATGCTCGACATGGCGGCCGGGAGCCCAAGAGCGAGCGTGTGACGCCCAAGCCAAAGCGTCTGCTGCTCTTTTAAGGATTCTTCCCGGAATAGCTGTCGCGGGGAGCCATCGAGCGCATGAGAACGATCAAGCTGTCGCGTTACCTGCAGGTCTTGCGTCACTTCCTGACGTCCTTGACCAAGCCGCTTGCGGCGGATTGCCGTGGCAATGGCAATACGCTCCTAGATAAACCACCTCTCCTCCTGGTTGAACCAGCCAGGAGGAGAGGTCTCCGTTAATCCGGATCGCTGGTAGCAGAAGCACCATCAGTGGCAACACCCCCGGTGCCACCAGCACCCCCGACGGCTCCGGCACCCCCGACGCCTCCAACAGCCGACGTTGCGGTGTTTCCCATGACCGTGGGAGTGGCACCAGTAGCTGTAAGGTTGCCCAAGCGGGCCCTTGAATTTCCGCCGTTTCCGCCGTTTCCGCCGTTTCCGCCATTCGCATTCGCGCTGGCTCCGCCGGAAACAGCAAGAAGATCTTCGTTCGATAACTCAAACATGTCCAACATCTCTCTGATTTCTTGTAAATGCCCAGGCACGAAAGGAAGCAATGCCTCCATCGCAACTGTGTTCCTCTTGGTAGAACCCTGCCAGAGGAGGCAATAGCAGTCCTTAATCGCCGCTGCTATGATCCGCTAGCGCTGCCGTCAGTGGCTACGCCACCCACACCTCCAGCACCTCCGGCGCCCCCGGCGGCCCCGGCGCCCCCAGCGGCCGCAGCTGCGGAGTTTGTGGTGATGGTCGGAAAAGCACCCATCGCCGAGATGTTGCCCAAGCTCGCGGTTGAATTGCCGCCATTGCCGCCGTTTCCGCCGCGTCCGCCATTTGCGTCCGCGCTGGCCCTACCCGCACTGGCCCTACCCGCAGTAGTCCCGCCGGAGACGGCAAGAAGATCTTCGTTCGATAGCTCAAACATGTCCGATATCTCCCAAGTTTTTGCTAATTTCAGCCCGTATCCTTTTGGCGGAGCCTGCCAGAAGGAGTCCGAATTGCTTAATCGCCGTCGCTGTCATCGGTGGCAGTAGCGCCAGTAGCATTGCCACCGGTCCCGCCGATACCCCCGGCGGCTCCGACACCCCCGATGCCCCCAGCACCAGCCGTGGCCGTGTTCCCCATAACGAGGGGATTGGCACCAGTAGCCCTAAGGTCGCCCAAGCGGGCCTGTGAATTGCCGCCGTTTCCGCCATTTCCGCCGCGTCCGCCATTCGCATTCGCGCTGGCTCCACCGGAAACAGCAAGAAGGTCTTCGTTCGAAAGTTCAAACATGTTCGACATCTCCCCGTAGTGCAAATGTCGATCCGGACGATCGACTCGTATAATAAACTAGATCAAAGATAGAAAGTCAACACTCTATATCATGACACTTTGCGAGCTTACCGACATTAGGGAGTGATAGATGAAAAAGTTTACGTTTCCCTCATGTCAGACCGTTAAATTAACGTTATTCTTTCAGTATATCTTTCCAGGGCAGAAATTTCGTATTTGCTCGATTTCACGATTCACCGCTGTTCATAGCAGGTGGCAGAGCGCTTGACGTGGCATTGTCACGTTAACCGGCAATGGCAGATAGGGTGGGAGTAGCTGCTTGTATGGGGTTTTTGGTGTCAAGCCGTTTTTGAGCGATGGGTGCGACAGCGAGTTTGGCGCTTTTCATTGCCTAAGGCGTGCTCGCCAACCGCTTTACGGCCCGTCGGCATCGGCCTGATTTCCGTTACGTGACGCATTGCAGTAGCTTCGGCAGCCAACGGGTCTTGTCCGTCGCCACAGCTCGTGATGCTTCGTCGATCCTTCTGGGCATGCTGGTTCCTGATCGGCGCCCTCGTTCGTCCATGGCCTGAGGCTCATGAGGGTGTGACGCAGTCGAACAGCAATCCGAGGGGAGCCCGCCCGTGCGCGCGAACCTCGCGCCGCAACCTTGTATTCGGTTGACCCCGGTTCGGGGTCTGGACCATGAAGCAGTCATTCGCTTCAGCGGCGTGGCTCCGAGGCGGCGGGCCCATTCTCAATGCGGCTGTGTCAGCCATGCAGCTACGCGGGTTGCCGCCACCTCGGATCGTTATCGGTGGCCCGTCATGCCATCATGGCGGGCACCGAATTCTGTCTGGTGGTGCTCATTGTTGTGGGTCCATCAGGCGGGTTGGCGCAGCACGACCCCCTGCGGAACCTCGCCAAAGGTGACCATGCGCTACAGCGCGATGAGCAGCTTGCGGGCGAGGGCGACGATCATCTTCGTCTTCCGTGCGCCCCGGACGCCCTCGGTGGCGGCCTTGGAACCACTGAGCCAAAGCGCTGTCTTTCTGGAATAGCAGGAAGCGCCAGGCGAGCTGGATCAGACCCCGGCGCAGGCGGGCGTTGCCGGATTTGGCAAGCCCTTTCTCCCGTCGCTTGGAGCCGCTTTCATCGGGCGAACCGGTGAGACCGGCGTAGCGTGCGACCGCCCGGCGGTCGCGCAGGTTACGGGAGAGCACTTCCTGCACAAGCATGTCCGCCGTCTCGACGCCGACTCCGATCACGCTGGCCAGTAGCCGCACCATCGCACTCGGCGCGCTTGGCGGCGCCTATTCCAGACGCTGGAGACGGGCCTGCTCGATGGCCGCAATCTGCTCGCGCAGCACGCTCAAGCGTGCGAGGTCGCGCCGCATCTTGTCGAGCATGTTCGGCGGGATCGGCAACGCCTCCGGCGTACGCAGCGCGTCCAGCCGTTGCGGGGCCTTGCGCAGCTCCGGCTTGAAGCCCCGGATGCCGAGCCGGGCCAGCGCCGCTTTCATGCGGTTGATGACGCGGGTGCGTTTGCCGACCAGGCTTTCCCGCTCGCGGCTTGGCCGCTTGGCGTCCTCCTCTTCGATCGTCGGCACCGCGACCATGCCGCAGTGGCCGCGTTCGCCGCGTAGCCAGTCCAGGAACACGCGCATCAGCATGGCCGTGTCGAGCCGATCCGTCTTTGCCCGCTTGTGCTCGCGCGAAATCGCTACACTGGTTGCATGAATGACGTGAACCTCGACGCCGTGCTTGGCCAGCCAGCGCGCCAGCCAGAAGCCGTCGCGCCCGGCTTCGAAGGCGACCGCCATGCGCGTGATGGCGCGGCCCCCCTGGCTGGCCTCGTCACGCCAGCGGTGCAGCAAGCGCAGCAGGGCCGCCTCGTCCGGCTATGCGGCAAAGCTGGAAGCAGGGCTCGACCGATTGCTCCGGATCATAAAGCGCTTTCGCCAGCACCTGTTCGTCTTCGTCACTCACCGGGACATACCGCCGACCAACAACGGCTCGGAACAGGCGCTGCGTCCCTGCGTCGTGTTACGCAAAGTCACCAACTGCTTCCGCTCGCACTGGGGCGCCAGTCTCTATGCCGACGTCCGGTCCGTGTTCGAGACCGCCCGACGGCGCGGCATACCGGTTCTACGATCCATTCGCCTGACCTTGGACGGACAGCCTCTGCCCATTGGCCCATAGTCCGCTTGTCGTCAGGGACGTCATCGCGCAAAAGACGCTGATGGACGGGCATCGCGGCCGATGCCCGAGGCAGCGAAGCGTGGACATCATGGCCAAGCCGACCCTTCCAAAGAACAGCGCCACAAATGTTGTCGGTCTGAAAGTCACGCTGCGCGGCGTGATACCAGTTGCCATAAGTCTCGACCTGACCGTGCCGGCGTTCGCGGCCCAATCTGGTCCACGCATTACGCCAAAGGGAGGGGTCAGCTTTTACGCCAACGGGTATGAGGCCGCCGATCTGGCGCCGCCTGCTCATGCCCAGCACGATGACGCTGGGCGACCTGCACCAAGCAGTCCAGGCAGCGATGGGCTGGCGTGATTGCCACCTCCACGCTTTCGACATCGACGGGCAGCAGTATGGCGACCGGCACACCACCGACGACATCGCCGACGAAAACCGCTTGACCCTGAACGGCCTGCTGAAGTCCGGCATCGCCCGCTTCGGCTATACTTACGACTTCGGCGACAACTGGGAACACACGGTCGCAATCGAAAAGATCCAGCCGGCGGCCAACGGGACTTCCTATCCGGCCTGCGTCGCTGGAAAGCGCAACTGCCCGCCCGAGGACTGCGGCGGCTCGTGGGGCTACCAGCACCTTATAGCTGTTCTCGCCGACCCCGCGCACCCCGAACACGCCGAGCAGGTCGAGTGGGTGGGTGATGAGTTCAATCCAGATGCATTCGCCATCGAAACCGCCGATGCCATGCTCGCCGCCTGGTTCAAGCGAACATAACGCTCGCCGATAATCCCCTTCTTAACTGAACGTCACAGAGAAGGCAGTGAGCAATTACCGTAAAATTAACGTAAAATTATTAATCTCTCCGCTTGTAAAGCTTATTATAGACTGTTCTATTGCTGATCGTTGTCGAAATATCGGGCGATTGTTCAGACAAAGCAGTAATCGCCTGGTCGCGATTGAGACGGAAGGTCACAGCGTCCGTTGAGACACAACGCCGAGAGTGCTGTCCAGAAGGATTGAAAGTCCTAACACAGTCTAGTTAAAAGCCTCTTGTATACCGACGCCTATGATGATAGGCGGGCAGATAGTTTTAAAGTTTTAAAAGCTAGTTCAAGTTCGATAGCTGAGTTTTAAGTTTTCTAAATCCTAGACAATCGGAGTTCTTTAGTGGCTAATAACGTTCTTAGTTTAGTCAGTGTTGGCTCAGGCGCAAACACGTTGATGCTGTATATGAGTGAAGATGCCTACCAGGGCAACGCGCAGTTCACCGTGTCGGTGGATGGCGTGCAAATCGGCGGAGTGCAGACCGCTACCGCATCCCATGCCAGCGGCACCGATCAGGAGTTCGACGTCCACGGCACGTTCAGCCCCGGACCGCACACCGTAACCGTCAATTTCCTCAACGATCTTTACGGCGGCTCGCCATCGGCTGACCGCAACCTCTACGTCGACTCCGCTGCCATAGACGGAGTTTCGATCGCCGGCGGCAACCTGACCCTCTTGAGAGGAGGCCCGCAGCAATTCGCCTTCTCGGTTCCAACGCCAACGCCAACGCCAACGCCAACGCCAACGCCGCCGAGTACCGTCACAATCGGAACAGGAACAGACGTTCTCGCGTTGCAGGTGTCCGAGGATTTCTACCAGGGCAACGCGCAGTTCACCGTGTCGGTGGATGGCGTGCAAATCGGCGGAGTGCAGACCGCTACCGCATCCCATGCCAGCGGCACCGATCAGGAGTTCGACGTCCACGGCACGTTCAGCCCC
>JAABUY010007127.1_pt1 | contig 10732 bp, 10 predicted proteins | sample 5560271 | NCBI WGS metagenome assembly JAABUY01 (sample SAMN10711886, study PRJNA513374) | rock metagenome | isolation source: Antarctica rocks | place: Antarctica: Victoria Land, University Valley
CTGTAACCCCAGCGCAAGGGGTGGCGGTGTCCGTCGACGCAAGGGGTAGTGGCGGAAGTCCAAGTTGGTGGACCGTGTCGGTCCAGGGCTCACCGGCCCTCCGCCATTGACGACAGCAGATTCGGGCCCCGGGTCGGGTGTCTGTGCTCCTGAGTGCACCGGTTGTGGAGACAACCAGCTGTGCCGCATCCTTGGTTGATGGCTATGTCGACGCCGCAACGCCCGGGGCTCAATGCACATGCGCAGGCGCTCCGCATGGACACTGCCACGCTGATAATCGGGCTCCGCGCTCTGCTTGGTACCAAGCTCGTTGCCTACCTCGGCGGCGCGCCGGACACCGGTGCGCGGTGGGCGAATGGGCGAAAGGCACCCGCACGGTGCAGAACGCAGCCGATGAGCACCGTCTGCGCGCGGCCTACGAGGTTGCGGCGCTGCTCGTTGAACGGGACAGCCCTGAAACCGCGCAGGCGTGGTTTCAGGGGCTGAATCCGGAGCTCGGCGACCAATCGCCGGCGCGCCTGTTGGGCGAGGGTGATCCCGAGGACGCCGATTCCCGCGTCCTGTCGGCGGCACGTGCCTTCGTGGCGGGCGGCTGATTCCCGGCCATCCTGGCATCTCTGAACGGTCGCTCGGCAGGGTCCGCGCTGTTGTGGTGGGGTGCCTCAGTCGGCGTCTTCCTTGGCCTCGGACCCGTCATCGCGGAGGTTTCTTTCTGGACTCTGTTGAACGGCCGTGGCGTAACGCCGCAGGCACCACCGGGTCTGTGCGGCACGAGCCTCCAGCCGCACACGCTCCGCTTTTCGCAGATCACCCAGCGGAAGGACATGCTCAATGACTAATAGCTCACCGAGCAGCCGAGCATGGGTACGAAGCGCGCTCTGTCGACAGCCGCGGCTGCAGTAGTCGCGCGGGCGCCCGCGCCCTGTGGGCCAGTCACACTTGTTGTCACAGAGCGGATTCAGGCAGCCGATGACCTCTGGCAGCTCCAGGCACGTGTCCAGGGCGGCGGCGACGTCGATACCGCGAGCAGGCCGATTCAGCCCGGACAGAACGGACGACAGAGACTTACGCACGGCGGTTGCTCCAACTCCCGCACGCTGGTCAGACGCGCGGACCTCGCAATTGCGCTGGTCAGGCGCCGATGGTGGAGCGTTGCCGCCGCGGCCAAGGGCGGACGATTCGGGCTGTTCCACCCGCTCCATGGTGCCATGATCCACTAATTTCCCCCGCAGCGTCAATGCAGTGGGGAAATAACACTCACCGCACCTCGCGGCTGCCTTGACCTGCACAAACGACGATGAGCGTCCCTAACTGGACTGGATGGAGGAGATTGTGGTGATCAGCGGGGAACGCGCCGGTGGCACAGTGAAGAACCTGCCATCCGAACAACATGACACCTAAATCCCCTCGACTCTTGTCCGCGAGTATGCGGCGGCGGTAGCGTTTGCGCTAGTTCCTGACCGAGGTCGGCGCGCCCAGGGGATGAGACACACCCCAGACGAAGAGGGCGCAGCTGTTGAAGCAGCCACGCCCTCGTGACGGATCCCGAGAAACGCTAGGAAAGCGAAGGACCCATCGTGCCTGAGTGTATTGGCTCTGTCCCTGCTGATCTACCCCATGTCGGGTCGGTGGATCACGCCTCCACTGTGTGGCGGTTCCGGGTGGAGGGCGAGGAGGTCGACTGGGACTGGTCGGGAGGTTCCCCGCCCGTCACGGTGTTGGGTTCGATCCGCCGCCCGCAGTCCACGGAGGCTTCCCGGCACGTCCCCGTCGAAGCACACAGCGTGACCACGGGGCGCACCATCCGGCTGGAATCCGGGCTTGAGCACGATCTGCTGCGCGCCTTGGACCGGCAACACGACGTCGTGTGGCTCGCGGCGCAGCCGACGCGGTTGACATTCCCCGTCAAACGCAAGGGCCGCCCGATCAGGCACGTCCCGGACCTGCTCTGCCAGGCGAGGAACCGCTCGGTCACGATCTGGGACGTTCGGGCCGAGGCCCACCAAGACGAGAAATTCAAGCTGAAGGCGGCGTTGACCGCCGGTGCGTGTGAGCATGTCGGCTGGTCTTATCGTGTTTTCGCCGGGTACAGCAACGTCCTACGCGCCAATCTGATGTGGCTACAGGCCTACCGGCGCGACCAACCGTGGTACGAGCCGGCCGGGGAGGTGCTGGCCGGGCTGCTCGGCGGCGGCGGCACCTCGGTGGGTGCGGTGTTGGCCGCGGACGCCGGGTCGGGGCATCTGATCTCCGCGATGTGGCACCACGTGTGGGCTGGGGGGCTCGACTGCGAGTTGAGTCGGCCGCTCACCACCGAGACAATACTCACCGCCGGGCACATCGAGACGGACCGCCCGTGACGCCGCGGCGGGCGGTGGAGCTGCACGCCGGAGCCCGGATCCTGACCAACCATGGACTGCTCCTCGTGATGCACCTCGAGCGCCACGGTGCGCGCGTTCAGGATGCACTCGGAGTGATGTCGTCCATCTTCTACGACGCCGTGATCGCGGCCCAAGTCGGCGACGGCGCTGTGCAGGCCGTGCACTCCTCGTTGGAGCCGTGGTGGTCGGGATTGACCGTCGACACGCGGGCGAATGCATTGTTCAGGCAGGAGGTCGTCCTGGAGGTGTTGACCGGCTACCGGGACGGTCACCCCGAGCTGGCGTACGACGGGGAACCGTTCTTCCCGTTCGGCACCGGATACGGCACCAGCATCCGACAACGCTGCGACGCGATGGCGGAACAGGTCTCCTTCGAACGCAGTGTTGACCGCGCGGTGATGCGGCGAGTCCGCGAGGCGGAGCTGGTGACCGGGCGGATGGCTAGGCAGTCGATCCAAAGGTGGGTGACGGCCTGGCGTCATGAAGGCCTCCGTGGCCTGGTCGACGGTCGCAAGACCAAGGGGAAGCAGGGCTTCGAGATCCTCGATCCGCGGTTCCTCCGGATCGCTGACGAGGAGTTCGCCGCATTCGACGGCGGGATCAGCGCAGTCAACCAGGAGGAGATCGAGCGGCGCATCCGGGTACGGCTCAAGCAGGAGGGCATCACCGACGCGCACCTGCCGCAGCGCCTGACCCAGGAGTACCTGTCCAACCGGCACACCGCGCTGGGCCGCACCACCCGGGCCCACCGGTCGAACGCCCAGCGTGCGGTGTCGTCGCGCTCGAGCTACTCGGTGACCCACCCGAGCCATCTGGCGATCGACGTCACCCGCGCCGACAACCTCGTCTGGGACGAAGTGCAGGAGCGGGTGTATTCGGTGGAGATCATCAGCTTGATCTCGGTGTCCACCCGGGTGATCCTCGCCTGCCGGGTCGTGCCCCGCTCGGCAAACGGTGTCGAGGTCGGCTTGGCGCTCTACGACGCGATGCGCCCCTTCTCGATGCTCGTCGAGGACACCACCATCGAGGACTTCCGCTGGAGCGGCATACCGGCATCCCTGGACTTCAGCGGCAATCCCTTTCACACCGGGCGCCAGCAAGTCGTCAAGGCACAGCGGGCGCTCAAAGGTGTGCACCACCTCCCCGGCGTCATCCCCTCCTCGCTGCGCGCCGATAACGGGTCGATCTTCCTGGGCCGGCATTTTCGGGCGTTGCTCAACGAATGGCAGATCGACCTGATGCTCTCGCGGGGCAGCAAACCCACCGACAATCCACAGATCGAACGCTGGCACGAAACCCTGCAGCGGGCCTACCAGCAGATCCCCGGGTTCAAGGGCCGCGGCGTCTACGAGCGTGGCCGTTGGGTGGCACAGGCGGAGCAGCCTTTGCTGACGGCCACCGAGCTGCAGCGGCACCTACACCGGTTCATCGCCTTGGACTACCACCGGAGCAAGCATCGTGGACTCAAGCTCGCCGACCGGACGCAGGCCCACCTGAGCCCGTTGGAAATGTTCGACGCGTTGATGGACGCGACCGGGCGCATCCTGGTGCCCCAGCACCCCGATTTGATCTACCAGTTCCTTCCCATCCGTTGGCTCACCCCCGGCCACTCCGGCATCGACTACCGGGGGCTGAGCTATGACGCCGAGATCCTCGACGGTCTGCGCAATGTACGGGAGGGAACCTTCCGCGCCGAGGACGGCAAGGTCCCCTTTCACTACGACCCGCGTGATGTCACCCGGATCTGGCACAGAAGCCGCGACGATGGACGCATCCACGAAATACCGTGGCGCAGTCGCCACCTTGTGCACGCCCCGCTGACCGACGTGGTCCGCGACCGCGCCATCGCGTTGATCAAAAAACGCGGCGGCAACAACGTGCTCAGTGCCCGCAACGTGCAGCACCAGATCATCGAGGAGATCACCGAGCTCACCGCCGCCCGCAACACCGAGGACTGGAAGGCGCAGATGTCCGCGGCACGACTGCGTTTCGAGCAGTCGCGCATCGACCACGACGAAGCCGCCGACGCAGGCCGCCTGATCGAGGACCAGCACGCCCACGCGCAATCGCTGCCCCGCATCCCCCGCAAGCCCCCACCGGGAACGGCCCCAGCAGCGGAGGGCATCGATTTCGACACCCCGTGGCCCGACTTCGACGAAGAGGCTCTGTGATGGATGCTCGTATCTGGCATGCCCAGGCCACCACCGCACCTGCGAGCATGCCGACGCCGCTGACCGCCGAGCAGTGCCGCGCCCTGACGAGCAACGAGCGCCGCCGCTACCTGCACGACCTGCAGGACTCCTTCGAACGGCTCCTGCTCCCGCGCGCCCAGACCGAACCGGTGCAGTCCGGGATGGACCGCATCCTGCGCAAGAACGCCCGCCAACGCCCAGGGGCCAAGCGGATGATCATGCTGGATGCACCCTTCGCCACCGGCAAGAGCACGATGATCAAGGACTGGGCGCAGGGCCGGCACCGCGACTGGCTGGGCGAGGAACTCAGCGGCGATCTGCCGACGTGGCGGCCCCAGCCGGGGATGACCGCGGACCTGGTTCCGGTGGTGTATGCGACCCTACGGTCGGCGTCGAAAGTCAAAGAAGTCAACGCGCAGATCCTCGCGTTCCTGGGCTACCCCAACGAAGGGGTCAAACGTGTCACCACCACCATGGTGGTCTCCGCGTTGTTCACCCACGGTGTGCGGCTACTCATCATCGATGACGTCCACATGCTCACGACCAGATCGGTCACCGGCCGCGAGACCCTGGACTACCTCAAGTTCCTCAACTCCGAACTCGGCGAGGCCGGCGGCAGCATGCTCCTCGTCGGCGCCGACCTGAAAAACGGGGCACTACACGCGGACCCGCAGATCACGGGCCGCTTGCAGTACTTTCACCTCGCCCCCTACGAGATCACGACCCTGCCCGGCAAACAGGCCTGGCAAGGCTTCCTGAAAAACGCCGAACAGATCCTGCTGCCCTACCTTCCCGGCGCCGAACCGGGGGTGTTCGCCCGGGAGCACGCCGGCTTCATCTGGCGGCGCACCCAAGGCTACGTCGGCGACACCGCCACCCTGCTCACCGAAGCCCTCCTCGCCGCTCTCCGCGCGGACACCACCATCAGCCGGGAGCACCTCGCCGCCGTCACGCTCACCGAACGCGCCCACCACGCCGAGGCCGACCTCACCGCCCAAGCCAGCCTGCTGGCCCGCCGTGCCGGCTGACCTGCTTCCCGTCCGCCCGGACCTCGCCGACAGGGAGGCCCTAAACTCCTACGTCACCCGCCTCGCCGACGCCAACGGCCTGCGCACCAGCCACTTGCTGCCCCGCCCGATCAACGTCGGCCTCACCGCGGCGCGTGCCGCGTTTCTGGCCACCGTCTCCGGTGTGCCCGTCGAGCAGCTCGGGGCCAGCACTCTGGACCGCTACCCACCGGCCGTCCGCGGCAAAGGCGACACCCGGCGCGGGGGCTGGCGACTCCACGGGGCCGATTGGGTGTGCCCGCGGTGCACCCCGCTCACCGGCATCATCGGCCGCGACTGGGCCCTGGCCCTGCACCCGATCTGCCGCGCCTGCAGTGTCCTGCTCACCCACGGCCCCACCCCCGGACACCACCGGGGCGCCGACCGTGCCCTGCTCGACGTCGTCGACGCCTTCCGGAGCCTCGCCGAGGACACCATCACCAGGACCAAAGCCAAAGTCATCGCGCGGCGGATGTTCCGGCTGTGCGGGCTGATCGCCCAGACCATCGACGACCACTGGCCCGACCGCCCGTCCACGGCCCCGCCGGTGGACGTCACGGCGGCGCGGAGCTGGGGGTGCTATCCGGCCGAGGACCCGGGCACGGTCGCCGCGATCCTGCTCGCCGCCGCCCCCGCGCTCACCTCCGGCGCCGCCGAGCGGACACTGATCCGTGAGGGGTTCCGTCGTCTCCGGGGCGCCGCCGAGGTGCCGCCACGTCATTACCTTCCGCGACGCCCCACCCCACCCGCCAAGCACGCGATCCTGCCGGGGTTTACCACCGCCGACCGCGAACGCCTCGACTGGCTGAGCGCCCAGCTCCGCCGCCTCGTCACCACGGCGGGGCTGCGGCCCCGACACATCCCCGCCCTGGCCTGCCTGCCCGGTGAGGACCCGCTACCGCACAGTGGGGTGTGGACGGCGCGGGCCAACGCCGCGACCGGGTTGTACATGGTGGTGTCCGGCCTCACCGGTGGCTTCGTCGCAGCCAGTACCGCCTGTCATGCGTTCGGGACCCCGCACACCGAAACCTCCCGCCTGGTCTCCGGCATCGCCCTGGGCCGTGGCATCACCGCAGCCCACGCCCACCTGTTGCTGGGCACCGCCGAGGGGCTCATCGACGACGGGCTGATCGACTACCAGCGGCGACGCGACATCCTCCGCGACATCCGCACTCTGCGCTGGCGTCCGCACCGCAGCCTCGCGCTGCCCGCGGTTGACGGCACGCCCGGCGCGCAGCTGGGCCTGGGTTGGATGTGGCTGATGCTGACCCGCGGACCGCTCTACACCAGCAACACCCCCACCCTGCCCGCGGGCAGGGTCCTGCGCTTCAGGGAGTTGATTGACCCCGAAACCCGGCTGGTGCTCTACGAGCACGGCATGATGCTGCTCACCGACCCGGACTCGGATGCGGACACCGACCTCAACACTGCGGCTGGGGCTGCGGTGGCCCTCCCCTCCCTACTGCGCGGTCTCAGGTGAGCCCACCGCTGCCGGTCACCCTCGACCTGCGACCGGGCCAAGCCCTGGACTGCTACCTCGAGCACCTCGCCGAGGCCAATGGAATGAGCACCGCCGGGCTGCTGACCCTCGTGCGCGGAGGCGGGGGATCCAGCACGACCCGGTTCTTGATGCTCCACCCGCCCGCCACCACGACCCGGCGACTGGCCTGCGTGGCGCGCTTGGAACCCGCCGAGGTGGCGGCCGCAACGTTGGCAGCCTACGACGGGACCGCCCTCGACCTCGCCGGGCTCGACCCGCAGGCCCTGTCCAGCTTCCGTGCCGTCGCCGCCCGCGGGTGGGTCCCCGGACACGGCACCCAGCTCTGCCCACCCTGCCTCGCCGCCACCGGAATCTGGCAACTCCCGTGGCGGCTGCCCACGGTCACCGTCTGCCTGACCCACGCCACCTACCTGCTCGCCGGATGCCCCGGCTGCGGGCGGCCTTTCCGCGATCAACGCCACTCCCCGCTGCGCCGGGCCGGCACCAGTACTCAATGCGGCAATCCCCTCGGGCAAGGCCCCACCCGCCAGTGCCTGCAGGAGTTGACCGCGCTTCCGACCGTCCGCGCCGAACCCCCCTGCCTACGGGCTCAGCAGCGACGCAACACCGCCGCCGCCGGGCACAAGGTCCGCGTCCTCGGCACCGACGTCCCCGGCGTGGGGTACCTGCAGGACCTACGCCACCTCACCACCGTGCTGTTGCACCTGGCGAACCAGCCCGGTGGGCTCGCACTGGCGCCGTGGGCCAACGAACTCGCCGCGGAGGCGACCGCACGTACCGGGCGGCGCGGGCCCCGCTGGGGGATGCGCCCACCCACCGACCCGGCCCTGCGCAGCCGCGCCCTGCGCAGCGCCGATGACATCCTCACCTGCCCCACCGTCGAGGACGCGGCGGCCGCCTTCGTGCCCTGGTTGCAGACCGTTCCCCGCACCGCCAGCGGGTCCCTGGGGTGGCTGGCCAACCGCACCGTCATGACCCCCACCCTGACCCGGATCATCATGGCCGCCCACGCCCCCCACCGGACCCTGTCCCACCGCCTGGACACCCACCTCGGTCTCGACGCGCCGATGTGCCGACTGCCCCAGGTCCTGCCCACCGTCCTCTACCGCGCCCACCTAGCCGGTCTGTTCGACTCCGACCCCGACACCGTGGCGCTGTTCGCGTCCCTGTGCCTGGCCCGCGCGCACCCCCAATCCGCCACCTGGAGCGCGGCGGCCGCCGCGCTGCGCCTGCCTCCCGAACTCGGCCAGCGCACCGCCCCGCGCCTGCAGCGCCACAGTGCAGGTGAGCATCGCCGACTACCTCGCCCACCTCACCGCCCTGGCGCAGGTCCTGCCCGACATCAACTACCCGGCCATCGAGGTCAGCATCCGCCACGGCCGGAACAGCACCGCATGGTTTCAGCAATGGGCACCCTGCCGCCCCCACACCCGCAACACCAGCCACGCCTACGCGCTGACCTGGCAGTGGCTGCACGTCGCCCACGGGCACATCCTCACCAGCCCCTCCTGGCCCCGACCGCCGACCGCGAAACAACGGGCCCTATACCGCCAATTCGCTACCTCCCTGACCGCGCACCAACAACAGCAGCTCAGGAGTGCACTGTGGACGAAACCCTGACCCCGCACCGACCGGACCGGCCGTGAGGGGCATCAGCCGCACCGTGCTCGCCCAAGACCTCGCCGCGACCATCACCGACGGCAACTGCAAAGGCCACGGCAGCGACTGGACCTCCTGGGAAACGGCCCACGCCGCGGCGGTCACCGCCGGGCAGCGGACGGCCGCCGCCGCCCCAGCGCTCCGCTTCTGTGCCACCTGTCAGGTCGTGAATGAATGCGCCCAACTCGCCGACCTCACCGCCTACACCGGCCTCGCCGCCGGCACCGCCTACCGCAACGGTGACCGACGCCCATAACAACCCCGATCCCATCGCACCACGATCCGCGGGCTACGTAGCGCGACGAGCACCAGTAGGAGACCAGACTCGACCGCCGAGCCCGGCGAAGCAGCCAACCACGGCAGTGCCCACTGGTCGTCGCTGGACCTCGAGTAGACCTCGCGACGTGGCAAGATTTTCCCTAGTGCCGGCAGAGTCGAGGAAAAAATGGTCACCGAACGCGGGCCGACCAACAGGCCAGATCAACCGAGCGATCCGGGCACCCACACAGATCGTTCGCTTCCCGACGAACGCTTGCGCGCGCTGGCGGACGCGTTCGGCAACCCAGGGCTAGCGAAACTCAGCGGAGTCAGCGCCTCCACCCCAGGACGGTGGATCAGCGGACGACACCGACCGCGACCACAATCGATGGCGCAACTCATAGCCCTCGACCGAACTTTCACGCGGGCATGCCTCATCTGGGGACCACCCGCAGTGCAAGAGTGGCTGCGAGTAAACAACTCCAACCTCGCAGGCGCCCGCCCCGTTGACGCCCTGCGGTACGGGAGGACATCAGCAGTCCTCGCTGCCCTCGACATCGAAATGTGGGGCGGCGCGAGCTAAACAGGAAACCAGATGACGGGTACCGCCTGCCCACCATTTCGACGACAACGGACTGATCCGACTTTCGCCCTCCAAGTTTTACATTTCGGGTGATACACTCGAACAAGCGAGCGAATGAATAGTGGAGGAACGCAATGGCACGGTTTGAGATGAATAAGGACTGGGAACGCCAGATGGAGAAGGTGCGGGTCGAGCTGCCTGCGGATGCGTCCAGAGAGCAGCGTGCGGAGACACTCGCGAAGGAAATGAAGCGGAAAGGGCTCATCAAGTAGCAACACGAACTTCTGGTTTTGAGGCCGCGTTGGCTGGCCGACTCCGAGGCATGCTTGCCCCGCGGGACCGCAACGTTGATCTGGTCGAGCTCCATCCGCCGTTTCCTATCGGTTCCCGCCGAAGGCGCCGTACGGCCGTACCGCCATCCGCCCACGGCCGACGTCCTAAGGTGCGGGCCGCTGAGTGCGGCACGTCCGTTCAGATAATGGGCATTGACCACGGTCGCCGAGACGGCTGATTTGGGTCGATCTCGGCCACTGCTCGTGGTCCATCTTCACTGCATCCCGACATTTGTTTGTCGGGATGCAGCTGTCCAGAAGCACTGAAGATTAAAATCTGTGGGGTCGATTTTAATAATCACCTCACCTGCGCCTCGGCGGCTGGCTGTCTTCGTCGGCGGCCTGCCGTGCTTGTTCTGGCTCCCTGCGGGCGAGGTAAGCGAGTTTGATCTTCACCTTGCTGCGCTCCTGATCGAGTGGTCGAACCGTCGAGGCGCCGTGCTGGCGGTTGCGCTCGGTCCACGTTTGGCGTTCGCGTACTGCGTTGGCTGCGCTGTCTCGTGTTAGCCATCGGCCGGGGCGGCGGGGAACAAGTCGTGGTGGCGGCGCTCGCGCTCGGCCCAGTCTTGCTGGAGGTCTGCCAGCTGGCCGCCAGTGAGGTCGTCTGCCAGCTCGGCCAGACGGCGCCACCAGGCCGGAGGAACTGCCTCACACACGGCGAACGAGTTGCGGAAGCAGTACCCAACCAGGGCGGCCTCAGCGACGATTTCACGCATCGTCGCCTTACACTCGGCGGCGTCGAAGGTCGGAAACGTTCGCGGAGCGACCGGGCCTTCCGTC
>JAABUY010007128.1_pt1 | contig 10729 bp, 8 predicted proteins | sample 5560271 | NCBI WGS metagenome assembly JAABUY01 (sample SAMN10711886, study PRJNA513374) | rock metagenome | isolation source: Antarctica rocks | place: Antarctica: Victoria Land, University Valley
GCGCGCGCCCGCGCCGCACGCGGCCGCCAACTCGGCGCCGGCCGCGGCGGCCGCGGCGTCCGCCGCGGCGCACCCAGCGCGCCGCTGGGCGGCCAGCTCCGCTGCAGCGGCGGCCTGCGCCGACACGGCCGCGCTCCTGCACAGGCGCGCAGGTGTGTCACAGCTGGACGCACTGCAGCCAGGGCGCAGTGCGTAGCATGGCCTGAGCCTGGCCCAGGGCGTGCAGCAGCAGGGGGCGCACTCGGCCTCGGCCGCCTGTGCAGCCGCTGCGGCCGCGGCGGCGCCGAGGCGCTCCTGTGCGCCCTGCAGCTCGCGCTGCAGGGCCTCCGTCTCCGCGCGGTGCCGCGCGGCGGCCGCCTCCACGCGGTCGCCCTGCTGGGCGGCGTCGCGCTGCGCCCAGCACATACGCAGTCATGCCCCCCCTCCCTTGCATCGCCAGCCTGCACAGGGAGTGCACAGGCACCCCCTGCGCGCACCGCTGCCAGCTTTGGACTGGTGCCCCTGACGGGGACATGGGCAAAGCACACGTGCATGCCTGCAGCTTGACGGCCGCCCTGCGCGTCCTACTGCACGCGCCGCATGCGGGGCAGGGCAGGCGGAGCGGGCCGCGCGGGTCGGCGGCGCGCCTGGTGCGCGGCGGCCCCGGCCCTCGCCTCCGCCAGGCCGCCCTCCGCGGCCGCCAGGGCACGCTGCGCGGCCGCGCCGGCGTCCGCCGCCGCCGCGTGCACGCGCGCCGCCTCAGCCTCCTGCTGCGCGAGCTGCCCCGCCGCCTCCTGCGCCGGCATGCCCGTATACAGTCGTGGCTGGCTTACGCACGGATGCAACACATTCAGTGAAGCGTCTAAAAGAAGTATGTGAGAATATGCCCCGCCGCTGGCCGGCAGGCGCTCATGCCTGCGCCCGGCCGCGCTCGTCGTGCCTCACGCTGCACGGTCTCATGGCATGCAGCATCGCGCAACGGCACGGCTGCAGCCGCGCCCAGCCGCCGCGTGCATGTCTCGCCCTTGAGCGCGGCCAGGCGTGCCAAACCTGGGACCGCTGGCTGAGCCTGGCATGCACGAGCGCCGGGTCATGCGCGACACTTGCAAGGTTGCCAGGCACGAAGGCGCGCGGCGGCCCGGCGCGCGCGCCTGCAGGCGCGCGTGCAGCGCATCCCGCTGGGCCCCGGCCGCTTCGGCTGCGGCGCACGCGAGAGCCTGACCCGCCAGCGCGGTCGCCAGGCTAGCCTGCAGCGCGCCCGCGCGCTCGGCCAGCGCCGCGGCCAGCGCCTCCTGCGCCTGCAGGGCCGCCTGCGCGGCGGCCGACCGCTCCTCCAGGCCCGTGCGCGCCGCCTGTGCCTGCCTGCGCGGCCGCACGGAGAGCCGTCGGCAAAGGATGGCCGCAACGAGCGAGCGTCCGTTGGTCGTTAGGACAGTGCACGCGGATGTGGACTCTGGGGCGCGCGCTGCTGGATGCAGGCGAGCGCGCGCGTGCCAGCATGGAGCTGACACTGGCTGTGCGATAGGCTGATGGCTGGTTGATACAAGCCCTCTCTGCTGACTCCGTCAAGGCGTACATGCGTGGGAAGCGGCAAGTGCGTGTGTGAGTCATTGCGGTCATGCGGGTCTTGCCCCCAGGCCCGCTGTCGCATGCAAACACACCGAAGCGGAGTCCAACTTGGCCCGCCGGCAGACCACGAGCCCTGCGGCAGCATCAGGCAGCAGCCCCGGCTGTCAGCTGCCCGCGCGGGCCTCCTCGGCAGCCTCCAGCCCGCGTCGCCCGCGCCGCCCGCGATCGACGCGCTGCCGTGGCGCCCGTTCCGGCCGGGTTAAACTTGCTGCGTACAGGGCGTCTCGCATGGTTCCGATTTGAGCCGCAGCCTGGGAGCGCGCTCGCACCGCCGCGCGGCGGCCTCGCCGTCCAGCCGCGCGCGCAGGCCGTCTGCGGCGGCCTCCAGCGTGCGTTGCGCATGCGTGCTCTCCTGCAGCGCCGCCCGCGCCTGCTCGCCGCGGTGGCTGGCTTCGGCGACAGCCGCCTCGAGGTCCCTGCAGCGCCCCTTCCTGGGCGCACGCGGTAAGCAGGTCAGGCGTCAGTGAAAGGGGTTATGCGCTACCAAACAATTTTGAAACGTGAAACAGACATTTCAGCCAAGGTCTCGATAGGTGCAGTGAGGCGCGCACGCCCTGCCGAGACAGCGCCCTCAGCGGGCCCAAACACGCAGCCGGTCTGAAGTGGGCGCGCGTGCGACAAGTGCTTCGCGCTCACCCAGCATCGGCGCGCCGCTCCGCATCCGCCAGCGCCGCGGCCGCCGCCGCAGCCGCCGCGGCCGCCGCGCCCTCCCCCCGTGCCTGCTCGGCTCGTGCCTGCGCCGCCTGCTCCTGGAGCTGCCGCCCAGCCTCCGCTGCTGCGGCCTCGGCCGCCGCCCTGGCCGCCTCCAGCGCGGACAGGGCCGCGGCCTGCTCCTCCCCGCGCGCGGCCAGGCGCCGCACCTGCGGATGGCCGCCGCACTGACTGAATGCCAGGTTCCCTGGTCATGTTCCCATCAAAGCTTGGGTATTGCCAATCGCCTGCGAGGCAGGGCAGAGGCCGCTGTGGCAGCAAGGCCGAAGTGCTTGCTGGCGCTGGCACCGACCAAGGATGCGAGTCGGCCCCCGCGGTTTGCAGGCCGTCGGGCAGCAGCACTGCTTTTCTATGACGGATGGGAGCCGGCGGCGCAGACAGGCGGCCTCGACGGCAGCGCTGCAGGCAAGACTGTGGCGAGCTCGATGGGGTACGATGACAGGGTATAGGTCTAGGAGCTGGTGCGCGGGCGCGCGTGCCTGCGCCGCCAGCGCGCCCTGCTCGGCGTACGCGCGCGCCTGCGCGGCGGTGACCTGCGCGCGCGCGCGCGCCAGCGCCGCCGCGGCGACGCGCCTGTGCTCGTCCAGCGCCGCCGCGTGGTGCCGCTCCGCATCCTGCGGCGGCGCATGCGGGGCGCTTTCGCGCGGAGCGCCAGGCGGCGGCGGAGCCGGCGCGGCAGCGCGGTGCTGCCCCGAACCTCCCTGCCGCGCTTGCAGCCAGCATGCCACAGAGCGCATGGGCGCCAGCGGCGGCCCAGCAGGTCCGCCCCCGCTGTGCCAGGCAGGTACAGAGAGTTGAAACAGGTTGTGGACGTCAGCAGCCGGGCTTCCCTTGCTTTATCTTGGAGCCAAACGCGCCGGTGGCAATTGCACATATCCATACAGCCTGGCGGACGCATATAGATCGAGGCCCAGCAGCGCACGTACGCAGGGGACCCGGCCTCCAGGGGCAGCTGGGTGATTGAAGGCCAGGGGCCAGCGCCGAAGTGATGCAAATGCTGTGCTTATACATGGGCGCCAGGTGCACGTCATGCATGCTTGTGCTCTGAAATGTAGATGTTGAATTCACCAGAGCGGGAGCGCTAGCCAGCGGGAGTCTCGCGCGCCTGCACCGCAGCGGCCAGCCGCCCGGCGTCCCGCTCGCCCTGCAGGCGCGCGTCAAAGGCGGTGACGGCGGCCGCCGCGTCGCGCAGCGTGGCCGACATCTCCGCCTCATACTCGCCGGCCGCCTCGCCCAGGCCGGCAGGGGCCTCGCGCTGGCCCAGCTGCGCGATTACCTGAAGCAGACAGCCGTGGCGGCCCTGGTCAGGCAGGCCGTCCCGCCTCAGCTTGTGGCTTGGGAGTGCTGACACCCCGAGTGTCGCCGACTCCAAACTGAGGCGCCTGCCCCAGACTCGGGGGTGACAAGCCTGCATGCTTGCTGAGCGGCAGGCGACCGGGCAGTGCCGACACCCTGCTGCAGCAGCCGTGTGCAAGCGTGCCGTCGCACCTTGGTGAGTTGCGACACCTGGTGAGTTGCGACCCCACCGCGATGCGCGCCTGCAGGAGTGCGTGCCCTCAGTGTGAGCAGCAGGCGCTGCATCCTGCTCACAGAGCAGAGTGACTGCAAGGGGGCACCTTGACAGCCAGCAAGGGCGAGTCCGCGTCACAGATGGCGCAGGGCGCCGGCGTGACATTGTGCTCCATGGGGCGATGCGGGCCTGGTGCCGGACAGCACAGGCGCACAGACATGCCCACCGCCTGCTCTGCGCAACTTTTCCATTCTCGGAAACCTCGTGTAACCGTGCCCCTGAGGTTGGTCCCGCGTCCGGGGCCTCACCACCATCACGCGAGCCTCGCCCACAGACCTCTCAAACTCTCGAAGCTCCTGCTACCTATACAACGCGCGCGCGCTCCCGGCGAGACGAAGCTGGCTCACCCACACCCCTGTGCGGCGAGAAGTTGCAACAACGGCGCGCTCGGTGCATAAGTGCCCACCGCCTCCGGTGGGCAGGGCCTGGGAGGACCAGACGCCGTCCCTGCGGCAGACGGCGGCCGGCGGGCGGGGCCTGCGTCCCAGCGAGGGTGGCAGACCTTCGGTGCGCGCACCACCCGCCGAGCAGCGGGGTCGCGAGCGCGGCCTGCGCTGCCGCCGAGGCTGACATTGGCCTGGCGCCCGCGCAGGACATCTTGAAGGCCGCGGGCGGCGGTCTGTGAGGCACATCTCCTGGTCGTTCAGGGGATCACGCGGCGCAGCACCAGCATTGTTTTCCAGCCGCATGGCGCTCACCGAGGCAGCCATGTCTGGCGACAGCTTGTTTATTACGCGGGCGGCCACGGTGGTCAGCATGCAGCAGCTGCTGGATGAAGAGCCAGCGGCCCGGCTGCCTGCGGTGGCCCTCACGCCCGACCAGCCCGTGGCAGCCATCGCCGACGGCGGCCTCCTGCCGCTGGTCAGCTTCGCGGCCACGCCGGGCATCCAGGCCAAGCGGGTGAGGTCGTTCGGCGACCTGGCCGTGGTCCCCGACGCTGACCACGTCGACGACCCCAGGCGCGGCCCCCGGATGCCTGGCTGTCCTTGGGTCGACGCTGTCCAGGCCCTTCCACTGGTGCCTCGGTTCCGCCGCTGTGGAGCGGCCGCTGCGCCGCGCGCGCACCGGCGGGCAGGTGGCGGTGGTTGGCTTTGAAATCGCGACGCTCGCGGCGAGCGTGCGCCCTGCCTGACGCGGGCCGCGCCGCGCGCAGCGCCTGGCTGTCCGGCTCCAGCGACGGCGAGGACGGCGACGCGCGCGTGCCGTCCCCGCCGGGCTCGACCGCCGGCGCGGGCAGCCTGCTCGACACGGTCATCCTGGCGCAGTGGGAGGACCGCGCGGAGCAGGGCCTGTTCCGCTACGACGTGACTGCGTGCCCCACCAAGGCGCGCCCTGCGCCGCGCGCGCCACCAGCACGCGCCCGGCGCTGCAGAGGCGGGGGCTGCATATTTGCGCACCTGCACTTGGGCCTTGCGGTGCGTCGCGGATAAGCAGTCTCGCTCTGGCATGTTCCCGGTGGGTGCCGGCTCGTCGCGGTGCCAGGCGCCGCGGCGCGGCTGCGTGCAGCGGTCTGCGTGTGGCAGTGCCGGGCCGCGTCTTAGCGCAGCGCCCGTGCCGCAGCACGCGGGCAGCACCGCAGAGGCGCTGTCGGCACGACGAGGAGCCGCCTTGCTGTGCCAGCAGGCAACGGGGTGCGAAGCAGGCGGCGCGCGCGCGCAGGTTGTGCCGGGCGCGTTTGGGTTCATCGCGCAGTTCAACGAGGGCCGCGCTTCCAAGAAGCGCCCGACCGAGTTTTGCGTGGACCAGGTGCGGCGCTGCGCTTGCTTGCCTGGCCGCCGGGGTGGCAGAGGGCGCGCCGCCGCTGAGCACTCTCTGGACGCGTGAGGCCGGCAGCGGCTCGCTGTGCTGGGCCCTGGCGCGCCTGGTCCAGCTCTGCGGCCTCTCTGCACCGGCTCAGCCCGTGTTGGTGGCTTGATCAGCGCGGCACGCAGCTGCCTGCGGCAGCCTGGGCGGCGCCGGGCGTGCAGGCGGCGCGGCGTCTGCCCGGCAGCCGCTCGCCGGCAGCGCGCGCGGCAGCCGCGCGCGCGCATCGTACCTGGACCCTGTTCAACGTCTGGGCGTCGTGCACGTCTTCATCACGCGCGCTGGGCGTGCGGCAGGTGGTGCAGCCGTTCGACGCTAAGAAGTTCAACTTCACCAAGGCGCTGCAGAAGGAGGTGCTGTTCCAGTTTGAGGCGCGCGAGTCGGGCGCCGGCGGCGTTGACTACGAGCCGCTGGCGCCGGCGCGCGGCTCGCCCAACCTGGTCTTCATCAACGTGAGCCCGATCGAGTATGGCCACGTGCTGCTCGTGCCGCGCGCGCTGTCCGACCTGCCCCAGGTCCGCCCCCGCCCGCGCACCACCCGGGCCCGGTTCCGAACATGCTGCCGCCCCGCGCTCGTGTCTGCGGGCGGTCGAAGCGGAGCGAGCGAAGGATGTCTGTCCCGCGGGGCGGGCGGCGGGCGGCTGCAGCCCTGCGACGATCACGACCTGCATGTTGGGTCGCGCCGATGCGAGCGCACTGGCGGCCGCGCCGCGGGAGCAGCGGGCTGCGGGCGCCGGCGTGAGGCGCGCGCGCCGCGGCGCGCCAGGTCGTGGACGCGCCCGCGCTGCTGCTGGCGCTGCAGTTCTGCCACCAGGCGGACAACCCCTTCTTCCGCCTGGCCTTCAACGCGCTCGGCGCGTACGGCACCATCAACCACCTGCACTTTCAGGCGCGGCCCGGTCTCACTGCTGGCGGGGCCGCCGGGCGGCCGCCCAGGAGCCGCGCGGCGCGCGCCTGCCCGTGCTGCCTGCCCCTGCTCTCGCCGCCGCGGCCCCGCGCGGATCGCGAGCCGGCGGGGCCGCGGCTGCGCGTGCGCGGAGCGGGGCGACGGCGGCTGACGCGCGCGGCGCGTCGCAGGCGTACTACCTGGCGGCGCCGTTCGCGGTGGAGCGCGCGCCGACGGTCGCGCTGCGCGGCCTCAAGCGCCGGCGCGGCGTGCACATCGCCGCGCTCAGCCACTACCCGGTGCGCGGGATGGTGTTTGAGGCGGGCGACGCGCTGGCGGACCTGGCGGCGGTGGTGGGCGGCGTGTGCGCGCGCCTCGCGGACGCCAACGTGCCGTACAACCTGTTCGTGGTGGACTGCGGCCAGCGCCTGTTCCTGTTCCCCAACGCGTTCGCGCTGGCCAAGGCGCAGGGCCGCGTGCCCGAGGACCTGCTGGCCACGCAGGCGCGCGCGCCCGGCCTCGACCCCGACCCTGACCCTGATTTTGCTCCGGGCGCGCTCAGGGGTTGCCTCGGGGCTGCTGCGCCTGGGCTGGGGCGCTGCAGGGCATGGGAGCCGCTCTGGATTGTGCGTGTTTGACCCACCGGCGCTGCTGCTGTACTTAAAACACAGGTAGTCGACAAGGAGCGTGCCTGGGCCCTGTCCGCTGCGGGCAGCGGCCTGCGCCTGCCTGCGCATTCTGGTGGTGTAGCGAGCGGGCCTGCGCCCCGGCCCCACGTGCTGACGCGCGCCGCGCTTTGCCGCAGGTCGACCCGGCGGCCTTTGAGATCAGTGGGCACATCATCTTCAAGCGCGCCCAGGACTATGCCACGGCCAGCCAGGCGGGCGTGTGGCGCCTGCTCGCGCACGCCTCGCTGTCCGAGGAGGAGTTCCTGGCCACGGCGCGTCTCGCGCTCGACTTCTGACCGGCGCCGCCGTGCGCGGCGCCGCGCCTTGCGCTCGGCTTCTGACCAGCGGCGCCGCGCTGCGCCACCGCCGCGCCCGTGCCCGCTGCAGCGCGCCGCCAGCGCGCCCGCCCAGGAGCGCGCCGCTTACGCGGGCCCGGCGTGGCGCGGGGCGGCGGCTGTGCAAGGCGTGGACGGTGGCTGCGAGCGCGCCCGAGGCGCAAGGCGCGCCGGCGGAGGCCGCGGGCTGGCCGACAGCTTACTCTGACCTGTGTTGATGTTGTCATCGCTCTGCCGCGCGGCGCTCCGCGAGCGGGCAGCCCCGTGGGCGGGCCGCGGCGCGCATGCTGCTCATTTGCCAGCTGTTGCTTATTTGCCAGCTGGGGCGCGCGCTTGGGCCGGGGCCAGCGGTGGGGCGTATCTGATCGGGGCAGCACTTGCGTTCTGCCAACCCCCTGTTTCTGCACTGCCCAATGATTTATTACTTGGCCCGGCGTCGCGCCACCGTGGCCTGGCACTCGAAGTGGGCATCAGTCCGTTTGGTCAACCTCCCAGATGTCCGCCTGATTTCACAGCTGGGTATGCTTCCGCGCAGCGCTTCAGCGCGGAGGGTGGCTGGGTCAGTCAGAAGCGTGGTGACATGGCAGTGACACCCCTTCGTGGCTGCACCGGTGTAATTACATGCCCCCTGTGGGCGTGTGCAGCAGCAGTGCCGCCTGGTCTTGTGCCTGCGCACGCATGTCTGCTGCTGAGCGGGCGCCTGCACAGCAGGAGGCGTTTCTGCACTACTGCACGACGTGAAGACAGCCCGCCGCACCAGGGCCGCCAACAAAGCTGACGCCAAAAAAGTTTGTGCAAAAAAAGCCTCGCAAAAGGCGCGCAGCTCCGCAGAACCAAAAAGGGCAGGCGCGCGGGGTCACTGCGCCTCAACTCAAGCAGTGAAAGTGTGGCGGGATGGCAAGACACCATACAAGTACACCTCACCCATAACGGACGTAAAACAAGTAGCTTCCACCCACACTCCTCCGCCGCCCAACTTGCGGGAAGCATAGTACACCCAATCGGTCAGTGCGACTCTGTCCTGGCGCCCAAGCGCCTCGCTGGCATGCGAGTGAAGGCTCAGAGCCACACAGACAGTCTAAAAAGGGGTGCCGGACCACACGCAAGCTCGACACCTAGATATAATACACAAGCTGGGCACACGCGCCGGCCGCGCAGCCAGTGCCGCGGACCGGCGAGTGCACGCCAGGGTGCGCCTTTTCCCGCACACCAGCGCCTGCCGGAGCCCCGAGCCTGCTGCTTGAACATCAATAAGTACTGAGGCTGCCCGGCAGTGCGCGGCAACCTCCCCCACCCGCGCCGGCCAGAGGGCGCAGCAGCGCGCAGGCAACGGCTCCGCCGCCGCACAGCCGGCCAGCGCGCCAGCACGCGTGGCTGTGCGGGCGTGCCGCGAGCGGGGCCGGTCTGCGCTGCTGCGTGCGCCCAGCCAGCAGCGCGCTCTTCACCGCGGCCCGCTCGCAGCCCCGGGCAACCGCCCAAAAACCCCGCGCCGGCTGGCCCGCGGGCGCAGAGGCGGCCGCGCCGCGCCGCGCCCCCCGCGGGCTCAGCTCGCGGCATCGTAAGAGAGCGTGGGCCGCCGGGCGGCGGGCAGCTGCAGCGCGCCGCCCGTGAGCGCGCTCGCGCCGCTGCCGCCGGACGCCATGCTGCTGCCCGCGGCCTGCACGCCGCCCGCGCCGGCCTTGCCCGCCACGCGCGGCGCCGCGCCGTGCGCCGCCCAGGCGGGCCACCCGGCCGGCAGGCCGCCCGGCAGCGCGCCGGACAGCGAGCCAGAGAGGCCCGACGGCAGGGAGCCCGGCCACGCGAACGTGGGCATGCCCGCGCTGGCGGGCGCCTGCAGCACCCCGCCGGCCGCGCCCGGCGCGGCGCCCGGCGGCGCGAGCGCGGGCGCGGCGGCGCCGTCGCGCGCGCCCAGGTCCAGCGCGCCCCATCCCTGGACGCCCAGGCTGCGCGCGCGCGCTCACAGGCAGCGTCAGAACGCGCCCACCCAAGCCGTCTCTGGCACACAGCGCGCTGGCGACTGCAGCCTGTTCGGAAAATGCACAGGTCCTCCACGTGCGCCTGCAACAGCGTAGCCCCGCAACTGCGTCGGGCCTGGGCAGGGCGCTAGGCGGGCGATAGGGGGCCCAATTGTGCACGCTCAGGCGGCTCAGGGCGGCACCTGGCATACGCGGCCGCCCAGTTAGGCGCGCCGCCGTACAGGTTGTACGGCCACAGCGGCAGGTACGCGGGGCCGCCGCCGCCCCAGCCGCCGCCCAGCAGCTGCGCGTGCGCCTGGCCCAGCGCGGCCGCCTGCAGCGCGGCCTGCTGCTGCAGCTGCTGCTGCGCCGCCAGGCTCGCCCACTCGCCAAAGCCCGGCGCGGCGCCCGCGTCGGCGCCGCCCGGCCAGCGCGGTGCGCCCGCCTCCGCGGCAGGCTCCAGGCGCGCGCGCATGCGGCGGCCGCCCTCCGCCGGCGCGTCCAGCGGCGGCGCGGCGCCGCCGCCGGCGCGCGCCCCCGCCGGGGCAAGGCCGCCTGGCGCCGGCCCGAACACGCCCAGCAGCGCGGCGTCCGGCACGAGCGCGGGGCAGGCCGCGCCCAGCGGCAGCGCAGCCGCCGGCAGCACGCCCGCCGCGCCCGCGGCGCCGCCCGGCACGCCCAGCGAGCGCGCCGGCTCCGCAGCCTCGCGCCCGCTCTTGCTGTTCTTGCGGCGGCCGGCGCCCACGGGCACGTTGCGCAGCGTGCCGCCCGCGGTCCAGTAGCGCTGGCAGGCCTGCAGCAGTGCCGGCCGGGAATTTGGCGCGTGGGGAGGACACCGATGCCCGGACCAGAAATTTTCGGCCCAGGGGCCTGCTCGCAACAGCCAACACCCCGTCCCAAGCCCCGCCCCTCCCGCTGGACGGCGAGGTTGGGGCCGGGGGGGATCGTCGGAAAGCAAAAAGTGCCTGCAGGCTTTTGGCCACGGATAGATAACGAGGGCGGGCCCCGGGCACTCGCAGCCACCGAACCAGCGTGAACCCGCAGCACCAGCACACCCCGTGCGGGCCCGAGCCCGCCCCCGGGCCGGCCTTGCAGCGTGCCAGCCAGGCAAGCCCCATCCGCACCTTGCAGAAGAAGCGCGGCTGCTGGCTGTTGTAGTTGTTCCAGTACGCAAACTTGGTGTTGGGCGACTG
>JAABUY010007130.1_pt1 | contig 10727 bp, 9 predicted proteins | sample 5560271 | NCBI WGS metagenome assembly JAABUY01 (sample SAMN10711886, study PRJNA513374) | rock metagenome | isolation source: Antarctica rocks | place: Antarctica: Victoria Land, University Valley
CCACCGCGGCATTGACCGAAGCAGCTCGTGGCGGTTTGAAGCCTCCCCCTACAGGACGGCTCCGAAGGGTCCTCCTTCATCTCTCGTACAGCATGACGCTCGCGCGTCTTCTTGACACAACGCCTTCCGTCTCGCTGGGATGGCGAGCACGCCGAAGGTGACGGATGCCAGCACATCGAAAAGACGGATGCCCGCGTGACGTCTTGTGATGCCCTCGCCTTCTTCCGTCCAGGCTTGCCTGGTTCGGCAAGCTGGACTCTTCCGATCCCGTCGAGGCGAGGCGACGTAAGCAGACGGCACCCAGTCGCAACGGGGCGTGCAGGCAACGTGATACGGATATGGCTCCCTTTCACGGCGTGCCTGGAAGGCCAGAAACGTTCGATATGCCTTCACATTGTGATGCGGCCCTCCGCAACTTCGTTCCAGCCGCAGGCTTTAGGGATAGGCGTCCGTTCTGCCCCCTGACGGGTGGCAGCTGGATCTTAACAGGAGGCCAGCATGGCCAAAGCTTTGAACGACCTTGCCGCAACCGGGGTTTCCGTATGGCTAGACGATCTGAGCCGGCCCCGCATCCAGACAGGCAGCCTGGCCCGCATGGTCGCGCAAGGCGACATCGTCGGCATCACGACCAACCCGACAATCTTCGCCAAGGCCATCGGCGCAGGGTCCGGCTACGAAGACCAGCTGCGAGACCTGGCGCTACGAGGCACGGCCATCGGCGAAACGCTTCGCCTCCTGACCGCATGGGACGTCCGGGCCGCCTGCGACGTCCTGCGTCCGGTCTACGACCGCACGAACGCCCGCGACGGGCGGGTGTCCATCGAGGTGGATCCGCGCATCTCCGGCGATGCCGATCGAACGGCGGCCGAAGCGCGCGGACTATGGTGGCTGGTCGACAGGCCCAATCTGTTCATCAAGATCCCGGCCACCCTGGCTGGCTTGCCGGCGATCACCGCCAGCCTGGCCGACGGCATCAGCGTGAACGTCACGCTGATCTTCTCGCTCGACCGCTACCGGGCCGTGCTCGAGGCGTTCCTGGCTGGCCTTGAGCAGCGCCAGGCCAGCGGCGGCAGCCTCGCGGGCATCGAGAGCGTGGCCTCGTTCTTCATCAGCCGGGTCGATATCGAGGTGGACCACCGGCTTGCCGAGATCGCGGCCCGAGGAGACAGCCAAGGTCTGGCCGAGGATGCGGCATGGCTCCGCGGGCAGGCAGCGATTGCCAATGCGCGCCTAGCTTACGAGATCTACGAGCAGATGCTGGCGTCGGCCCGTTGGCAGGCGCTTGCGGCGCGAGGCGCCCATCCGCAACGCCTGCTCTGGGCTTCCACGGGGGTGAAGGACAAGTCGGCCAGCGACACGCGCTATGTCGTCGACCTCGTCGCCCCGGACACGGTCAACACCATGCCGGAGGCAACCCTGCAGGCCGTCGCCGACCACGGCCAAGTCCATGGGGATGCGGTCCGGGACGGCTACGCGGCGGCGGGCGCGCTCCTCGCGGAGCTGAGCCGGATGGGCGTGGATATGGAAGAGGTGGCCGACACCCTGGAGCAGCAGGGCGTCGCGTCCTTCGCCAAGAGCTGGGACGAGCTGATCGCGTCGGTGACCCGGCAGCTGGAGAAGTCAGGGGCCGAGGTCATGCCCGCCGGCGCCGTCAAGCCGGCGAGCGGCGAGGGAGGCCAGGACACGGCGCCGGCAGCCGGGGCGCCGCGCGTAACGGGAAGCAAGGTGCCGGCGTGACCTACTTCGGCCCGCATCCATCGTTGTCGATCAGGATGGAGGCCTGGTTCAGCCTCCGCAGCGCTGGCGGCGCCGCGAGGGCAGACGGAAGAAGGATTCACTCCTGTCGCCGTTGCGGCGGCAAGCCACCCAGCCTGGAAGGGGCCACGACATGACCGATGCCGCGTTGACGCCGCCCGCGCCGAAGGCCGTGCCGCCGCCGCGCGACCGGCACCTGCGCGACATGGCCGATTGCATTCGGTTCCTGTCGATGGATGCCGTGCAGCAGGCCAAAAGCGGGCATCCCGGCGCACCGATGGGCATGGCGGACATCGCCACCGTCCTGTTCAAGGACTTCATGCAGTTCGACGCGGCCGACCCGCATTGGATCGACCGCGACCGCTTCATCCTGTCGAACGGCCACGGCTCGATGCTGCTCTACAGCCTGCTCTACCTCACCGGCTACCAGGACATGCCGATCGAGGAGATCAAGCGCTTCCGGCAGGTCGGCAGCAGGACACCGGGCCATCCCGAGTACAAGCATGCCGACGGCATCGAGCTGACCACGGGGCCGCTCGGCCAAGGCGTCGCCGAAGCGGTCGGGATGGCGCTCGGCGAGCGCATCATGAACGGCCAGTTCGGCAGCGAACTCGTCGACCACTTCACCTACGTCTTCATGGGCGACGGCTGCCTCATGGAGGGCATCAGCCAGGAGGCCATCTCGCTCGCCGGCCACCTCAAGCTCGGCCGGCTGATCGCCTTTTGGGACAACAACTCCATTTCGATCGACGGCGCGACGAGCCTGGCGGTCTCGGACAACGAGGTCGAGCGGTTCCGCGCCTCCGGCTGGCACGTGCTGGAGATCGACGGCCACGACACGGATGCGATCCGCGAAGCGATCGTCACGGCCCGGTCGGTGACGGATAAGCCAACCATGGTCGCCTGCCGCACGATCATCGGCTTCGGCTTCCCCACCAAGGCCGGCACGCAAAAGGCGCACAGCGATGCGCCGGGCGAGGACGAGATCGCCGGCGCGCGCAAGATCCTGGGCTGGGACCACCCGCCTTTCGTCATCCCGGACGCCCTTCTGAGCGAGTGGCGCGCGATCGGCTCCAAGGGCGCAAAGGCCCGGGCCGACTGGGCCGAGCGGGTGAAGCAGGCGCCGGATGGACTGCGGCAGGAGTTCGAGCGCCGCAACGACGGCAAGCTCCCGGCAGACTGGAAGCAAGCAATTTTCGCCGCGCGCCGCGAGTTCATCGAAAGCGGCAAGGAGCTTGCCACGCGCCAGGCAAGCGGCGCCGTGCTCAACCACTTGTTCGACGCGATCCCCGAGATGCTGGGCGGCTCGGCCGACCTCACGCCATCGAACAACACGAAGGCGAAGAACCAGGTCGAGATCAAGCCAGGGGAGTTCCAAGGCTCCTACGTCCATTACGGCGTGCGCGAGCACGCCATGGCGGCGGCGATGAACGGCATCGCACTGCACGGCGGCCTCATCCCCTATGGCGGCACGTTCCTGTGCTTCTCGGACTATTGCCGCCCGGCCATCCGCCTCGCCGCCATGATGCGCATCCGCACGACCTTCGTCATGACGCACGACTCCATCGGCCTGGGCGAGGACGGCCCGACCCACCAGCCGGTCGAGCACCTCGCGGCGCTGCGCGCCATCCCGCATCTGGCGGTCTACCGTCCCGGAGACGCGGTGGAGACCGCCGAGTGTTGGGAGAACATCCTGGACACCCCGCGGCGTGCCGCGCTCCTGGCCTTGTCCAGGCAGCCGATGCCGCTGCTGCGGCGCGAGCCCGGCACGGAGAACAAGTCGGCCAAGGGGGCCTACGTTCTGCTTGAAGCCGAGGGCGGAGCGCGCAAGCTCACCTTGATGGCAACGGGTTCCGAGCTGCACCTCACCGTGGAGGCCCGAAGCCTGCTGCAAGGGGAGGGCATCCCCACGGCTGTCGTTTCCATGCCGTGCCGCCTGCTGTTCGAGGAGCAGGACCTCGCCTACAAGCGGTCCGTCATGGGCGAGACGCATGCCCGGGTGGCCGTGGAGGCTGCGGTGGAGCTGGGCTGGGAACGCTATCTCGGCTTCCAGGGCCGCTTCGTCGGCATGCACGGCTTCGGCGAGTCCGGCAAGATCGCCGAGGTCTACCAGAAGTTCGGCATCACCACCGACGCCGTGGTGCAGGCAGCCCGCGAGGTCATGCAGGAGGTCTATAGCTGACCCGGCGCAGGGCAGGCGGCAGCGCGGCCGGGCTTGCGCGGCCTGGATCAAACCTTTTTGGTTGAGGCCTGGTAGATCTCGTCGATGACCGTCGCCAGCACCGCATCGAACGCGGCATCGTCCATCGAGTGCCTGAGATCCTCAATCAGCGCCCGCGAAAAGCTCGCGACCATGCCGTGGTTGGCAGCCAGGCGCTTGCAGGCATCGGCGCGCGTGTAGCCGCCGGACAGTGCCACAACCCTGGCGACGCGCTCGTAGCGTGTCAGCGCCGCGTAGAAGTCCGGGATCTCCGGGATCGTTAGCTTGAGCATCACCTGGCGGCCATCCGGCAAGGCATCGAGGCTCCTGGTCAGCTCCGCCAGCAGGATGGCTTCCGCGCCGGCCTTGTCCGGGCTCTTGATCGAAACCTCCGGCTCGACGATGGGCATGAGCCCGTGCCCGGCGATCTGCGCCGCCACCTCGAACTGCTGCTTCACCACGGCCACGATCCCCTCTTTCGAGGGCAGGTTTATGACGGAACGCATCTTGGTCCCGGCGACGCCGAGCTTCACCGCCCGGGCGAGCAGCGCGTCAAGGTCCGGCATCGGCTTCATCAGGCTGACGCCGCCACGCTCAGCCTCGAGCCCCTTGTCGACCTTCAGGAAAGGCACGACGCCCCGCTCCTCCCATAGAAAAGCCGGGACTGGCCTCCCCTGCGCCTGCCCGTCCATCGTGGCTTCGAAGAGGATGGCGGCCACGACCTTGTCGCCATTGAAGGCCGGCGCCGTCATGATGCGCACGCGCATCTCGTGCACGAGCCTGAACATGTCGGCGTCGCTGCTGTAGGCGCTGTCCGGAATGCCATACAGGCGCAAGGCGCCGGGCGTCGATCCCCCGCTCTGGTCCAGCGCGGCGATAAAGCCGTGCTTTCTGGTGGCTTGTTCTACCATCGTCCGATCGGCCACTGTCGTCTTCCTCGCCAGGAATGGATGCTTCCAGATAGAGCGCGTCTGTCCTAGGTCGGTTTCCTTCGACCGATGAAGGTGCTGGCAGCATCCGCAACTTAAGTGTCCTTGGCTTGGATGGCCGCTTTGTCGCCGCCGCAGCGGCATGACATGTCGCAACTCGCGTGTCCCGAATGCCTTTTTGGAGTGCCCGGCGTGAAATGGCTGCGGCCTGCGACTTCGCCGGACGGACAATTGCCGGCAAGCCGTAGCGCCGCTTTGTAGGTCGGGCGCACGGGCATCAGAGGCCCAGCGTGCAGCGCAGGGCAGCGTGGTGCAGGGATCAAGGGTATGGGCGCACTGACCCCAGGCAGGGCCGGGGTTAGGCGACGCGGACGTAGCTTGGGCGTCCGAGGTCCAGCATGCGGTTGAGCGCATGGACGGCGACCGCCACCTCGGTTGCCCGTCGCCCGTCCGTATGCGCGCGCAACTCGTCGCCGATGACCTGTTTCCATCGGCCCATGGTGGCTTCGACCCGGGCGCGCTTGTTGTATCCAGACGCGTCCTGCCACGCCATGCGCCCGTGCTCGGCGATGCGTTGCAGGTGGCCGTCCTGCTGCGTCGGTGCGCTCTCGGCGGTGTCGCTCGGCACCGCGGTCGCACGTGGCGGGACGACCACGGCTGCGTCAGGGTGGCGCTGGGCGACGCTGTCGTAAACACGATCCTGGTCGTAGCCGCCGTCGCCGGTGAACGACGCCACCGCGCCCGCGACCTGATCGAGCAAGCGACCGGCTTGCGACGCGTCGTCCACGTCCTTGGAGGTCAGCGTGCTGGCCACGATCCGGCCGGTTTCGGCATCCACGCCCAGGTGCAGCATGCGCCACGACCGGCGTGTTGCTGTTCCGTGCTTCTCGAGCAGCCACTCGCCCTTGCCGCACAGCTTCAGGCCCGTGCTGTCCACCAGCAGGTGCATGGGCTCGCTGCCAGCACCGGCGTCGGCGTTCCCCGGCCGCGGCACCTCCAGCGTCGCCGCACGCCGGCTCAAGGTGGTGTGGTCCGGCACACGCAAGCCGAGGCCAAGCAGGCTGACAATGGAGCCGAGCAGGCCCTCGGCTTGCCGGTAGGCCAGGCGGAACACGGCGCGTATCGTGAGCGCCGTCAGGATGGCGAGCGGTGAATACCAAGGCTGCCCACCCCGGGTTGTTCGTGCCTCGGCTGCCCAGCCTGCGATGGCCTCGTCGGTGAACCACACCGTCAGGCTGCCGCGCTGGCGCAGGCTGGCGTCATAGACCGGCCAGTTCGTGACCCTGTGCCGCTGGCGCGGGATGTGATGGCGGCAGTCATAGTTCAGCTTGAAAGGCAAGATGGGCATCCGGAGTTGGAGGAGGCCCCCCCTACGTCACCCAGCACTTCAGCACCACCGCCCGATCCCTGCACCACGCTTACAGGGTGACGTAGGGGATCGCCCTCCGAAACACCGGATGCCCATCTTGCCATTCAAGCTGAACCAAGACCGCCGCCATCACATTCCAAGGCAGCAGCGCAAAGTGACGAACTGGCTGAACGACCCCGCAGTGGAAGCGGGGGCAAGGCGCCTGGTCGCGCGTTGCACGGAGCTGCAGGCCTCCATCGAGACCAACGAGGGCGCGCTGATCGACTACGGCGAGCGCTACCGGGCCGGCAAGCCGATCTCGACCTCGCGGGCCGAGGGCACCGTTAACCAGCTGGTGAGTGCCCGCATGAACAAGCGCCGGCAGATGCGCTGGTCGCCCCGCGGCGCCCATCGCGTGCTTCAGGTCAGGGCCGCAGTGCTGGACGGACGGTTTGGCCACCAAGCGATCCAGCTTGCGGCGTAGCGCCCCAGGCTTTTGACACTCCCTGGGACCACTTGCGCACGTCGAACCCGATCGAGAGCGTGTTCGCCACCGTCCGGCATCGGACCGTCCGCACCAAGGGTGCGCTGTCGCAGGACACCGCCCGGCTCATGGTGTTCAAGCTGGTGATGGCGGCGGCCAAGACCTGGCGCCGGCTGAAGGGCGAGAACCAGTTGCCCAAGGTCGTCCAAGGTGCAGGGATTTCGCATCAAGCGACGGGCATATGGTTGAGGATGTCGGCGAAAACGCGCACGTCCAGCACTGCATCGCGCATGGTGTGGCGCATGGAGTTCTTGCCCGTGACGATGCGGACGGCGTTGAGCGCCACGCGCTTGAGCGTAGCGCGATTACGCGGGCCGTGGTCGCGCCGCACGAGCGACGCATCCTCGCTCATGGTCACGTCGAGAACCCAGTGCAGGTTGTTTTCGACCGCTCAATGACCGCGCGAGAGGGCAAGCAGGCGCTCGGGCGTATAGCCATGTCCGAGCAGGTAGAGCTGGCGTTCCGTCGTTGTCGCACCGGTCCGCTTGCAGGTACGGGTGCGGTCGACGCGGCCGACGGCCGCAAGGCCGGGCCAGCAATGGTGGGCCAGTCCGGCCACGTCGGTGCAGACGCGCGCCGCACGCGTTTCCACCCGCCCGTGCCCGACGCTGGCTTTCTGGTGCTCCAGGACGGGCACGAGCGGGTCGCCGAGGACCGTTCGCACGTCGTCGAGCAGCGTCGGCTGGTTGCCTTTCAGGGCCATGACGTAGTGCGCCCCGGCCTCATGCAGCAGCTTGGCGCTGGCGCGCTGGGTGTGCATCGCGTCCATCGTCACGTCCCGCCCGCGCAAGTCCAGCAGCTTGAGCAGCTCCGGGAGGGCGGTGATCTCGTTGGACTTGCCGTGCACGGCGACCTGGCCGATGCACAGGCCGACGTCGGTGGCGAACGCGTGCAGCAGGTGAAGGGCTCGGACGCCGCGTCGGGCATCCGCGCTGCCCCGCACGGCCTTGCCGTCGATGGCGACGTGGCCCGCAGAGCCTGCGGTGACACGCCGGGCAAGGTCGACGAGCACCGCCTCGAACTGCTCCGGCCTGAAGAGCCGGAGCAGCCGCCCGAACGTGTCGTGGGACGGCGTGCCGTCTTGATCCGACAGGTAGCGGCGCAGGAAGTCGACCTTTGCCCTGGCGAACTGCGCGTAGCCGTCGCAGCAGCCGAACCCGCACAGGGCGGCGCAGAGTGCCGCGAACAGGACCTCTGCCAGCCCGTGGGTGGTCCGGCCGACGACCCGCGGATCGTCGATCCCGGCGAAAAGGTTGCAAGCGGAAGGAACCATGGCGCGCGCCTCTGATGAGGCGCAAACAACGTCGTCCGGCTATGACGGATCCAGCACTGCGCCACACCGCGCAAGCAGACCGTGATGACAGAATTTTTGGTGCGAAATTCCTGCCTCACAACGTCACCTCGCGGTGACGACGGTGATGGTCACGACGAGATCAGCGCCACGTAGCGCCGGGCCGACCGGGCCACGATGGCCGGCCCGCCGCTGAGCACGTCGTGGCCGGGGAACGCACCAAAGATGCGCTCATAACGCCAAGGGTGAAGCCGGTCCGCGATCTGCCGGATGGCCGAGGCGGGGAGGGGCATCATGTTCGGGTAGCTCCACATGAACGAGACGTGGTGAGCGCCGGGCGTCACTTGCAGAATGTCGCCGACCAGGAGCGTGCCCGCGCCCTCCGCCCAATGCGGCACCGTGCCGCCCGGAAAATGGCCACCTGCACAGATCAGCGTTACGCCTGGCATGATCTCGAGCGTCTCGCCTTCCCAGAACCGGATCGATTTGTGCGGGCGCACCACCCAGTCGCGGTCGGCCGCATGCAGATGGATCGGCGCCTCGAACGCCTTCGCCCAGTCCCGCATCGTCGTGTAGTAGTGCGGATGCGAGATCGCGATGGCAGCGAGTCCGCCGAGCGCACGGACCAGCGCTTCCGTCGCCGGGTCGAGCAGGGCGATGCAGTCCCAAAGCACGTTGCCCGCCGGCGTTCGCAGCAGAAAGGCGCGCTGGCCGATGGCGAAGTACGGCTGCGATTGCAGGCTGAGCAGCCCCTCCGCATGCTGCCGCCAGGCGTTGCGGTGCTGCCCGGCCAGCGCGTCGCGCGTCGTCCAGCTTTGGCCGGAACCCGGCACGTACTGCCGCTCGTCCATGCAGATGCGGCACTCGGCCGGCGGATCGGGCCCCTCCGGATAGGACGTCCCGCAGGCGTTGCAGATGAAGATCGTCATCGAGGTGCAGCCTGGAGCCAGACGCGGCGTGAGGCAACCAGAGCGCACATACGGGCTTGTTGTCGGCATGAGCACGTTCGGCCTGCACCGCTTCATCGAAACCCAAACGCCCGTCATCGAGCAGGTCCGGCGTGAACTCAGATCCGGCAGCAAGCGCACGCATTGGATGTGGTTCATCTTTCCGCAGCTGCGTGGGCTGGGCCATAGCCCGACGGCGCAGCATTTCGGCCTTGCAGGGCAGGAAGAGGCCCGCGCCTACCTTGCTGATCCCGTGCTCGGTCCTCGCCTGGTTGAATGCACGGCCCTGGTGAACCACGTCGAGGGCAGGACCGCGCACCAGATCTTCGGGAGTCCGGACGACATGAAATTCCGCTCCTGCATGACCCTGTTCGCAACCATTCAGACCCAGCCGTTCGAGGACGCGTTGCACAAGTACCATGACGCCAAGCCCGACCCGAAGACGCTTGAGCTGCTCCATGCCGCTTGATCAATCCGGGCTGCGCATCCCCTTCGACAACACCTACGCCAGGCTGCCTTCCCGCTTCCACGCGCGGGTCGACCCGACGCACGTCGCCGCCCCGCGGATCGTCCGCGTCAACGGCGACGTCGCAGCGCTCCTTGGCCTCGACCCGTCCGCGTTGGATGCCGAGATGCTCGCGGGCAACCGCGTGCCCGCCGGCGCGGAGCCGATTGCGCAGGCCTATTCGGGCCACCAATTCGGCCATTTCTCGCCCACCCTCGGTGACGGGCGTGCGGTCCTGCTGGGCGAAGTCATCGGCACGGATGGCCAGCGCTACGACATCCAGCTCAAGGGTTCCGGCCCGACGCCGTTCTCCCGCCGGGGCGATGGCCGTGCCGCGCTGGGCCCGGTCCTGCGCGAGTATCTGATCGGCGAGGCCATGCACGCGCTCGGCATCCCGACCACGCGCGCCCTGGCCGCGGTGACCACCGGCGAGCCCGTCTACCGCGAGACGGCGCTGCCCGGCGCCGTGCTGACCCGCGTTGCCGCCAGCCATATCCGCGTCGGCACGTTCCAGTTCTTCGCCTCGCAGGGCGACGCCGACTCGGTTCGCACGCTGGCCGACTACACGATCGCGCGGCACTATCCCGACCTCGCCGGCAACTATCGCGGCTTCCTCGACGCGGTGATCGCGCGCCAGGCCGAGCTGGTCGCGCGCTGGCTCCTGGTCGGCTTCATCCACGGCGTGATGAACACCGACAACATGGCGATCTCCGGCGAGACGATCGACTACGGGCCCTGCGCCTTCATGGACGCCTACGACCCGGCCACGGTCTTCAGCTCGATCGACGAGGCAGGCCGCTACGCCTATGGTCACCAGCCGCGGATCGCCGCCTGGAACCTGGCGCGGCTGGCCGAAGCGCTGCTGCCGCTGTTGGGACCGAGCCAGGAGGCAGCAATCGGGTCGGCGAAAGAGGCGATCGCCGGCTTCGCCTCACGCTTCGAACCGGCCTACCTGACCGGCTTGCGCCGCAAGCTCGGGCTCGAGGCCGAGCAGGAGGGCGACGACGACCTGGTGCAGGACCTGCTGCGCCACATGCACGAGGGCGGCGCCGACTGGACCCTGACCTTCCGCAACCTGGCCGATGCGGCAGAAGGCGACGAGGCGCCGGCCCGTTCCTTGTTCAGTCCTGGCGCGGCGTATGACGGCTGGGCGGAACGGTGGAAGGCGCGCCTCGCGCAAGAGCCGGGCTCGCCACGCCAGCGCGCCG
>JAABUY010007131.1_pt1 | contig 10725 bp, 19 predicted proteins | sample 5560271 | NCBI WGS metagenome assembly JAABUY01 (sample SAMN10711886, study PRJNA513374) | rock metagenome | isolation source: Antarctica rocks | place: Antarctica: Victoria Land, University Valley
AGCAGGGAATGCGTCTGCAGGGCACCATGGGCCTGGAGATCTTGCGCCACTGCCCGGCAGAGCAACGGGCGCAGCTGCATGCAATCTTTGTGCCCATCGGCGGCGGCGGCATGGCGGCCGGCATCGCCGCGCTCGTAAAGGCGGTCGATCCCAGTATCCTTGTTATCGGCGTGGAGCCCACTGGTGGGCGCCGCCATCGCTTCGTTTTACCAATTTTACAAATTTTAATAGCCCACGCTATGTTCATGGCCAGAGACCCTGGTTACTGGCATGGCATCACTGGCCCCCACATTGTCCTGAGGGCGCCGTGCGGACCTGAGGCACAGACTCTAAGACGCTGGTCTGCTGTGTGCATATGAGCGCTGTTCTGTGCTTGAGAGCGCCCCCCCATGGCATTCTGTGCACACGAGCCGCCCCCATGACGGCACTCAAGCGCAGCCGGCGGGCAGGGGCCAACAAGATGGCGATCTCGCTGAAGCGCGGCGAGCGGGTGGCGCTGGAGCAGATCGACGTGTTTGCGGACGGCGTGGCCATCAAGCGCGCAGGCAACAGCCTCGCCTGCATGCATGCGCGCTTACGCCTGTCGCCCGCGTCCCCTGCCGAGCGGAGCGCTTGTCCGCGTGCTGGCTAACATGGCCGCGCCGCGCCCGCGCAGGCGCCGAGTGCTTCCGGCTGTGCCGCGAGCTGCTGGACGGCATCCTCCTGGTGCGCAGCGGCTTGCTTGTCGAGGTCGCCCATGTGTCTGCTTGCCGCAATGCTTACCATCTGGAGCACGTCACCCAGGGGGCGGCAGTGCAGGTCTGCACGTCCTTGCAGGTGGTGCACGCCCACGCTTGCAACGCCAACTTTCATGTGGAAGTGGCCGGCAGTGCTGTCTCGCTTGACCTGCCTGCGCTGCCGGCGCTCAGCTTGCGCGCGCTGCCGGGCACCCACTCCCAACGCTCATTTAAGACGTATGCTTGACCCTTGGTGAGTGCAATCCTTGCGGGCAGCGCTGGCCCGGCCGCCAGCCCGTGCCCAACAGGACGCCCCGCCCGGCGCACGGTGCAGCAGCAAGCAGTGCTACCATAGAACATCTCATGCGGGCACTTACGGCTGCGCGCGCCGGGCCAGGTGGACAACGCGGCCATCAGCGCGGCCATCAAGGACGTGTTCTCCGAGACGCGCACCATCCTGGAGCCCGCGGGCGCCGTGGCCGTCGCGGGCGCCAAGGCGTACCTGCGCGCGCGCCCGCACATCAAGGCGCGCACGAAGCCAGCTGACCGGGGGCGGCTGCCTGTTCAGCGCAAGCCCAATGGGCGCCGTTGCCACATCTGCATGCAGCCAGAGTCTGCCATGCAGGTCACGGATGAGTGCCTGCACAGTGCGCATATCCTGGACCATGCAAGGCAGAAGCGGCGGGGCGCCCTGCGGCCAGACCAGAAGGCAGGCCTCGGCGCGCGGGGCTCACGGAGGAGCGCGCGTGCCCGCGCAGGGCCTGACGCACGTCGCCATATGCAGCGGCAGCAACATGAACTTCGACCGCCTGCGGCTGGTGGCCGAGCTGGCCGACATAGGCGCACACGTGCGCCCCGGGCGTGTCGCAGCAGCGCCCTACCCAGGGTCTCTGCTGCAAGGCACCAACACCTGGCGCGCTGGGCGGCTGTTATGAGACCTGTGGCGAGCGCCAGCGCAGCTCGTGTGCTGCGTGGGCCGCCCGGGCGCCCGGCACCCGGAGCGGGGTGCCGCAGCACAGGGGCGGCTGGTAGAGTGCAGGTCACGCGTGTGGGCTGCACAAGCTGGACTACCCCAAACCTAACCCTAAGCACGAGTCGCGCTCACGCCCGCGCGCGGTGCAGCGCGAGGCGATGCTGGCGTCGACGCTGAGCGGGGAGCCCGGCACGCTGCAGCGCTTTGCGGAGACGGCCGTGGGCGGCACGCAGCTCGACATCACCGAGCTGCGCCACAGGTGCCTCCCGCAGGGGCCTGCCCGCCTCCACCATGACTACACCAGTGCATCCGCTCGCCTGCTTGCATATAAAGAAAGTGTGGGCTGCAGACGTTCGGTCAGCCTCGGGCTCGGGGTGCTGGGCGTCTGGCAAGCATGCGCACACGCGCTGGACGTGGCGGGGGCGGCGGCGCGCGCAGGTACATCGAGGGCCGCCCCTGCCACGTGCTGTGGAGCGTGGGCGTGCGGCAGGGCGCGGAGCTGCAGGCGCTGCTGCCGCGCCTGCAGGCCGCCGGCTTCCCAACGCGCGACATCTCCGCCATCCCGGCCGTCCAGGCACGCGCCCCGGCCGTCCGGCCAGGCGGCACACGCATGGTCTGCACATGTCAGTCAGCACGGACCCAGGCTTTGCGATTACAACTCATCCGCAGCTCACCACAGAGCGCATGCAGTGGACAACGTCGCCAGCCTGCGCTCTTGATGCGTCTGGCGTGTGCCTGTCGGTGCTCGCGACGCGCGCGGCGGGCGCCCGCACGTGAGAGGCCCGCGCTGCTCAACAGGATGTTACTGTTAGCCTTAGGTCTGCGGTGCAGGTTGCCAGTGCAGATGCAAGGACGTGCCTCCTGAGTAGACCTAAACCCTAACTGCGCAGGTGCATGTGCGGCACCTGGTGGGCGGCCGCGCGCGCGGGTCCCAAGCGCTGGCGGACGAGCGGCTATTCGAGGTGCAGGCGCCGGAGCGGCTGCGCGCGATCTCGCAGCTGCTGGACGCGCTAAGCCCCGTCTTCAACGCGCGCCCCTCACTGATGGGGGGATTGTGTTGCGCAAAGCTCGCCTGCGATTACTTTGTGCAGGCCAGCCAGCCATCAACCAGTGCCATTGGCTGGCTCACCTGCGCATCGACAACAAGGCGCTTCCCAAGGTCTGCATGTGTGCCTGCACAAGCATTCAGCTGCACTGCTGAGTCCTGCTGCGGCACATGCGCAGGTGACGCTGTTCCACTACCGGAAAACAGGTGAGACGCCCTTCTGCCGCTTGCATAGTGCTGGCTTGCATTGTGCTGACAGAGTCTGGTGGCAGTAGAGTGACAGCGCTCTCACCGTGCATGTCTCCTGCACCATATGATGGTAAACAGCAGGCAGTAATGTAGCGCATGGAACTGCGCTACAGGACCACTTGACCTGTATGACCTGTATTATTAGTAGCCCTGTCCTGACAGAGCCTCTGCCGCTCGCCGTGCAGGGGCGCGGCTGTCCCCGGTGCTGCTGGGCCTGCAGGTGCCACCAGGAACAGAGGCGCAGCTCAGGGATATCACGCAGGTGCGGCACTGCACACAGCCTCCGCTCTATACTGCGCCCGGCGCCACGGTGTGACCACGCGTGACCGGCGTTACTAGCTCAAGCTGCGCTGCTACAGCGTGCACGCAGTCACAACCCTACGCATGGCAGCCGCTTTGCACGCTGGCACTGGTGCACAGTCTGAACGTATATGCTTTGTAAATCTACCATTATGACCTGTCCTGCAGAAGATCATGCCACTCTGCCATGGTGATTACAGGCTACCAATATAGTGCGGGTATATAAATCTGTGCCAGGTCAGAGCGATCACATGGTTACAGTGACATGTCTGCAGTAGCAAGTTTGGCAAACCCCAGCCGGCTGCATTGTGTGGGCCACGTCCTTATCCTGCAATGTGACACAGTATGCCCATGGCCGCATTGCCGTGGCAGATGCCAGGATAGGATCCTTGCTTGAGGAGAAGGACATCCCTGCTGAGCGTCTCGAGCGGGGCACGCACAGGCGCTGGAGGCCGTGGGCTTCACCTGCAAGCTGTTGTCCGAGGATGCGCGCGGCATCCTGGACATGTTTCTGCAGTGAGCCGGCTGCTTTTGGTGTATAGCTAGTGTATAGTAGCCTGCATCCTGCGGGCTGAGTCAGTGATTGTGATTGTGCTTGGATGTGCTGTCTCTCTGAGCTCACGGTGGTAGGATAGGAAACACGCTGTCGCACGCACACCACAGGCACAACAGACGCGTGCGCTTGTTCTTGTTTGAAAAGTTGTCCACCTGGTATGTCACTCACCAGGCACAGGGCCTGCATGAAACATGTGTTGCTTGTAGCTAGCTATGGTTTCGGCTTACGTGTACCGGCACTCAGTATGCACATGGCCTGCATGGGGCCATACGCTTGCTTGTGGCTTGCTACAATTCCTGCTTGTTTGCAATGCCACCCAGCATGTACACGACCTGCGTGGGGCCATGCGCTTGCTTGTGGCTTGCTGCAACTCCTGCTTGCTTGTAGGGCCACTCAGCATGGTATCATAGCCTGCACGACCCCGACGTTGCAGTAGCTTGCTGTGTGCCTGCTGTAGGCGCCTGTGCCCATATAGGGAGGGCGCAGGACTCCCGCCTCAGCTGGGACGTGCTCAGGGTCATCTCCCCGCTCTGATATACATGTTTTTCTGCGCACAACGCTGGTGTAACACAGTGGGCCGCCAGACTTGGCTTGCAAGGTACATGGTTGAACGGTTCAACTTGAACTGTCCATGGCGCTCTCAAGGTATGTTAATACAGAGGGTTCAGGCATATGAGTGGACGGGTTTGAATGAACGTTTACGCAGGGTGGAGAGTGGATGATTACACACACGATGACCCACATGCCAGAGTGGCGCTCAACAAAAAACATTTGTACTTGTTCGCTAACTTCGGACTTCAACATGCCACTTGAGCATTTAGCTGGATTATAGCAATGCAGCACACGCCTGCTCAAAACATGCCAACTTCCCGGTTAATTTCCTCAGAAAGATGAGCCGATGTCACCAGCAATACTCATGGAGCACTGGCACATGTCCAAGCAAGTCACAAAACACTGCTGCATGTCCAAGCAAGTTCTCATTCGTTTCCTCTAGAAGAGCACCGCTATTACGAAAGCGCTTCCCGCCACTTTCACCACATACCCATAAGGCACTGGGGCCAGGATCACAAGCGCTTGCGTGATAGCACAGCAACAGTATGAAAGCCACTGTCCTATGTATAGCGGACAGTTTGTGAGGCTTCAGATACTTCAGATATGGGTGACGGCCGTCACATGAACTTCTTGGCGCTCATCTGTTGTCAGCCAAAGAACGGGTAGAACGGGTACCTGAGCGCCACCGAGCGCGCACCAGTCAGCGCTTACGCAGGTCCAGGCGCCCTGGTGCACAACGCAATGCGCCACAACACGCTTCTGTCAAAAGCAGTCTTTGTGCAGATGAATGCGGTTCTTGTAACCGCAGGTGTGGACCTCCCAGGGTGTCAAGGGTGCGCAGCAAGCGTTGGCACAGGCGCTGGCATGCGCGCGTCTGCTCGGCCGGCGGCCGCACCCATAGAAGGATGAGCCGGAGTAGATGAGGCCGTTGTTGCCGCCATTGAAGGCGGGCGCGGAGTTGCTGACGGGCGCCTGCGTCATGGGCACCAGCGCGCCCGCGGCCGCGCTGGAGCCGATCGGCGCGTAGGACGCCTTGGTGCCGTGGGCGGCGGGCGGGCCGATGTCGTCGATGAACAGCGTGACGTCCTGCGCCGCGGGCGCACCGCCGCCCTCAGCGCCGCATGCTGCTCCGAGCGGCGAGGGCGAGCAGTGCGGGAAGGCAGTGTGCAAAGCGCTGTGTGAAACGATGCTGCAAAAGCCCCGCTGCCTGCGCGGACAGCGCTCTGGCGGTGCGCAAGCTCACCCGGGCCGTTCAGGCGGCCAGCCCCGACACCAATGCAGCCACTCCTCTAAAGAGAGGGATAGGGTTAGGGATCAGAAATCAGAAACGCGCCGCACCGTCAGCAGCAGCCCCGTGGAGGGCGCCCGCAGCCCGGGCGTGCCCGCCCCCGCCAGCGCGCCCGCCGCGGCGCCGCCGGCCACCTTCGGCTTGGACCCGGCGACCTCGGCGGTGATGTTGAAAGTCAGCGTCTCCGCAGTCGCGTTGTACACCGGGTCGTTCAGAATGACGACCAGCGAGGTCTCATTCCCGGTCGCCTTGTCCATTCCCTTCACCACCTGCGCGCACGCAGCCTCGGACGTCACAATCCTGTCCCGACCCCGCGCCGCCGCCGCTCGCCTGGCCCACGGCGCGCGCCGCCTGCCGCAGCGGCAGCTCCCGCTCGGCGGGCGGCTCTGCCGGCCGGCCCCGCCAAGGCACGGAGTGCGCGTCCCTGGCATGCCACCAAACGGACGGGGCGCTGTGGGCACGTGCGCATCAGGGGCTGAGCAGCGCTGCCGGCACCGGCCAGGCCCTGACGGAACCCCCGAGGGCGCCCTGCCCTAGCCAGGGTTGGCGCGCAGGCGCACCGCCTCGGGGCTGTCCAGCCACTTGCCGTTCTTGTTGAACTCGCTGGCGAAGAATTTGGCGGTGGGCACGTGACCCGTCGCGCGGCCGCCCGCGTCCGACCCGGCGTCCACCATGACCCAGGAAACGCTCCTGCAACGCGCCCAGCCATCTATTATTTGAGCGTAGTGAACACACACGCCTGGGTGCGCAAAACGACGCGCGCCACTTAGTCCTCTCCTTTCCCTTCCACTTACACCAGGCCTGCGATCGGCCCGCTTGCACGAGCGCCTGCCCTCACACGCAAGCAGGCGCGAGGCTGCAAGGCCGCGCCTACCGCGGCCGCCACCGGGGCCTGCAGCAGGCAGCCCCGCCGGCGCTCAGGGCGCGTACCGGCTGACGCCCGTCAGGAACAGTTTCGGCCCAGCGATCACCGCGCCCGCGCGCGCGTCCAGCGCATTTGTGATGCTGGCCGACTGCGCGCCGGCGTCCGCGCCCGGCGACCGCGCCGGCGCGCCCGGGGCGCCGGCGGACGGCGCGCGCGCCTGCAGCAGCGCGCGCTGGCCTGCCGCGCGGCGCGACGAGGGCTCAGACCCCGCACACCCCACACGCCGGCAAGCGCGCCCTGGGCGCGGCCCCGATTGCATGTGCAGGAGCTTGAGGGCACTGTATGACGCGACGCCGCCTGCTGTCGTGGTGGCCTGCCACGGCAGTCAGCAGGGACACCGTTAGCTACCCACTCGCGCACGCGCTGGGCTCCTGCGTTGCGCGGCTCAGGCGCGGCTGCAGCAGTTGGCGCGTCGCAGCGCGGGGGCACGCGCGTGCGCGTAGCAAGCCGTAGAGCAGCACAAGAGCCTCACAACACATGACCCAACAGGCTCAAAGTGCGGGTGACCACCTTCGTCGCAGGTCGCTGGTACCCGTATCAGCACTTGCACTGCCGCCCACTTTTGTTCCCACAGCTGGTCTCACCTACTCTGCCCCTCCGCACAGGTTGCGACTCGGAACCACGGCCACAAGAATGGCCACATAAAGTCAGGATGGCGCCCGCTCAAGCGTTGAGCTCCCCAACGGAACACCCCCACGCCGGCCCAGTCTTCTAGCAGTCTAACACCTGCTTCCTGCCTTGGGTTTGCGCAGCAGCAGAGCGCAGGCCGCCGGCAAACCCCGGTGCGGCCGTGTCCTGCTTAGCCGCAGCAGTAAGCCATGCTGTAAATTACAGCAGAGCTCCAAGAGGGCAGCGCTTGCGCGGAGGGGCGCGGCGTGAGTGGAAGAGCGCGCCACAGTGTTAAGCAAAGCATGCTGACTGCCCCAGCACCTCGCGTCTCGGCGCCCGCTGAGATGGAAGATGTGGATGTATTACTAAGTGGCGGCGTCGCCACTATGTTGCGCCCCGCAACAGTGACAGGCTCCACATTAGTGAGACGGTAGGCCAGGCTGCACGACCGGGGCGCACCGCACGCTGGGGACGCAAGCAGCAGCAAGCCAGCAACCAGCACTGCTGCGCACGCTTGTACGCCCTTCATCAGACCGCGAGCAGACTCGAGTATGTACGCTCAAGTAGGGCTGCACCGCGCCACGCCTCTCGACTGTCAACAGTAAAGGTGCTGGGGCAACGGGGCGTCGAGCAGCCGCGAGCACAGGATTCTTACGTCACTTAAAAATGCGACGGCGCGAGGGCTGCCGAGCTTCCCAGCTCGGTACCGGGCAGCGTTCGGAGGGCCCTAAACCTAAGGTGCGCGGCCCTGTTGTTATTCTGCAAAGCGTTACGCCATGCCCATGGCCGCGTTGGCGTTGAAAGCTGGGACAGGATCCCTGCTCGATGTGAAGGAAGCCCTGCTGAGCGTCCCGAGCGGGGCATGCACAGGCGCCTGGAGGCTGTAGGCTTTAGCTGCAAGCTGCTGTCGGAGGATGCGCGCGGCATCCTGGACATGTTTCTGCAGTGAGCAGGCTGCTTCTTGGTGTATAGCCAGTGAACAGCAGCCTTACGCTTGCGTGCTGAGTCAGTGGTCTGATCATGCTTGGATATGCTTCATCATTACTTTATTTTTGTCGTGAAGGTTAGGAGACACGCTGTCGCATGCAAGCCACAGGCGCAAGAGACTTGTGCGCTGGTTTTGGGAGTTTGTCTACCTCGTATGCCAGTCAGCATGTGTCGCGAAGAACATGTGTTGCTTGTACTTGCCACGGTTCCTGCTTACCTTGTTCAGACTCTCAGTATGCACATGACCTGCATGGGACCACACGCTTGCTTGGGGCTTGCTGCAAATCCTGCTTGTTTGGAGTGCCACTCAGTATGCTATCGTGGCCTGCACGACCCCAACGTTGCAATAGCCTGCTGTGTACCTGCTATGGGGTGTTTTGCGCAAGACCCCTGCCGGCAGATGGGCGTGCTCAGGGTCGTGTACTCGCCGTGATATCATGCATTTCCGCGCACAACGCTTGCGCACAACGCTTGCATGCGACAAGTGGCCCACTTGGCTTGTATGGTGATCACCAACGGCGCCAGTGTCAAAGTACGGAGTTCAGGGAGTGGTACAATGAACATGCCAAAGTGGCATTCCGCGTAAAACCCTGTGTACATTCGCCCACTTCGTACAGCAACATGCCACTCAAGCAATTTAGCTGGATTACCATCGCAACACACGCCTGCTCAAAACACGGCAACGTTCGTGGTGTGTTATTCCTGCCAAAAAAACACAGCTGATGTTACCAGGAACACTCACAAAGCACTGGCACATGTCCAAGGAAGCTCTGACACGCTTTGCTGTGAGCAAGTACTGCTACTATGCGACCTCGCCGCCGCCACTTTCACCACACGCTTGCCCATGAGGCATTCGGGCCACTTAGCATGACAGCACAGCAAGAGTTAAATATCCACCGACCTAGGTATAGCGAACATGTTGTAGGGCTAACAATACTTCAGATATGGGTGACGGCCGTACGTGCACTTCTGGCACTCGTCTGTTGTCAGCCATAGAACGGATAGAAGGGGTACCTGCGCCACCCAGCGTGCAACAGTCGGCGCTTGCATGAGCCCGGGAGCCCTGGCGCACACGCGCCGCCACAGCACGCCTCCCTCGAACAAAGCCTTTGTGCAGATCAATAAAGCCTTTGTGCAGATCAATGGACGTCCTACAACCGCGGGTGTAATACTCCAAGGGTGGTGTTCAGAGGTGCGCAGGAAGTCTTGGCACAGGCGCTGCGTGCATGCATCTGCTCGGCCGGCGGCCGCACCCGTACAAGGACGAGGAGTAGATGAGGCCGATGTTGCCGCCGTTGAAGGCGCTGGCGGGCGGGCCAACGTCGTCGATGAACAGCGTGACGTTCTGCGGCGCGAACGCGCCAGCGCCGCCCTCAGCGCCACACGCTGCCTCGGGCAGCAAGGGCAAGCGGTGAGGATAGGCAGTATGCACAGCGCTGTGTGAAGCGATGCTGCACAAGCGCCGCTGCCTGCGCAGACAGCGCTCTGATGGTGTGCAAGCTCGCCCAGGCCGCTCAGGCGGGCAGCCCCGACACCCAGGCAGCCACCCCCTCTAAAGAGAAAGATAGGGTTAGGGATCAGGGATCAGCCACGCGCCGCACCGTCAGCAGCAGTCCCGTGGAGGGCGCCTGCAGCCCGGGCGTGCCCGCCCCCGCCAGCGCGTCCGCCGCGGCACCGCCAGCCACCTTCGGCTTGCACCCGGCGAACTCGGCGGTGATGATGTTGAACACCACCGTCTCCATGGTCCTATTGTACACCGGGGCGTCGAGAATGACGACCAGCGTGGTCTCATTCCCGGTCGCCTTCTCGTTGCCCTTCACCACCTGCGCGCGCGCAGCCTCGGACGTCACAGTCCTGTTCCGGCCCCGCGCCGCGCACCACTCGCCGCCCTCACAGCACGCGCCGCCTGCCGCGGCGGCAGCTCACGTTCGGCGGGCGGCTCCGCCGGCCAGAGGCCAAAGCATGGAGTGCATGTCCCTAGCATGCCATCAAACGCACGGGGCGCTAAGGGCACGTGCGCAGCACGGCTGAACAGCGCTGCCCGCACCACCCCAACCAAACCCGCGCGAGGGCGCCCTGCCCTGGCCAGAGATGGCACGCATGCGCACCGCCTCGGGGCTGTCCAGCCATGTGCCGTTCTTGTTGAACTCGCTGCTGAAGAATACGCCGATGGGCACGCTGCCCGTCGTGCGGCCACCTGCGTCCGGCGGGGCGTCCACCATGACCCAGCCCAAGCTCCTGCAGCGCGCCCAGCCAGTGTTACCGGAGCCTGTTGAAGAGTCACGCCTGGGTGCGCCCGAAGAGCGTGCCGCACTCGCTTCTCTCCTTTCCGTTCCATTTACGACCAGGCCTGCGATCGACCCGGCTGCATGGGCGCCTGCCCTGACACGCAGGCCGTGCGAGCCTGTAAGGCCGTGTCTGGCGCGGCCGCCGCCAGAGGCTGCAGCAGACAGCCCCGTGCGCGTTCCAAGGCTGCAGCAGACAGCCCCATGCGCTCATCCGCGTCGGGGGCGCACCGGCTGGTG
>JAABUY010007133.1_pt1 | contig 10721 bp, 16 predicted proteins | sample 5560271 | NCBI WGS metagenome assembly JAABUY01 (sample SAMN10711886, study PRJNA513374) | rock metagenome | isolation source: Antarctica rocks | place: Antarctica: Victoria Land, University Valley
GAAGGTGGGGGTAAGTTGGTTGGGGAAGGGGATTTTGGGTTTGGAAGTGGGGGGTCTGGGTGCTTGGTTGGTTGGTTGGTGCGGGGAGAGAGGGGGGTGTTTGGGGGGTGCGTGTTTGGGCGTTGTGGGATAGATGGATGAGTGTTGTCGTTGTGCTTGTGTCATTTTGGGGTGGGACCTAGTAGGTTAGGTGTACAACTCGCCTCGCCTACATTTTGGGAAGGGAACGGTGTCAGATGAAGAACGGTCTTGTATGTGCGTTCTAGAACCGACTCGCCACTTCTACGGGTTGGGAACGGCTTCTATGGATTCCAGATCGATCATGATCAGTGTGTGTGTGCCTAACGGTAACTGAATGTCTTCAACCACCGCTTAGAAAACAACCCTTAAATACAGTAAAGAAAGATGTATGTCGAGAACATCGAGATGAAAGCAGTCCTTCCTTCTAGGTGGTGGATATCAATGAATCGATCCAGCGGTCAGGATCTACTGCTCGTCGTCGACTTTCCACGCACATCAGAGCGGAACAAGTCTACAAGATTCCGCAGATGTCCATCTCCTTCCCCTCTCCTGTCCTCCTTCGACAGTCTACAGTCTCTCTCCTCTTCCATCCGGCTGCCAACGAAACAAGGACGGGACGATCCAATTCTCGCATCTGCTCGTGCCATGTCAGGCACGTGACATGCGAAACGGTGAATGAAGAAGAGAGATGGCAAATCCGGACAGGAACGCGCTAGAACGCGCGCGTGAGGAGACAAACGCACCAGGTCGTTCGCGCGAATTCGGTTTCGTCAAATTCGTGTTGATTTGACCCGCGAGAAGCTTGCTTATATACACTTCCTCCGTGCAGGCTTCTACGACGACGGACTGGTTGATTGATTGATTGTTTTTCATCCGACCCCCAACAGTGAAGATCAAGACTGAGACCCAGCACAAACCAAACGACGCTCTCCAACCGCGCCAACCGTGACGTCGTCCCAACCCAACCGCCATCGTCGGCCCAGCCCCCAAGCACCACCAAAGAACCCACCATCCTAACCACGATCCGCACCACGCTAGACGCCAACATCCCCTCCTCGATCGACCGCGCCAGCGCCGAGTACCTCCATCCCGCGCTGCAGGCCTACCAGGACGCCATCGACGAGCTCGAAGTGTGGAGCGTGCAGACCCAGTCCAAGATTGAGGGGATCGAGATGCAATTGCCGACCGTCGTGCACGAATACAACGGGGAGAGGCGAGCGAAGCTCGAGGAACGGCTGCGGGTGTTGACGCAGGAGCGAGAGGAGTTGCGGTTGGTGAGGGTGTCGTTGGTCGGGGATTACGAGGACGTGGAGCGGCGGTTGGGTGCCCTGCCGAATTGACGCGGCTCCATGGGGGAGAGGAGGGACGCCTGTTCGACTAAGGGGCCTGAGTGGCTGGACGTTGATGAGAGATTCTGAGACACAAATGCTAGGGCTGGAGGTTGAAATGTGGGTTCGATGGGAGTTCTAGTCGATGGCCAGGGGCTTGTACTTGCCGCCATGCTTGTCGAGCGCGTCTTCGATGCGCTGCATGACGGCGATCACTTTTTCTTCCTCGAGGCGCTGGCCGACGACTTGGACGCCGACTGGGAGGCCGTGCATCTTGTCCGCGTCGTAGTGCTTGTATGCTCCTTTCGCAACGCCGTTCAGGTCCTGAAAGCGGAATGTGAGGGGGAGCTGGTCCTCAACGCGGTCGACATGGGTAACGGGGATGATGCCACAGGTGTAGTCGAGCTGGGTTGGTTAGTCATAGGTCTTGAGATATGGGTTTCTCGCAGACTTACGAGGTTGAAGAGGAACGTATACCCACAACTGCTCACGGCGTCCTTCATCCCTCCGTGCGGAACTGCGGGCGTTGCGTTTGGCGGTGTTAACATAACGTCGATCTTGGCCTCCTGCTCCCACCATTCGTGCCATTTCGCCTTGTATGCCTCCCTTTTTGCAACCCACTTCCACTGCTCGTAAGCGCTTTTCTTGTGCCAGTTTCTTAGTAAGCCTGCCCAGATGTCATCTCGTTGTACGTACTTGACCCAGAGGTAATAGACATATTTAAAGGGCCGGGGGAGCTTCATATAGAGAGTCATCTGTGCGGCACCGGGATCGTTCCATTCTCCGGTGCGAAAGAACGACCGGAACGTCTTGCAGCCATCGGAGTTGAGGAGTTGCGAGGCGATGACGAGGCCGTCGTAGGGTGATGGTGGATCTACATCGAACACCTGGTGCCCTTCTGCGCGCAAAGTAGATGCGACTTGTTCGAGCGCTCGTGCGCAGGCTGGCGAAGGGTCAACAACACCTAGTCAAGTCAGTATTGTCCGCTGTGATAAGAGTTGAACTATATACCATCAGTTCTTAGAACCCCAACCCGAAGACTGCTCTTCTCCTTCGCACTCTTCGCTTGACTCTCCTTCCACTCGATCGGATGTACCGTGTGATCGTACTTCCAAGGTTTCATCGAGATCATACTTCGTGTAAAGTACGCCAAATCACCCATCGTCCGTGCCATCGGACTGAACACGCTGGGAATGCCCTCCTGACCAGGCATGCTGGTATTCATGCCCATCTTCGGCCATCTGCCCGTAGAGCATCGGAGCGAGTATATGCCGCTGAAGTGAGCCGGCACTCGGACGGATCCAGCGACGTCCGAGCCAATACCAATTCGGCTCCCTCCAAATGCTAGCAAAGCACTCTCCCCACCGGTCGAGCCCCCGGGAGAGTATTTCGGGTTGTGCGGGTTTGTACAGCGTCCCCAGACATCGTTTGTTGACTCGAATGAAAGGAGAGTTACCGGGAGATTGGTCTTGACGTAGGGTACGGCGCCTAGTAAAGATACGGTAAGCCATTGAAGCTATTATTGTCCGTGAGATGACTTGCCTGCATCCTTGAGCAACCGCGCAACCGGTCCATCCTTGGGGTATGGCTTGCCAGTATTGCAGGAGTACCCCACACTAACGTCGAATCCTCCCACGGCAATAGTGTCCTTCAAAGACACAGGGATCCCAGCAAGTGGGCCCTTCAAATTGATGTCATGCTCCGCCCAAGTCTCCGCTTCGGGTATCATCACCTCGGTGAGACAATTGGTCCTCTCGTGCGCCTTGACAGCAACCTTGCCATAGGTTCGAAGAATATCAATAGGCTGGAGAACTCCCTTGTGGACATCTTGAACGAGTTCTTCGATTGGCTTCTCGAGTATACCCCTATCCTGTTGCGAGATAGGACTGTGGTATTCGGGTGGGAGATTGACGATGCGCGCTGCTCGTTCTGCTTGCTTTCGTTGACTGTGATGTGTATGTTAGCCCTTGGCACTGGCTATCAGTAGTTTATAGAGTTACCAGGCTTGTTTGTGTTCGAAGTAGTCGAATGGAGGTAACATGGTGATATCTTACAGCACTCAGAGCACTGTGTTGGTCGGCGAGTGATGCATTTCCTCAATGGTACCACTGAGGGGTTGCCCCGGAGTGGTTAACGTGCACTTCGGCATTGAGGCCGCCCCTCGGCGATAATTCCGCCGAGACTTGCTCCGTAAGACAGCTTCTTGCAACTCTTCACAACTCACCACCAACACCTACTATAGACCACATGGAATACGGTCCAGGAATATCTCCGGGTGGAACCACGGCACCATCGCTTGTTGCTACGGGAGACTAGCGAACCCTGACTCTCTTCCATTTCCGGCGCCAGCCTCACAATAAACGACTCGAGGGGACGAAAGCTGCACCACAAACGGTACCTTGTAAGATATATATTTAGCACCTTCGGAGGCTCTGATGAAGCAGGAGCTCAACCTGATTACTTTTACCTACATGGCATGGTCGCTGCCGGTGTCTTTGCGGTCGGTAGCGGAAGGTGATGAAACAACCCGGGAATCCTAAAGGAATTTCAAAGAGGTCACCAAGCATCAATACATATCCCAAATAAGAAAACAGCTTGTCTATGGAACGCATCACGTTTCTTGTCCGCTGTCTCAACGTCCTTTCCAGCAATGCACTGGCCAGCACTAACCGCCATGTCTTGACCGGTCAAGCGTTGCGTCTATTCCCTGTAACCCATACCCTGTAACCGCCGGGCTCGGGAAGAGCCGCAACGGCCACTTTCTGCAATCATTGGTCAATGCAGCGCATCTTGAAGTTCAGATGAGACGGGAAACCTTGCAGTGTTTTCTCGGATGGCGGGTTGCTTGTGTTGATCTTCGGATAGTCTTGGTACTTTCTTCAGTACTTAAGGAAGCAGAGGTACCGTCTCTGCTTCTCTCTCATCAGCATATCAAACCATCACATCGAGACGAATTTCCTCAAAGTCTTTTCCTTTGCAGTTTTCTCTTTTCCTTATTTCCTTAGGACACTCCTTCAAAGCCTTCGGTATCTCCATTACTTTTCTATCATTACGAAAACTTGTTTGCTCCCGGCGGTACCTTTGAGCTTCACCGTCAATCTTTCCAACGCTATTAGACTCTTCACTCATTTTATATCCACCTAATCAACCCCCTCGACCACATGGCCGGACCGATGTACGGTGCCCTTGGGGCGACCTTTAGGATAGTCCGCATGCTCCAAGCCGTGTCCCTCCTCGCTATCATCGGCATGACGGCGAACTTCATTGCTCAGATGGTGTCGAGCAATACCTCTCCGCCAAACGTCCTCGTCGGTACACTCAGCGTTGTGAGTCTTTCCGTACAGCCACCTGGCACCGTCTTGAGCACTGACATTTGACTATTAGACCTGCATCGCCGTCCTCTATTGTGCAATCACATACATCCTCTTCCTCGACGGTGCTCTGCCCTTCCTCATCAACACCGGCATGGACAGTATGCTTCTGATCGCCGTTGTTGTCGTGGCCGTCGCCGTCGGCAAGCCACTTTCGTACCTCAACTGCCAAGTCATCGGGGAAGCCAACGGCAACGCCTACGCCTTCACCGCCGCGCTTGGCAGCAGTCTAGACAAGGCCGGGGGAATGCTGAACTACAACAACTGGATCGGTGCGACCAAAACCACTTGCTTTGAGATGAAGGCGATTTGGGGACTGAGTATCGCACTTTGGTGAGCTTTCACCACGATCTTCCAACGTGCGGACTGCCAGCTGACATATCACAGCATCCTCTTCGCTTTCTCTGTTATTTGCAGCATCTGTCTCTGGCGGCGAAGCAAAACCATGGCGCCCAAGGACATTGAAGGATAAATGCCGGCCAAGTGGCGTCTGCCTCAAAGTCACCGTATCGAGCCATCCACTAGGGAACATCTCGGTTGATTAATGGCAGCTGCCTTATCAGCCTTGCTTTGCATTTAGCTATAGACATCCACACGGCGTTCTGGCTGGCCTTCTTTTGTTTATCAACGCCCGGTGTGCGTTTAATTCCAGAGGGAATTGTACCTCTACATATCACTCATTAGGTCGTCAATAACAGATTGTCCAACCTGAAGCGCAAGATGATCGCATATGTAGATTACAGTCTGAGTGCATAAGCACGTTTCCGTTACCGTATGCGATCCCGTTGAAGATGCATGAGTCGTACGATCCTGAGCGGGTGTGACAATGTACAACAGTGTGATCAGATCTGATTGGTGTCTTTCGAAGGCCCATGTGTGCTGAGATACAAGGAAGAGACGCCACGCCGACTACCCTGTAACGGTGCAGCATAGATGCCCAACGGCTACGGCGCATACTCTTTGTAGAAGATCGCGAAGTACTGTATTGATGTTGGTCCAGATCGAGGGTATTTGTACTCTCGTCCGTGATTCGATGAATGTTGGAAACATAACGCATCCCGCCATGGTGGTTTTGTTCAAGAGAAAATGTCCAGTTTCCACGGGCTTGGGTTCTTCTGCACACCCTCCAACACCCAGGCTGTTGGGTTTCTCGTCACGGATTGCTGCGAATTGAAGCTTAAGCCCTTGTTCTGGCGGGGATCTCTGTTCTTTAGCGTCGTCGCGAGAAGCCCCAAAACGTCATTGTGCGCAACTTTCGTCATGGGGTGAGGTTCTGCTATATCATCTCAAGAATTGCGCATATGAATGAAGGAACAACAATTTATAGCGTCATTCGGCGCTCTTGTCTTTTTTCCTTTAGGTTGAGAGTCTGCTGCTGTTGTTAGGTAGAAGTTTATAATGGCCATCACAACAAATCAAATTCCAATTGTAAGTGTGTCGCAATCCAGGCATATTCCACCGTTACTGATGCATCAGTAGGATGAATTGTACGCCGGCGAAGATGATACTGTCTCGCTGACGGAATCGTGAGCTGCTAGACCGCCTTTCCCAAGCTCTGCTTCAGCTGACGCAGCCAGAGAGAGCGGACACTGGCCTCCAACATTACTCAATACCGATATGAGAATGGGAGGAGATATCATGCCTACCGTACGTTGTCACTGATCAAATCCTGTACATTAAAAGCAAAGCGGAACAATACTGACTACAGTAGGTGAGGGCCACTACTGGGCTCCCAATGACGAGCGACAGAACAATCACGAAGGCATAACGTGAGCCGGCCCTCCGAAGTCTTTGTTGTTGGACAACCTTGGTTGCCTGACTTGATGGATAGTCATCACCTGTTCCTTCTAACCTTGAACGACAAGCTGTTCTTAGCTCCTATCCAGAACCCGTCGAATGTACTCGATATCGGAACAGGCACCGGAATATGGGCACTGTAAGAAAGTTCTGCTCGACTGGGCAGACCTGTGTACTGCTGAAAGATAAAGCTTCGGTCTCACTGACGGTACCATAGGGACTTTGCGGATCAATTCGGGGATGCAACCGTCATAGGTGCGTTCTGGTTACTAAGTGTTCTGACGAAGGCGGTTGCGCTGACTACCGTGGTAGGGACCGATCTTTCACCTATACAACCGGATTTTGCGCCGCCGAATCTTCGGTTCGAGATCGATGATTCTTGTAGCCGGTGGACGTATGAGGAGAACAGCTTCGATTTCATCCATGTCCGCTGCATGTACGGCAGCGTAGCCGACTCGCCAGCTTTCTATCAAGAGTGCTTCGAGTACGAGTGAGCCCTCCTCGGCGGGGAAATCTGTACTTATTCCAACACAGGCATCTCCAACCGGGCGGTTACATAGAGCAAGCCGAAATGTCCGTCGTCGCCAAATCCGACGATGGATCCATAGTGCCCGGCGACATGTGGTCGCAACTTGCCACGCTTGCGGTCGAGTCGAGCGAGAGGTTTGGGAAGCCTCTGCAGATTGCAGACAAGATGGCCAGCTGGATCGCCGACGCTGGCTTTGAAGAGGTCACCGAGACGAAGTTCAATTGGCCGCTTGGACCGTGGAGCAGTGATCCCAAGTTGAAGGAGATTGGGAAGTGGAACCAGTATCACTGGGAGGAGGGGATGGAGGGCTGGACATTGGCGCTGTTCACGAGAGTGATGGGGGTAAGCTCGGAATAGATAGATCTTCACGAGAGAAGTCCAGCTGACAAAGATACGAGTGGTCGTATGAGCAGGTGCAAACGTTCATTTGCGAGATGAAGAAAGGTTCTCCGAGATCGCAGGTTCCATGTTTATCAGCCAGTGTATGTTGACCGCTTCAAAACCATTCGCAAGATATCCCCTATTGACGATTTTAGTACCGTTGTATATGCTCGAAAACCACTATAGCATATGTGCTGTCGAGAGCGAAAAGGCGTCTTGCAAAGAGTTGGGTAACATCATCCCATCATGAGTTCCGATCTTGGCCAAGCCGGCAGACTTTCGATTCGTTACCATCGTCCTCCATTCGGCGATCCTTGTGGAGATGGCCGCTTCCTTTACGTGTCCATAACGAAGCACGAGCTTCCATCGGCAAGCCCTTGTTCATTCTGTCTGCCATCGTTTGTCAACGTCCATTTTACTAGATTTTCAAATCCTGGAATTGGACGTGTGCGGCTTGGTTGACAGCCCTGGAGGACTGTTTGCCGGAGCATCCCCATGCTGGGTTCTTGATATCGAACAACAGCCAAGGGTAGGCAATAATAATAAGCGACATCCAGGGCCGGCAAGACACCTATCATACCGCACATAGTACTTGGCTAGGTGGTTCTCAACTCTTAAACCGGATATATCCTCCAAGCGATTATCAAAGGAAAGGGACTCTGCACAGTTGCATTCCAAACGGTTGGATAACTATCGTATCCCTGCAGGTAAAAAGGCCAAGAAGCACTCCATATGTCCAGTTATAGGAATTGGTGTCTTGATGCAGTGTGAATCAACACATACTGCATCTTTATGATAACAAGATCTCAGACTCCGTAGAAAGCTTGCCTCATGCACGACCTATCTCATCTCAAAAGGTAAGGAACCAATGTCGGGCCCTAATAGCAGCAATACTGTAACCTCCACCATTCCCAGGTCTCAAGTGAAACCTGACGCTGAAAATGCAGACTAAAGTACTTGAGTCGTGTCTTACCTCGAAGAAACCAACATATTTGGAATATCGCAAAGGGGATGGGTACCTTACCTACCCGGTAACATTTATGGTACAAAGTAGGTATTTGGAAGCATTTCCAGATCCACGCTCAGCGCTAAGAGAAGAGGTAAGAGGTTAGTAAGAGGTAAGAGCTACGAGCTAACCCTCTCACTCTCACTCGGCCGAACGCTCCTCAACACCATCAATCCTACCCGCTGGTTACCACCCTTAGGTACTGCCTACTGCCCCGGAAGTCCTACAGTAATATTCAGGTATTACCTGGTACTGACTCGTTATCCGGGGTAAAGGACCTCTGGCAGCCATGTTAGCGTCGATCCTGATGGCTTCTTCTTACGTATCCTGCCCCACCATCCCGTCATGGATGGTCCTTGAGACCCATGGAGGGGTAACGGATATTTCAAATCTTTCCACCGACAGCGAACTCACTCTCAAATTACAAGCATTGAAATTCGCAAGCCTTCCTCACTATTTGAAGAATCATCCTATCCCACTCCCCACAACACAGCAGACTCAAACATCCAAACCGACCTCGCTATCTTATTCAACATGTCGACCTACAACGGACGCTGCCACTGTGGCCAGACGGAATGGTCGGCTAAGCTTGAGGACGCCTCTCACATCCTTTGGTAGGTCTCCGCTCTCCACACTCCGCTCACTCGTCGATAGATCTTTCAGATTAGAGGAAACAAGAGAGAGGGGATCAGACCATACGCTGACAACATCCCATTACAGCCACTGCGACACCTGCAAACAGCTCGGCGGCGGCGCCTACTCCCTCAACCAGATCATCCCCCAGAACGACCTGCACATCACGAAGGGCAACACCAAACAGTACACCTACCACGGCGACTCCGGTACGTCCATTCTCCTCCTTTTTTTGCCTTTCCCGCTCTTCCGTCTCCCTCTCGTCATTCTCCCATTCCCCCCGCTCTCAAAAGATCAACCACTGACGAAAATCATGTCCCTGGAACAGGCAAGGCCGTCAATTGCTACTACTGCCCCAACTGCACCACGCACGTCTACCACCACCAGGCCGTCATGGGCGACAAGATCGTCGTCCGCACCGTGCTGTTGAACGGCGGGAAGGAGTTCAAGCCGTCGGCGGAGATCTTCGGCAAGGCCAAGATGAGCTGGGAGCCAGAGATTGCCAAGACTTTCGAGACGTTGCCGCCTTCGTAGATCCACGTAGAAAGGGGGAATCAGGGGTGGAGGGAGGGAGAGAGGGGGGAGGGGTTGTATGTAGGACTGGCTATGTAGCTTGACGGGATGGAGACGGGGAAAAGAGAAAAGATGACTTCGACGTCGTCTTGCATACCTCCCAAAGTGAAAATCTGAGTGAGGCAAGATGGCCAAGAATGGCTTTCCCACCGATGGCGCTTACCTCCACCCAATCCCTCATACCATCCTACTTGCTCACACATGTTTTCCAATACACCACGCTTAAGCCAAGCCAGACACAGTAACCGATCCTCTCCCTCCTCTCGCATCCACTCACTTCTCCCGCTGCCAATCCCACCCACCTGCATCCAGTCCGACACCGCTCTCCTCGAAACCCACTCCTATCTCTCCCCCGCCCCTCCGACATCCACCCGCCCACCAGCTCCAGCTCGTCCACAACACGCGCCTTGCATGACACTACCACCAGGGAACCCCCCCCCACACCCCCCCCTTCTCACCCCCATCCCCCGCTCCCACCGCATGCATCCCCACCCCCCCAACCTCCCAACAGACACACAGACAGACAGACCGCCGCGGACACCATCCAAAACAGCGCCGAAGACCAATCGGGATTGGATAGATGGCGCTGCTGCGCGTCACTCGATGGCACATTGGGTGCGATGGTAGGGCTCCTGCCCTGGATGGCGTTCGTACCGGATTTTAGGTCAGATCTTGTCTTTGGTCTCGGCATGATGGAGTCTAGGGATAGCCTGCATAGCCAACAAGTAGACGCAAATTCGAGTTTACAATCGTAAAATTTATCATGTGGATCGCATCGAATTGGATAAGTGTTCAGACACCGTTCCAAATTCGTAGCTTAACTCAACGGATCATTCCCATCCGGCCAAAACGGTGACCTCTAATTTCCAACCACGCCAGCACCATGACCCCAACCCCAGAGATACCCCCCAAAAAACACCGCCCGCCATGCAACGCAACGCGACGCAACACATCTCACCCCCACCTCGCCTCCCTAGCAGAACCTTAACACCCAACCCTCTCACCACCCGCATCCCCCTCCCCCTCCACCACCACCGGCATCCGCACCTCCCTCACCCTCACCCTCACCCCGTCCGCCTTAA
>JAABUY010007134.1_pt1 | contig 10720 bp, 11 predicted proteins | sample 5560271 | NCBI WGS metagenome assembly JAABUY01 (sample SAMN10711886, study PRJNA513374) | rock metagenome | isolation source: Antarctica rocks | place: Antarctica: Victoria Land, University Valley
CAGCCTCGTCGGGCATGGCCGGCAGCCGCCGCAGCCGGCCATGCGCGCCGGCCAGCCAGCGCTCGACGGCCTGGCGCAGGTTGGCCAGCAGATGCCACCGGTCGGCGACCTGGACCGCGGCGGGCGCACCAACCGCGATGGCGCTGGCATACTCCGTCGAGCGGTCGCGTGCGACCACCTCGATCCCTGGCCGCTGCCTCAACCAGCCGGCCAGCGTCGCGGCGGTGCGGTCGGGCAGGAGATCGACCACGCGGCGCTGCTCCAGGTCGACGACGATCGTGCCGTAACTACGTCCGCGGCGCTTCGCCCAGTCGTCGACACCGATGACGCGATGCTCGGTCTGGTCCGGCAAAGGCAACCGCTTGAGCAAGCGCAGCACGGTGTCGGCGCTGGCCGGCATGGACAGCCGGGACAGCAGCCGCGCACCCGCTTCGCCGCCCAACGCAGCGCCCGTCCGGCCCTGCGCCTCGGCCAGCCGGCGTGTGCGCCGGGCGAAGGGCGCCACCAGTGGCGACACGCGTTCGGCGAAGGTCTGACGGGGACAGGCGGCGTTGCGGCAGTAGAACCGACGCACGCGCAAACGGACCCGAACCGTCCGCCCGAGTGAAGGCAGGTCAGCAGGGCGCCGATGATAGCGGCTGTGCACGGCCCGGCTTCTCGTGCTGCAGTCCGGGCAGCGCCCACCACGATCTAAGCCATGCGCAGCAATCTGAAGATGGGCCGGAGTATCAGGTGTCACCTGTTCGATCCGGCAGCCAGGGATCGGACATTGAATGTTCATGCATTACTTTATGGGAAGACATATCGTCTTTAACAAACACCAGTGCTTTCCCGTCACAATCCACGCAAAGTGCGGGAGAGCCGAATTACCCAGCCATCTCTCCTCTGCATGTCAACACCCCGGAACCCGACATGAGCCAACTTACAAGGGGGACACGTAGTCCGCAGTCATGGACGTCTCGCATTTCTTTGCAGCAGGCCGACATGTGGCCGCGTCAGGGCCGACGCGCCATTGGGCGTCCGCCGGGAATCGGATTTTTCCCCGGGGAAGAATCGATGTCCCGTCCACGTCGTGGCATGTTCCCGGCCTAATGAAAGGGGACGGCCGTTCCTGTCGTATCGGGTCCGCATCGCTTCCCCAGGGAAGAATCGACCTTTGCGGAGCTGCGTCTCCGGCGCGTATCCCTTGACGAGGGGTGCGTCCGTGGTCGCGATAATGGCTGCGCGAGGCCCTCGCCGTGATTTCCTACGGCCGGGCCTGATGCTTTTGCAGCACGCCGCTCCCGAAACCGGCTTCCGTTCGAAATTACGTTTCTGCTTAGTACCCGTCTTTGGGCCGCGATTTGTGCCTCCAGTGTGTTGCACGCCGGCATCATCCCGGCGCTGATTGTCACGTGCTCGTGCTGAAATTTGTGGTCTCCGCTGGGATCGCTTGGAGGATCGTCTAAGAGTCGGGACGAACGTGGTGATTGGAGGTTACATGGCGGATGCGGTGTTGGATGTGCCCGCGACTGGCCCTTGCATAGTTGTAGTCGTCGCCCCCAAGGGCGGCGTGGGGAAGACGACTCTGACCAATTCGATGCTGGTGTCCGGCGGGAAGGCGGGGCTTCGGGTCCTGGGCGTCGACATGGATGGGCAACACAGCCTGGTTCAGTGGTCGACGCGTCGGCAAACTGCGATGCAGAGGCACCCGAAGGCCGGCATCCTCGACGTGCCCGTCCGCTTTATGCCGCTTGGTGACTGGCGCGACCTCCGCTCCATCGTCGGCGTCGACCTCATCCTCGTCGACACACCCCCCGGGCATGGCGAGATGACGCAGCCGATCAAGTCCGTCTGCGGCTTCGCCGATCTGGTCGTCATTCCAACTTCGGCGAGCGGGATGGACCTCGTTCAGGTGATCCCGTTCCGGCAAACGATGCCACACAATCGTTCCGCCTTTGTTCTCAACCGAGTCAACAACCGGACGCTCTCGTTCAAGCGCGCCCGTCACGCCCTCATTCAGAACGGCAGGTTGTGCCCGGTCGAGATACCTTCCCTTGACTCCATCCAGAACCAGTTCATGCGTGGCCTGTCCTCAGTCGACTTCGACGACCCCGGTCACGATGCGTTCGACGGGCTCTGGCACTTCGTCCGGCAGGAGGTCGGGCTGCGTCCGGCCGCGACCGGTGAATAAGCCGTCGCGGCCGGTCGGCTCCGGGGGAGGGGGCTCCATGTCTAAGGCGTCGCGGACGATAGAGATCATGGAGGATTACGGCGGGGCCGGCTCCGTGGCCTCCGTAGGGGACGGGATTGTCATCGACCAGGACGGCGCACCGTCGACCTTGCCCCACAACGGCTTGCGGGTCACGCGCCATGGTCTCGACATGGCGTCCCGGCCAGTGACGGCGCAGGAGGTGGAGACCATCCGGCGCCTGCTCGGCGTCTCCGTCGTGGACGAGGGCCGTAAGCTCTCCGCCGTGGTGGCCTCAATCGACACGGTGCGTGAGCAGACCGGCCGCATGGTGGATGCCGGCGTCCACATCGGCCGCGTGCTCAACGACGTCCACGAGGTCCTCTCACAGGAGGAGTTCGCCCGGTTCCTGCGTTCCGGCCGCGAGCTCCTCTCGGGCTGGACGAGTGGCAACCTGTCGAAGATGATGGGGGCGGCGCGCTTCGTCGACAGCAACAAGGTATCGCGCGACGTCCTTCCCCGGAGCTACACTGTCCTCTATGCCCTCAGCCTGTTGGACGAGGTCCAGATCCAGCGTGCGATCGAGCGCCAACTCGTGCGGCCTAGCCTCACCAGGGGGGAGGTCGAGCAGATGCGCCGCATCGGCTACGAGGAGAAGGCGTCCCCGGGGGATTTTGGGTTGTCTCCCGAGGTGCAAAAATTGGACGCCCGGATTGAGTCGCTTGTCCGCCATCTTCGCGCCGCGCGTTCAAAGCGTGCGGAGCTGATGGCGAAGGTTGCCGGAGACAAGTAGGGCTGGCGGGACTATGTCTCCGGAGACACGTCGTCTTCTATCGTTGCTGATCCTGTGCGCAATCCCAGACTGCCCACGTGGGTTCTTCCGTCCATCCATGTCTTGCTGGGTCAGGACATGCGATAGGACCTTCCCGACGGTTCTCAGGTCGTCTTCGGCGGACGCCCGCGCGCAGGCGCGTCCAGCAGGCATCTGATTCCCGTCCCTTGTCGGAAGCCGTGTTGGTGGCGCCCGCGAAGAGGGCCCGGTGTTGTCTGTTGTCCATGGCTTCAATCCGCCAAGTAGCGCTGCTGCTTGAAATGGTGATGGGGAGAGCAGGGGGCCTGTCCATCGAGACAGAACTCCTTAATCGCTGCGGCCGAACCTTTTCGAGTTGGTTCGGCGTCATCCGGCCGCCTGGTGAGGGGCGCTAATTCGGCCCGGCATCTCGACGCCGAACAGCAGCAAGTTACGTCGAGTTCAGGGATGAGCCGCCTGGATGGTTTCCTTGTCGGTGTGGTACGGGACCTCAACTTCGACGGTCTTCTCGCGCGAGTAGGTCGCTGTGTCGCTCACCTTCATTCTATCGACCCGGGTCTTGGGCGTTTTCCTGAGCATTCCTTCCTACTCCGTTTTGTTGTCAGTTTCTTGGAGGACTGATCCTTGGTTTGTGGGGTTTCCTTGATCATGACTACATGCATGCTTCATGGCGTCGACGGTCGTTATTGCCTGCCTTGGCAGCGCAACGCCGGGCTGTGCCGAGGCTCACGCAGACTTGCCCATGGATGGACAACGCGTCCTGCAGCCTGTGACGCCCCTATAGGAGAAAAGGAGAAGTATAATTCTAAGTATAAGAGTGTATGGGACATTCTGCGTGGATAACTGGGTGTCTGATGGGTCTTTCTGCGCAATTCCCGTCCGTGCCTATGGGAACATCTGCGCAGCGCCTGTGAAGGTCTGCGTGAGCACCTCCATCGCCGGCTTAGCGCTCCTGGGAGGCTCTGCGTGGATAACTTTACGGCGCCCGGACATGGGTCTTTCTGCTGGGCACCGTGTCGGGTTCACGTCGGGACATGGGAAGTTCTGCGCAACGACTCGTCTCGTCTCGGTTATGCATGTCTATCGAGGAGGGCTCGGACGTGGACATCGCCAAGCAGCTTGAGATATTCGGCCTTGAGGAGACCAAGAGGTTGGCGTCCGCTACGCTGGTTTCCAAGCGACAGCGTGACCGGATGGCCCGTCGGATTGACACGACCCACGACATCATGTCCTCGCTGCCGGAGGGCGAGGACCTGTCATTCCTTCACAGCGGCCTTTGCCAGACATGCCTCCCGCATAGCCGGCCTGCGCAGAATCACACAGTATGGCGCCGCACGAGCGGACGTTTCACGCTTTCCATCAGCCCCGGCACCTTGGTTAAGGCCGACTCCTCCCCTGACGACGACGGGTATGTCGGCGTGCCTTTCGGGACCAAGGCCAGATTGATCCTCATCCACTTGCAGACCGAGGGCCTGCGTAGTCGGGTCGTCAACCTCGGACCCAGCTTGTCGGCATTCATGCGTTCACTGGGCTTGGCCGTGACGGGCGGGGAGCGCGGCACGATCGCGGCGACGAAGGAGCAGGTGCTCCGCATCGCTCGCTGCAATTTCAGTCTCCAATGGTCCGACACGGACACTTTCGGCACCCGGACGTATATCGCCGACCACCGTATCGTCGACGGGCTGGACCTCTGGGAGGCAGGCAGGGGAGGCGAGTGGAACGGCATCGTCGAGTTGTCGGAGCGCTTCTACGAGGAGTTGAGGAAGCACAGCGTCCCCCTCGACAAGCGTGCCATATCCGAGCTTAGCAACAACTTCCTCGGCCTCGACCTCTACACTTTGTTCGCATACCGCCTGCCCCGATTAAAGGAGGGCTTGCATCTGCGCTGGCGCATGCTCCAGTCCCAGATCGGCAGCGAGGAGACCCAGACGTTCGAGTTAGCCCGGCGCGTCCGCGGCGTCCTGCCGGAGGTTTTGGCTGTCTACCCGCATGCGAAGGTTGAGATCACGTCGAGTGGCCTGACGCTTCGCAAGAGTGAACCCCCCGTGCCGAGCCGTGCCGTCCGGGGCTTTCGGGTCGTCGAGGGATAATCCAATGCGCAGAATCACCCATGCGCGCATTTTGAAGGCCGGCTGGAGACGGCCACTTTGATGACAGGCGCAATCGAATGTCTGGCGCATCCGCCGCTTACGAATGGCGACACCCCCGGCCGCCACTGCGAGGATGACCGGCATGAACGTCGCCCTGCGCAAGCCCATGATCGTTGACAAGTTCCTCGCCTAGGAGAAGCGCCAGGAGCTACGCTTCGAGATCGCCGGCTTTCAGCCGGTCTCGATCGTCGATGGCACGGCCGCGCATGCGGCGATCCGGTGTAACCTCTTGTTCTCGCTGACCGGACGGCTGCGCGGCACCCAAGCACAGCGCAACGAACGACAATCTCGTCCTCAAATACAGTTTTTCCGCGCCGTGCGCATTAGGGCGCGATGCCTTAAAGCCTTTAAGCTCGACTTTGGCCATTCAGGCGGCATAGCAGGCTGCGCTGATCAGGGCGTTGATGGCGGCACGGGGTAATTTGACGAGGTCTGGCACGGACGCGGATGTGCGGAAATCATGGTGCATCCATAGTTCACGGCGCACCCGGGCGAGCGCATCGCTGAATGTGGGCAGAGGTTTCGAGTACCAGCTTGCCGTGCGGGGCGCCGGTGTCTCCCTGACATACAGGTCATGCGCCCGCAGGGTGACAAGGGAGAACAGCCCGAGCAACGCCGGCGTGGTTCGCGCGATGGCCGGGTCTGACCATTGGCGCTGGGTTTCAACGCTGAGATGGCGTCGCACCTCGGCAAAGGTAACCTCGATCGACCAGCGGCGGACGAACCAGCGCAGGATGTCGACGGGGTCCGCGTCGAGGTCGGTGCACAGGAACGCTTGTGGGCGGAGTTCGTTGGCAAAATCGCGGACCAGCACATAGCGGATCGGCACGAGGCGGCCAGGGTGATGCCAAAGCGCGGTGCCGGAGACGATCTCGACCAAGCGTTCGCCCCGCCCATACCAGCCGGTCACTTGCAAGCGGCGCCAGCGTGTTTTGGGGTTGGCCAGGCGCATGGCCAAGGTTGCCTGCCGTTTGCCGATCACGGGCGGGCGCCCGATCGTGCCGGGCCTGCGGCGCGCAGGCGGATTGAACAGCCGTGCGTCGAGACGCAGGCGGGTGATCATGCACATGCGCCGCCGCACCGCACGCAGCAGGTCGATCGCGGCGAAGCTGCTGTCGGCGACCACGATGATCTTGCGATCCGGCAGCCACCGTGATGCCTGCAGCAGAACCTGGCTGCTCCAGTCGGTCAGCTTTTTGTGCCGCTTCTGGCGCTGGCTGGCGTAGCGCTCGGAGGGCGCAAGCGCGGTCAGGAACGGCAATCCTCAGACCCGCCCCGCCCATGGAACGTTGGGCAGCAGCATGACCGAAAGCCAGCGCAGGCCGCTCGCTTTGACGAAGTGGCCCTGCGACGAACGAACTGGATCGCGGTAGATGCCCCGTGCCGCGATCTTTGCGCCCCACCGGCGCTCCAGCGTGTCGTCGAGACCGATCACGACGGGACCGTCGGGGACGAAGGTGTTGACCAGCAAACGGCACAGGCAGCGCGCGAGCTGTAGGCTTGACCAGCGATTGCGGTTGAGTACCCGGTGGTAGTTGGTGAAGCGTGGATCCTGGCCCAGGCCGGTGACGCGCAAAGCAGCGGCGACGGTACGTCGCCCGGGGCTCAGGATCGCGCCAACGATACGAACGAGTACGTGCTGCCAAGTTGGCGCAGTGAAGGCGGCGCTGAACGGCTCCATCCAGGAGCCCAACCTCGTTTGTGCTGTGTCGCCCGTCCGTTCCACCAGCATTTGCTCGCTCCCGAACCAAGGTTCGAGAGAGATTTGCCGTAGCTGCTCATCCCCCCTTCGATCTGGAGTGTGCGGTGCGGGGCATGATGCGGCTTGACGTGACTGGGACAGTTGGGATTCAAAGCTGGGGTGATGCAGCTTCCTGATCTCAGCCGTCTGACGCACGACGAGAAGAACGCGCTGATCCTGGCGTTGTGGGCGCAGGTTCAGGCGCTGACCGCGCAGGTCCAGACGCTGGCGGCGCGGGTGGCAGAGCTGGAAGCAAAGCTCAATGTGCTGCCGAAGACGCCGGACAACTCCAGCCTGCCGCCATCGAAGGGCAAGAAGCCGAACCTGCCAGAGAAGGGCAAGCGCCGCGGTCCGCGCCCCGGCAGCCTGGGCCGCATGGGCGGTGGACGGCTGTTGGCAGAGACCCCCGACGAGATCGTCAGTGCCAAGCCGGTGCGGTGCGCGCACTGCCAGGCGGCGCTGGGCGAGGCGGACCAGGTCCTGCATGGGCACTACGACAAGATCGACCTGCCCCCGGTCGCGCCGGTGGTGACGCGGGTGGAGCGCTATGAGGGCCGTTGCCGGTGCTGCGGCGGCACGACGCTCGCGCCGGTGCCGGAGGGCCTGGAGCCGGGCACGCCGTTCGGCGTGGGCATCGTGGCTTTGGCGATGTATCTGCGTTTCGTGCACGCGATCAGCTACCAGCGGCTGAGCCGGTTGCTGGGCGAGCTGTTCGGCCTGGCCATCAGCGAGGGCGCGCTCGACGCCGCGTTCCGCCGAGGCAAGCCTGCTTTCGATGCCGACGTGGCCAGCATCCTCGCCCGGCTGCGCCGTGCCCGGGTGGTGTGCTCGGACGAGACCAGCGTGCGCGTGGCTGGCCGCACCTGCTGGAACTGGGTGTTCCAAAACAGCGAGGTGGTGATCCACGTCGTCCGCAGCAGCCGCGGCGCAGGCGTCGTGGCCGAAGTGCTGGACGGGCATCGGCCGGCGCTCTGGGTGTCCGACCTCTACAGCGCGCAGCAGGGCCATGCCGAGGACTGGCAGATCTGCCTGGCGCACCAGCTGCGCGACTGCACCTACGCCATTGAGGCCGGCGACGCCGTGTTCGCGCCGCGCATGAAGGCGTTGCTGCTGCGTGCCGTCGTGCTCGCCCGGCGGCACCACAACCTGGCCCCGAGCACCCGGCGCGAATACCGCCGGCGGCTCGAGTGTGCGCTCGACGCCGTCATGGCCCTGGCGCCCACCCACCGTGACGGCCAGCGTCTGCGAAAGCGATACGGCAAGCTCCGCTCGCACCTGTTCACCTTCCTCGACCATCCCGAACTGCCCGCCGACAACAACGGGTGCGAACGCGAGCTGCGGCCCACCGCCACCTACCGCAAGGTCACCGGCGGGTTCCGCTCCACTTGGGGTGCTGACCTGTTCGCGGGCGTGCGCTCCGTCATCGGCACCGCCGCACGCCGCGGCGTGGGCGCCTACCAGGCTATCCAGCAAACCCTACGCGGGCAGGCCGCTACCTACCCGGGTTGAGCAAATACGATTTGCCGATGTTACGTCAACCGAAAGTCCCATGCCCGATCACAAGCGATTCGACCTCGATGACGGTCCGAAAATGGCCAAAGCCAAGCTCAGGCTTGTTATGAAAACTCGGATGGCTTTGCTGGTTCTGCTAGCTCGGGAGACCATCAGGATGTCTGGGGTGTTTATGCTAGGCACTCTCCGGCCATCCAGACATTCTGATTGTCCCGCCAACTGAGCCGATTGTGATACATCGGCACGCCGGGCCCGGCCTACCCGCGTAAATCTTCGGGCCAGCGCCGCATTGGAGGACCACCAGCATGCCGTTTGGCGTGGTGGTGTTCATCGGCTCAATCGGCGATCGAATTGACAGGGTTGCGCGTGTGGCGGCGCCACAACGTCAAGCCGGTGGGGCAGGGGGCGTCGCGCAGCCTCACGCCCGTCTACACGCGATAAGCGCGGTTATCGCGCGTCATGCATTTCGCGGACCTGCTTTCAGAGGCTATGTGCACCGACCCTGGCGTAGAACGACACCATGTCCGTCCCGCACGGGGCCGTGTCACGGGAAGTTCCTGGCCGTAACTCCGTCAATCGAGACCAGTAGGAAGGACCATGATGCAGCTGCAAATGCCCGATCCGGTGCCGCCTCCCCTCCCGCCGATCCCACCCGAGCTGCCCGAACCTGGACCGGACGAGGTTCCGCCGCCGAACGAGACGCCATCGCCTCAGGACCAACCGCCGCCACTAAACTGACTGACAAAAAGTGCGTTCGGCGCCAGCGACGGATGCAGCGGGGCTTCGAGCCTGGTCTTCCGCTCGGCCCAGGCACGGTATACGGCGGAGTTGGCCGAGCTGCTGCTGTCCCGCTCGGCGGGCGATTGAGGGAGAGAGCGGACACGTGGTCTACGCCGTCAAGGAACTGTTCGCGACGCTGCAGGGCGAAGGCGCCCGGGCGGGGCGGGCGGCCGTGTTCTGCCGTTTCGCCGGCTGCAACCTGTGGTCCGGCCGCGAGGAGGACCGGGTGGACGCGGCCTGCCGCTTCTGCGATACTGACTTCGTCGGCCTGGACGGGCCGGAGGGCGGGCGTTTCGCGGACGCCGATATCCTGGCGTGCGCCATCGAGGCGGCTTGGCCCGGCGGGCAGCCGGACCGCTACGTCGTGTTCACCGGCGGTGAACCGCTGCTCCAGCTCGATGCGGCTCTGGTCCAGGCTGCGCACGCCCGCGGCTTCGAGGTGGCGGTCGAGACCAACGGCACGCTCGACCCGCCCCCAGGCGTAGACTGGGTGACAGTCAGCCCCAAGGCGGGCACGCCGTGGCGGCTGCGCTCAGGCTCGGAGTTGAAGATCGTCTACCCGCAGGCCGGGCTGGACCCGGACAGGCTGCCCGAGGATCTCCGCTTCGCGCACCGCTGGCTGCAGCCGATGGATGGGCCGAACCGTGCGGCCAACACGCAAGCCGCGGTGGCCTACTGCCTCGCCCACCCTGCCTGGCGCCTCAGCCTACAGACCCACAAGATGATCGGGATACCCTGACCCGTGTACGAGTTGGCCAAGCAGTTCCGCTTCGAGGCGGCCCATACCCTGCCCGGGCGCACGGTCGAAACAGAGCCCAGCCGGCGTATCCACGGCCACTCCGTATTTGCTCACCCCTTTGACGTTCAGTCGAGGGATGGACGATTGACGGATGGCGGTATGCGCTTGAACTGGGCGGCGAGCATGGTATTGGCGGTGGCTCTTGTCGGGTTCCGGGGTGGTGACGGGCACGTCACGCAACCAGGCCTGCGATGAGCGTGCCGAGCAGGGCTTTGCCGCGTCGGCGCGCGTTGTGCACGAATTGGAAGAAGCCGAGATAAAGCGGCAACTTGTCTTGCGAGATGCCGCGGTGCGGTCGCAGCCAGGAGCGCAGCAGCGACCAAAATCCTTCCATCGTATTGACGTGGACCTCGCAGAACCCGTCGCCGTCCTCGTCGCGGGCATACTCGCCGCGGGCGTGGCAGACCGTTTTGTGCCCGTAGCCCCAGGCTGGCAGGCGGGCGTAGATGCTATACTCGTCCGTGTGGACGAGGGTGCCCGGGACGACTGCGGCGGTGATGACCGGCTTGATCGTGGCCTGCTGCACGTTGGCCAGCATATGCAGGACCACCTGTCCGCCGCGCTGGATCAGGCCAAGGATCGGCGGCTTGTCCTTCTCCAACGTGCCGCGGCCCGGCGCGCCGGCCAGCTTGCGGCACCGTCCGAGCCGCCCCTTTTGGCCACTTCTTCCGGCTGCCCTTTGTGCCCGGCCACAACATAGACCTCGTCGATCTCCACCTCGCCCTTCAGTTCCACCGCTGGCATTTTGGCGACCAAG
>JAABUY010007138.1_pt1 | contig 10718 bp, 10 predicted proteins | sample 5560271 | NCBI WGS metagenome assembly JAABUY01 (sample SAMN10711886, study PRJNA513374) | rock metagenome | isolation source: Antarctica rocks | place: Antarctica: Victoria Land, University Valley
CGGCCGGACTCGACGAGGCCGTCGATGCACAGCGGGGTGAAGACGCACGAGGCGCAGGCGGCGGGCTCGGCGGCGATGACTAGCGCGCCGAGATCGAGTCGCGCGTAAGCCCCATCGCCCAGCACCCGCCCCAGTTCCGCCACGCCCGCCTGCACCGAGGCGGCCATCGCCTCCAGATCGCCCGCGTTGAACGGGTGGTGGTACACCCTGTTGTCCAGCAGGTTGACCTCGTAGAGACCTATCTTGGCCGGCGTCAGTCCTCGCCAGCGCCCGCTCTCGAGGGCCATCAGGGCGTATAGGAGCAACTGTGGAGCGTGCTTGCTGTCGGTGGCGCGCGATACCTTCCAGTCGACGATGGTGAGCGTGCCGTCGTAGCCCGCTACGATGAGGTCGGGGGTCGCGGCGACGGTGGCCTTTGCGGAGCGGAGCGCCAGCGGGAGCTCGGACACGCGCTCGTAACCGGCGTACAGGCGCGCGAGCAGATTGGCCTGCCCGGCGAGGTGGGCGAAGCAGCGGGTCGCGTTCTCCTGGACGGCGCGCAGGGGCGCGTCGCCGGCGTCCTCGCCGGACTCGTGCACGAGCAGGGCGCAGTAGGCGTCGCCGGCCTTGGCCTTGGTCATGCCCGGCTCGCGGTAGCGCCGCGCCGTAGAGAAAGCCCATTGCCGTTCGGCCAGGGCGTGCGCGGCGGCGGCCAGGGCTAGCGGGGCGATAGGCCGGTCGGCGCGCAGGTCGGCCAGCGCGTCGGTGGCCAGGACACGATGTACGACGCTGCCCTGCCACGCCGCGACGCTTTGTAGCTGGCGACGCACGTATGCCTCGCGGCGCAACGGGTCCCGCGCGTTGTGCGACGCCACGACCTGCCCAAAGGCCAGCTGGCGGTGGCAACGGCGCAGCACCCGGTCCGTCGAGTACGACCAGCGGAGCATCTATCGCCTCGTTTCTATAGGGAGCGCCAGGGCGTATGGCCATACGCCCTTACACGGGCCGGCATGTAGTTGTAGGCGAGCGCACCGCTGAAAGCGGACTGGTTGGACGCAACGGTCTGCCGGCGAGAGGCCGGCGCTCCCGGTAGGTGCGCGGCTACATGCTTCCAGCTTGACTGTACGGAATAAGCCTGCGACTGCGGTCGCATGGCAACGTCGCGCGACCGCAGTCGCCGTACGCTGCGTGCGAGGTTCGCATCCCGCGACTATTGTTTGGAAGCATTTAGTGTTCACGCCCCGGCGCGGCCGTCCACTCGGGCTCGGGCGTGATCCCTTCCTCGGGCTGGGGGCCGCGGTCGGAGAGACCGTTGCCCTCGAGGGTCATCAGCGAGCGCAGGCGCATCTCGCCCCGGCACTCGATCTGGCAGGACAGGCGCAGTTGGCCGAGCAACTCTTTCTCGGCCAGCTTGTCCTTCTCGGCCACCGTCATGCGCCCGGGCTCGCCGGCGTGGAACTCCACGCGGCAGGTCGTGCACTTGGCGTAGCCGCCGCAGCGGTGCAGGATGTCGACGTCGTGGTCGCGCAGCGTCCGTATCAGCCGCGTCCCATCCGCCACCTCGAACGGCTCGTATCCATCGGCCTCGATTTTTGCCATTGGTATCCCCCTGTTCTCAATCGTCAGTCATCGACTGACGATTGATAGCTCTTAGATCACGAATTCCCCGTCTTTGACGAACAATTCTCCGTCCACGCGCACCTCGCTCCCGTCGCGCAGGTCCGTTACCATGTCCCAGTGCAGGGCGGACTGGTTACGCGCGCCGCTCTCGGGGTAGCCCGCGCCGAGCGCGAAGTGCATCGTCCCGCCGATTTTTTCGTCGAAGAGCACGTTGCGCGTGAAGCGCCGAATGCCGCCGTTCGTGCCGAAGGCGCACTCGCCCAGCGCGCGCGCGCCCTCGTCGAGGTCGAGCATCTCCAGTAGGAATCGCTCGTTGGCGCGCGCGGCGGCCTCGATGACGCGGCCGCGCTCGAAGCGCAGTCGCACGCCCTCCACCACCTGGCCCTGGTAGAAGGCCGGGAAGGTGTAGTGGATGACGCCCTCGACGGAGTCCTCGACGGGTCCCGAGAAAATCTCGCCGCCCGGCATGTTCTTGGTACCGTAGTCGTTGATGAAGGCGCGCCCGGCGATGGAGAAGTGCAGGTCGGTGTCCGGGCCTGTCAGGTGGACCTCTCGCTTGTCCCCGAGGTAGTCGACCAGCCGTTGCTGGCGCTGCCGCACCTCCCCCCACGCCGCGACAGGGTCGTCGCGGTCGAGCAGGCAGGCTCCGTAGACGAAGTCTTCGTAGTCGGAGAGCGACATCCCCGCGTCTTGCGCGTAGGCGGGGGTCGGATAGAGGCAGACGTTCCAGTCCAGCGCGCCCTCGGCGCTGCGCCGCATGAAGGTCTCCGTCAGCTCCCGGCGCGCCTTTTGGCGCAGGGCCTGCCGTGCGGGATCGACGCCCGCGAGCTCCTGCGTGTTCTCGTCGCTCAGCACCACGAAGCGGCCGTCGAACTCCTCGATCACCAGGCGGTCGATCGGCGAGACCGCGCTGAGCTGCGCGTCGGTGGCCATTTTGAACAAGAGCTCGCCCTGGTCGGGCAAGCCCATACGCAGGAAGGGCAAGCCGCCCGCGCGCAACGTTTCCCTGTACAGCTCACGCAGCAAGGGCGCGGCCAGTGTCGTGCCGCTAATCTCGACCTTGTGCCCCTCTGCAACGGGCACGGAGTAGCGCGCCAGCAACTGCGCCAGGCGCTCCACGCGCGGATCGGCCATCTATTTTATCCCTTCTCGCGTACGCATACGCATACGCACACGCGTATGTGTATGCGACCGCGGCCACAATCGCGCGGCCTTTTCGCTTGTCCGACCCTTTGCCTGCACGTCCCGGGCCAGCCCTGGCTAGTGTTGTCTCTGAACGGTTTGTTTGAAGTCGAGCCTGCGACTGCGGTCGCATGGCAGCGTACAGCGACTGCGGTCGTGTGGTCCCACTTCAAAGTAAGCTCTTTGATCCTGCGCTAGCCAGGGCTGGCCCGGGACGCGCCCTCGATGGCATGCTTCTTGATCGTAGAGTAAGCTCCGTGCGGCGCCCGGTGGCGGCCATGGGCGATAGAAAATGTGTGGGGACGGGGGGTGGATAGAGCGATGGCGCACGAGCAAAAGTGGCCGGACATGCTATGGATCGCGCGGCACGGCGAGAGCGCGGGGAACGTGGCGCGCGATGCTGCCATGAAGGCGGGCGTGGCGATGATCGACATCCCGACGCGCGACGTCGACGTGCCGCTCTCGCCCCTCGGTGAGCGCCAGGCCGCCGCGCTGGGCCGCTGGTTCGGCGATCTCCCGCCAGGTGAGCGCCCCACGGTCATGCTCGCCTCACCCTACGCGCGCGCGCACCGGACGGCGGAGATCGCGCAGGAGATAGCCGGGATCAGCCCGAGCGAGGTTCCGATCGTCGTCGACGAGCGCTTGCGCGAGAAGGAGTTCGGCATCCTCGACCGCCTGACCAGGATCGGCATCGCGGAGAAGTACCCTGATCAGGCCGAGTTCCGCCGCCTGCTGGGCAAATTCTATCACCGGCCACCAGGCGGCGAGAGTTGGTGCGATGTGATCTTGCGCCTGCGCAGCGTGGTCGATACGGTGACGCGCGAGTACGGCCGCGAGCGCGTCCTGATCGTGTGCCACTCCGTCGTCGTGCTGTGCTTCCGCTACCTGGTCGAGCGTATGACCGAGGAACAGATCCTGGCCATCGACGGCGCCGAGGAGATCGCCAATTGCTCCGTCACCTCGTATCGGTTCGATCCCACGCTCGGCAAAAGGGGTAAGTTTGCGCTGGAGCTGTTCAACTACGTGGTCCCGGTCGAGGAGGCCGGGGAGAAAGTGACGAAGGAGCCTGATGCACGGACAGTCGGAGGATAGGCGGCCGGCCACGAGGGACACGGGTCGCGACGCGGTCGTCGATGTCACGCCCGAGCTGCTGCGGGGCTGGCTGCTGCCGCGGCCGGACGGCGGGGGCGGCGGGCGGCGCGGCAAGGACGCGCGCGGTAGCGTGCTGGTGATCGGCGGTTCGACCGAGGTACCGGGGGCCGTGCTCCTGGCGGGCACGGGGGCGTTGCGGGCCGGCGCCGGCAAGTTGCAGATAGCGACGCCGCGCGATGTTGCGCCCCTCCTGGCGGTCGCCGTCCCCGAGGCGCGCGTGCTGGCCCTACCTCAGACGGAGGGCGGAGACATCGATCCCGCGGCCGCCGAGCGACTGGCCGGCGCGATCGAGGGCGTCCCGGCCGTCCTGATCGGGCCGGGCATGCTGGACATCCCGATGGTGCAAGAGTTGCTGCGCCGGCTGCTGCCGGGCATCACGGAGACGGCGCTGGCGCTCGACGCCGGCGGGCTCTCGGCCGTTTCGGACGATAAAGCGGCGCTGCGCCACCTGGGCGGCGCCGCCGTGCTGACCCCGCACCCGGTCGAGCTCTCGCTGATGCTGGGGATCGAGGCGGACGAGGCGCAGGGCGACCCGCTCGGCATGGCGCGCCGCGCCGCACGGGAGACGGGGGCCGTCGTGGCGCTCAAGGGGGCTGAGACGTACATTGCCGTGCCCGACGGCACGGCGTACTGCTACGCCGCGGGCAATATCGGCCTGGCCACCTCGGGCTCGGGCGACACACTGGCCGGCGTGGTGGCCGGCCTCCTGGCGCGCGGCGCGGAGGCGGCGCAGGCCGCCGTGTGGGGCGTCTATCTGCACGGCGAGGCCGGCAACGCCATGACCCGGCGCATGGGTACGCTTGGTTTCCTGGCGCGCGAACTCCTGGCCGAAATACCGGCCCTGATGGCGGCCTTCGACTAACGTTATCTCAAGCCGCGCGGGGGCCAGGGTCTGTGACTTGTTCGCCGCGGACGCAGGTTATCCACCGGGAGCGCGGCCCTCCCAGTAGACGCGCCGGTCGCCGACTTTTCACAGGCCCTGGCGCGAGGGCGCGCTCGGCGGCGCGGCGCAGGCGGTACAATACATGCGAGGTGGCCGTCTGCCGGTGGCCTCAGTAACGCGCGACCAGGATGGTACATAGATGGTGATAGGGCAAGCATGAGCGTCCTGGATAAGATAACCGAGGCCGATAGGATAAAGCGGCCTGCCAGAGACCCCGCGTGGGGAGAGCAGTCGCGGGGGGAGGCGCGCTGGCCCGCCTCGCTGGCGGTCGTCGCGGCCATCCTGCTCTATATCGCCTTGCCAGAAGGGCTGACGTTGCAGGCGATGGGGCTCGGCCGCGGGCAAGACTGGTTCCGCTGGACCCTGCCCTCCCTGGAGTTTGCCCTCCTGATCGCGCTGACGCTCGCCGCGCCACGGAGGCGGGCGGGCGAGCCGCGCTGGCTGCGGTACGGCGCCGTCGCCATCATTGCGCTCGTCAACATCGCGAACGTCATCTCGCTCTTCCTGCTTGTCCAGGTTCTGCTTCACCCCAAAGAGTCGGCCTTGAAAGGCCAAGACATCCTCTTGATATCGATCAACGTCTGGCTGACCAACGTGCTCGTCTTCGCCCTGTGGTACTGGGAGCTCGACCGCGGCGGCCCGGACGACCGCTCGCACCCGCAGCACCGCCGCCCCGACTTCTTGTTCCCGCAGATGACTACACCGCACTGCACGTATGAGCATTGGACGCCCTCGTTCATGGACTACCTGTACGTGGCGTTCACCAATGCCACCGCCTTCAGCCCCACCGATACGATGCCTCTGACCCCGTGGGCCAAGTCGCTGATGACGGTCCAGGCGCTGGCCTCGCTGCTCACCGTCGCCCTCGTGGCCGCGCGCGCCGTCAACATCCTCGGGCAGTAGCGACTTCGCCCCCATCGCCCCCATCGCTTCATTAGACCATCGACTATCGACCAATCCCGGAGGCCCTCTTGCAAACGCTCGTGTGCTGGTTCCGGCGCGACCTGCGTGTGCGCGATCAGACCGCGCTCTACCACGCGGCGCGCGACGCCGACCGGGTCATCCCCCTCTTCATCGTCGACCCGTCCCTGATGGCCGCCCCGCACGGCGGAGGCCCGCGCGTGGCCTTCCTACTGGAGAGTTTGCGCGCCCTGGATCAGAACCTGCGCCGCCTCGGCGGCTATCTGCTGGTGCGGCAGGGCGACCCGCGCGAGGCGCTGCTCGGTGTGCTGCGCGAGAGCGGCGCCGAGGGCGTCTACGTCAACCGCGACTACATCTCGCCTGGCCTCGCGCGCGACCTGCGCGTGCGCGCGGCCGTCGAATCCGAGGGCTACCTGTACCGCGACTTCAAGGACATCGTCGTGGTCGAGCCGGGCGAGCTGCTCACCGGGAGCGGCCGCCCCTACAGCGTCTATACGCCCTACTGGCGGGCCTGGGCCGCGCGCGCGGCCCCGGCCGTCCTGCCCGAGCCCGCGAAGCCTCTGGGCACGCCGCCGCTCGACGGCATCGCGATCCCCACGCCGTCCGACGTCGGCTGGACCGTCGACATAGAGGTGGCCAGGGGCGGCGAGGACGAGGCCCTGCGTCTCCTGAACCGTTTCACCGCGGGGACGGCCGCCCCCATCGGGGCCTACTCCACCGCGCGCAACGCGCCGGCCGAGCCGGGTACCAGCCGGCTGGCGCCGCACATCCGCTTCGGCACGATCTCTCCCCGCACCGCCCTCGCCGCCGCGCGCAGGGCGACGCGCCCCGACGGGGAGGCGGGTGCGGGCGGCGACCTGCGTCGGGGCGAGGCGGAGCATAAGGGTCCGGTCACATGGGCGGGCGAGTTGGCCTGGCGCGACTTCTACTTCACCTGGATGCACGACAATCCCCGCGTGGAGACGCACGCCCACGACCCGCGCTACGCCGATCTGCCCTTCGAGAACGACGCCGACCTGTTCGCGGCCTGGCGCGCCGGGCAGACCGGCTTCCCCTTCATCGACGCGGGCATGCGCCAGCTCGCGCGGGAGGGCTGGATGCACAACCGCCTGCGTATGACCACGGCCAGCTTCCTGTGCAAGGACCTGCTCGTCGACTGGCGCATGGGCGTCGACTACTTCTGGCAGAAGCTCACCTGCGGCGACAAGCCGGCCAACGTGGGCGGCTGGCAGTGGAGCGCCTCGGTGGGGACTGATGCGCAGCCCTACTTCCGCGTCTTCAACCCCGTCACCCAGGGCGAGCGATACGACCCCACGGGCGCGTACGTGCGCCGCTACGTGCCCGAGCTCGCCCTTGTGCCCGACAGGTACATCCACAGCCCCTGGACCATGCCCGATGCCGAGGCGACGCGCATCGGCTTCGTGCTCGGCAAGACCTACCCCGCGCCCGTCGTCGACCACGCCGAGCGCCGGGCGCGCGCCATCGCCATGTTCGAGAAGCTCAGGGGCACAGGCCGGTAAGGGCGCCCTCCGAGAGTGCCGAAGCCTGTTCCACGGCGCCCACAGTGTACAATCGCGAGGCACAGGCCCATAACCCACGGGAGGGCACTGGTGACCTATCTATTGCATCGTGCGACAGGGGTGCCGGACTGTCCGGTGGTCTGCCTGGACGAGGCCGGCGCGCGCCTCGTCGGCGAGACGCGCGCGCCCCTCCCCTGCCCGCGCGCCCCGGCGCTGTCACCCAGTATGACGACGGCTGACGGACTACTGGCGGTGTGGCGTACGCGCGCCGCGACTCGCAGCGTTATACTGCGGGGCGGTGTTCGCGCCGGGCGTAAAGAACGTAGGCCATGGTCACAGGCAGCCTCACTGGCGACACCGGATGCTCATGCGGGGATCACATAGCCGGACACGCTCCTTTGCCGTATTGCTCGCACCCGCCGTTAGGCACCGATTGAACGTGTCTCGGGGATGCCCGCGCGCCGTGACGCCGCGGCGTCCGCGTGCGGGCCGCGCCCGAAGAACAGGGCGAGCAGCGCGGTCGCCAGCGCCTGGCAGGCGATGGCCACGCCGAAGGCGAGCCCGAAGCCACCGCGCGCCTGCAAGACGCCGCTGAGCCAGGGGCCGAGGCTGAACCCCACGTTCCACGTCATCTGGTACAGACTTCCCAGCAGGGCGCGTTGCGCCCCCGGCGCGCGCGCCATGGCGAACGACGCGTACAACGGCTCGGTCATGGTGCGCGCGCTTCCCTGCGCGTAGAGGGCTACCACGGCCACGGGCAGCAGGGGCGCATAGGTGACCAGGCCGAGCAACGGTACGCTCACGGCGAGCAACCCGAGCAAGGCGCGGGTGTGCCCCACGCGCGCGGCGACCGCCGGTGCGGCCAGCGTGGCGACGGCGGCGACGATGTTACTCAGGGCGAAGATCAGGCCCAGCCCGCCGGGCGCGATGTGGTAGCGCACGCTGAAGAACAGCGGCAGGAACAAGACCATCGCGCCCAACGCCAGCGCCAGCAAGGCGTCGGGCACGAGCAACCGGGCGAAGAGCGCGAGATCCACGACGCGCTGCTCCGTCCCGCGCCCCCCGGCGTCCGTCGCGCCGCCCCGCGCCCGCAGCCCGACGAAGGGGAGGGTGCTCGCGCCGATCGCGGCCGCGACGAGCCAGAGGGCTACGCGCAGGGGGGCCGCGGCCGCGGCCGGCTGCCCCAGCGCGCGCCCCGCCACCTCCGGGACGGCCCCGCCGAGCGCGGAGCCGACGGCGGCCATGGCCCATAGGAGGAAAGACTGCACGGCGAACACGCGGACCCGCGCATCCGGGGCGGTGTCGTCGGTCAGCGCCGGGGCTGTCGCCGCCCAGTACGGCCCCGCCGCGGCGCCGATCACGGCCGCGACCGCCAGCAGCGGGGCCGGATCGCGCAGGGCCGTGAGCAGGAGCAGGGCTAGGGCGTGCAGCGCGCCCGCGCCGAGCAAGACGGGGCGGCGGCCCACCCGAGCCAGCAGGAGGCCGACCGGGAGGCTTGAGAGGAGGGACGACAGGGCGGCCGCGGCGCTGAACAGGCCGATGTAGTCGGCGCGGAAACCGAGCGCGCGCAGGTACAGGGCGAACGTCAGGTCGTAGATCCCGATGACCAGTCCCATGCCGGCCGTCGCGGCGAGGAACAGGCGCGCGTCGCGCCCGACGCCGCGTAGGGACCTCGACAGCGACCTCACCGCGTGAGGCCTGCGGCAATGTGTGGCCGCGGGGGACGCCTGCGCTCCGTGCGCCTGTGTCCCTGACGGGGCGCGCGCGGCCATGAGAGCAGGCACGGGCACACCTGCACCTGCACCTGCACCTGCACCTGCACCTGCACCTGCACCTGCACCTGCACCTGCACCTGCACCTGCACCTGCACCTGCACCTGCACCCGCACCCGCACCCGCACCCGCACCCGCACCCGCACCCGCACCCGCACCCGCGCGCATCCCGAGACCGGCAACGGGCGCGATGATAGGACGACCTGGTTAGGACACGTGACCATGGTGTGCGACGCGTCTAGCGAGCGCCGCTGTGACGGGCACGGCGCGTGACGCGCCCATGAAACCCTCACTGATCGTCAATGTCCCCCCCGGCGGCGCCGGCCCCCACACGCCCTCTCGCCTCTATGATAGCAGCGTGATGGGCGGGTCAGCGTTGTGTTGCGGGGTAGTGTCGTGGGCGGTCGCGCATGAGCGGCCGACCCGGAGCCGGGCGCAGAGCATCGCCGTCTACGCCACCAGCGCCACCAGCGCCACCAGCGCCACCAGCGCCACCAGCGCCACCAGCGCCACCAGCGCCACCAGCGCCACCAGCGCCACCAGCGCCACCAGCGCCACCAGCGCCACCAGCGCCACCACCAAGCGTCTACAGGGCTCCAAGCCCGTCACCACCGGTAGCGCGTCAGCGCGTCAGCATCGCCGGCAGCGCCTTCGCCAGCGCCGCCATGAACACCGCCCCCGCTCTTGTGTAGGGCCGGTGATTGTCGTCCGCGTGCAAAGGCCGCGCGGCCTCGCGACAGTTTATCCGTCGACCGTATCGGCCAGCGATGCCGCGACGCACGGCAGGCGCGAACCCGCGACAGTGCAGGGGTTCAGCACGACGAGGCGCACGGGATACGCGGCGGGCTGCGCCAGGGACAGCCGGCGGGGTGGCGGCACGACGCGGCCGAGCAGCGGGATTCGGCGCAGGGTGTCGCGCACGGGGTCCCGCTCCAATTGCAGCGGGAGGGACTGGCTCAACACCGTCTCCCGCGGCATCTCGATGATGGGGATGCCGTCGACCAATCCCACGCGGGGGATGCCCGGGGGGATGACGCTGCAGCCTTCGACGCGCTGGCACCGCATGACCAGGCCGCGCACGAGGACCGTGTGGCCGATCCATGCCCCCGGATCGCGCGCCAGCCCCGCGCGCACCTGCGCCACCGTATAGACGGTGACCGCCGGGGCGGACCGTGTCGCGACGGCGACGGCGGCGGCGACGGCGGCCAAGAGCGCGAAGGTAACAAGGGCGAATAAGGCGCAGCGCATACCCCACTATAGGGCAAACTAAAACTTGCCTGCTATGGAGTACATCACGATCGAGCGCGGCCCCGCCGCGTTCCAGCAGCCCGTTGCCCTCCACCTCATCGTGGCGATGTGCGAGCGCGCCTTTGGGACTGGCGTCCAATTATAGTCTGTCCGCGAGCTGAGCGGGGGTACATTCAACACGACCTATAGGGTGGGCATGGCCGGCCAAGAAGACGCTATTCTGCGGGTTGCGCCCGCGTCCACAGCGCGCCTCTTCTGGCATCAGCCCTATTTGATGCGCCGCGAACAGGCGATACAGCCGTTCCTCGCGCCTATCGCACGGCTTGTCCCCCGGACGCTGATGGCCGACTTCACACACGAGCTCGTCGATCGAGACTATGT
>JAABUY010007139.1_pt1 | contig 10718 bp, 13 predicted proteins | sample 5560271 | NCBI WGS metagenome assembly JAABUY01 (sample SAMN10711886, study PRJNA513374) | rock metagenome | isolation source: Antarctica rocks | place: Antarctica: Victoria Land, University Valley
CCTGTTTGTGATCGGCGAGCAGGTGCCGCCCTGGACCGAGCAGTTCATCGGCGCCGACGCCGCCACCCTGATCGCCCACGACTCGCTGACCCTGCTGCGCGGAAACACCCAGGAGATGGCCGACGAGCTGCAGCGGCGCCGCGAGGACCTCGGCGTCTCCTACGTCTGCGTCAATGCCGCGTTCTACGAACAGCTCGCACCCGTCGTCGAACTCCTCACCGGCCACTGAACCACCCAAGGAGCCCACCATGACCACCAAGCCCGACGACGACATTGCCGCCTTCCTCGCCGACTGGACCACCACCGAGACTGGCCGCGATGTCGAGACCCTCGACCGGCAGCTGGCCCCCGACTTCACCGGCATCGGTCCGCTCGGCTTCACCCTGACCAAAACCAACTGGCTCGACCGGCACGCCACCGGCGCGCTCACCTACAACACCTTCCGGCTCGAGGAGTTACACCTGCGGGCCTACGGCGACACGGCCGTCGTGACCGCGCACCAGATCACCGAGGGCACCTACCAAGGACATCCCCTACCCGGTCAACTGCGAGTGACGCTCGCGCTGGTCCGTCAGACCGGTCGGTGGCGGCTCACCGTCGCGCACATGAGCTTCATCGCAGGCACCCCCGTGCCCCGCCGATCCCCGGCCGACCATGAGTCAGCCCGACACCCGCCCACCGCGCGGTGGGGCACCATCCGAGACGGCAAGCTTCCCCGCTGCAACCAGGCGTCCGGGCTGCCCAGGCAAGCCAAGCCCGATGACATCCGCACCGGCCAGACGCCCGGACAGTGATCAGCGGACCGCTTAGAGGGCTAACGGCTGTACGGATCCTCCTCGACCCCCACCACCACCGGGCGGTGCGTCCACCCGCTGCTGCCGCGCCACCGCTGCGGGCTGCCTTGCCCCCGAGGGCACCCGGGATAGGCAGGTAGAACAGGGTTAGCAGGTCCCTCTGCTTGCGAAAGCAACGCCGGGTTCCGCACTTCCGCGTGTCCGCAAGTGCGGAAGTGCGGAGTTGTGACAGGGTGCCGGGCATGGCAACTACGCGGGTGCTGGCCCTGGTCAACCTCAAGGGCGGCTCAGCCAAGACGACCTCGACGGCGTTCCTCGCCCACGCCCTGCACGAGCGCGGCCGGCGGGTGGTCGTGGTGGACGCGGACCCGCAGGGCTCGGCGCTGCGCTGGCACGGGATGGCCGGCTGGCCGGTTCCGGCCCTGGGGCTGGCCTCGACCACCCTCCATCGCCAGCTCTGGGGGGTGATCGACTCGGACCGCTGGGACACCGTCGTGATCGACACCCCGCCGTTGGAGGACAAGCACGGCATTGTGTCCTCGGTCCTGCGGGTCGCCACCGATGTGGTGGTGCCGATGTCGCCGACGATGATGGAGCTCGACCGGATCGGTCCGGTCTGGAAGGCGCTCGAGGACGCTGCCGGTTCCCGCGACGAGGACCCCACGGTCCACGTCTTGTTGACCCGCACCGTGGCCAACGCATCGAGCACCCAAGAGACCCGCGAGCACCTCACCGAAGAAGGCCGCGCCGTGCTGCGCTGCGCCATCCCCCGCCGCGAGGTGTACGGCCAGGCGTTCGCCTCTCCAGTCCCCATCGGCGACGTGCCGTACGGCCTGGTGGCTGACGAGCTGCTCGCGGAATGGAACGCGTAGATGGCTGAGTCCCGGGAACAACGCAAAGAACGCATGCAGCGCATCACCGGTTCACAGTCGGCGACACCGGCCACCCCCGACAAGGACGAACCGTCGCTGCCGGGAATGCCTACGCCTACCGCCCCGGCCACCGCCCCGCGCACGCCGGTCACTCCCCCACGTGTCAAGCCCTACCGCACCACCGTCGAACTATCTCCCCGCGAATACAAAGCCCTCAAAGGCTTCAGCATCGACGCCGCCGACCTCCTCGGCACCTCGGTTGCCAGCTCCGAAGTCCTCCGCACCCTGCTCGGCCTGATGGTGACCGACGACGACCTGGCCCGCCGCGTGCGCAACGAACTCGGCCGCACCGGCGGCCACCGCCGGCGCCGCTGACCCATACGGGTCTGGCTCGTCCTCAAAGATCATCCGAGACAGCCACGGCCTTACGTCCTGGTCAGCGTCCTAGGCTGATAAGTCCGCACCTGCGGAGGTCCGCAAGTGCGGACTTGATTGTCCCAGATTGCTCCGCGCTCCGGGTCGGCAGGGATGGTGGCGGCGGTGGAATCGGGCCGCCACCTGATCTGGTGCGCTACGGCGCGCCTCTTTGACCCGAGGGTCACTGGCTGACTGGATAAGGACAGTCCCCAGAAAGGGGTCGGCCCGGCGGGTGCTGAAACACCGCGACCGGGCCTAGGTCCAACGGAAGTGCGGCTCCGCGTGACCCCTACAGGAATCGTAACCGCGAACCCCGACAGCGCAACGCGCCGCGTCGGGCGTGTCTCGCCTTTCACCCTCCTCGCAGTGTCGCTGTTCCTGTCTGAGCTGGTGTTGCCGCTGGTGTAGCCCCTACCGCACATCGGCGCTATTGCGAGAGTCCGCCGTTAACCGACCTCGAAGCCTGACAGTGCACCCTCTGTAAATCCTGGCCAGTCAGGCACCAGGCACCCGGCGCGTCCTGATCAGCCGCTCTGGGTGAGACTCCCGGCCTCCCGTCACACCAGACGACGGGTGGCCAGGAGGCGTGGAGCGGACGACGTGGGTGCGGAATTGGCCAAGGGTCACATGGGGGGTCACCGAGCCGGGCAATCCCTGCCCTGCGACCGTCTCCCCACGCGCCTGATGCGGCCGTGACGGGGCAAACGCGTGGAGCACAGACAACTGAGTACCAAGTAGGAGAGAACCAGCACAGAGCCGGTGAGGACGCGTTGAGCAGGCTGCTACGCGACCGGATCGTCTGCCCGCCCCTGGCGGCGGGCACGTAAGGTCCCCCGCCGATTCCCGCACGCTGGGCCGGTGCGGGAATCGGCGGCCGCGCCCCTATCAGCCCGCACCGCGCGGCGAGGATGCGTGCCGCGGTCCGGGGCGTAGGGAGCGGTGCTCGGTGGTGCTGGTGAGCCACCCCGCTTGTAAGAGCTTGGGAATGATCTCGCGGGATGCGCGGCGCGGCCACCCCAGGGTGGCGCGGAGTTCGGTCCATGTGGGTCCGGTGGCGGTGTCCTCGACGATGCGGGCGACGGCCACCGCGGCGGCCGCGCCGTCCCGGGCGGCGATCTCTGCCACGTCGGCGGCTTCCTGAATCCGGCGGGCCCGCCGCGCTGCCTTGTCGGCCACGAGTCCGGCGACGGCGGCCGGGGTCGGGGTCATTCCACCCCGCACCAGGTGCAGCCACGCGGACCGTCTCTCGGGGTCGTCGTGGGGTATGGGGTGCAGTACGAGTTTGGCTATGGCCGCCGGGGTGACCTCGCGGCGTGCTGTGCATAGGGCTTGCTCGGCGTGCTGTTCAGCGGTACTCACCACGGGAGGCGGCGGCGGTGAGGTGTCCGGCGCGGCCTCCCGTGGTGATTCGCCATGGCCCGGCCCCGCCGCCCGCTTCGGCGCTGACCGCGTCGGCGCCGGGGTGATGCCCAGGTAGGTCAGCGTTGCGGTGGTGGCGGGGCCGGGCTCGGCAGGGACCCGCAGTCGGTAACCACCCGGCACCCCCGCAGCCCAGCAGTCGGGGAACGCGGCGAGGTCCCCACCGATCTGCACGAGGATCGGCAGACCCCGGCGCAGCGCGGTCCGCACCGCGGTGTCCGCGGCTCCTGTGAGCGTGCCCGCGGGCAGGGCGACGGCGAGGGCATCGGCGGCCTCGCCGTCGGGGGCCACGGTCCAGCCGTAGCGGTGGGCGAGTGCGGCAGCAGCCTTGGCCTCCCCCACCGTCGCCACCCGGAGCCGGCCGTGCTGCCGCGCTGCTCGGGCGCTGAGGGCTGCGGTGTAGCGGGTCCGGGCGTCCTCGCCCATGACCGGCCGCGGCGACGCGGTGATGGTGTTGCTCATGGCTGTGCTCTCCCTTGTCCCGCCCCGGCCCCCGCGGTCAGGATCGTGGTCATCGTCTCCGATGATCGCCCGGTGCTGCGTCACCGCTCATGCCCCTGCGTGTCGGCGTCCCTGCTCGATACCGGGAGCAATCACAGCACCCGAGGAGGCTGCGGGGTGCACCGTAGACGCTGCTGTCCGGCACTCGGTGGCGGTGTCCGGCGACGATTTTCCACCGCACCCGATCAGCACGGTGCGGGCGCCGGCAGTCGTGATGTGGCGAGCATGCTCATCGCTTCGCGTTCTCGGCCTCGATGGCGGCGAGCAGCTCGGCCTTCCGCACCAACCACCTGGTCCGCTCGGTGGGCGGGGTGTCGTGGTCGGGGCGGTCGCACAGGAGATCGGCGATGGCTCGGGTGACGGCGCGGCGCTGGGCGGTGGTACTCATGCTGGCACCGGCTGGGCTGTGGCGAGGTAGTTGTACACAGTTTGCCTGGTGAGGCCGAACTCCCGGGCGAGGGCCGCCTTCGGCTCCCCGGCCGCGACCCGCTCCCGCAGCTGCGCTGCCCGCTCTCTGGAGAGTTTTGGGGTGCCACCCTTGTAGCGCCCGGCCGCCTTCGCCAGGGCGACGCCCTCGAGTTGGCGCTCATGGATCAGGGCGCGTTCGAACTCTGCGACACTGCCCAACATCGACAGGAGCAAGGTCTGCAGCGGGGAGTCCCCGCCGGTGAAGGCCAGGTTCTCTTTCACGAACTCGACGCGCACCCCGCGTTCGGTGAGGTCGGTGACCAGGCGGCGCAGGTCGGTGAGGTTGCGGGCGAGGCGGTCCAGGGAGTGGCACACCATGGTGTCGCCTGCCCGCACGTGTTTGAGCAGGGCGAGCAGCGCCGGTCGGTTGGTGTCCCGCCCGCTGCACCGGTCCGTGAACGTCTCATCGAGCGGCATCCCGTCGAGCTGTCGGTCGGTGCACTGACCCAGGCTGGACACCCGGACGTACCCGACTCGTTGGCCGGTGTTGCTCATCGCCGCCGCCCGCCGTTCTGTTCGCCTCAGTACCGTCTAATCCGATCCTGAGGGAACGATAGACGACCGTCAAGACAGGATGAGAACGATCCTGTTTAGACGCGGTGCGTGCCCCGGTGCGGGTGTCCATCGTGGGTGTACCCCAACCCGACGGTTGCTCATCGGCGGCGCGGCGCGCGGCATCGGAGGTCACCAGGTGTCGTCGGCGGTGAGGGTGTGCACGAGTCGTCCCAGGGCGGTGAGGGTGGCGGTGTGGGCTCCGGTGTCCAGTTGTCCGTTGGCGGCGAGGGTGGTGAGGCCGTTGAGGACTTCTCGGCAGGCTCGGGGGGAGGCCAGCACTCGGGTCACGCATTCGGCGGGGCTGGGTTCGCGGGTGGTTTCTCGCTGCACGACCCGGACGGCGATGGCTCCGGTAGCGGCGGCTCGGCGTTCTTCGTAGGCGGCTCGACGGCAGGCTGGGGAGCACCAGCGGGCTCGGCGGCCTCGCCCGGTCCAGTGCACCGGTCTGCCGCAGCGGGGACATGATTCGGCGTCCATCGGCACCCCTTTCGGTTTCGTACGGACGTTTCTACCGCACGAGCCTGGCACCGGAGTGCAAGAGATGTGTCGGTTCCGGGATAGTCGTTGGCACGGTAAGTGGGAGGTGCCTGGGATGGACGGTGGCATACACGGGGAGCGCGGGGAGGTGCGCCCGGATGTGGTGGCGTGCGGGTGGTGCGGCAGCGAGGTGGTGGTGGCGGCGCGGGGTCGGGTCCCGCACTGGTGTGGGTCGGGGTGTCGGCATCGGGCGTGGGAGCAGCGTCGGGCGGTGGGGCCGGTGTCGCCATCGGCTTCCCAGGCGCCGGTTTCGGCGGCGCCGACGGGTCCGGAGTGGCCGGGGTTGCTGGCCGAACTCAGCAGGCAGCTGAACACCGGCCGCGTCGAGGTGTGCGACCTGCCCGCGATCACCGCCGAGCTCGACGCCGCGTTGACGGCCATCAACCGGTACCTGCTCTTCTAGCGGTGGCGCTGCATCTCGGCCGAAAACTGGGTGGCGGCGGTGTTGCGGTTGACCCCCGATCAACGGGCATTTAGTCGGGCGGGTCTATTGCGAATGCGCAGGTCCAGGTCACGGCGGGGTCGACGGTGGGCGTGGGGTGGGTGCGGTGGGGGTTCCGGATGCGGGACGACGTAGCCCACCATGAAATACGTCCGGATCTGGTTATGACAGGACCAGCGCCGCCCCTCTTCCGGGGGCGACCAGATGCCATCGGGACGTTGGCATCTGGTCATTGGCTGGAAGGAGTCCCGCAATGATTGCCGGGCAGGCTTCCGGCATGAGCAATACCAGTTCAGGCGGTCTCCCGTCCGGGCTGGCATGCGAGATATGCGGCCGGCTACCCCACCCGCGCAAGCTGCGACTGGCACTTGCCAAGCTGACCGCCGTCTTCCCGATCGAGCTGCTCCTGCATGCCCTGGTCGTCTACTTCCACCTGTCCTATGCGCTGACAGTGACCCTCCTGGCGATCACCACGACCGTGCTGGTGACCTGGGTCGTCGAACCATCCGCGATGTACCTGCTGACGCGGTGGCTGCACGCGCCCGCCGTGCACGCCCGGCAGCGGCTCCACGGGGCAGAGTCACTCTGGCGAGTTCGCGCCACGTTCGACGACCGGCCCGGTTCCCTGCAGGCGATCACCCCCGAACTGGCGGCACTGCGCGCCACCATCCTGGATCGGCAGGTCCACCCGGTGGCAGAAGGCGCCCCAGACGAGATCGTGGTGGGGACGGCCAAGCATGTCCGTGAGGAGGACCTGCTTGGCGCCATACAGCGTGGTGGCGGCGTAGACATCCAGTTGTGGCAGACAACCGCGGTGGCCCTGATCGACGGCCAGACCAAAGCGCTCACCCTCGCAGCCCGGGTCGCCCTCACCCCCGAGGAGCTGCCCCTGGCGGTCGCCGAGATGCTGGGTGCCCAGGTCATCACCGATCCGCGGCTCACCCAACGTCGCTCCTACCGGGGGACAAACGACGGCATGACCCTGCGGATCCCATCGCCGTGGAGCGGCCTGTTCGTCTTCTCCCGCCCCGGTGAACCGTTCACCCGTGCCGAGTCCTGCCGAGCCAACGGACTCGCGCAGATAGCTGAGGTCGCGCTGATCACCCAGACAGTCTCGTCGCCCCCACCCAAGGGTCGCAGAGCCGCGTGACCGGCTCATTGGTCACTGGTGAGAGTGATGACCGGCTGGCCACGAGCCGGGCCAGGTGGAGGTCTCGCGACGGACCACATCAGCGCATCGCGCCGGTCAGCGGGGATCAGGCTGGCGGACTCTCGCCGTGCTCGGGTATCGCCGCGTCCGATGTGGGCGATTCCGCCCGGACCGGTGAGCCATCGGTCTATGGGACCACGTGTTGTATCGGCTGTGAGGTCTGTTTGGGTGTCTGGGTGAGCAGACGTGTCGTGGTCATCGGGGGCGGAATCGTTGGAGTAGCGGTCGCGGCTGCCTTGGCGGAGGGCGAGGACGTCGCGGTGACCGTGCTCGAGCGCGGGCCGCGCGGACGGTTGCCCGGCTCGACCGGGCATGCTCCGGGCTTCGTCGGCCTGCTCGGCGAAGCGTCGGTGGCCACCGAGCTGGCCCGGGCCAGTGCCGCTTGCTATGAGGAGCTCGAACACGAGGGAGTGGCCGGCTTCGACCGGTGTGGGGGTCTAGAAGTCGCGACCACGGACGAGGCGATGGCCGACCTGCGACGCCGCGCCGGGCTGGCCGAGAAGAGGGGACTGCCCGCCCGGGTGCTGGACTCAGCGCAGGCGGCGGATTGTGCCCCACAGATGGTCGACCCGCGCGCCTGTGTCGGCGGGGTGCTGTACCCGGACGACGGGACCGCCCGGGCGGGCACCATCACGGCCGCACTCACCCAGCGCGCCACCAGGGCTGGCGCGCAATTCGTCCACGACACCGCGGTCACCGCCATCGACCTCCACGGCGACCGAGTGCGGGCGGTGCGCTGCCACAACGATCAGACCTATGTCGCCGATGACGTCGTGCTCGCCTGCGGGATCTGGGGCCCGACAGTCGCGGCCATGGCCGGGCAGGTGCTGCCGCTGACCCCGGTGGCCCACCCCTATGTTTACGGGCCGCTCCACGGCCGCTCGCACCGGTGCAGCGGGCCGGTTGGCTCGCCGTTCGTGCGCTGGCCCGAGCACCACGTCTACGCCCGTGATCACGGTGACCGATTCGGACTCGGCACCTATGACCACCTCCCCCAGCCCGTAGCGGTCGAGCAACTCGGCGACAACGCCGAGCGGCCCTGGCCACCCGCGGTGTTCGACCCGGCCGTAGCCCGCGCGCTGGCGCTGCTGCCAGCCGGGCAACGGTTTACTCCCGAGCAACTGCTCAACGGGGTGTTCTCGATGACCGCCGACAACTTGCCTCTTCTCGGGCCCAGCGCAACCGTGGACGGCCTCTGGATTACGGAGGCGTTGTGGGTCACCCACGCCGCTGGCGCCGCCCACGCCCTGGCCCAGCTGATGACCGACGCGAGCCCCACCGTCGACGGTCTCGACGCACTAAGACCCGACCGCTTCGCCGACCAACCCGCCGACGAGCTCACCGACCGTGCGCTGCGCCTGTACCGCGACATCTACACCACCACCTGACCCACGCCCGTAGCCCGAACCTGGTCCGGTAACGGATCCTCCGCTGCCGAACGACCCGCTTCAGGATCCCAACCGGGAACCGAACCCGTGTCGGTCACCGATCGCCAACTGACATAGCACCACGTCATGGTGAGTTGCGGGCCCCGTTATGACTGGTCGGCAAGGCGGGCCAGGAGTTCGGCGGTGGTAAGGAGCTGGATTCCTTGGTAGACGTGCACGGCGAGTAGGCCGGCGTCGCCGGTGACGATGGCGTCGGCCTGGCCAGTTGCGGCCGCTTCAAGGACGCGGTTGTCGGGCTCGTCAGTGACGACGGCCAGCCGTGTGCTCGGGTGCACCGTTTCCGCGACCGTGCCGATCAGGTTCACGATGGCGTCCGGGTCGGGGAAGACGCCGGCGAGCTTGGGGTAGCGAAGCACCCGTGTCAGTTCGTCGAGCAGCGGCGGACTCGTGATCAGTGTGAGGTGCCCGGCAAGAACGGCATCGACCACGGCGGCGGGTGGCCCGCGCCATCCGAACCCGGACACCAACGTGTTGGTGTCGGCGACGACCCGGATCAAGCAGAACGCCGCGCCGCGGTGACCGCCTCATCGATGATCTGCGGGTCCAGACCCGCCTCCGCGACCCGACGTCGAGCCTCCGCCACCCGTTCGGCCAGTTCGGCGCGTTCAGCGTGCGTGGCTGTGGCCCGTAGCCGGTCGTAGTCATCGCGTCCGAGTAACACCGCCAGGGGCCGACCGCGCTTGGTCAGCCATACTTCCTGGCCCTGGGCGACTTGTTCGGCGAGCTGGCCCAGCCTCGCGCGAGCTTCTTCCACGCCCACAAACTGTTCAGCCCTCATCGCAACCTCCAGGTTAACCTTAAGGATAACCTGGCTGAGCGTCGAGGGAGTGATGATGGCTCGAAGGATCGTGGAGGAGGAGCGGGTCGCCGCTGAGACGCCGAGCGGCTCGCCCATCAGGGGGAACCGTCGTGGCGGGATGCTGAGCCGCTGCATCGGGTCGCGGAGGCCTTCCGCCGTTCGGTGAGCGCCGATGTGGAGTTGGCCGAGGCGGTGAAGGCGGCCCGAGTCGATGGCTACTCCTGGGCGGGCATCGCCGCCATGCTGGGTGTGTCGAAGCAGACCGTCCAGGTTCGCTACGGCGCCTGAGCCACCCCGCGAAGTAACGCGCACTGAAGTGGCGCGTTACGCTATTGGTTGTGGGTGAGTGTGCGCAGTGTGGTGGTCGGTTGCCGCGGGCGTTGCCGGGGGCGGGGCGTCTGCCGGTGTACTGCTCGTCGGCCTGCAGACAGAAGGCGTATCGGGGGCGGGGCGGTCGGGCGTCGGGCACCACCGGCGCCCAACGCCGGCTGTCCTGTGCCAAATGATCTGAGGTGCCGATAGGGCGTTGACCTGCGGTGCCTCAGATTCATTGGCGACGGTAATTCATGCCCCTTGGCGGGGTTTGCCAACGAACTTGAGGAATCTCGACGCGGAGCGGCCGGGCGCCTCGGCACCGACCACGGGTCGGGGTCCGCGTCACCGCCTGACAGACTCCGCGCGTGACCGGCACAGTGCTCGTCCTCGGCGGCCGCAGTGAGATCGGGATGGCGCTCGCCTGCCGTCTTGCCTCCACCGGGCGCGCTCGCACGGTCGTGCTCGCGGCCCGCCGGGCGAGCAGCCTCGAAGCAGAGGCCGCCGTGATCCGCGAGGCCGGCGCCCCGGTGGTGCGCGCGCTGGAGTTCGACGCTGATGACCTGGCGGCCCAGCCCGCCCTGCTCGACTTGGTCGCTCGTGAGCACGGGGAGCCCGACGTAGTCGTCCTCGCGTTCGGGGTGCTTGGTGACCAGGTTCGCGCCGAGCACGATGCCGAGCACGCGACTGCCGTGCTGCACACCGACTACGTGGCGCAGGTTGCCGCCCTCACCCACGTCGCCGACCGGCTTCGGACGGCCGGGCGCGGTGAGATCGTGGTGTTCTCCTCGATCGCCCGGCGTGCGGGTCCGGCGGCCGAACTACGTCTACGGCTCGGCGAAGGCCGGGCTCGACGGTTTCGCGAGCGGGCTCGCCGATGCGCTGCACGGCTCCGGCGTGCACCTCGTCCTCGTCCGGCCGGGGTTCGTCGTCGGCCGCATGAC
>JAABUY010007140.1_pt1 | contig 10717 bp, 10 predicted proteins | sample 5560271 | NCBI WGS metagenome assembly JAABUY01 (sample SAMN10711886, study PRJNA513374) | rock metagenome | isolation source: Antarctica rocks | place: Antarctica: Victoria Land, University Valley
GCGCCGCGGCTCACGGTACAGGGTAGCTTAGGTTAGGGTAGGGTATCCTACCGACTGGCGCCCGCGCGCGGCGCGCGCGCGCCTGCTCCTGATAGCTGCCCGGTGAGTTGCAGGTCGCGTGCGGCGATGGCTCATGCGGGTCCCTGGCACGGAGGCGGCCCTCATGCAGTGCTTGGGTGGGTCGCGGACCAGCCTCAAGCAGCCACGCCCACTGCACCACGTGCTGCGTGCGCGACCGCCAGCGGTATGTCGCGCGTGTGAGGATAACATCAACCCTGTATTATGTAAAGTGTGCACTTGCACATCCCCAGTTTGACCGCCCGTGCAGCTGTGACACCCCGACGCTGCACACACGGCACCCTTACAGGCTGCGGGCTGCTTTTGAGCCGCGCGCCGCCGCCATACCTTGTGCACCGGCTCGGCCAGGCCCAGCGGCTGCGCGGCGCCGTCCACCTCCATCGCCTCCAGCGAGTGCGGCAGGTCCGCGAACGCGTTCTCCTTGCCTGCGCGCCGGCCGCGCGCGCTCGCTGGGCCGGGCGGGACGCAGGCGCGCGGAGCGGCGCGCGCTGCGCGCGCCGCGCGCGCCGACGCGACCCTGTTCGGTCGGCGCCCAGCGCCGGCAGGGCGGACCCGAGCAGAGCTGACATGGGCGGCGGGCTGATGCACCGCCTGCCGACACCCCAGTGGGGTCGCGCACGCACGCACGTAAGCGGCTCACCTGTTTGATCTGTTTGAGGAGATCGTTGTTTTGGTGTATACAGAGAGTAACTCTATCGCTGACAGGGGCCGCGCGCACCGCAGGTGATGGACACGCTCCAGACGTCCAGCGCGCGCGTCTCCGCGTCGCCGATGCGCTTCAGCGTCTCGTAGATCGTGATGTGCCGCTGCGCGCCGCAAGGACAGGCCCGCCCTGTCAGCCGCGCCCGCTCTGACCAATGGCCCAAGCGCGTGTCGCAGCTCTGCGCGGGCCAGGTACGTCCGAGCGGCGGCCGGCGGCCGGATTGTCTTGGGGCGGAGACCCGCACAGCATGCTGCTGGCCCGGCGCCGACACGCGCCGCCGCCAATCACACACTGTGAGACGCTGTCCTTAACCCCAACCCTAAAATTTTTCCCCTAACCCTACCCTTTCCGGCGGCCGCGCGCGGCCGGGCCGGGGCGCGCGCGCACGTCGATCCAGGCCTGCTGGAAGGTGTTGCCCCAGCCGAACGACAGCGACAGGTCGTTGCCGGTGCCCAGCGGCAGCACGGCCACCGGCGGCGCCGGCTCCAGGCCCAGCTCCATCACCGTCTTCAGGATCCAGGCCACCGTGCCGTCGCCGCCGGCCGCCAGGATGCGGAACCTCCTGCGGCCGCGGGGGCGCGCGCGTCAGGCCCGTGCCAGCCATCCCGTCCAAACAGAAGCAGCGGCTGCTGGCAGCCGGGCCGGGCGCCCGCCGACCGGGGACGCGCTGGGCGCCACCTCCCCGGGTGAGCGGACTGGGAGTCTGCGCGCCGCCCGGCTGCCCCTCATGAGAACACCGCTGTCCCGGCGCGCGTGCCTGACCCGGCGCTCGGCGCGAGCGGCGGCGCGGCGCATCCGCCGTGTCACCCACTGGGTGCGGCGCATCCGCCGCTTCACCGACTGGGTGCGGCGCATCTGCCGCGCGCCTGCGGATGATGGGCGCCATGCGGTCGCCGGCCTCCTCGCGCTCCGCAAAGTTGGCCCAGATCTGGCGCAGCACGGGCCCTGGCCGGTACTCGTTCAGGTCGAACACCTGCCGCATACGCGCGCGGCCCCCGGCTTACGGCTCGCACGCACTCCCGCCGGCCTCTGCTGACCCGTGCGCCCGCGCCGCACAAGCCGTGCTCCGCCGCACGCATGCCAGCTCAGGTGTGACGTGGGCCGAGCCGCCAACAGGCAGGCCGCGGCCGGGGCAAGCTGCGGGCTCCCTCGCGAGCTGTCACACCTGTGCTGCGGGTGCAATACCAGACCGCAATTACGCCGCGGGCACGCAGGCGCGCATGCAAGGGCCCCTCAGGCCACCCGCACAATTGAGATGCCACTTGCGTGTGGGGTGCGGCAAGAGGGGGCGCAGCGCAGCACACCTGCTTATGCGCGGGACCCGCGCATGGGCAGGTGTGCAGCCTGTGAGCCCTACTTTGTACCGCAGCCTCACCGGCAGGCGTGCGCGCAGCGCGCCTGCGCGTGGCCGAGCGTACGGTACAGGATCTCGGCCAGCTTGGGCCCCGCGCGCCCGCCCGAGCGCGAATTGATGAACGCGATCAGCGGTGCCTCCGGCAGCTCCGGCGCGCGGAACTTCTTGGTGGCGGTCAGCAGCGCGGGCGGGATCCTGGCGCGCGGGCGGTCCCCGGGCGCTTAGGCCGGCTGCACGCGTCGCGCGCTCGCCCGATGAGCCCCTGCAGGTCGGCAGGCTCCGTGCGCCTGGCCTCCCGTGCACCTCTGCTGCTTGCTGCGTCAGGTGGCCTCCAGGACGGCCGCACGCACTTCCGAGCAGCCCACACTCCCGGGCAGCCACCTGTAGGGCTCGCGCAGGTCGGTCGCCGTGCGGTACGCGCGGTACTCCTCCTCGTCCACGGGCCGCGCCTCGAGCTGCGCCGCGCGCGCGCCCGCGGGCGTAACCGCTCAGGCCAAGAGTCGGACTCTCGTGAAGCAGCTGACACGCTGTGTATACTGCAGACACGCTGAGCGTACGGCGCTCAGGGGCGCGGGCGCCGGGGCCGGCCGCAGAGGCAGCGAGTCGGCGCGTGGCAGCGCACCTCTGCGGGGCGCCGCGTGGCATAGCGGTACAGCTTCTTGTTGCGCGTGGAGGCCTGGCGACACAAGGGAGCTCTCAGCACGCGTCCTCCTTGCAGCGTTGAGGGGTGTGGGCTGGTGGCCCGCCCGACTGGAGCGGCGGGACACCTACTGCACACTGGCTTGAGCAAGTTCAGAGCTCGCGCCTACCGCAAGCACGCTGTCCCTACAGCCACGGCGCAGGAGGACGGGAGGCCACAGCCGCGCACAACTGCCGCTATTGGGCAAGCGGTTGGCGCTCCCATGGAGGAGCGCGCCTGCTCGTTGGCGGTCTCCTCCTGGGAGACGACATCTGCGGAGCGCAGCTCCTGCAGAGCCGCCATGCGGCCCCACCGGACAAGCTAGCGGCCTGGTGCCCTACTGCTCGCGGGGGGCGTCACAGATCCAGCATCATCATAGGGGCATGGGCAGACCAGCGCTCCTTCACGCTGCAATTGGACACCATGAGGCACCGCGTGAGCCAGGGAGAGGAGTCCCACAGCCCCGGCCTGCTCTTCAACAGTTTGGACCGGTCACCTACCATCAAGCTAGGTCAAATGACCCTCGAGTCCAAGGTGCGCGGGAACAATCCTGGTCCCACTGGCCCAGTCCGTCACACTGCGCACAGCAGCGTAGCAGCCGCCTGGGCCACGCAACCTGTGCCGGCATCATGAGCCACAGCGAGCGCGGCCAGGTGATCGGCTCAGTGGCCGGGGGACTGGTGCTCGCGGTCGGGGGCGCGCTGTGCGGCACGCTCTGGGAAGCGCGCAGGCGCCTCGGCAAGGACAAGAAGCACAAGAAGGCGCGCTCGCAGGCCACAGGCGTGGTTGGCCAGCGGATGTCCAGCACTACTCTTAGTCCTGGCCCCGACTGCGCTCTGCTCGTGTGCAGGCCTTCCTGCTGATAATAAGCTGCGAGTTCCATACACAAGCGGACCGCGACCGCTTCCTGGACGAGTTTGCCAAGCTCGCGCAGCAGGTGGCAACAGAGGGCGATACGCTCGCCTATGAGGTGGCTGTCGCGGACAATGACCCCAACAAGGTCGTGATATACGAGCGGTGCGGCTAGTGTGTGGGGCAAACCACTTATGCAGTAACATTGCATTGCAACCTGCGAAACTGCAACCTGCGATGCAGGCGCCTTGCCAAGAGGAGGAGCTGCTTGTGCCAGCAAGTGTTTCTTTGCGTTTGTCGTCCACAGTATCAGCACTGGAAAACAATTTTCACTGCCTGGGTGCAGGTATGCGTCCAAGGCGGCGCTGGTGGACGTCCACCAAAAGTCGCCCGCGTATGCGCGCTTCAAGGAGGCGACCGCAGGGCTGGAGTTCAAAGAGAAGGCGGGCCAGTCATACTATGAGACCGACCTGGGCTTTGTGCCGTCCTGACTCTGGTTGTGGCCAGACTGCTTTTCGCAGAGAGTGCGGCACTGCCCTGGCCTGTGCAGGCAAAGAATGCCGCGCAAGCGCAGTGTAAGCACCTGGTCAAGGCGACGGTGTCTCTGACAGTGAATCACAGCCGTATGCTTGCAGCACTCCGGCTTTGGAAACGCGTTTTTCTGATGGCATAGAAACCCTCCCTGCCTGGGTTTGAGGCCGGAATTCTTTTGCTGTTGCTGCCAAGCTCTCGCTCAGGGAGATCGTTGCCACCTCTCATCAGCGGTACTATGCTGCGCCAGAGGCTGTGCACCAGCTAGCACCCGTGGATGGGCGCCAGCACCTCGAAGGGAGCGGGCGAGACGCTTGTGGCGGCGCCTCGCGCAGGCGGCATCAACGACGTGCACGAGGTGCACAGCCCGCTCACTGCTTACTTGTCCCTGCCTTGGGTCCCTGCTTGGGTTTGGCCCCTGGGAGCGCGGAGAGCAAAAGAGCTGCGTGGCGTGGCTGCAGGCCCGCAGAAGAGTCAGTTCATCCCGCTGTGCACTGTCTGCGCGGCCTGGGGTTGCCTGCACGGGTGTCCATTGCCAGATGTTACGCAGTGGTGCGCAGTCTGCAGCAGCAGCTGATGGAGAAGGTAACTTGGGAGCCTGGCCAGCCGGTGTGAATTTGGCACACCATCAGCAGCCTGTGCAACCCGGTGGCGCGTGTTGGCCGTGCGTTGCGCGGCGGCGCGCCCATGGGGATGTCTCCAAGCATCAGGCGGCCAGGCTGCATCGTGTGCGCACACACGCGCCAAGCCGGTCTGCAGGCTGCGCCGGCCTGCGAAAGCGGGGCCTCCTTCGCGAGTAATCTGCGAGTCCAGCATGGCGCACCGCGCGCCGGCGCCGAGCGCTGATGCGAGCCGCCTGCCACCAGCAGGCCTGCGCGGCGCAAGCGGAGGATGCTGTCGTGTACAACACGCGCGATGCCAAGGCCATGCTCGCGCGCGCGGCGGGTGCGCGCCGGGGCGCCGCTGCCTGTGCAGCGCGGGGCCAGTGCTGCGCCCGGACACGCTGTTGTGAGCGCTGTGGCGTGCTGCGCGCGCCTGCCCGCGTGCAGCGAGGCACGCGCGATCCCCTTGTCCTGCCGCGGCGACCACTTATCGGTCCGCTCGGAGCTCTCTGGCGCGCCGCGCTGCTGCCCGTGCCTATCTCCAGCATAGGCGCGCAGCTGCGTGAGCCCTAGCCGGCCGTGTGGCAGCAGGCGCACCGGCGGACCGGGCGAGTCGCGGCAGGAGGGCACACAGAGGGGCGCGCAGCCTCTGTCGCTCTGTCACTGCTGGCCACCTGACCAGCACCGCGCTGCCGCAGAGCGCGGCGACCTGCGCCTGGTGCGGCTGGTGCACGAGGCGGTTGCGTGCGCGCGCGGCGCCAGCCAGGCGCTGCGGCTGCTCAATCACGGCGCGTCCAAGGGGCAGACGCCGCTGATGCGCGCCTGCGCGGCCGGGTGCGCGGCGCGGCCCCTGTGCGGGGGGCGGGGCGCCGCCCGTGTCGCTGACGGGCGCGCACAGTGGCGTGCGCCTGCACTGCGCGGCGTCTCGCTACAAAGCAAGGTCTCAGGACCGTGCCGCACGGGCCGGCACGCTGCTCACAAATCGACGGCTTTCGGTCTCGGAGTCCGCTGGTCGAGTGTTTGCGCGCGCGATCATGCGAGCGAGCGGGCGCAACTCTCAGGCCTGCACCGCGAGCTGCAGACCGTGCAGGCCTCTGGCTGCCGCGCAGCAGCAGCAGGCGGCCAGCGTCGCGCGCGCGCCGCGCAGGACGCCCGCGCACATGGAGGTCGCGCACTACCTGCTCGCGCACGGCGCCAGCCCGTTCGCGGCGACCGGGCAGCGCGGCGACACTATGCTGCACCTGGCCGCCAAGGCCGGCGCGGCGGCCGCGATCGCGGGCCTGCTGGCTGCGCGCCTGCCGGGCGACGCGCGGCTGGCCGACGCGGTGCTGCCGGGCGAGGCCGGGCCCGTGCGGCTCGTGGACCTGCCCAATGGCGCGCCCCGGTACCGCGCTTGTGCGCTGCGAACTCGCCCGTCGGGCAGCTGGCCGTCGCGCCCCGCGGCAGGCCCCTTTGTAACGGGCGCTGAGGCGCGCCCGTGTGCCCTGCGGCCCTGCGCAGCGGCCCGCCTCTGATCGCGGGTGGCTGATCTAGCCGCGACCTGGTCACTCGTGCTGGCGCGGGCGCTGGGCGGGCATGCGGCTCCCCGTGCAGACACCGCCATTGATAAGGAGCCATCTGTGCGTGTTGTGTGGAAGATAAGGAGCCGTCTGTGCGTGTTGTGTGGAAGGATGACTTCTGCAGCAGGCGCCCGACGCCGTGAATGCGTGCACAGGCCTGGGCCTGGCGCCGCTGCACCTGGCGGCGCTCAAGGGCAGCGCGGCGACGGTGGCGGCGCTGCTGCGCGCGGGCGCGGCGCCGGCCGCGGGCATCGCCGGCGCGCCGCTCGGGCAGCACCTGAGCGCGGGCAGCACCGCGCTGCACATCGCGGCCGCGCGCGGGCATGCGCCGTGCGCGAGCGTGCTCCTGGACTTCCAGGCGGCGCTGCCTGGCGCGCCCCCCCGCGGCGGTCCGGGCGGGTCTGGCTTGTATTGTGTTAGGAGTCCGTTCTTCGGTGACGCGGCCTGGTCAAGGCAAGCATGCGCGCCCACCAAGCCGGCCGCGCAAGCGGGCAGAGAGCTGGAGGCGTGGGGGGCACACCGGCGCCACCGCGCATGGCGCCCGCAGCCGCCGCGCATGCGCGGCTGCGGGCCGATACGGATAGCGCACGCTTGCTCGTGCGGCAAGCCTGGGGGCGTGGCGCGTGTCCGCAGCGGTCATGTGCGGCCGGCCGGCGCGGCGCCCCAGCCCGGCGCAGCGTCTGTCTTCCGGGCAGGTCGCCGCGGGGCTGATGGCCTGTCCGCCCTCCGCGCGGCAGGCCTGGAGCTGCGCCGCATCCGCAACAGCCGCGGCCTGAAGCCCAGCCAGCTGGCGCGGCTGGCGGGGCACCACAGCCTGGCGCTGCTGCTGTCCTCCAGCCGCGCGGCCGCCGGCGGCGTTGAGGGCGGTGCGGGGCCCGGCGCGGCGCGTGCGGCCTCGCGTGCGGAGCGCGCGGCCCGCGCGGACGGCCGCGAGGAGCGCGGCGGGGCCACGGCGCACGGCGAGCGGCGCAGCGGCCGCGAGCGCCGGCGGTCGTACGTGACGCAGGAGGCGGTACTGCTCGCACTCGTGCAGGCGCGGCGGGCGGCCCAGAACCTACCCTACCCTATGCTGCGCAGGCCACTGCTCACTCCTCGGCGCTGTGGCTCCGCTGCCCGCGCAGAGCTTGTGCGCTGGCGGCCATGCAGGGAGAGTGCGTGCTGATGCTGGGCTGTGCTGGAAATCAAGATTTTAGAAGGATGCGTGCGCTCGGCAGATGCTGATGTACAGATCTGCTGTCAGGTGTCGTGATATGTCTGCGCGCCTCTGCGTGTGCCGTCAAGGCGTGCTGTGCAAATCTCGTTCCGTACGGCGCATGGCGGCCGTGGCTGAGAGGCATTATCAAGCGGGATGGGCGTGCGCGGCGCAGAGGGCGAAGCTGCTGCTGTCGCTGCGCGCCATCGGCGTCAGCAGCAAGGAGAGTGAGGAGGTGAGCCTCGCTCCAGGGTTTCTCATAGGGAGGCGTGTGAAGTCTTGTGCCTGCAGAGAAGTTCGAGTAATGCTGGCAGGGTGCATGGCCGCCCCATGCCCACGAGCTGCTGCGCCGCCGCCGCGTGTCTGCAGCCACCGGCCTGCTCCCGGCCATGCCCACGGTGCACTGCCCTCGAGCCAGCCGGACACGCCCGCCAGGCGCCCAGCAGCAGCCAGGGCCGCCGGTCGCCGCGGAGGCGCGCTGAGTGACCGCGGCGCGGCAGGGGGAGGCCGAGTTCAACACGGTGGTGGGCGAGGTGGTGGGCCTGCTGCGCAAGGGCGCCGCCGCCGCCGCCGCGCGGCCCGCCGAGCATGCTGATGCGCTGGCCGGTCTGCTGGCCGAGCTGAGCCCCGCGCTTGAGCCGGCGGCTGACGACGCAGACCCCGCGGCGGCGCCGGCCGCAGCGGCCGAAGCAGGCGGCGCCGCGCGGCTGGAGCGCGCGCGGCAGGCGGGCGCGGCGCTGGCGCGCGCCGACGCGCAGCGCGGCCAGGGCCAGGAGGCTGGGGCAGGCGGCCGGCCCGCGCCGTCCGGCGCGCCTCCGCTCGTGCGGCGGGCGGCGTCGCTGACGCTGGACCCGGCGCCAAGGGCGCCGCCGCGCGCGGCGGCCCGAGCCGAGCTGAGCCTGGCGGAGAGGGCCAGGCTGCTGGGCGGCGCGCCCGCGGGCGCGCTCAGCGTCCGGCGCAGCGCCTCGGAGTCCGCGGAGGCGCCTGCGCCGCTGCCCTGCCCCGAAGCCTGCCCTGGCGGCGGCGGCGGCAGCGCGGGGGCGCCCGGCGGTGCGCTGCGCGCGGCGGCGGCCGCGCAGGGCACGGCCGACTGCGCGCTCGGCGGCGGCGGCGGCGGCGGCGGCGGCGGCGGCGGCGGCGGCGGGAGCAGGGGCGCGCCGGCAGGCGGCGACGCGGCGCGCCCCGGCGGCGGCAAGACCATGGCGGCCGCGGTGGTGGTGCAGGCCGCGCTCAACGCGATGGCCGCGGCGACGCCGGACGCCGCGCCGCTGCCCGCCACGCCGGAGCTGCTGACGCCGACGTCGTCCGCCAATGCCGCGCTGGTGGTGCAGGCGCGCGCCCAGCTGTGTTTGCAAGGGCTGGCGCGTCTGGGTAGGGTAGGGTTAGGGTTATCCTGTGCCCAGCTCTCTGCCGCGCCGCCCGGTTCGCGTGATGCACCGAGCCTGCGCGCTGCGCACGGTGAACATCGCACGGCGCTGTATGCAGGGAACCGCACGTTCAGACATTGCTCTGCGCTGTATGGAGGGCGGCTGCGAGAGAACACAAAGGATGTTTGAGGGGTGCCGCGCGACCGGCGTTTGCCACCGCCAAGGGATGACCAGCTGAGCCGCGTGTGCAGGCGACGCTGCGCTCTCTGGCGGGCTCCCGCCATGGCGCGCGGCTGGTCGCGTCGGCGTTCCCGCCGCCGGCGCCCGCGCCGACGCCGCAGGGCGCGGACTCCAACCCTGCCACAAACCCTGCCGCCGCTGCCAGCCGCGCAGGCGCCAGCCCCAGCCCAAGCCCGCGGCCGCGCAGCGCCGCCGCCGCCGCGCCGGTCGCGGCGGGCTCAGCTGAGCCAGCCAATAGCACCGGCGCACACGCTGCCGCCAGCCCAGCACAGCCCGGCGGGGAGCCGCCCGCGCGCGGGGCGGCCCGCGCCGCCGCCGAAAGCGGGAGCCTCGCGGCGCCCGCCCCGCCTGCGCCGCAGGGCGCCCCGAGCGCGGAGGCCGGCGGCGGCGCCGGGCGCGGCCGCGCCTGCCCGCCGCTGCCAGACCCCAACCCCAGGCCCGGCAGCGCGGCCTACCATGCGCTCGCGCCCGCCGAGACCGACGCGCTGCTCGCTCAGGCGGAGCGGCTCCTGCGCGAGCGCCGCGGCCGGCCGCCGCGCCGGGCGCTCGCGCCGCCGGCGCTGTCCGCGTCGCTGTCGCCGGCACCGCAGCCCGGCCGCGCGGCGCCCTGCCCGAGCGAGCCGTGCGACGCCGCAAGTGCTGCGGCGCGCGCGCCCAGCAGCGGCGCGGCCGCCGAGGGCGCCAGGCGCGGCGCCTGCGCGGCGGGAATGGGCGGCAGCGCGGCGGCCGGCGTTGCTGGGGCGGCCTCCCACGAGGGCCGTGTGGCAGCGGGCAGTGGCCAGGCAGGTCCGCCTGCCGGTGTAGCCCCGGCAGCGGCCGCATATGCAGACTGCGGGGCCGGCCCGCCGGGAGGCCGCCAAGGTTTGTTTGGAGCGCCCGCCGAGGTGCCCGCAGCCGGCTGGCCTGCGCCCGACACAGCTGCGGCCGCGCGGGGCCCGGGCGCGCGCGGCGCGCTTGGGGGCGGCCTGACCAGTGCGCGGAGCCTGCCGCTCGGCGAGTGGCGGGCGGGCGGGGCGGCCGAGCCCAGCGCGGGCCTGTCGGGCACCCCGCCTGGTGCGCAGCGGGGCGCGCTGCTGGACTCGGCGTCCGACGGCGCCAGCGCCGGCGCCAGCGCGCGCATCGACGGCGGCAGCCTTGACTACGTTCTGTCCGAAGCCGAGGACGGCGCGGACTCGGATGCGGGAACCGAGGCAGCGTCTGGCGCACGCCGCGACCCCGCGGCGGCCGCCGGCGCGGCGCGCTGGACGCCGCGCGAGCTGCTGGCGACCGGCAGCTTTCTGGACACGGATGACGTGTCGGAGCTGCTCGACACGGGACTGCCGCCGCCCGGCGCGGGCGAGGGCTCCGCGGCGGGCGCCGAGGGCTCCGCGGCCGGCGCGTGCTCGGCCGGCTCCGCGCCAGACTCGCTCGCGGCCGACTGCGGCGCCCGCCGCTCGCTCAGCTTCAGCAGCGGGATGGCAGTCCGCGCGCAGCTGCGCGGCGCGGGCGGCCCCGAGCCCGCGGCCGGCGCGGCGCGGGGCGCGGGCGCGCCGCGGCACGCGCCGTCGGCCGCCGAGCTCA
>JAABUY010007145.1_pt1 | contig 10709 bp, 17 predicted proteins | sample 5560271 | NCBI WGS metagenome assembly JAABUY01 (sample SAMN10711886, study PRJNA513374) | rock metagenome | isolation source: Antarctica rocks | place: Antarctica: Victoria Land, University Valley
AGCCCGCCTGAGCAGGGCAGCCGCGCGCGCGCCAGGTGTACAAGGACGCCAACCACAAGCCGGAGATGGCCATCGCGCTGACCGACTTTGAGGCGCTGTGCGGCTTTGTGGCGCACGAGGAGCTGGTGGAAGCGCTGGCGGGCGCGCCGGAGCTGGCGGCCTGCGTCGGCCGCGAGCGCGTGGCCGCGCTGCGCACGGCCGGCGGCGGCGGCGGCGCGCGGCGCGCCGCGCTGCGCGAGGCCTTCACCGCGCTCATGCTGTGCGACGCGGGCGAGGTGCGCGCCGCGCGCTGTGCGCAGGGCCGTGCCGGGCGCCCGCCGGCTCAGCTTGACACGTTGAGAAGGCGGGCGGCCTGCACCCAGTCAGCCGGCTTGCCCGGCCATGCACGCGATGGAGGACACGGCACTTCCACACGATGGAGGACACGGCACTTCAACGCGTGTGCAGCAAGGCAGCCCAGTACATGCTTGCCGGGTGACTGTGCTGGGCGCACGGCAACCCGGCGCCACGCGGGCGGCCGGCCACACGCCGCCCGTGGCGCGGCGGGCGCCCTTGCGCGCGGGGCCCCGCCGGCTCACGCGCGCGCCGGCGCCGCGGCGCCGCGCCGGGCGCCCGCGGCTTCGTGCCCGAGGCGGGCCTGACGGCCCCGCCGCGCGGTTGTAGGTGGCGCGCCAGGTGGCCGCGCTGGTGGCGCGGCTGGAGGCCGACCGCGCAGCCGGCGCCGCGCTGGCGGCCAAGGACGCGCTGGTGCTGCGCCTCAACGCGCAGTACCCGGCCGACGTGGGCGTCCTCTCCGCCTACTTCCTCAACCTGGTTGTGCTCGCGCCCACGCAGGCGCGCGCGCCGCCCCGCCCCGGCCGTGACGGCCGCGCGCGCGCCGCGGCCGCTGGGCCGCTGCGCCCCACGCTGGCGCCGAGCGCCTGGGCTGAAGGCCCGTGCGGCGCATCGTGACGGTGACGCGGCCGTGAAAGCACTCCAGCGGCAGGGCCGCTAGCAGCGAAACATCGCCCACATCATCAGGGACGACTCGTACACACGACGGTCCAGCTTATGAGAATGGATCACAGCCGTGTATCAGCCACCTTTGGCTGGTCATGGGCTGCTTACGGGTTTTCACCAGGCGCTGCGGTGGGATTATGGGCCAAGGGTTGGGTGCAGGGTGAGGCTGCGCCTGGTGTATGAGCTGCACCGCCGCATGTACGAGATCTTCCTTGATGATGTGGGCGATGATACGCTTCTAGCGGACCTCCTGCTGGATTGCTGTCTCGGCCGCCTCACCGCCACGACGCGCCGCCTGGGCCCCTGGCCCAAGCGGCGGAGAACACAACGCAGCCATGGCCCTGCGAGGGCGCCAGATGCCTGCTGGCAAAGCGATCCTCAACTGCCGCACCTCTGCCGGAGCTGGGGTCCTGACCGCGTGGACGCCGGCAGCGCCATCCTCGCCATTCTTGTTGCATTTTCTTGTTGCATTTCCACCTCAGACGCAGAGTCTTTGGCTAACGGACGTTGCAACCACCAATTGGCCATCGCGGCTGTCTGCATCCTTGCGGGGCACACGTATCAAACCCGCCGCGCGGCAGGCCATCTACCTGGCCGCCAACGTGCCGCACGCGTACGTCTCGGGCGAGCTGGTGGAGTGCATGGCCACCTCGGACAACGTGGTCCGCGCGGGGCTCACGCCCAAGCTGCGGTGCGCCCGCGCCGGCCGGGCGCATGCGCTGTTTCACCGATTCATCATGTGCCCAACACCTGCACACGCCCGTGGCAATGCTTTGAGCATTCGCGCAGGGACAGCCACTCACCCGCACTCGATAATGGCAAAGCTGCGAGCGTGCGCGCAGGGACACCAATTCCCCTGCACAGGGCTGAGGCAAGGCTGCGCGCGCGCGCGCAGGGACACCGAGGTGCTGTGCGCGTCGCTGACGTACGAGCAGGGGCCGCCGGCGGTGCTGCGCGGCGAGGAGGTGCAGGAGTTCACGCGGCGCTACGCGCCGCCCTTTGACGAGTTCGAGGTGCAGCGCGTGGAGCTGCCGGCCGGCGCGTCCACGCTGCTGCCCGCCAACCCGGTGCGGCGCCGCCTGCGCGCGCTGGCCTCAGGCAGCAGCACCGCATGGCTGTGCCTGGCTTGGGGTGCGATACGACGCGTGCCGGCGCGTGCGCGCACACCGCTGCCTGCCAAGCCGGTGCGGCGGCCCCATGGACGACGTAAACGCATTTTGGCCGCCGCCGCCTGAGACGGAGATGCAGCGCGGCGGGGTGCGGGATGTGCTGCCCCTGCAGCTGTCCGCAGAGTGGGGCGCACTGCGCATGGACGCGCCTGGGCTTCGGCTCAGGGAGGACGCCTGCACGTCACAGAGCGCGCCTCTCCAGCGCTGCGGCGTGCGCGGGCATCAGACAAGCGCGACCCCCGGCGCGCAGGGCTCGGTGCTGCTGCAGGTGGAGGCGGGCGCGGGCGACGCGCGCGCGTCGGGCCCTAACCCTAACCCAGTGCGGTACGGCGCGCAGGGCCCGGTGCTGCTGCTGGTGGAGGCGGGCGCGGGCGATGCGCGCGCTTCGGGCGCGCACGCCGAGCTCAACGGCGGCGCGTCCGCGCTGGAGGCCGCGCCCCAGCTGCGCAAGGGCGATGTGTTCTTCCTGCCGGCGCACACGGCGCTGCGACTGGCGGCCGCGCCTGGCGGCGCGCTCACGCTGTGGACCTCGGCCGTGAATGCGCGCGTGTTCGACGAGCGCTTCCGGCTGCCGGCGCGCGCCGCGCCGGCGGAGGCGGCCGCCGCGCCGGCGGAGGCGGCCGGCGCGCCGGCGGTGGCCGTGGCGTAGGGCCTCGTGACAACCCCAAGGGGGAGCGCGCCGGCGCGCCGCAGCCTGCGCTGCGCCCGGGCGCTGCCGAGCTGCTTAGTGCGCTGCCGGGACGGGCATCTGGCCCCGCGCGGGACTGAGCCTCTGCGCCGTATAACGCGATCCTGCACAGCCCGGGAGCGTGTAGGACACACGGCATGCACGCCACGCGGCACCTGCATGGGCAGCGTATGCTCTAGCAGGGTTGCCTCAAGGATGCGCCGTACCATGCCCGGCTGCACTGAATTAGATTATGCTCTGCTGCGCCTGTGTCGCGGGCATCGAGCAGGTGTGCTTGGCAACGTCGTGTGGCCTGCTGCCGCACAGGGGAACGCTCTCTGCTGTTGCTGCGTGTTTTCAGTGCACGCTGCAGCTCATGACGCTCCTTTGCGCCCCTCAGATGCATGCATGTGTGTTGCTTCCGTGCCTGGTTGGTCTGCAGCGTGTAGGAGGGTACAGTAGGTGGCCCATGTTCAGTGGCGCTGCGTGGTCGCCTCAAGGTGTGCATGGTACGGCAGAACCTGGTTCAGGAGTCTGCTCCTTAAGTGAGTTTTACTACAGGCGCCCAAGGTATCCCATGCCAAGGAGGTGCCGCCCCTTGGCGGCCCTAGAGAGGGCATGCACCTGATGTGCACATGTCCAAGCCTAGCTGTAATCATTACAGTGTAATGCATGCTCACCACCACATGAGCCACACTAGCCTTGCAGCCAATAACAGGAGCTGGTTCAGGAGTCTGCTCGCTGAGTGAATGTTACTACAGGCGCCCGAGGTATCCCATTGTAGCGGACCGGAGCTCCAGCTACACATGGGTTGATGGCAATGCCATCAATGGCAATGTGGCCGGCAGAAGTCCTGCCCAGGCTTTTGCCACACTGCCGAAAAGCGCTACCGTTCTGCCCAGACCGAAAACGTTCTGCCGGCCACACTGGATGGCATGGTGGCTGGGCCAGTGCCCCTGATGTGCACATTTCCGACCCTAGCTGTAATGCATGCATGCCACATAGCAAGTGGACTGCCGCCCAGCAAAATAGCTGATCACCACTGCTGTTTTGGGCGGCACACTGCGCAAATTGTAACAGCTGAGCCTACGGCAAGCGGTCGCACTCTGGCCCGCGCGCTTTGAGGACATGAACGACGACCCCGCAGCCCGGGTTGTACGTGACACTCCTGCCTTCCTACTTTGCTTTGCCAGTAGCTGCTTGCAAATCGGTTGATGCCCAGCTCCTGGCAGCCATGCTGGGGCTGCGTTCAAGGCGGTGACATAAGCGCGAGCTGCGCTGCCCGCAGGCGTTCCTGAGGGGCTGGTTGGCAATGAGGAAGCTCGACCGCAACAATGCCAGGCAGCGCCTTGTCGAGGCGAGGCAGCACGCCGCGGCCGCGGACAACCAGGTCGCGGTCCTGGAAGTGCAGCTCGCGGAGGCCGTGGCGCTCGAGCAGGCCGAGCGCAACATCAGCAAGGTCCGCCACGGGAGCCTGCCTCCAGCTGTGTAACTTGATGGCGGCGCATGCTGACCTCCAACCCAGCTGTGCACGACCTGGCACCTGTGCTCATGCCGCACAGGCACCAGACGCGGTGGGCAAGCGGGTGGCCGATGCGGCTGGCGCGGCCCCGCCCGCCAAGCGCCTGGAGGCTCCACCAGACGCATATACGGAGCACATGCGCAAGGAGGTTGCGGGTGCGCCTTGTGTCTGAGACCTGGCTATAATGGCATGTGGTCCTTAAATGCGGGCTGCGGCGTCGTGTGTGAAGCAGCGCCGGCCGCAACGCGCTGCCAGGTTGTCTGATGCGTGCGGCATGTGCATGTAGGCAGGCGCCCGGGCTGGAGCAACGCCAGGGTGACCGCCGCGGCGAAGATCGACGCGCCGCGGCACTGGTCGGCACTGGCGGCGGAGGAGCGGCTGCCGTTCCTGGTATGCTGGCCCCGCCTGCTGCCCGACATGCTCTGCTGCTGGTTGTTAGAAGCGTTCACTCGCTGCGTCAGGAGCATGCGAGCTCGCAGCTTGCAGGCAGAGTGCGGTGCTGCAGCAGGACCTGCATGGCATAGGGCACCGACGGGTGTGCATGGCAAGCAGGACGCGCCTGCTGCCGGCGCCGCCGCCGCTGCGGGGCCGAGCGCGGAGCGCCCAGCCACGGTCGTCTGCCGCCGCAAGGTGCGCCATGCAGCCGATGCCGAGCTTGCCCACGCATGCATGTCGACTCCAGCAAGTGGATGCTGCTGCTCGCACCGGACTTTGTGATCCACTTTGTGACCGGACTTTGTGATCCACTACGACACCCACACAGTTGTGCTGGAGGTGGACGAAGAAGCGCACAAGAACCGCACGCCCGAGGACAAAGTCGACCGTGTCGAGCTTATGACGTAGATCATGAAGGGCCGGCTTGTGCTCATCCGCTACGTGCCTGAGCACGCGGGCGCACTCGCGAAGCTGCTGTACGTGCTGCGGCACTCGTACGAGTACGCAGCGAAGGTGGATGATGCCAATCTTTTTATTGTCTACATTGGGTACACCATGGCCAGCTTGGCCACGCGCGCCATGGTGTACCCAATGTAGACTATGAAAAGATTTGCGTCATCCATCTTGGCGGCGTACTCGGACGCGTGCCGCAGCACGTACAGCAGCTTCGCGATTGCGCCCTCGTGCTCAGGCACGTAGCGGATGAGCACAAGCCGGCCCTCCATGATCTCCCTCATGAGCTCGAAACGGTCGACTTCGTCCTCGGGCGTGCGGTTCTTGTGCGCTTCTTCGTCCACCTCCAGCACAACTGTGTGGGTGTCGTAGTGGATCACAAAGTCCGGTCGGATGCACTGCGCAGTCGCGAGCACATCAGAATCCTTACATGGGTAGGCTGCAGCATCAGCCAGGCGGCAGCTGTCGGCGGCACCAGGCCGTTGATGTTGTAGAGTGTTCCGTTGTGTACGACACGGTAGCCGTTGGCGGTGAGGGCCGCCAGCGTCTGTATCTCAAAGCGCATGCCCTCCAGCATCAAGTGGATGGAGCAGAGCTCCTCGCCCTTCATGCGGGTCTTTGTGCAGCCCTCCGCGGGGCAGCGGTTGTCATGGCCTGCATCCACAGGTGTTGCACATGACCCGCCTGACTTGCACAGGTCTGCCACAGCGCCCTTTCGCAACGGTAAGTTGTGTTACAGGTGTGCGGTGCGAGCTCGCAGCTTGCAGGCAGAGTGCTGTGCTGCCGCAGGACCTGACGCGTGTGCATGGCAAGCAGGACGCGCCTGCTGCCGCCGGCGCCGCCGCTGCCGCTGCGGGGCCGAGCGCGGAGCAATAGAAGGGTGATTGCGGAGGCCGGCAATGGCGCTGCATGGCAAAGTTCCACACATTGTGAGATTGGTGAGTCCAATGACACTCGTTGCCTGGCTGTCTGCTGCGCCAAAAGGGCGGCTGCCCGCGCATACATTCCGCCAGCTGCTGATGCCCTCAGCCAAGCACGCCCCGCTGGGCTCGGCCTTGCAGCGCATGGGCCGGGCCGGAAGCAAGTTTGCAGTGCCATGCGTGAGTGCCTGTGCTGCATATGCCATGTGTGCGGGCTGTGGCAGTCGACGCCATACTACATCTTGCTTACCACACCGTAACCGTGCACCGGCTGCACCTGCAATGGTATGTGAGCAGTGTTAGAAGGTCTGGGCAACCCCATGTTTGTACGCTGCTAGTTCAGTGTGCGGCCTGCTGGCCAACTTATTTTGGTGCATGATACGGGCCCCCTCCCACTCAGGCTTGCGGTGAGGCATGGCCAGCAAGGGTCTAGGGCTCGGCAAGCGGCTGGGCCTAAAACTTGGGATACAGCATCTAGCGGGGCTGAACTAGGATACAGCAGAGAACACATGCATCCATGAGCATGGCATGTAGCTGGACTGTGTTTACGAGCGCTTTGAAAGCGCTCGCCTGTGAGTAGTCCCCTCGTCTGCCAGGCAGGCAGCATGTCAGTATCTCGTCACCGTTGCCAGACCAGGAATTTGTAAGTATGCACACTCCCTTTGCGTAGAGCGCTCACACACATGAGCGGTGTCATGCCGCATGAGGAAGGTCCACATGTAAGGCAAAAGTCAAGATCAAGTTGAATCCAACACCTCATTTTTGACGAGCACCAGAGTCAGCATCGCTCATCATTTGATTGCCCAGTGTCCTCCTGTAGCAGCAAACTATGTGGAGGGCAGGTGCTCAGGCAGCGCTCAGAGCAGCATACGCCTCAACAGCCGCTACGCTCAAGAACACTCTCTGAACAGCCACACTACAGCATATGGCTAGTGATGTGTCTTGCACCGCGCGAGGCGCTTGTGCGACCTGCCAGTGGCGCTGTACCAACCTCTGCCGTCGTACTTCCACAGCAACATGTAAACTCCAAACCACAGAACGACTGGGAGGAGCCTCAGATTTGGCAGGACGCCGGAGACGGTCATGCAGGCTGCTCACGCACCATGTGCAGTAGGGGGGTACATCGTAGTGCCTCCACATAGAATGATTGATATACGACCGTGTATCAGCCACTTTGGCTGCTACGGCATAGGCTTGCGGTGGGCGTGGACAGCAAGTTTCTGGGAGCCAACAAGCGGACAGGGGCCTGTTTCTAGGATTCCGCATTGTAGCGGGGCACACATGCGTTTGTGGGCATCGCGTGGGGCCTGGACAAACTGGCACTATCAAGATGCTCGCCTGTGAGTGGTCAAGTTCCACCCCTCAGGCAGGCGGCATGTCGAGTTCTTGTCGCTGCAGCTTGTGAATCAGGAGCGTATCAAACACACTGGCAGGTCAGGCAAGGTTCCACACTCAGGTGTGAGGCAAAAGTTAAACTAATAGCCGCAGCTCATGACGCAGACGTGTAAGCCGCAGCTCATGACGCTCCTGCAGGCCCTCAGATGCATGCATACGTGTCAGGTGCCTTGTTGCTAACGGCGTGTAGATGGGTACAGCAGGTGACCCATGTTCAGGGGCGCTGCGTGGTCGCCTCAAGGTGTGCATGGTACGGCAGAAGCTGGTTTAGGAGTCTGCTCACTGTGTTGGTGTCACCACAGGCGCCATTGTATATTGCATGCAGGGTGGGGAAACAGCTGGCACACGACGCCAGGCACCGAGCACGATGCCCAGGTGGGCGTTCTTACCTTTGCAATACCAGCAAGTCGTAGCAGACCGGAGATCCGGCTGCATTTGCACCCATGCGCTTGTTGATAGAGCTGCGTTTGGCATTTATATTTGGTAGGAAAATGCGGAGAGCAACAAGGTATGTGGTGAGCAAACCCCTATACCCTTACGGCTGTGTGGTCTAGTGGTATGATTCTCCCTTAGGGTTCCGAGCCCTATAGGGTTCCCCTTAACATGGGAGAGGTCCCGTGTTCAATTCACGGCTCAGCCCTGTGTTTTTTGGATGGAGTGGTCCCGTGTTCTGTTCTCGTCAGAGCCCTGTGTTTTTTGGGTGGGGTAGAGGCATTTGCTTCTACTTCACATCTGTGTATGTGATCGTGGCACATTGGTGCACATGGTTCTTAGGAGGTGATGTGTTAGTCTTCAGTGCTTCCACTTTTGTTAAGTTTGTAAGACACGTTAGTGAAGAACGTCGCTCACGCCTGACCAGGACATCTGTGCAAGCGCTCTTCGCAGAGGGATGTGCATAATTGACATTAAGCTCCTTTGCACAAAGTGACAAAGGTGACGAGGTGCTGCCTGCCCGGCAGGGGATGCGTCTTGACGGTTCCTGCAGTCCAGGCTCCATGCCATGCCCATGAATGCATGAATGCGCCACGGATGCAGTATCGCGGTCCTAGGCCCGTCATCATTTGTTAGGCCCCAGACCCTTGCTGACCATGCCTCACAGCAAGCCGGAGGTGGGGGGCACTATGTCAGCGCCATTTTGCACAGGCAATGCAAAGCAGCCTGCCTTGGTCTTGTCAGCATACCTCACTGGTGGCATGCAAGTGCTCCCACCCGCTCCAAACTCTTCTTGTCAGCAGGCCGCGCACTGAATAAGCGGCGCACAAACATAGGCCCGCCCCGACCTTCCAACACTGCTCCAGCCCTACTGGCCCAGCATTACTGTGGCAATACGCTCTCTGCAGCATTATGGCTCTTTGGTGCACATGGTGCTTACCAAGTGGCGGGGTGCTGAACTCACTGTAGGGCAGACATGTAAGGCCCTTGCATATGTAAAAACCTTGCTCACGCCTGAACGGGTCAGGCTGACCCGCCCGTGAGTGTCAGCGCTCTACGCAGAGGGAGTGTGCATACTGCTCACGCCTGACCCGCCCATGTTTGTGAGCGCTCTGCGCAGAGGGAGTGCACACAGTGCCCACGCCTGACCAGCTCATGTATAGAAGCGCTCAGCGCTGAGGGAATGTGCATGTTGACAAGCTCCTGTTCTCACAAAAGGGACGAGAACCGACATGCAGCCTGCCTGGCAGGGGACTCGACCGCTCACAGGCGAGCGTCTCGACAGTGCCTGTAGTCAGACTCCATGCCATGCCCACGATGCATGCGTGCCCCGCTCCATGCAGCATCCCGGTCCCAGGCCCGTCCCTTTGTCGGGGTCCACCCTTGCTGAACATGCTCACCGCAAGCCTGAGTTGGTGGGGCACTCATGATGTTAGCCCCCTTTTGGACGCGCATCCCAAAGCAGCCTGCCTGTCAGTCTCCTTCGCATCTTTTACTGGTGGCATCATCAAGTGTCTGCATGCATATTATGTTCCATTTGCCTTTTAGCCAGCAGGCCGTGCTTAGAATAGCGGCGCACATACATGAGCCCGCCCCGACCTTCAAACACAGTGCTCAAACACAATGCTCAATTTCTTATTACTACAGGTTACTGCAGGTAACAATGAATTGCACCGCAGCCCGCGCGCATGGCATATGCGGCGCAGGCAGTCCCGCAGGCGCTGCGAGCTTGCTTCCAGCCCGGCCAGTGCGCTGTAAGGCCTGGTTCAGAGGGGCGTGCTTGGCTGGAGGCACTATTGGCGGAGTGCATGCACGAGCGCGCACTACACGGCCAGAGGACACCGGCATGGGCAATCTGAGCAATCTGGGCAATGACTCACGCCATGTGCATCAGCGTGGCTTGATGCATGCACTTACAGGTAGGTTAGCTTAAGCAGGGTTTAGGTTCAGCAAGAAAGATTGCCGTATCAGGCACACGCACAGCGGCCGGGAGAGAAGGGAGCACGACGACGCACGAAGAGGCAGCCCATCTGCAACGCGTGCGTAGCTACACGGCTGGCACACTGGTAGCACGTGCACCACCTGCACCGTTCGGGCAGCTCGGTACAGACCGTCGAGGCAAGGCGCAGTCAGGGCGGCGACAACAGGCTGCCGACCGCTCTGCTGCTCTCGAGGTCAGCTCTGCAGCCAGCACACTCGCTGGTTTGCCTCTGCTCGAGGGACTGACCGAGCCGGTCGGTGGCACGGGGCTCGACGCCGCGCTGTGCCAGCAGTGAGGCTGCGGGTTTTGCGCTGTGGCCGGTGCCTGGCCTGGATGCGCGCGCAATGCAGCTGCATTGCACCGCACGCGGCGCCATGCAGCTGACGGGCGCCTGCCTGACTCACTCCTCCATGTTGGCATTGGCATATGCCTTCCGCCCGCCCCCTGCCGCACGGGAGGCCTGGCCACCGCCAACGTGCACGCGCGCAGGCTGCAAGCTGCCTGCCGCACCGCGCGGAGCGCGCTGGTACAGCGATCCGCGCCGCTGCTGCTGCACGGCGCGCGCGGCCGGCGGCCGCCTGGGCGCGGGTCGGGGTAGGCCCGGCGGCCGGCCGGCGCGGCGATGGGCGGCCTGCAGTGGGGCTGGATCCACCCATGCCCGGCGCAGCGGATGAACATCGTGGACAAGGCGGTGGCATCGGACGCCGCGGTGCTCGCCGCGCAGTGCCTGGGCGAG
>JAABUY010007149.1_pt1 | contig 10706 bp, 16 predicted proteins | sample 5560271 | NCBI WGS metagenome assembly JAABUY01 (sample SAMN10711886, study PRJNA513374) | rock metagenome | isolation source: Antarctica rocks | place: Antarctica: Victoria Land, University Valley
TCGCTTGGCTGCCCTCTGTGCATACAGCGGGCCGAAGCTGAGAGTTGCTGGGTGTGTGCAGGTGCCTGCGCGTCGCAGCAGGCAGCGCTGAGCGTGAGGGCCCGGAGCCAGAGGCGTTTGCGACCCCGGACGCAGAGCAGGCGCGTCCAGGGCTCACCGGGTAGGCAGGCGGGCACCAGGGGCGTTGCCCGCTTGCGTCGAGGCGCATTAGACGCCGCCCATGACCCGTGCGTTCCGCTCCAAGCTCAGACCCTAAACGCCAGCCAGACGCACTGACGCCCCATGTCGTGAACGCTCCAGGCCTGCGCGTTTGTATGAAGTGCCCCCTTCTAGTTTTTACTTCATGAAAGGCGTTCCCGTGCTGCCCGGGCGCCCCACCTCCCTGTTTCTAAATATGTTTGCTGTGTTCAGCCAGGCAGCGTTGGTCTGGGCAGCGCGGGCGCAGGGTAAGCCTGCCCTGGCGCGCATACTGCGCAGCGACGGCTGGACAGGAGAGCGGACCGCACAGCACCGCGCGTGAGGGCCCGGCGCCTCTGTGTGTGCCGCGCGGGCAGGGTACAACCAACCCAGAATCCAAGACGCGCGACTCTAGCTCACGACACCGCGCCGCGCGCCAGGCGCGTCGGGGCAACCCGGAAACGGCGAGCGACTGGCGCGCGTTCCGCGCCGCGCTCGTCGCGCAGGAGGCCGAGCTGGGCGCCGACGTGGGCCAGCGCCCGGCGCCGCTGGGCGCGCCGGGCGGCTGGGCGCACCCGATCGCGCGGCCCGAGCGCGGCTGCCTGCTGCTCGCGCGCCACGCAGACATGGGCCCCGCATTCGACCACTCTGTGGTCTTCATGCTTGACCATGGCGCGCCCTCGCTGAACCCCTCCGTCTCGCCTTGCGGATGCCGCCAGTCGGCACCGACCAGCGAAAGCGCAGCGAGGGCATGCTGCGCCGCCTGCCGCAAAGCCAGACTGAAAAGCGGGCGCAGCAAGCCGCTCGGCAGAAACAGGGCAGGCAGGTGCAGCCGTGCGGCAGAAACACCGCCCCCCCTGCTGAGCGCGTGCGCCGGGCGGCGCAGACCCGGAGAAGGGCAGCGCCGGTCTGGTGCTCAATGTGCCGCTGGGCTGCCGGCTGCGCGACGTCGGCCTGCAGGAGGTGGTGGCTGGTGGGGCTCCGGCCCAGGCCACCGGGCATGCGCTGGCTCGCACCGGGCTGCTGCCCAGGCGGCGTCCCCCTCGTGTCCGCCTCCTGGCGCTGCACAGACCCGCGAGTGACGTGCGATAGAAAAAGCCCCTGCCTGGGGAGAGCGGCAGTGGCCCAGGTGGCTCTGCTGCTGCATCGTATCTGGGGTTGCTTGGGTGGGGTGGGACATGGGGCGATGCGCGCCGGCGTCAGACCATGTCGAATCCCAAGGCGTGCGCCGTATTGCGCCGTGATGCCCTCGTGCGCTCCTGCGCACCGTGCAGAGCGGGTGCGCCCCGGCGCAGGCGGCTTCCGGCAGCAGGCGCTGTACCGGGGCGGCCCCGTGTCAGACAGCCACGTGCATGTGCTGCACGGCCACGCGCTCCCAGGCGCCTTCCCTGTCATCAACGTGCGCGGCCCGCTGCCCTGCTGCTTTCTGCTGCGCCATGCATGGTTGCGCCACATGTTGTTGAGCCTTGATGCCAGACGGAGACGGCACGGGGCAAGTTGCCGAGGTGAGCTGCAGGCATGCAAGTTGAAGCTGCAGGGCCACAACTTGAAGCTGCACAATGAAAGGCATCTTTGACAATCGTCGGATTGGGGGGTCTCAGCTGCATCTTCTGTACCTCTGACGAAGTGAGATGAAAGCTGGTACACTCTTCAGCGGTGCCACCCTTGCGCGCACCTTACGCGCCGGGTGCAGACGAGCCAGCCAGCGGCGCGTGAGGCGCGCGCGCGCTCCGCGCCAGGGCGTGTACTCGGGCGGCCTGGAGCATGCGAACGCGCTCGTGCTGACAGGCCGGGCGGAGCCGCACGACTTCAAGCTGCTTGCGGTGCGCCCTGCGCCGGCTTCCTGCCATCACCTGTCAGGCAGGACATGGTGTCACTGTGGTCCTGCCCTGGCTCCAGCCTCTGCAAAAAGCTGACATAGCAGAGGCACAAGCGTGCCCAAGCAGGCCATGTATTCCTATTAATACCTGGCACGCCGGAGGGTCCCCAGCAGGCGCTCTGAAGCCGGGTTGGCACCGGCAGGGGTACGCCGGCTGGGGCGCGGGCCAGCTGGAGGCGGAGGTGAAGGAGGGCTGCTGGTGGCTGCTGGCCGCCGCGCCGTCGGTCATCCTCGCGGCCATCCGCGGTGCGCTCCGCGCCAGTCGCGCGCGGCCAGGTTTGGCTGCGCACATAAGGTGACGCGAGACGCCACGGGTGCTGAGGCTGCGGCGCGCTGTCACGAAGCTGCTGTGCAGGTTCGTCCTGCGAGCTGGCTAGGCAGCGGCTGCCGGCACAGGGCAAGTGAGGGTGTCTCGTGACGTTCTTAAAGTGTGCACGGGCCCCCTGATCTGCACGCAGCCCATGGGCTGCTAACGCGCGGCGGGCCGCGGCAGGGACCGGCCGCGACGGCGGCGCGGGGGACGAGACGCGCAGTATGTGGCGCGGCCTCATGCAGCACGCCGGCCTGGCGGGGCCCAACCAGTGAGGCGCGCGCTGCGCAGCCGCACGCGCCGCCCGCCGAGCGCTGCGCTAGCCCCGCTGTTCCCATGTATATGTAGGTATCTGTAGAGAGCCCGTCAAGGCTGCTGGCGGCTGTGTTAGCGTCTAGTGCACGGAGTGTGTGCGCGTTACAGCGCGGTGCACTGTGCGCCGCCATAGGAGTGTACATGGGTTTGCATGCCACCGAGGCACCCTGCCCTCGGTCGAGGCTAGCAACAGGTGAGAAGCTTCTTCAGCAACACTGTTCTGTACGCTACATCCTGCAAGAGTGTAAGCAGATCTGATGCAGTGCGCATTGTGTGTACTGGTGGAGAGGTGGTGGAGAGCTATGGTGGAGAGCTATGGTGGAGAGCTATGGTGGAGAGGTATGTAGGCTTGCTAGCCTGGCTATTTTACGAGCCTCATACATTTGTAGCAGTTGCTGCATGCTGTCCTGCTGGTGCTTCCAACTCGAGCGCATTACACTAGGTGCCACACTGTCCGCCGCTCCCAAGCACATGTGCATGCAAAGCACGCGCTCGTGCTGACTTTGAGATCACGTGGGCTGAAGCTGCATACACCCCCAGTCCTGAAATGCAGCGCTGTCAGCTGGATGCGTGCGACTGTGAGTCAACAACGCCCTCGATGCCCGCAAAGCGCCCGTCCCGGTCTCTCCTCAACCGCGCCTCCCGCACTACCGCATCATAGTTGATGGTGCCGTACAGGTGCGGGAACAGCGGCGCGTCAGGGCTGGCAGTGTAGCCCGCCGGCGGTGGCGTGCTCCCCACAGGCGCCGCCGGCTCAAATGTGACCTGAGTCGCGGCGCCAGTTGTAAACGTACGCCAAAGGGCGAATTTGCTGGGTCTCGCCTGTGGGGCCTGCAGACCCACAGCCCTTGCCGCCGCCAAGGCAGCGGCTGCGCAGGAGCCACGACGCCCAAGCACGCACCTTTGCGCTGAGCTTCGTGGGGTCGATCACCAGGCATATCCACTCCCACGGCTCCTTGGCTGAGGCGTAGAAGTTGTTGAAGACCGCCTCCAGCGCCTTGCGAGGAGGGCAATACGCACTTGAGATGAGAAATCCTATGATAGAAGATGTCCCGCCAACTTGAAGCTGTGCAGTGACTCACTATTAGGCGACATGCTGACAGCCATGCAGGCAAGAGCTGTGCATGCTGCTTGCGCAGCAGGGCAAGCACCGAGGGGTCCTCTGTCAGGTGCGTGAAGCCATCCTGGAAACGCCACACTCGCTTCAGCCAGACCTTGGATTGCAATGCTACGACGGTCACTTGGTGCTTGCAAGTTTTGGAACGGGAGGCGCGCTTGAGGCCAAGTAAACCAAGTGAGCATGCATGGTGCAGACCAGGCCCCAGACGCACTGCTGTGCACCTGCTTGTAAGTGGGAGGGTAGTATTCCTCGTTCTTGCTTTTCACAGCCTCCCAAGATGTAACTGGAACCATGTGGTATAATGGCTTGTGCCCGCTCATTGTGCTCGTAGACACAAGTGGCTGCCAGGCGCCTTGTGGCGCTCTCTGCCCACAGAACCGTCAAAGCACTGCTTAAGAGCTCAGGCTGGTGCCTTCTCTTCTCTTGACAATAAAGAATGACAATGGGGGGCCTCCAGGCCTCCAGCTGCCCGCTTGGCCCCTAGTATACTGGGGGCTATACTGGGGGCCCTCCCTTGAGTTATACGCAGCCTTCCCTTGAATTAAACGTAAGTACATATGAGGCCTGCTCTCCAGGCCTAGACGCAGAGATGCAGGTGACGTTGATGTTGAGGTATCGCCACTGAGCGCAGCAAGGAGTTGTCACACATCGCCGGGAAGGCGGTGCTTCAGTGCCTGCGCGAAACCGCTCGCATCGCAAACGCGTGTGAACGCCATGCTGCGGGCTTCGGAGCGGAAGATTGCGCTGTGTGTCTCATCATGGTCCGCCGACTCCACACTGTACGCCTGGACGTTTGCCAAAAACTTCTTCCTGAGGGTGCGCGTGCCCCCCCTGCAGCACACCTATACATATGGCTGTAACAGTTTAAGTGGAATATGTGATTGCTGAAACACCGTGCGTTGTCACGAGGTGCGGCTCCTCCTGTGCAACAGTTCAGGAGGACATGTTGCTTGGTAGGTCTGTATTGCGCACAAAAAGATGTAGGCCGGTGCTGAGTGTGTTGTTCTGTCGAAGGCGTGACTCACTCTGCGCGAGCGCAAGCCTTGCTTGAAGTCACAGCTACCAGCGTGTGGCTGCACTGTGTGGTGCGGGTGGGGCAGCGCAGCTCCCAAACACACCTGGAAGTCGAACGGCAGAAGAGTGGCCCAGGCACTGGTGCAGCGCTCTTGCCACGCCTGCTATGGCAGCCTGTTCGCGACCGCGGTGTGCCGCGAGCGCAGAAGCAGCGGGACAGCAACGGCACAGAGGTGCTCAGCCCGCTGGACAAGCTGTTCATCGTCCACGTGTGGCGCGAGGGCAAGCACCGCGAGCGCGAGCGCTGGAGCACCGGCGGCCCGCTGCTGCGCGGGCTGGACGTCGCCTTGGCCAACTATCGCCACGCAGTTGTGGAGCTGGAGGTGCGCAGTTGTGGAGCTGGTATGCGCGCTGGTATATGTGTCAAGCATACCAGAAATGAGTTCGAGCGCCGGGTAGCAGCACCTGGTGCTGTGTCGCTCCTTGAGCCAGCTTGTGCGGCCAAATGTTTCTTAGCGCGCTGCTGTTCTGTGCTCGTCTGCATGCAGTCATGCAGGACCCTGTCAGTGGCGCAATGGAGCAGGAGTGCAGGTTGCACGCCTGCTGTTAAGCGCCCAGCAACTCCACTGCGCCTCTAGGCGGGGTCCTGCAGCGCTTCGCATAGCAGCTTGTTGCAGCGCTGAGTGGCCTCCCCGGATCATGCAGCCGATGAACGGCAACGTCCACTCGGCGCTGCTGGACTTTGCGGTCCGCGAGGAGATTGACATCCTCATCCTGGGTGCGCAGCCCTGGCAGGGCGTGATTCGGGGCGTATAAAGGTATACAGACTACTGCTGGCCAGGCGTGTGGAGGGGAATGCCTCCCTTCACGAGTCTAGGTGAATGTCCTGCCGAATGTGTTGGTCTCCTGAGCGCTCCGGAAGCCAAGCGACATGCACACCAAGGTTTTTGGCCGTGGCCGGCATGGGCAAGTGGCGGGCTGGTCGTGCTTTCCACGGCAGGAGGCCGCCGAGATCGGCCAGGGCATGCGCGTGATGGGGTGCGCGGCGCGGCGCAGGCAGCCGCGACAGCAAGGGTGCGGTGCACAAGCTGGTGCAGCCCGGCAGCATCGGCAGCACCAGCGACAGCGTCAAGGCCCGCTGCAAGTGCCCCTGCCTGATCGTGCGCCCGGCGGTGCGCCCCGGCTCCCGCGCGTCCCCGCGCGTCGTGCCGGTCCTGCTGCCTTCCCTGTCACTGTGATGTGGGACTCCTTACAGAGTGGGCGCGCAAGCGATCTGCGCAGAAGCGAACGGGACGCTCCTGCGCAGACGGCGCGCCAACCCTGTCATGGCATCATGGGACTCCTGACAGAGTGGGTGCGCAGTCTGCATGCGCTGAAGCGATTGGGGCGCCCTCGCGCAGACGGCGCGCAACGAGAAGATGCGCATCCGCTCCAACGTCAACCTGGGCGCGCTGCTGGAGGCGCAGGGCGGCTACCACGCCGCCTTCGACGCCGCGTTCAGCGTGCGCCCCCCCGCTCGCACCCCTCGCACCGTCCCCTTCGTCTGCGTTGGTGCAGCTTATAGCGTGCGCTGCACAGCCTGACAAAGCAAATTTCTGTTCGACTGTCTGCTCACTGCGGAAGGCCTACTTAGGAACAGGTTGCTGCCAACGATGCTTGCTGCAGGCGGGCACTCCGCCTCTCTCTGGGCGCGTCTGCAGAGCCTGGGCTTGGTGGTGCGCCCTGCACGCACCCGCCAGAGCCCAGCAGCGGGCCATCCTAAGGACTCGCAGGTGCGGGAGCCAGGAGGCGGCGGCGCGCGCAGGCGCGCGCGCAGGCGGCGACCGCGCCGCAGGCGGACGACGCGCGCAAGGTGGTGCTCGCGTTCGAGGGCCTGGACGTGGGCCGGCGCATGCTGGCCTGGGCGGCGCACTTTGTGCTGTTCCCGGACGACGAGGTGTTCGTGGTGCTCTGCAGCAAGGCGCGCGCGCATTGCGGACTTCATGTTGTGTGAGGCGTCCGCTGGAGGGGTGCCTGCGCGTCAAGCGGCTCTGGTCTGCGTGTCCTGAAGTGGCGCGCGTGTTGTGAAAAGGAGCACACGAGCTGTTGCAGCTGCTGCGCTGTTTCTCTAGATACCACAAAGGAAGACTGAGAGGCTTGCAGAAAGCTGTTGGCTGTGGCTGGTATGCCATGGCTGTAGCACCGGAATGTGCAGGCTGCACGCCTGTCGCATGCATTGTGACATCACTGATGCGTCAGCCATCACATGTTCTGTTTACTCCATATGGGTAAGGGTAAATATGGGTAAATAATGTGAGGCTTCATCTCTAGGCTAAATAAAGTGAAGCCAGGGGCGGCCGCCATACGCAGGGCGCGCGCGCGGCCGGCAAGGGCGCGCGCAAGGCGGCGTCGGCCGCGGCGGTGGCGGAGGCCGAGGACGATGACGTAGACGAGGAGGTGCTGGCGGCCGTTGCGGAGGAGCTGCCCAAGATCCACGTCGCCCTGTGCGTCCAGCTCAAGGCGCGGCCCTGCAGCTCGAGGTCCAGAGGAGCGGCATTGTCAAGGCAGAAAGCCGCGCTCGTCCCTACTGTGAAGATGTACGTTACGCAACAGCACATGCCTCGTGGTGCACACGTCCACGTCATCACAGGGGCGCGCACACTGTGAGCCATGCCAGCAAGCAATGCGCACCTGGGCTTTGCTTCTTTTCTTCCCAAGCAGTGTCATGTTGGCGTGGGCGCGCGCGCGCGCGCAGGAGGACGTCAAGGCCGGCCTGTGCAAATTTCCAAATTTCCCACCTGATGCCCGCACAGGCGCGCGCGCGCGCGCAGGAGGACGTCAACGCCGGCCTGTGCACATTTCCAGATTTCCCACCCGATGCCCGCCTGGGCGCACGCGCGCGCGCAGGAGGACGTCAAGGCCGGCCTGTGCACATATCTAAATTTCCCACCCGATGCCCGCCTGGGCGCGCGCGCGCGCGCAGGAGGACGTCAAGGCCGGCCTGTGCGAGCTGGCCGAGGCGCACGGCGCGGACCTGCTGCTCGTCGGCCACGCGCACCCGTCGCGCCTGCGCAAGACCTTCACAACCAGCACCGCGTCGCACCTGGCGCACTACGCGCCCTGCCCTACCCTCATCATACCCTACAAGCACCTCGGCCTGGAGCCGGCCGCCTCCGACGCGCTGCCCGAGGGCGACGCCGGCGCGCTGGCGGCCGCGCCGAGCAGCGGCGGCGGCGCCGGCGCCGGCGTCGGCCGCCGCGCGTCCGTCGGCCGGCTGGATGCCGAGCAGGGGCGGCGCGCGTCCAGTGCGCGCCTTCCCCCTGCTCAGCCTGCGGCGCTGCGCTATTTGCGGCCTCCTCGCCAGGCGGCTGTGATCCGTCGGCCACGCTGCACGGCTCAGCCACAGGGGCTGAGCAAGGATGCTGTTCCTGTGTGTCCTGTGTGCAAGCGCCGCCGCTTCATGCAATGTGTGCGCGCGGCTGCTCGGTGCACGCCAGGACCATCAAGGGTGTCCTGGGTTGCCGCCGGGCCACAGCCGCCAAGTGCACCACGTCCACGTCTGCACGCACAAAGACTTAATTTCACAACTGAGGATGACCTAGCATATGGTGGCAGCAGCATTTAATAGCAGTAGCGAGGCGCCAGGCTGACGCGTGGCTGCGCGGCTCCGCAGGCGGCGCGCTGGAGTGGCTGGCCGAGATCTCGCCGCGCGGCCTGCGTCCCGGTGCGCAGGCCCCCCGCACTGCCTGGCGCTCAACCTGCTGTGCCGACGCAGTCCGTCCGCTGGTGCACAGCTGGCCGCCGAGTGACCTGCAGAGCCAGCGCGCGTGACGGCAAGCAAGTCGGCGCATGGGGCTGGCGAGCACACCGTCGGTCTGTCTGGACAGAGCATCTGGCAAGGGAAGCGGAGTGAGGGTGTCGTGGAGAGCGAGATGTTGACACACGAGCGTATGTCCGCGCAGCGCCGCCCTCGGCCGGCGCGCCCCTGCCGAGCGCGTTCGCGTCGCCGACAGTGCAGCCGCCCACGTCCGACGAGGACGACGTGTGCACGCCTGAGGGGCCGGCGGCCGCGGGAACTCTGCCCGCGAGCGCGACGGGGCGCGCGGGTTCGGCGGGGTCGGCCGCGGCATCTGCCAGCGGCCGCGGGGGGCCCCTGCGCGGCGCTCTGCAGTCCTGGCGCCGCCTGCGCTCGGGCGACGGCGGCCGCTCGCGCAGCGCCGAGCGCGCCGAGCGGCCGTCGCCGGGCGGCAGCAGCGGCGGCGGCGCCGGCGGCGCGCTGTCGCCCAACCTGAGCAGGGCCGCCCAGGGCGCGGCCGCGTCGCCGCCGCCCGGGGCTGCCAGCGCGAACGGCGGCCGGGGCGGCGGCGCCGAGCGGCCGGGCTCTGCCGCTGCGTCGTCCGGAACTGGCGTCGCGCGCGAGGCCGATGCCAGCGCAATGGTGCGGGGGAGGCCGAGGTGCTGGAATGGCATGATGTGCCTTTTGTGGCGTGTTCCTCAATGGCTTGTATGAGGCTGCTGTGCAGTCTTCGGCGTCGACTGCAGCAAAGTGTGGGATGAGGCTCATGTTTGCGAATGCGCATCGCTCCCTCACGGCGCCTGCTGCGCGCGCGCTCCCTTACCAGCCTCACCACACCGCGGAATTTGCACCCAGCCGCCGTGGCAGGGCGCGCAGCAAGCGGCGGCGCCGCTGGGCGCGTGGCGCGCGCCCGCGGAGGCGCCGCTGCTCTCGGAGCTGCAGCGGCAGCTGAGCGAGCGCACGCGCGAAAACGCCGCGCTCAAGGTGCGGCGCCGCCCTGTCCGCCCGCCCCCCACCTGTTCAGAGGTGTTAGATAGCACAGCCGTCATGGCCATGACGGAGGGTCGTCATACCAACCGCGCCGGTCGGCTCCGCGCATGTGCGCCGCAGACTGTGCCACGTATGTAGGCGCGACATGGTCTGTGACCGCATGCATCAGAGCTGTGGTCGTGTGTGGGACGCTTGCAATTCGAGACCATTGCTGCGGCGGTCCATACGGTGGTAGAGCGCTGCAGATGGTCAGCGCAGCGTCCTTCTGACCCCTGTGCTGATCACGCCCGCAGGAGCACGTGCGCGCGCTGCAGGCGCAGCTGCAGGCGCTGATGGGTCCGCCAGGGGGCGAGCCCATGTCGTCAGACACGTCTCCAGCCGCCACGACCCCCCTGAAGGCAGCCGTATGAGCCTCGTCTGCTTATTCATCAGGTGTCGATGCTGCATGCTGCAGCGGCGTGTCACATCTGCTTTTGGTATCCCGCATTTGTTTTTCCGCTGAAGCCATGTGCTCGCTGCTAGGGCTTTGCTTGCATGCGGCTGGCACCGCACCGGGCGTTCCACAGAAGGGCAGCCGTACCCTCCTGTGGAGGGCATGGTTGCGCTGTGTATGATTGCGCTTTGTAAACCCATCACTTGCCTATGTTTATGCATAAACTGATTTTGTGCTCGTGTGGATGGTGCAGTCTGGTTTGCAACATCACATACAAGCGTCGTCAGAAGTATGATTTCAACTCACTTTTTACTGCTGCCTCTCATGAGGGCAAGCCCAGTGCACCCCCATAAGGTGCACTGCCATGACACGCTAGGATCACAGCATCAAGCTGTACAGATCAACCCCTGAGAAACATGCCTGGCCTGAAGAGTACAAAGCACACAGTCGTCAAACAGGTCCTCGCCTGTCATGTAATGCCATGTAATGCGGCGCCACATTTAACGCTGGCTTTCCTCAATTCCTAAGCACGCCCGTACGCCCTAGTGCCCCGCCGCATCAATCGTACACCCGTGTGCCCCGCTGCGTCGAGCAGCGGCCTGCTACGCCGCCTGCGCGGGCATCTCATCCGCCTCCATGAGCACGGGGCCGGCCTCGGCGGCCAGCGCCTTGCGCCGGCGCGCCGCGCGCTCG
>JAABUY010007154.1_pt1 | contig 10702 bp, 10 predicted proteins | sample 5560271 | NCBI WGS metagenome assembly JAABUY01 (sample SAMN10711886, study PRJNA513374) | rock metagenome | isolation source: Antarctica rocks | place: Antarctica: Victoria Land, University Valley
CCTTCTCCAGCACCTGGATGCGCCCGTCGACCACGTGCAGCAACGGCTTCATCGACAGCGCCGTACCCAACAGTGCTGCAGCTGTCCCGATGCGACCGCCGCGTCGGAGGTGCTCCAAGGTGTCCACACAGAGCACTGTGCGGCATCGCGCAGCGACGTCGGCGGCGGCCGCGTAGGCGGCGTCCAGATCGGCACCGGCTGCAGCCTCGCGCGCCGCCGCCAGCACCGGAAACCCGAGTCCCATGGCGGCGGAATGTGAGTCGACCACCCGAACCGCGCCGTTCGAGCCCTCCGCCCGCATTTGCTCCTCGGCCAGGCGCGCTGCTTCCCAGGTTCCGGAGAGGTGGCGCGAGAGGTGCACCGCCAACACGCCGCCGCCGGGTGCTGCTGAGCGCGCCATAGCCTCGGTGTACGCCGCCCGCAACTGTTCCGGTGTACACCGGGACGTGGTGATGCCTGCCCGTCGGCGCACACCGTGGCGAGGCTGGCTCAACGCGGCGGCCAACTGGTCGGCAGTGACGTCCACACCGTCCAGCGCGTCCCCGTCCTCGCTGGTCAGGTGCAGGGGGACCACCGAGATGCCGTGCTCTGCCGCGACCCCCGGGGGGAGATACGCGGTGGAGTCGGTCACCACCGTCACTTGCACGTTCTCAGCCGGCACGAACCGCTCCCGGGCAGCGTCGCGTTACTGCTGCCACCACCGCGTCGGCGACCGCGCGGTGGCCCTCCCAGCCCCAGTGCATGCCGTCGGGGTTTCCGTGGCCCGCCGCCATGTGCGGGCCGACCGCGGCGGCCAGGTCCACCATCGGAACGTCCCGCTCGTGCGACCACGCGCGTAGCGCCCGCTCCGCCGCCGGGCGTCCCTTGTGGACGGAAGCGTAGGCCGCACTCGAATGAACCGAGGGCAGCGTACCGATCACCGGGAGGTCCGGGCGCAGACCTTGCAGAGCCGCGCGACACTGCTCGAGGTAGTCCACGCTCAGCTTCGGTGGCAACGCCACAGGCCTGCCCAACGGCGCCAGCCGCGGCTGTGCGGACAGGTAGGCACGGCGGACCACCCGGCGCAGCGCCGGCGGACGCAGGTACCGCAAGCCCTCACGTAACGCGGTGGGCAGCGGGGACGGCAAGCTGTCCATCCCCCCGACGGCCAGCACTGCCGCACCCGCGTGCGGCACAGCCGACCACACCCGCGGATCCTGGGTCAGCGCCCACCAGGCATCCCGCGACGTCCAGCCGATGCGCGCGACCAGCTCCAACCGCCACCCCAGCTGCTCGGCGGCCAGCACCGGCCAGATCTGCGGATGATCCACCGGGTGTGCACGCACCGGTCCGTGGTGCGCCAGCGAGTCGCCCAACACCAGCAGCACCGGAGCCTCCGTCACGGCACGCCCGCGTTCCAGGCGTCTAGACGCCAGCCGAGGGAACCGTTGCTCAGCTCCACCCACCGGGTGTTGCCCAGACTGCCGAGCCGCACCCACCGCGCCAGTGGCATCTCGAGCAGCGTGGCGGTGACGGCCGTGATCAGCCCACCATGGGCCACCAGCACCACCGGACGTTCGGGCCAGCCCTGCTCGACCAGCTCGTCGACCACAGCAACGCCTCGCTGCCCGATAGCCACCTTGATCTCCCCACCCGGCGGACCCCACTGCGGTTCGGTGCGCCAACGGTGCAACCCGCCCGGCCAACGCTGCTCCACCTCGGAATGGGTCAGTCCCTGCCATTCGCCCAGGTGCGTCTCGCGGAGCCGGGCATCGTGGCGCACGGGCACGCCCACCCGCTCGGCCAACGCCCGCGCGGTCACGGCAGCCCGAGACAGATCCGACGCAACGATGAGCGCGGGCTTGCGCTCCGCCAAGATCGCTGCCACCGCCGCCGCCTGCTCACGCCCCCGGCCGTTCAGCTCCGTGTCCAGCTGGCCCTGCATCCGGCTCGTCGCGTTGTAGCTCGTCTCGCCGTGGCGCAGCAGGATCAGCCGTCGCGCACTCATTGTCCGTTGAGCAGCTCGTTCAGCCGCTGCGTCTCGGTGAGCTCCTCGGAGGGCTCCGGCTCTGGCTGTGCAGGTGTGTGGGCGGCCGCGTCGAAGGCGATGCTGGGGCAGTCCTTCCATAGCCGTTCCAGCCCGTAGAACACGCGCTCCTCCACGTGCTGCACGTGCACCACGACGTCCATGAAGTCCAGCAGCACCCAGCGACCCTCGCGGGTGCCTTCCCTGCGGACGGGCTTGGTGCCGTGCTGACGGAGTTTTTCCTCGATCTCGTCCACGACGGCATTGACCTGTCGCTCGTTGCGCGCCGAGGCAAGGACGAAGCAGTCGGTGATGACCAGCTGCTCGGACACGTCGAGGATGACGATGTCGGTGGCGAGCTTGTCGGCGGCCGCAGCGGCGGCGACGAGCGCTACCTCGCGGGCAGAGTCGGTGGCGGTCACTGCGGAAGCTCCAGGGGGGTCGGTGCGATCGGAAGAGGGACGGGGTCGGACGTACGGGCTGTCCCATCGGCACGGGACGAGTCCGCCGGGCGGTACAGGTTGCGCTTGGAGATGTACTGCACGACACCATCGGGGACCAGGTACCAGACCGGACGCCCGGCGTTGGCCCGCGCGCGGCAGTCGGTGGAGGAGATGGCCAGCGCCGGGATCTCCACCAGGGTCAGTCCGCCCGGCACCAGGTGCTGCAGATGCATGGAATCCAGCTCGTAGCCCGGACGCGTCACCCCCACGAACTGGGCCAGATCGAACAGCTCGTCGACCCGGTGCCAGGAGAGAATCGCCTCCAGCGCGTCGGCTCCGGTGATGAAGTACAGCTGCGCCTCGGGGTGCTGGCCGTGCAGGTCGCGCAGGGTGTCGACGGTGTAGGTGACACCCGCCCGGTCCACGTCGACGCGGCTGACGGAGAACTGCGGGTTCGACGCGGTGGCGATCACCGTCATCAGGTAGCGGTCCTCCGCTGGACTGACGTCGGAGTGTTGCTTCTGCCACGGTTGCCCGGTGGGCACGAACACCACCTCGTCCAGCGCGAACCGTTCGGCGACCTCACTGGCGGCCACGAGGTGCCCGTGGTGGATGGGATCGAAGGTGCCGCCCATGACGCCGATCTTGCGCGGGGCAGGACTGCGGACGGGCACAACGCCACATGGTAGTGCGTCGGCGCACGCGATCAGACCGGCAGCAAGCGCGACACCACAGCGGCGAGCTGTTCGGCGGTGCGGCACTCGTGCATGGCGATCACCCCCGCATAGTCCGTCGCCGCAGAGTCACCGCTGCCCCACTGCGAGCGTGGCTCCGGGTTGAGCCAGTAGGCGTGCTTGGCCACCCCGGTGAGCCTGCGCAGCACCGCGAGATTGGGGTCGCGGTAGTTCGTCCGTGCGTCCCCGAGGATCAGCAGCGAGCTGCGTGCCGTCAGCGACTCTGCGAACCGCTCGGCGAAGGCGCCGAGGGCGTTGCCGTAGTCGGAGTGCCCGTCAAAGGCCACCAGCTCGGCCTCGTTCGTCATCCGGGTCATCGCGGCGGCCAGGTCGCCACCCGGCTCGAAATAGCGGGTCACCTCGTCGGTGGTGTCCACGAAGGCGAAGACCCGTACCCGGGAGAACTGCTCGCGCAGCGCATTGACCAGCAGCAAGGTGAAGTGGCTGAACCCGGCCACGGAGCCGGACACGTCGCACAGGATCACGAGCTCGGGACGGCCCGGCCGCGGCTTGCGCTGCACCAGGTTGACCGGGACGCCACCGGTGGACATGGAGCGGCGTAAGGTCCGGCGCAGGTCGATGCTCCCCCGCCTGCTGCGGCGCCGACGGGCCGCAAGTCGGCTGGCCAGGCGACGCGCCAAGGGCGTAACGGTGCGCCGCAGCTCGGCCATCTCGTCGCTGCGCGCCCGGAGGAAGTCCACCTGCTCGGCGATTCGCGGGACCGAGGATGCGGCGATCTTCTCCTTACCTACGCGTTCAGCGGTCCGCCTGCGGACCTCCTCCTCCACGGCACGGCGGAACTCCGCGACCCGCTCCTGTGCAGTCCGCCTGGCGATCTCCGTCTCGAAGTCGCTGGCCGTATCGGCGCCGTCATCTCCCCCGAGCAGACCGCGCAAGATCTTGGCCAGCAAGGTGTCCGGCGACACCTCGCGCAGGGCCTGGTAAGCGGAGTATGCGGGACCGGTCCGCGTCTCATAGCGTCCGAGCTGCTCGGCGACCTGCGCGGCCAGCAGCCGCATGAGCTCGCGGCTGGCCGGTGACCCGTCGGACAGGAACTCCGCGAGCAACTCACGCACGGCATCGATATCGACCTCGCCGTCCTCGCCGCGCGGTAGTTCGGTGTCTACGTCCTCGCGCGCCCGGTCACCGATGATGGCCGGAAACCACAGGTCGAACAGACTGTCGAAGGTGCGGCGGTGGGTCGGGCGCCGCAGCAGGCAGGCGGCCAGACCGGCACGCAGCGCCTCCCGGTCCAGCAGATCGAGCACCGCCATGACCTGCCCGGCGTCCACGGTCTCCGAGGGTCCCACGCCAATACCTCTGGCCCGCAATGCCTCCACGAAGCTGACCAGGTGGCCGGGCAGCCCGTGCGGAGCGGCGGGGCGGTCCGCGGCGACCCACGGTGGACGGCTGCTCATGTCAGTTCAGTCTCAACTCACCGGCGGCACGCTGTTGGTCGCTCTGATGCTTGAGCACCACGCCCAGGGTGGAACGCACCGCCGCGTCGTCCAGCGTGTCGATGCCCAGCGCGAGCAGCGTGCGACCCCAGTCGATTGTCTCGGCGACCGAGGGCAACTTCTTCAGCTGCATCCCGCGCAGCACCCGCATGGTGCGGACCAGCTGCTCGGCCAACGCCTCGGGTAACTCCGGCACGCGGCTGGCCAGGATGCGCCGTTCCAGCTCGGCGTCCGGGAAGTCCAGGTGCAGGAACAGGCAGCGCCGCTTCAGCGCCTCGGACAACTCCCGCGTGGCGTTGGAGGTGAGTACGACGAAGGGTTTGCGGGTGGCGGTGATGGTGCCCAGTTCGGGGACGGTGACGGCGAAGTCGCTGAGCACCTCCAGCAGTAGCCCCTCAATCTCCACGTCCGCCTTGTCGGTCTCGTCGATCAGCAGCACGGTCGGTCCCTCGCGGCGGATCGCGGTGAGCAGCGGGCGGGACAGCAGGAACTCCTCGGAGAACACATCTTCGCGGGCGTGCTCCCAGTCCCCCGATCGGCCTGCCTGGATGCGCAGCAGCTGCTTTGCGTGGTTCCACTCGTAGAGGGCGCGCGCCTCGTCCACGCCCTCGTAGCATTGCAGCCGGATCAGCTCGGAATCCGTGGCCTGGGCAACGGCGCGAGCCAGCTCCGTCTTGCCCACACCGGCTGGTCCCTCGATGAGCAGTGGCTTACCGAGGCGATCAGCGAGGAACACCGTCGTGGCGGTCGCCTTGTCGGCCAGGTAACCCGTGGTGGCCAGCTGCGCCAGCACGTCATCGACGGTGCTGAACAACGGCGGTGTGCTCGGCAGTACGCGGTCCACGCGGTTCCTCTCGTCGGGGTGATGCACGCGTCGCTCGACAAGCTATTCCCGGACGTGCCCGTCGCCCCAGACGATCCACTTGCTCGACGTCAGCTCCGGCAACCCCATCGGCCCGCGAGCGTGCAGCTTCTGGGTAGAGATACCGATCTCGGCGCCGAACCCGAACTGTTCCCCGTCGGTGAACGCGGTAGAGGCGTTCACCATCACCGCCGCCGCATCGACCCGAGTGGTGAACTCCCGCGCCACCGCCAAGTCGCTCGTGACGATCGCTTCGGTGTGCCCGGTGCCGTAGCGATCGATATGCGCCACCGCGGCGTCGAGGTCATCCACTACGGCCAGCGCGATGTCCATGCTCAGGTACTCCCGGGCCAAGTCCACGTCGGCCCCGTCACTGTGCACGGCCACCCCGGCGGCCTTCAACGCTGCCACCAACCGGGGCACCGCGACCTCGGCGATCTTGCGGTCGACCAACACGGTTTCCGCCGCGTTGCACACGCTGGGCCGTCGCGTCTTGGAGTTGAGCAGGATCTGCTGCGCGAGCGCAAGGTCGGCGGACGAGTGCACGTAGACGTGACAGTTGCCGACTCCGGTCTCGATGGTGGGCACCGTGGCCGCGCGCACCACAGCGTCGATCAGCCCGGCGCCTCCACGCGGGATCACCACATCGACCAAACCGCGCGCCTGGATCAGGTGGGTCACACTGGCCCGATCTTCGCTCGGCAGCAGCTGCACGGCATCCTCGGGCAAGCCTTGCGCGGCCAAGGCACCCCGCAGCGCGACGACGAGCGCTGCGTTGCTCCTCGCCGCTGACGACGAACCCCGCAGGAGCGCGGCATTCCCCGATTTCAAGCACAAGCCAGCGGCGTCCACGGTGACGTTGGGGCGCGCCTCGTACACCATGCCGACCACCCCCAGGGGCACCCGAAGCTGACGCAGCTCGATCCCGTTGGGCAACCTCGACCCCCGGAGCACCTCGCCGATCGGGTCGGGCAGGCCAGCAACCTGGCGCAGACCGGCCGCGATTCCGTCCAGCCGCTCCCGGCTCAGCCGCAAGCGGTCGAGCAGTCCATCACTCATGCCTGCGGCGACCCCGGCGGCCAGGTCCTCGGCGTTGGCCTGCAGGACAGCCGGCACTGCGGCGAGCACGGCATCCGCCGCGGCGTGCAGCGCGGCGTTCTTCTCTGCCGTGGTGAGCAGCGCCAGCGCCTTGCTGGCCACCCGCGCACGCCGGGCGGCGTCGTGGACGGTCTCGCGCAAGGTGTCGATGGCTGCGGTCATCCCACCAGGGTAAAGCAGCCCGATCAGGGCGCCTGTGGACAACCTCCGTCGGACCGCTCCGCACGACGGACCTGCGCCCCTACACTTCATGCCTGACCGTTTCGCCGGAGCTCGAACGCAAGGTCCGCCAGCTCGACAACGAAGTCGCGGCGACCGACACCATGATCGCCGAGCTCGCCGGCACCCAACGACGTCACGGCACCCAGTTGGAGGAGATCTCCGCCACGCAGACAGAACAAACTGGGTCGCTCGCGGAACAGGGCGTCAAGCTGGACGCGATCCTGGAGATCCTGCGCGCCCGTTGAGCAGGACTGTCGGACCGACCATGCACCATGGCGGCATGACCACCGTCACCACTGATTTGCGCCCCCGCGCCGAGCAACTGCTGCGTCAGCTGGCCGGCGACGCCGCCGTGCTCCGCGATGACCAGTGGGCGGCGATCGAGGCTCTCGTCGTGCACCGGCGTCGGGCGCTGGTGGTGCAGCGCACCGGGTGGGGCAAGTCCGCGGTGTACTTCATCGCGGCGTCGCTGCTACGCGCGGCCGGGTTGGGGCCGACGGTCATCGTGTCGCCGTTGCTCGCCCTGATGCGCAACCAGGTGGCCGCCGCCGAGCGTGCCGGGGTGCGAGCGGCCACCATCAACTCCGGCAACGTCACCGAGTGGGACGAGGTGCACGCCCAGGTCAACGCCGGCGAGCTGGACGTTCTGTTGGTCAGCCCGGAACGGCTGAACAACCCGGACTTTCGCGAGCGGGTACTGCCGTCTCTCGCTGCGGATGCCGGCTTGGTGGTGGTGGACGAGGCCCATTGTGTGTCGGACTGGGGTCATGACTTCCGGCCCGACTACCGACGGATCCGCACCCTGCTCGGTGAGCTGCCCGCGGGTGTTCCGGTGCTGGCCACCACCGCCACCGCCAACGACCGGGTGGTCACCGACGTCGCCAGCCAGCTCGGCGTGGGCGGCGGTGACACCGTGGTGCTACGGGGAGGTCTTGACCGACAGTCGCTGCACCTTTCGGTGGTGCAGGTCGACGGCTCGCAACGCCGGGCAGCGTGGCTGGCGCAGCACCTCGAGGAGCTGCCCGGTTCCGGAATCGTCTACACCTTGACCGTGGCCCAGGCCGAGGAGCTGGCGGGACTCCTGAACGAGCAGGGCCACACCGTCGCGGCGTACACCGGACGCACCGACCCCGGTGAGCGTGAGTCGCTGGAATCGGATTTGCTCGGCAACCGGGTCAAGGCCCTGGTCGCGACCTCGGCACTGGGCATGGGCTTCGACAAGCCAGACCTCGGCTTTGTCGTGCACCTCGGCGCGCCCGCCTCTCCCATCGCCTACTACCAGCAGGTGGGTCGCGCGGGCCGAGCGTCCGAGCGGGCCGAGGTGGTGCTGCTGCCCGGCCGCGAGGACCGGGACATCTGGGCGTACTTCGCCTCTCTCGCGTTTCCTCCCGAGCCGGTGGTCCGTTCAGTGCTCGCTGCTCTGGCCGAGTCCAACAAGCCGCTGTCCACCGCCGCCCTGGAGCCGATGGTCGAACTCGGGCGCAGCCGGCTGGAGATGGTGCTGAAGGTGCTCGATGTGGACGGCGCGGTGCAACGGGTACGGGGCGGCTGGCAGTCCAGCGGCGCAGCGTGGGACTACGACGCCGACCGTTACTCCCACCTCGCCGCGGCCCGCGGTGCCGAGCAGCAGGCCATGCTCGACTACGAAGAGACCACGGGCTGCCGCATGGAATTCCTGCGCCGTCAGCTCGACGACCCCGAGCTGGGCGCCGACCCCTCCCCGTGTGGACGGTGCGACAACTGCCGCGGATCACGGTGGTCCGCGGACGTCGCAACGGCCGCTCAGGATGCGGCGCGCAAGCGCTTGGACCGGCCGGGGGTGGACGTGGTGCCTCGCAAGCTCTGGCCGACCGGGATGGCGAAGCTGGGTGTGGATCTCTCCGGGAAGATCACCGATGGCCCCGAGCCAGGCAAGGCCTTGGGCCGGCTGACCGATCTCGGCTGGGGGCAACGGCTTCGCCCCCTGCTCAACGGCGATGATGCCGAGGTGTCCGCGGAGGTGGTGCGCGCTTGCGTACAGGTGCTGGCTTCCTGGGCGTGGGCGCAACGCCCGGTCGCCGTCCTCGGCCTCGCATCCAGCCGGCGTCCCCTGCTGATTCACAGCCTCGCGGAACACCTCGCGGAGGTCGGACGACTGTCCTTCCTGGGAACGATGCGCTATCGCGACGGTCATGTCCCGCCGTCGGCAGCGAACTCCGCGCACCGCGTGGCCGGCCTGCGCGACGCCTGGGCGCCACCGGATCTCCTCGCGCTCACCGGACCGGTGCTGCTGGTCGATGACGTGCTCGATTCCGGCTGGACGATGACCATGGCCGCCCGCGCCGTGCGCCACGCGGGGGCGCCCGCGGTACTGCCGTTGACCCTCGCGACCGTGGCCTGATTCCGAGCAAGCTCAGGCGCGGACGTTAGGCGCGAACATTGGACAGTGCCATGTTTGCCACCGCCGCGGCACTGCCGATGGCCGCGTCCGGGCTGAAGCTCGTCGCGCCGAGCGTGATCGTAATCGAGTAGATGCCCGATGACGCGATCAACAGGGGACCGTCACGCAGCGGCAGGTACATCCCAGTGATCGCCCCGACGGGAATCGGAATCGGGTCGACGCCCGGAGTGCGCAGCGCCTCGACATTCAACGGCACCCGGGCGGCGGCAGACGCTTCGTCACGGTAGGAGGTAAGGCTCAGTTCCAGCGCATAGGAGTTCGACTGGGAGGCAATCCCGTAGCTGCAGCTCAGCCGACCCGTCTGCCCCACCGATGGGCTCGGTTGTCCGACCACCGACTTCACCACCGCCGAAAGGGGCAGACTCAACGCCTTGTCGAGCTGCGCGCCGTCGATGAGATCCTTGCAGTTGGTCGGCAGCGATGCCCTCGTGCCGGTCGCCGCGGGCGGCGCGGTCGTGGCTGTGGCCGGGAACGTCGGTACGACAGGCGCGGCGACGGGTGAAATCACCGAACAACCGGCGGCCACCAAGACAACCGCACCCACTACCACCCCTGCCCGCATGGCGCCGATGGTAGCCGGGCTCCAGACCCGATCACCCCTTCGACGCGAGCCGACATGCACTCCGTGACAAGGCTGCAACAAATGCCTACGCAGGCACGAGATCATCGGCGTGCACCACCGGGCGGCGCAGCTCAGCGGGTAGCTGCGCGGAGTGCAGGCCGAGCGATCCGGCGATCTCGGCGGCATCAAAGGCGACAACCCCACGCGCAACGACGACGCCGTCCGCGCTGAGTAGCTGGATTACGTCGGCAGCATGGAAGTCGCCGGCCACCGCGGTCACCCCGGCGAGCAGCAGCGAGCGCCGCTTGCCGACCACCGCCTGCACAGCCCCGGCGTCGAGCGTGAGGCTGCCCGCGGTGTCAGCAGCGTGCCGGACCCAGAACCTGCGTGCGGACAGCCTGCTCGCTCTCGCCGCGAAGGCAGTGCCCACCAGTGCCGGCCCGAGGGCATCCGCCGCGTCCCTAGCCGCGGCCAACAGCACCGGCACCCCGGCGTCGGCCGCAAGGCGGGCGGCGGAGAGCTTCGAGGCCATGCCGCCCGTCCCGAGCACCCCGCCGCTGCCCGCCTGCACCCCGACCAGCTCCGCGCCGTCCTCGGCGACCTCACCGACCAGCGCTGCGGCGCGTCGGCGTGGATCGCCGTCGTAGAGTCCGGCCACGTCGGAGAGCAGCACCAGGGCGTCGGCACCGATGAGGTGCGCCACCAGCGCGGCGAGCCGGTCGTTGTCTCCAAAGCGAATTTCCGCGGTGGCTACCGTGTCGTTCTCGTTCACGATCGGCACGACCGCCAGTGCGCGCAGCCGGTCCAGGGTCCGTTGTGCGTTGCGATGCTGAGAGCGGTTGGCGATGTCGTCCGCGGTGAGCAGCACCTGGCCGACCG
>JAABUY010007155.1_pt1 | contig 10702 bp, 10 predicted proteins | sample 5560271 | NCBI WGS metagenome assembly JAABUY01 (sample SAMN10711886, study PRJNA513374) | rock metagenome | isolation source: Antarctica rocks | place: Antarctica: Victoria Land, University Valley
GGTGGCGTACCAAGGTAAGATCGTTTGCTTTGAGAGCGTAACGGCAGAAAAGTTTGTCATGGAAGAGACAGGTGTCCAAATCTACCACATGCAAAATGACTGTCCAATTAGTAGCTTGCTCGCTCGACACACTTAGCAGAAACTACTTCTCGGGTGCGGGCGGCAGGACTTTTGCTGGTTTTGAAATTGAGTTCTGGCTGACGGGATTGCACCCGGGCCCGCACAGCATGCTGTATTGCAATAATAAATTTAGGTCTCATGCCATAACGATGTATGACCGCGCATGAAAGCATCAGTGGTCAAGTAAACTGTGCTCGAGCTTTGCGTAGCTGGGTGGCGCTCGAGCGTTGTTTCTCTGTGCTCAATGTCATCCCTCGTGCTCGAGCGTCACTTCGGTGTCATCTCTCAAGACTGTGCTAGGGAATTATGCTAGGAGGAGGAGAAAATTTTACATCTTCGAAGAGGATTTTACGTCTGTACTAGGTTGTACGCGCTTGCCAGAAACAGGTAAAAGAAAATATGGGTTGGAGGTGTTGAAGCGGCGAAACCCATTATGCCATGTATACTGTGTACGTACACAGTTTGGCATTTCTGGTGGGCGCTGTGCGTGGCTTGGATGACAAGTTGCTCCATGAAAGAGAGGCATGATGTTCAAGTCCAGCTATGACTGTGTTGGCATCTGTGACAGGAACACTTTGAACTTGGGTAGGTAAATGGTGGCCCTGCGAAGGCAATGAGAGACTGACCTGGCTACTATACTGTGCGTACTCATTTGTAATGATCACCGTACCGTATCATGGTCTTCTCAGCTACACCTCCAGGAGGTGTCGCAAAAAAGTTTGTTTCCCGTTCACTTCACCGCTGAGAAATCCGGTCCAACTCATTGTCTCTGTTGAGCAACCCGTCTGCATCTCGGGCCGAAATTTCCCGGTTTAAGCCACCGTTGGTGCCCATGGAAGGAAAGAAGTCACGTAAAAGAGGTCGCCCACCAGGTCGCCGATGCACGTATATGACACAAGACTCTCATGGGAATGTCATATGAAAGCCTCTGTCGCCGTTCAAAGTGCAAAAGCTGATTGTGGGAGACATCAGCACTTCTGACCAGCAGAACAGCCTGCTTGGACAGCATAAACGTGTGACTGGCACAATATCGAAGCAACCTCACCTAACTGACGGCATGGATGATCCCCACAGTCCTGTATCTTATGCCCAGCACCGATCACCTGCCCACTTCCAGGTCAAGACCAGCAAACAGACTCCACAGGAGCTAATAACTTGCTTGCGGAGAACACCTCTTCAGGATGCTGTGCTTGTGCTGGCACCCACTTGTGTTGCAAAGCAAAAGGAGAAATTCAACTTCAACCAAGGTGTGCCACCTGCAGTGTCATTTGCAGTCTTCCCCAAGAAAATAGATGATGAGTTGGTTGTTCTCCTTATGGCACTTATGGACCATACTAAGGTGAAGCTTGGGCTGCTTGATGACTTCAGAAGAGCACTGCGTGGTGCAAGGCGCAAGTAAGTCATTGTGTCTGTGGCGCTCCCTACATGTTGACTTGAATGCCTGCTGTGCTTGGGTTGTGCTTGTTTCCTACATTGGCTGCTTGAGCTAAAATTGTATGGCACCCAATCTCATTGTATTGCTTCATGAGATTTGGCAACGCTTTGCATTTACTGTGACCAGCTTTTCTTGACTGGTGAACAAAGCAAGCAGCACACGTCAGCGTTTGAAACCCTCTCTCATGCCTACAGGTTTGACAGCAAGGACTTTGAAACCTTGCAGCAGCTTTTGTACCATAGTGAGCACCAGCCAGACAAGGAGACGGCACGCACAGTCAACCACTCCAACAGGTCAACAGTAGTATAACTTGACAAAGCTTGAGTTAGTACATGTTGATGCATATCAGCATGACCCATCAGCCTCAGTCTGATCACAGAGACGCGCAATGTCCTGTATGACTCGTGATCCGCAACACTTGGTCTAGGTAATTCTACCACAGATCTTGTGCCAAGCAGCATGACCTGCGGCAGCATTCAGAATGATTGCTGCTCCGCGGCACAGTATCCATCTGCTTGCTTCAGACATCTGCAGTGACATTGTACATTGCTTCAGCATTGGCATCTCAATGACATTGTCAATGCATTAGTGAATGGCCTCACTGCTGTGTGTGAATTCTTATGCTGCAATCTAACGCTTCCATCATGACACATGTCATGTGCACATGAACAACACAAATGTACAGTGCATGTTTCATGATTACTCCAGCTGGAGCATCCTGTTGCATCGATGTTATATCTATAAACACATAATATGATATCAGATATAATCTTAAGCTTTTAGCTTGCAGCTCAAGGTCGGCAGCGCTTCCTTCAATGTGATGTGAACTCAGGCTCTGAAGCTTCGACTGTAAAGTGGCTTTCGGCACTCTGGCAACTATTTGGCAGCAGCTCACGTAGGCATGCATGCATAATATTATGACAACATTAGTACATATACTGAGTATCATGTGATGCATTACTCATTGCACTTGATGCGTACACCTTGAAGCGCACGTTTTGTCGGTTCTGTGTTCATCTACGCTCACTCCTCCACTGTACTAAGCTAGTCCGTCAGTGCAAATCAAGGATCCATAGAACTTAGAAAATGCATTGAATTGCAGCCTGAATTCGAGAATAATTCACGTGATGGTGGTTTCGGAGGCTGCGCAGCATAGCATGGCATGCTCAAGCTCTTTTCCTTTCCCCATCTGTGAAAAAGCGTTCGTGGTCCTTTTCTAAATAGATGCCCTCTCAAGCTGCACATCATATCAGTGTAGGGGTAGCACGATCTTGCTGCCAAGGGTGACCATCGTCGCTGCTGCAACGTGAGGCAGGAGGTTGTTCGACCTGTTTACCATCGACACTTGAGGAGCAAACGCATGGTGAAGTTTGCAGGCGCGGCGACCCTCCTTGCGGCTGCACGCCCGTCAGAAGGCCTCTCAGGGTCTGCAAGAATGGCGAAGATTCCGAGCGTGCAGTTCACCGCTGTCGTTGCAGCTGCAGACCAGCTGAACTCCCTCCTGCGGCAATGTCAGGCGGAGCTGAATGAAGTAATTTTGAGTACTCAGCGTCTTTACAGTTGACATCTTGCTAGTTCCTACGGTGTAGTGCGAGCTGCACCATGGTCAAATGCATTCACGTTGCAGGCAAACAAAGATACCAAACAGCAAGCAGATCAGCTTGAAGCAGAAAAGCAGCAAATGACAGCAGCAACCATATCTGGTGATGACCTTCTGTATTTGAATGTAGCTGGTCACCACATTTCTGTCAAGAGGTCCACTTTGACTCAGGCAAGTTAAAATTTCCCACTGCCATTCACTTTTACTGCACCTGACACAACCATGCGACTTGACATGCTGTTGCACATTTGAATTTTCAAGTGGTGACAAAATGATGTCACATAGCTCTGCAAGCTTTGCAGCTGATTCTGCAAATTGCAAAGCCAATACAGCTTCTGCCCTTAGCCTGCGTACGGTCGCAAGGCCAGTATACCTCATGCGCTCAGCCCATGTCAGACCGAAAACCTCTGAGGTGCTTCCATGCAGTTTGCAGAAGCTATTAGACCTGTCATATACCCTGACTCTTGTGCATGTGCAACTGTTGCAGTCACTCTGCGAATCTTCCTTATTACAGCACATACTGGAAAAAATCCTCAACATGTTCTGGCCACCTGTATCTGCCGTGTATGACATAGCTTCTCGTTCTGATTGCTCCGGGCTGCCGCCTTAGGAGGCTCCCGTTGTGATCGCTGAAATCCGTAAACTTTTCTTTTCTTTTTTTCTTTTTCTCGTTCTGATCACAATGTTGAATCATGGCAGATGCTGTAAGCTCGTGCTGACAGCACTTACTGCAAATCTAGGGTTTGCTGTAAGCCGTATTTATAGGTTGTGTCAGCTGTGCAGATTGGTGCTTATCATTGCTGATGATATTCAGGTGAAAGACTCGCTACTGGCAGCCATGTTCAGCGGTCGCTGGGAGTCTTCCCACACATATGACTCTGAAGGCCGCATCTTTCTGGACTACAGACCAGTCTGCTTTCAGAAGATTGTGAACTATCTACGGCACCGTGTGCTCCTCAAAGCAATGGGGAAGAGCCCACACACAGATGAGTTCCATTGCATGGGCCCCGACGATGAACAGGAATGTCATTGTCATGATCTCATAGACTATCTGGGTTTGACACAGTACATGGGCTTTGTGAAGATCAGGTCGCAGCCAGATGGAGGTATATGACCCTAACACCTCAATTTCAACACCACTTGTCTTTTTTGGGCCTGAGCTACTGCAATGCTGCTGGTGTGACACAGCAGCTGTGCAACTGATTGCTTTCAGCAGTGCATGCCCAGTCCTTGCCTTCGAATCACTTACACTTTGAGGCTTTCAACATTCTCCTGGTACGCAGCATGCGTTGCAGCCCCCACACATTTACCACTTACTGATATAGCATAGCATCAAAGCAGACCTGCCTGTCAATGGATTGAGCAGGTGCACATCTGTTCAGACTATGTCATGTCTGCTCAATGGGCCGGCTGCTACAGGGAATGCAAAGGAAGTCAACAAAGATGAGAACCTCAACAATCAAGTCAGCACTCTGTTCCCAGCAATAGATATTGACCTGATAATGGCACAAACAAACGTATGCCGCTGCCAGGCCATCAAATCTCTTGCGGTCAATCAGGGAGATATTGTTGGCGCCATCATGCAGCTTACTACGTGAGCAGTGCTCTACTCACAGTCCTGGAATTGTGAAGATGGAAACTGATGACCAGAAACAGGGTTAGACTTGATATGAGCAGCATCAAACAACACCTGTATTATTACAGATGGGTTCAGTCCTCTGAAAGGCAGTGTCCACAGCAGCACCCTTTTCGTCTCACGCTGGATGCAGCTACACATTGGTACCTGCATAGAGCCCAGTCATAAAGCAAGCCTGCATGTCTTAGTGTGGCCATTCACACTCAGCTACAGCATTGTGGCACATGGCAGACATACAGCTCTGGCTTGGTCATCAAGCCATACATGCAGGTGTGAAGCTGCAGCCGTTGCTTAAAACATCTGTGCTGTGTATGACAAGCTTTAATGGTCCGCAGTGCTATCTGACTTCTGATTTCGTCTGGCTTCTGATTGTCATTTGCTTACAGCTTTCAGGGGTGCATGTATTGATTGTACAATCAAGATCAGTTGTAGTCTGTCAGCTATTGTATAGTCAATTGATGCTGAAATTGTGTTCAGCGCAGTGATGACCATGAGGTCAGCAAGCTGAGACTTGAGTGTGTCGCTGCTGTTCCCTCGCAGCTGCAATTGTGCATGCGCAGCCTACATGTTGCATCATTGTACAGCATGATGCAATGTCCCGCTTGTAGTCTTGCCTTGTCATTCCATCGTGCAACTATACTGTGCACAACGCATTAATGTATTACTATATTAATACAATAAATATTACTGTAATAATCTATCAATATTGCTACAGTTCCAGTGCAGCATGCTGCGCAACAACGGACCAGGTGTACATGTTTGTGGATGTACATGTCTTCGACACAAAGGCCTTTCTAAAACAAGCTGAACTTTTGATTTCTTTCACCAGTCTTGTTCACAAGTCAACAAAATTTCATGTCCCACAACTGTGCTACAAGAGGGGTGCTCATGAGACACGCCCCAGACAATGCCCCAAACAACTTGACAAAAGTCGCACCCTACAAGACTTGCGTCAAGTGGTGTCTTGTAGATACGTAACACCTCATGCAAATTTATGTGTGCTACAAAGACAATAAGTTGGCAATACGTGCAACATGCTACCCGTTGCACAAGCCTTGTGATCAAGAACCAAACTGGGTGTATTTGCGAAGACTAACAGTTGGATGCTTTTGCAACAAGTTACCGGAAACCTGTTGTTGCTGTCGTTGCAAAAAATCTGAGCTTCAATGCGGGCCGCAAGATCACAGCAACAAAGCAAGGTCAGACATGGGGGTTGATCCAAACAGGCGCGAAAGCTCAACTATCGACCGCAGATTTATGATTGGTCAAGACGGACACGAGAACATGTGCAGCAGCTGGGAGCGCGTCAGAGTCCAATGGCAGGCTGCTCAGTCTTCGCGAATGGCAAATTGCCTGACCCTAAGGGCAACCGATACCAGGCCTGAGTGCATGTCGCTGACTATGGCACTTATAGCAGTTCCCGCAGCAAGTGACGTCAATGCAGCGGTGTGAGTCGACTTCTCGTAGGTCCTCATGCAAGGCGCTGGGTACCTAGTTCCAAATAATCGGGAGGAACGCCTGTCTAGAAACAGGCAGGTGAGTTCTCCGCTAAACAACCAAATTCAACAATCCAAAAATACATACACAGGACAAGCCACAAAACGTAATCAACATTACATGACGCGTGTTACTGAAGTCTGATATGCCATACTGTACATAAAGTATGTTAAGAGAAACAAACGTTATCATGCATAAAGCAAGCACAGTGACAACCCATACAGCTGCTGTCCAAAGTCTGCTTACAGTAATGGCAGTGCTTCAGCAGAAACCTTGGAGTGAATGCTGTGCGCAAGGCAAGTGGCGGTAAGGCCAGCCAGTGCTAGCAGACGAGCCTGCGCACTTGCTGCTGTGACCGTTGCCATTGAAAACGCTTGTGCCGCAAGCTGCAAGGCTTAAGCTAAAGCAGGTGAGTGAGGCAAGAAAGCTGGTGTCAGCCAACAGTCAGGTTGGAGGCTGCCCAGCAGGCAAGATTCATAGGAAGCAATACCCTGAGAAGGTCAAACCTTCTGGCAAAACAGGCCAGCTGCCTTGCCTAGTATCTAGTTTTCTCAGCAAAGCAGCAAGCAGGAAGCAGTGGCTGATTACACAAAGGCTTACTGCCTGGACAAGCTTGCCTCTGACAGAGGTTGAGCCTGATCAGTCAGCAAACCTTTGATTTCAGTGCAACCATTTGCAGAGGCTTACCTAGCATATTGCACAGCCTGTGCAGAAAAAAATTGCGACAGTTTAGCCCCAAGTTCCTAAATTAGATGACTTTGACTGTAAATTAAATGACTTTGACTTCGACTGCTGACTGCGTCAGCCTTTTGCCAACAGCTTATACCGTGCTTGGCTGGAAATTTGAATCTGGATAGGGTCTGCACGAATCTGAACAGCTGGGCTTGCAGAGTTGAGTGTGCAATCCCTAACGGTATGGTGACTGATGTTCATATGTCAGTTTGGGATGCACAACAATGTTCAAGGCCACAGAAATGCAAATGTGTGTAAGCAGACATATGATGCCAGCTGTATATCTACATGGGTTTGTAGAGTGACTGTCACTAGTCAGCCATGTGACTGCAGTCTGATGCACATGCTGTCATGCAATCAGCCAGTATGCAAAATGTTGTTGCACTACGCGCTGGGCATCCCATGATCGTCACCTGTGTACACTATACAGATATATCACATGACCGTGGAGTGTCATAGGACCTTCAGTAACAAACAACAGGAGCAGCAAGAGCAACCTTGCAAATAATGCCATGCACATCCCAGTGCCATGAAGCTCAGGCAGGTTGCAGAAGCAGCTTTCTACCTGCTGTGTGTATACTGAGTACATATTGAATGTTAAATCAGAGACTGATCAGTGTTGACTTTTCAAGCTCATCTGAGTCAGTTCCCTGTCAGCAAGTTCTGATGGTGCTGTTTGGAAGACGCCGATTGCGCTCCTTTGGCTTCTGCGCTTTAAAGCACCCCTGTCATGACTTGATCAGTCCCATGAGCGTTTGTAGTTGCTGTACCCTCTGTAGAAAACAGCACACCGAGACACTTCCACACTGTGAGCACCTTGTCATCATGAGCATATTGCAGCAACAGCAGCGGCTGAACAGCTGAAGCAGTACGCCAAGTGTTGTGTGTACACGACCAGGAAGAAGGAAGCCTTTTTGCCATGAGCGGCAAGCTTGCACCACAGCACTGTCACTGTTGACATGCAAGACAAAACTTTCTGAATTGAGCTGACTGAATAGGATTACTGCACCCAGCAATTTTTGCTTCACGCCACTCGGGATTCAAAATAATCTTATATGTTTTTGCTTGCACATGCACAAATCTGGCTCCTTCGGCGCAAGTACAGTGGACGAGAAGCCTGACAAGGGGCTCCTCAAGATGACCAGAAAAAGTAAGTATCAACGAGACCTTTTGAGGGTGCGCTACAATCAAACTCAAGAACATTGGTCAGCAGCCTGTACTGCTTCCGCTTTTCAAGGGGATAAAACCAAGGCAACTTGCCACCTGTTGCACAATACTGTTTATTTAAAGGCTTGCACACTTGAATACATGCATCTCCATGTCATGCCGCAGCAGTAATGAGGAAGAAAGAAACATTACGACTTTTGATCAGCCAGTTTGTGGCTGTGGCAATCTCCAGTGATACAGCCTTGCTGGAGCCTTCAGAAAGCACGCGTCTTCTGCGGTGCAACAGCTGAATTGGCCGTGCAATTAACGCCAACTGTACGACACCTGCGCAAAGGCATGTTGCAACAATTGGATGAAGCGAGAAGCGAGAAAAGCGAGCGAAACGCCTGCTTAGTCATAGCACGAGATAAGTCTGAGTCAAACATGTTGCCGGTGCCGGTGCCGATTTGGTCCGAGCCAAAGCTGCTGTTGCCTCTGAACGGCCAAGCGCAAACTTCAGCTCTGTACCCAGACTCCGAAATCGCTCAAACAGCGCTTCTGTCGCGTTCATGACAGGCCTCTTAGGCTGTCGATCTCCTCGGATAGCGGCTCGACAATCATTTCATTGGTCTGTCACATCAATTTATCCAAGCTGCGTCGTGTTTCACTCCCAGCACCAGTATTCGCAGAGCACGAAGCCAGTTTCTCAAGCTTTGGCGAGGTCACAAAGGGGAAGTCTCAGCGCTACACAGCCCGTGAGCGTCAAAGCCAACCATGAGCCTGCAAACGGGGAACATGCAAACAGCGATGACTTGCTCGTTGTTGGTCCTGGCGTGCTAGGGAGTTATGTAGGGATGCTTTGGCAGCAACAACACTCCACTGCCACTGTCACTGGGCAAACCAATAGCACAACCAATCATGACAGGTACTACATAACATTTAACAAGCAACTGCTTTGATGAACAAATAGGGTCGGCAACTTAGTCAAGTACCTATGCAGATTGCGACAAATGCGGATTCAGCCCAGGACGAAAGTGGAGAGTGATAGCAGGCAGTTTCCATACGTGCTATTCTCAGCTCCTCCATCTGGCAGCTCAGACTATCCAGCAGAGGTATAGCCATCTTCAGTCCTCAAACTTTGTATACTACCCTGCTCCCATGCTGTGCATGTGGCCAGCTGGACTTATGATCAGTGTTCTGGATTGCTTGACAATGTGCCCAGAAGCTGTGCATGCACAGACTGATGGTTTCTCCTGTGGTTGCTTGTAATTGTACCTTGCAATGGCGACTGTGCAGCAAAGTCACTTCTGCCAGCTTGTACCTGGGCAGCCCGATAATACTTGGCTTCTCGTTGAATTGTCGCCAAAAGACGTAGTCTTTTCTAGTCTTTTCTTTCCTTTTCTTTCCTTTCCTTTCCTTTTCTTTTCTTTTCTTTTCTTTTCTTTTCTTTTCTTTTCTTTTCTTTTCTTTTCTTTTCTTTTCTCTTGTTATTTGCAACCATTGCCTGACTGCAGAGGGAGATATTCCTCAGATCTGCATGCATAACCTTACAACTAGATCTGCGATTGCTGCATGCCTGCATGAATGTCAGATGCCTCTGATGCAGACATTGCATAGGACATGCAGGAAGTTGCAAGTTTGCTGTGCAGTGTCTACACAGTCCTTTGGCTGTAGTTAGACAGCCGCTGTGCAAATCATCCCAGGGGCCATCATCAGGCAACTGCTGTGTTTTGCTTGGATGTTGAAAGATCCTCCCAACATCCCATCACTCTGCCAATCTGTTGCACACCAATGGGTTGAATAGCGAACAAATGTTCACATGACCAGGCCGTATCAAATAGTACATCTCTCAGTTTGAAGTTGCGCACCATGTGAGAAGAGACAAACTGCGAAGCATGCCCTTGCTGCCTGCTTCTTGTATTCCTCAGTCCCTTGTCTACAAGCTTGGTCACTCACCTTGCTACGGCTTGTCTTGTACCTCCTTCCCATGCAGTCTGATGATTGGTATGCTCGAAGTGATGTGCATTGGCTACCAGCAACTGTCAAATAAAAACATAGGATTTTAACAAAGCAATTATTTGCTTTGTCAGACCTGTGTGTGTGTGCCATGCAGGTTGCAGAAGCTGCCAAGTTGTGGGATGGGACAGGAGCTTTAGTATTCACATCTAGCGCAGGGCTTTATGAAGTTGATGACGGCTCGCACTGCAATATTGCTGACAGAGGCTCGAATGAGCGCACAGACAGGTGAGTCAGGGAGAGCACTTGCCATTCGTGAATTCAGACCTGGGTTTTGATGAACACAGAGGGAGATGATTGCGGCATCCAACATGTGCCTGTTGCCATGGATGTTGTGAGGCAAGACATGGGCAGTAAAACTTAGCACATGATATTGAGCATTGTGCCCTTGTCAAAAAGGTCCTCTAGACATGGACCATGCTGAATTTGACGTGCACCAGTATTCATATTGAGTCTACTTTCTTGTGTTGGGTTGCAGACTGCTAGGAGCTGAAGAAGCTATCTTGAAAGCTGGCGGCAC
>JAABUY010007157.1_pt1 | contig 10700 bp, 10 predicted proteins | sample 5560271 | NCBI WGS metagenome assembly JAABUY01 (sample SAMN10711886, study PRJNA513374) | rock metagenome | isolation source: Antarctica rocks | place: Antarctica: Victoria Land, University Valley
GTGCGGCCCGCATGCGGCCCGGCCCGGCCGCGCGCTGCGCGCCAACTCACGCACTGCCTGCGCAGCCTCGCGCGGTGGTGGGCCATAGGACGAGACCGACGCGTGCGTGTGCTGCTCGAGCGGCGCACAGGCGTGACGGCGGTGCCCCAAAGTCTGGTGTTCAGGTCGGTCGAGCGCTGCACGTGCAGTGAGTTGGCCGGGGGTGCACGCGCCCACAAGCGAGGGCGCGAGAGCGGCGGCCCGGCGCGCGCAGGATGCGGCGCAGCTGCGCGGCGAGATCGAGGCGCTGCGCGATGCGCCGTCGGCGCTGGACGTCGCGCGCGCGCGGCGCGACGAGCACGCCGCCGACCGCGCCAAGTTTGCGCAGCTGCTGGACAACCTGCAGGCGCGGCCCTGCTTCATGGCACGCCAGCGTCACGGCGCCCACGGCCGAAGCCTTGCGGTGGGGCTGCAGCCGCGCCTGGCAGAGAGGCGCGCGCCAGCATCCTGGCTGCCTGGGCACAGGGGACCTGCCGTACGAGTCGGGGAGCATGCAGGTGTGCTGCAGGCGGCTGCTGGTGAGGAGCGCGCGGCGTGCAGAGCAGCGGGTGGTGCACTACGCGATATCAATGAAGCTGAGGCTGCTGTCGCGGCGGGCGGCAGGGCCACAAGGCTGCCCTGGCGCGTAAGCTGGCCGAGCGCCAGGCGGACACGCGCGCGAAGCAGGAGCAGCTGGCAACGACCGAGCAGGCGCGCCGCTCGCCCGCCGGCCCAGGAATGAGAGTGCAGTGAGTGTCCCCGACAGGGATTAGACAGGGCCCCATGCTGCAGTAGGCTGAGTGGCTCTGCGCTTCTCGACGGCGCCGGGGCGTCGGGCGGAATGGTGTGAGATGCCGGCCCGACCCTTGTCGCGGCGCGGTGCGCGCCCGGCGCTGCGGAAAGCCGCAGCGCTGGCCGAGGCAGGCGGGACGAAGCGCGGCGCCTTCTGGCCAGCCCCGCTCAGGCGCCTTGCTGCCGGGCCTGCTGACGCGCGGCCGCGTCGACGCCCTGGGCGTGCCGTGACTGGCGGTCCATGTGGCGGCGCTGCGTAGGAGATCGCGGAGCTGCAGGCGCGCGTGGCGGCGCAGACGGTGAGCCGGGACGACGTCGTGCGCATGAACACCGAGCGGTGCGGCGCAGCACGCGCGTCCGTGCAGCGCCCCCGTGCGTGCCTGCGCCGGGCGCCGTGCGTGGCGGGGCGCCGCGCACGTGCGACGGGCCAGCGCTGCGGCGGGCAACAGGACGCGAATGTTGGTTGGGAACTGAACGGCTGCCGAGCGCGTGCCGCGCGCGCTGGAGCATGCCTATACATATCAGTCCGCGCCCATGTGCACTTTCCCGCCCGTACCTGCTGCTTGCACAGGCTGGGGCGGCCATGCGCAGGGGAGGAGCGTCAAAAGGTGCTGGCAGATGTGGCCGCGCAGCGCAGCGCTCAAAGCGCGCCCTGGCACAAATAAGTCCTTTCCCTGGCGGTGCCTGCCCCCGTCGCCCGCGCCTGCGGCGCTGCCACGCGTCACCGATGGAGGTGGAGAGGTGAGACTGTAGTGGACCAGGAGGCGCGCGGCCGCGCGCAGGCAGAAGCAGGAGGGCCTGCTGGCCAGCGCGGCCGGCCAGCGCGAGGCCGCCGACCGGCGCGTGGCGGAGGCCGAGCTCGCCTGCGAGCGCCGCCTGGACGACCTGGAGGCCGCCCTGCAGGCGCGGCGCGCGCGCTCACCCAACCTGGCCCGAGCCCTGCTGCTCGCGCCGAGCGCGCGCCTCGGCGGAAGCGCGCCGCGAGCGAGGCGACCCAGCCGGTCGCAGTGCCGCAGCGCAGGCTGTGCTTCCCGGACGGGACGTGCCTGCCGGGGCTCCTGTGTGCGGCGGCGCGAAGCGTGCGGCGCGCGCTGCGCAGGAGTACCACACCGCGGCGGACCGGCTGCAGCTGATCCCGGCCAGCGCGAAGCGCGCCGGCGGCGTGCAGTTCGAGATCGCGCTGGACCGGGCCGGCGCGTCCGCCGCGGAGATCGTGTCTGTGGACGTCAAGGCGCGGCCCCCCCGCAGCGCACCTCCGCTGCGGCGAGCAGGCGCCCCGGACACACTGCAAAAACATTGCAGCGGCGGCGCGCTGGGCCGCATGGCTTGGACGCTGCGTCAGCATGAGCTGTGCGCATGTATGGGTGTGCTGGCCCCGGGTGTGCGCCTGCAAGTACGTGTGGCCACATGCCGAGGGCTGTGCGCGAGGGCAGGGGGGGCAGCCAGGCGGCCCAGGGCGCCGACGCGGCGCGCGCGGCGCGCAGGGCGTGGTGAAGGCAGCGCTGGGGCGCGTGCGCGAGGGCGCGGCCGCGCGCGCGCGCGAGCTGGGCGACGAGGCGCTCGCGCTGCAGGAGCGCCTGGACGCCGGCCGCCACACCGCCGCGGAGCGCGCGGAGGACGCCGGCGCGCTCGGCGAGCAGGCGCGCACCGCGCCCGGCGCGCCGGGGTCAGGGTGTGGTATGGTAGGGCTAGGAAGTAGGCGCGCGCTGCGCTGCGCTGCGCGGGGAAGGCCGCTGCGATGGCGACCAGCGCAGCGGAGCGCCCAGACGCGGCAGCCTGCCGGACGCCTCTTGCAGAGCACGCGCTGGTGTGCATGCGTGGGCGGCTCCTCCGCCACCAAGAGCTGCTGCCGGTCCTGGCATGCATGCAGCCTTCCCTGACACGCTCTCAGACTGCCTGCATGTCAGGCCCAGCAAGCCCGGCGCCTGCCGCGCGCGGGCGCGGAGAGGCGGGGGCGGGGGCGCGCGCAGGTCGCCAAGCTGGAGGCGCAGTTCGCGGCGGGCAAGGCGGCGCTGGAGGCCGACGTGCGCGCGGCGGCCGAGGCGGCCGAGGCGCTGCGCGCGGAGGTGGCCGCGCTGCGCGGCGCCACGCGCGAGCGCCTGGCCGCGTCGGAGGAGCGCCTGGCGGAGCTGCAGGCGCGGCCGCATGGGTGCCGGGGGCATTGGGCTATGTGTTCAATGGGTTCAAGGACTCGCCCTGCACTCTGGGCGCCTGCGTGTCCGCTGAGTGTTAGGGTTAAGGCTTCAAACAGCACGGGCAGCCATGCTAACGGCGAGTATGTTTTGGTCTGTGAGCGATCGAGGGACGCCGAAGCTCGGCGCTTGGAGCATGGGCACGTGTCACGTGTCGACGTGCTTCAGGGGATGCCAGAGCAAGGTGGGAGCGTGTGCCGAGGCGGGCATGCGGCGCCCGGCACTGACGCCCCCGCCGCTGGGCGCCGCTGCAGGCCGCGGCGGAGGCGGCGGCCCGCGGCACGGACGCGGACGCGGAGCGCCTCAACCGCGACCTGGCCGAGGCGCTGGGCGTGCTGGTGGACCACAAGCTGCACATGCAGCGCGCGCTGGAGGGCGTGCACGCGCACATGCGCGCCGTGGCCGGCCAGGTGGCCGCCGCGGGCGCCTGACGCGCGCGCTCAGGCGCTCCACTGTTTAGGTGGACCTGACCTGTTCGCGGAGCAGGCTCGTACGTGGGGGCTGACCTGCGTGTGACGCTGCCCCGCATGCTTGCCTTGTCCTCGTGTGGCTGTGAATGCATGTTGACTTGTTGCCTGCCAGTGATGCGCACGCCGCCTTTGTGTCCAGACTGTCTTGTATGTGTATGTTAGCGTCCCCCAACATGGGTAAGGAAGTGTGTTTCTGTGGCTGCGCTGGTACCCATGCCAGCATGCTACAGCGCAAGACAGTGTGCGCACAAACTTGCAACTATCAAATTGGCTATTACTCCTGATGAAAAGTAGGGCCGGGCCTTGGAAGTGGGAATTTTAGGGCACCAAGACTCGGATGCAGAGCATATAGCGCTTTCGACTGTCGTTCAAAGAGCGCAGCTCATGTCCAAGCGCTTGCCCAAGGCTCTCCCTCCTCCCGGCCAGTGCCAACCAATGCTTGGGTAGAGCCCGGCGCTGCTGCACTCTGGGGGTTGCGCAAAATGCTGAGCAAAGCGAGGAGGCTGGTGCAGGCGCTTGAGGGGTCGCGGTTGCTTGCATCCAGGCGCGGCCAAGCGCGTTGCTCGGGCTCGCACTGCGTGCACAGCGAGCAGCTGCTCTCGTCCTCCCATCAGCTTCTGAACGTTTCCAGGTCCACGGTGCAGCTGACGACGTGCACACGTGCATGCAGGGGGTTCTGCAAGCCAGGCTTTGCTTTTCAGCCTTCCACAGAGGTCGCAGAGGTAGACATTGTCAGGCATGCGGGCGTCGACCTGCTGCATGACCCGCTGCACAACAAGGTATATCCCGCCCACACGCTGGCCTATGCGCTGTGTGATGCCGGCGAAGCTGCATTGGGCTCAAGGGCAGGCCGCTGCGCACAGGGAACAGCATTCCCAGCGTCGGAGCGGGAGCGCTTGCAGCTGCGTGGCCTGCTCCCGCCGCGGATACTGAAAATGGACGCGCAGGTGCTGCCAGGCCCGAACGCTCCCGTTTGTGCTGGCGCCAGCAGACACTGCAGGGGGCTGACGCTTCCGCTGGGGGTCGGCCCAACAGATAGAGCGCTTTATGGACGACTACACCTACGGCAAGACCTACCTAGACCCGGAACACGTGAAGGGGGGCGGCGTGACGCACGAGCACGTGCGCGCCCGCTGCTGGCGCACCTGTGCTGTCTCCTGTGGGAATGGTGCACCCTGTCAGGCTCGGCGCTGATCGCACTGGACTGCAGGTGCGGCGCTGGAAGGCGCTCCAGGAGCTGCAGGTGCAACCCGCCTGTCTCTGCTTCCCGATGCCAGTGAAGCTGCTGCATGCACGCCGTGAGCAGGGCACACCCACCATATCTGACCGCATGGTCCCTGCTGCGGCCAGGACCGCAACGAGACCCTGTTCTACCAGTGCGCCGCCGCCACCTTACCCCACTCTGTAGCGCATTGTGGATGCCTGCACCCTGCAGGCACCTGGCCTGCGACCATAAGCCATGATCGTCCAAGCTTGCCAGCCTGCAACACATGCTCCCTGCCAGGTGGCACGCCCAGCACCATGTCACACCACTGGCATGCACCGCATGAGAGATCCAGAGTGGCTGCTGACGGGCCTGCCCCTTTGAAGGCGTGGCCGGGCCTGGCCTTGCTACCCGCGGGTCTCAGCCGAGCTGCTGAGGAAAAGTTGCAATAAGTGGGCTGCGCGGTGCCAGGATCCTGCTGGACAACTTCACGGAGATGGCGCCCATCGTGTACACGCCGACCGTGGGCTGGGCGTGCCTCAACTACCATCTGCTCTTCCGGCGGCCGCGCGGCATGTACTTCTCCGCCAACGACAAGGGCGAGATGGTGCGGCACGCGGCGTGGTCAGGGTAGGGATGGGTTTAGGGTGGCGGCCTCATGTGGGGGCCCTGACGGCTGGCAACCAGCTCAGCGCGAGGCTGGCGTGGCGCGGCCTGTGGCAGCCGGGGGTCGCTCGAGCCAGTGTCTAATCAGTGAGCTATGAGCTGGGCTGGAGCGCGTCTCGCCCGCGGCAGGCCTCCATCGTGTGGAACTGGCCGAGCCATGATGTGGACGCCATTGTGTTGACCGACGGCTCCCGCATCCTGGTGCGCCTGCGCTCGCTGACACCACCGAGGTTTTACGCATGCGCGCCTAGCCGAAGCCTCGCTGACGCGTGGCTGCATGCGGCCTGCAGGGTCTGGGCGACCTCGGCCTGAACGGCCTGGGCATCTCTGTCGGTGCTGGCCCCTCCCTGTGCTCAGGCAGTGGGCAGCCCATGCGGTCTGCATGCGTCGTGACACGGCCATGCCTCTGAGTCACGGCTGCTCGTGGTGCCGCTCGAGGCTGTCTTGGAAGCTGTCAGCCTGGGCTGTACAGACGAAATACTCCACAGCTTGGAAATGCTCTTGGTCAAGGCAGGCGAGCAGCTGGAAGGTCACAGGCCAAGCCTGTGCAGAATGCTGCCGTGCCACAGGGAGTCGTCAACATACTAGTAAAGCCATGCCCCTGCAGCTCTTGAAACCCGGCCGCGCGTGCAGGCAAGCTGGACCTGTACGTCGCGGCGGCGGGCTTCAACCCGGCGCGCGTGATGCCGATCGTGCTGGACATGGGCACCGACAACGAGCGCCTGCTCAACGACCCGCTGTACATGGGCCTGAAGCACAAGCGCATCAACGGCGACGCCTACTACGAGGCGCGCGCCCCGCCCGCCGCATCAGCCAGGAGCGGCATCGACTGGGTCGGGCGATGCGGGGCGGCCTGCTTCCACAATCGCGCTGCCGACAGAGAGCGCGGCCTGACACGAGCCCTGCCCGCCGCATCACCCAGGGGCGGCATCGGCTGGGTCGGACGATGTGCAGTGGCTTGCTTGTGCGGTCATGCTGCGAACACAGAGCGGCTTGCTGACAAGCGCTGCGAGGTGCATTGAGGCTGTGCATGCGCAGCGAGGTGACGCGCGAATGTCGGCACGCAGGTCGTGGACGAGCTCGTGCGCGCGCTCTTTGGGCGCTTCCCGCACACCGTCCTGCAGTTTGAGGCGCGTCCCTGGTCACGCGCGTGCACCCCGTCTCTTTATGTAACTTCTGCAGAGGCCCGAGTCCTGCTTGCATCAGAGGCCCAAGTCCTGCTCTGCATTCAGAATATACCTTGTACAGAAAGCACTTGACTCTGTTATCGTGATCTCACGTCCGCAAGCCATACGCATTGCATAGATGGTGGGACGGGGCGCAGGACTTCAACATGGCGCATGCAGCGCCCCTGCTGGAGCGCTACCGGAACACGCACCTGGTGTTCAACGACGACATCCAGGGCACCGCGACCTGCGCGGTTGGCGGCGTGTACGGCGCCATGGCCGTCCTGGGCATGCCCTCCGCGCACCTCTCGCACACTATTCGGCCAGATGCACCAGATCGATGAGCAGTTGCACCACCTCTTGGGGCTGGTCCTGTTGGTTCTTGTAGCAATCAGTGTTGCGCCTTGAATACCAGAGTGTGCTCTGCCAGTGCATTGTGTCCTGCTGATGCCCCTGATGGTGAGTCGGTCGGTGCAGGCAAGACGCCCGAGGCGATCACCGAGCAGCGCTTTGCCGTGCTGGGCGCGGGCAGCGCGGGCATGGGCGTCGTGTGCATGCTGGCCCGGGGCATGGTCAAACATGTGCGCCCCGGCAAGTCAGTGTGGGGTCGCAGAGCATGGCTGCGGTCGCCCTGCTCCCACTCCTTGCTGCCAGAAGCTGCAACAGTCTCTGGCACGTCCCCGTGTGTACCACACCATACCGTGCCCGCTTGCATGCCCAGGCTGATACGTTGGACACAGCACGCAGCCTCAGTGACTACTTGCGAGCATCTGCAGGCATGAGCTTGAGCTAGCACCGCGTGTGTTCCTGGGGATTGATGAGGAAGCTTGTGGCATTCAGTGTGCGCGCAGCGCATCTTGAGCTGGGCGAGCGCTGTTTGCGGAGAGGTTCGGCCATGCGTGGCTTGAATGCAGGAACAAGCAGTGTCGTGGCAACAACGCAAATCAGCCCATCCGCGCATCTGAAGCCGGATTGCACGGCGGCGGTCGTATGAGCGGAGGTCTCCGCACCGGCCGGGCGCAGGGCCTGACGCCGGAGCAGGCGGCGGAGCGCTTCTACATCCTGGACGCCGACGGGCTCGTCACGCGCAAGCGCGGCGACGCGCTGACCGACACCGTCCGCCCGTACGCGCGCGCGGAGGAGGACCTGGAGGGCATGCGCCTCGAGGAGGTCGTCAAGCACGTGCGCTGCGCGCCGCACGGCTCCGGCCCTGCGCGCTGACCAGGCGCGCGGCCAGGCCCGCGGCCGGCGCCGCGCCCAGCACGCGCACCGCGGCCAGCCGCGGCAGCGCCGCCGAGCCGCAGCGCGCGGCACAGCACATGCCTGCCGGCACAGCCACGCACGGGCGTTGGTGAGCGCGCGAGCAAAGCCTTGGGATTGCTGCGGGCGCATGTGGGGCCTGCCGCACAGCTTGTCCGGGGGGGTAGGGTTGCAGCGCATGCAGAGCTCAAGCTCGCATGGTAGCGACCCTGGACCTCACGCGCGCGCGCGGCGGCGCCGGCGGTCACGCCGCTGCGGCCGTGCTGGCTGGCCGGGCGCTGGCGCTGGCGCAGGCGCGCCGCCCGGGAGCGCGGCGCTCAGCCCAGTCTGGTGCACAGACGCGCTGCCCTTGCCGCCCCCTCGGCGCAGCGCTATGCGCTCGGGCGCTATGGGCGTTCCGGGCGGGTCGCGGCGAGGGCTGCCGCGGCACGCGCTTGCAGCGCGGCTGCGCCTGCTCCGAGCAGCGCATGCCCTGCGCACGCGCTCTCGGTGCAAGCAGAGGCAATAGGAGACAACAATGCGCACCCGCGTTTCCAGCCTTGTGCCACCAGAAAGGGTCAAAGGCACGGTCCGCCGGCGCGCAGGTCGGCGGCGGCGCACACGCGCTGCACCTGACCGGCCTCGATTGCGAGCTGAGGTGTGCCGAGGCGGTGCGGCTGACCTGGTCCGCAGGCGAGCCCGCCGCGCACCATAGCGTGTGACTCCGCCCCGGCATCGGCGCCAGGCGCGGGCAGCGGCGACACTGAACAGCATCCCAATGTCTAGTGGCAGGGCAAGCATGCTCAAAACGCGACCTGCGCTTCTTGCAAGCCTTATTTTTGTCGCCCCTCGCATGCGTCGGCCTGTCAGCCATCGCGCTGAGCTGAGGACCTAGGCTGTAGCCAGTGTCTGCAAGGGGCGCACTACGCTGGACGCAGTGGGAAGAGGGACATGCTGCTCTTTGGTCAATGGTTTGTCTGCGCGCCTCTGTGAATGGTGTGGCGGCCCTGCCGGCTGCCCATGTACATTTTGCCCATTCTGCCCACCCTCCCTGTTCAATTTGCTTATTTTGCTTGTTTTGTTGCATGTGCGCAGCCTGTCAAGCGCAGCAGGGCGCATGTGGTTTATGTGAACCTGCTCTCCACATGTGTGTAGCATAGTAGGATGACGTCTCCTGGCCTAGGGCAGTTTGCCATTGACCTTGTTTTACCTGTCGCAACACCTCGTGCTCTGTGCTCGCTGTGGTGTGACCAAGCCTCCTGGCTGCAGCAGGAGTTGGTGACAGTACGGCTGTTCTTCCATAGCTGAGCGGCCATATGCACTAATAAGGCTCACAGCGTCTAAATCAGCGCAGTGCTGAAAAGGCCCCTCTACGGTGGCCTCCCTAGCACCCAAGCTCTGCAGTGGTCTGGCAACGCCCTCGAAGAACTGCGACCCGGGCGTAGACAGCAACAGGACCCTCTCGCAATCAAGTGACCTGGTTGACCACGATCGGCTGCTCCAAGGTAACCATAACGGCTCAAATCCAGCATTTTACAACAGGCCAAAGTGGGCTATTCTGCATGGACCCTATTGCAGATAGGAGTAAACACACCCAGGGTCGCAAGAGCCTGCGGCGGCGCTGCAGCGGCCATACGCCCCAGGCAGCAGTGCAGCTGTCTCCGCACAGGCATGGCTTCTCAAAACTGCAAACGGCTGCACCGCAGCGCTAGCCCTCGCCACACTGATGCGGCAAAATGCGCTTGTCTACAGGCGGGAGACTGTGTCCTGGCCGGAGAAAATGGCGTGCCCCGCAACGACCGCCAGGCGTGTTGCGGCGGCCCGGCCAGCTGTTGGCCCGATCAGTCGTGCTCCAATAATCTTGTCGATGACCGCCGAGAATGCAGCAAAGGACGCGCAGCCGAGGCACATGCCCTTTGGCCCGGCGCTGTGCGCGAGCACGGCGCCCGCGGCGCAGCCGGCGTACACGCTGTTGTAGATATCATGCTTTGCGCGCACCTGCGCTGCCCGCGGCATGCTGAGTGCTGCCGCCGTTGCCACGTTTCGGCCCATGGGCGCATGGTGCGGGGGTGCAGCGGGTTGCTGGAATCTGGAACGGGCATGCCGAGGGGAGCGCCGGGGCATATGCACGGCAGGGCACAGCTGCGTGCAGCTCTCTGCTGCTGCTGGCCGCCAATCAAGCGCGCGCGGCGACGGCATAAGGCAACGCTGACAGACATGCACGCTGACGCGGACTGCCATCGCAAATGACCTCTGCGGTGACCAAACAGGCCCTGCGGGGGGTTGGGTCAACGCAAGCGGCGCAGGCGCGCAGGTGCATGCGGCTGCACCTTTTCGATGACGCACTCGGAGCCCGCGAACAGGGCGCCGACAGCCGAGAACCCCTTAGCGTACGACCTGCACGCGCGCGCAGCATCGGGCGTCAGCGCGCGCTCTTGTCAGCAGGCCATGCAGCCTACCCTACCGTAACCCGTAACCCTTCAACACGCAGCACGCGTGGGCCGCCGGTGCTGCCTGGCGCCCGCTGTTGCGGCTGAGCAGCCTCCCTTGATCGGCGCCCCTGACAGGACAGCAGCCACGCGGCCTATCCTGCTGCATGGCGCGAGACGCGCAAGCCACATCGGCAGCCTGTCGCATGCGCTGCCGCCCCTCCTGCTCAGACATGTTAGCCACATGGCCGAGGGAGGCATCCGCGGCGCTAACAGAGCACTTGCACTCTTCCTCCTGGGCACCGTCCCGAGTGCTCACCACCTCCTCCTCCCAGGCATCGCCACAAGTGGGCTGCGCGGGGCGCGGACAGGCGCAGGGGCCGCACACGCTGCGCTGCCGCGTGGTGATGAGCATCTGCCGGACCGCCTGCCGCATGGTCTGCTTCTCCACCGCGGGCTCCAGGCCCCCCACGCCGCCGCCCTGCGCGCCCACCCACAGCGCCCCTGTTGAAGCGAGGCGCTGT
>JAABUY010007158.1_pt1 | contig 10699 bp, 9 predicted proteins | sample 5560271 | NCBI WGS metagenome assembly JAABUY01 (sample SAMN10711886, study PRJNA513374) | rock metagenome | isolation source: Antarctica rocks | place: Antarctica: Victoria Land, University Valley
GGCTGATGTGGTCGCTGACACGAACGCCGGCCGGAAGGCCAGCAGGAACACCCGCCATCGCTGTCGATCCCAGAAAGCCCAACCCGCGATATAGAGACTCCAGACGCTTAAATGAACCGTATTGGGGTTAGGAACGCCAAGTTAGGAAGATCCCCGATCATGCCCGCCCCGCCACCGGCTCGGGATAGGGCTGTCCAGCCAGGCACGTCCCGGCGGTCAGCAGCTCCCACGTCGCACCAGGTGGCAAGGTCGGGCGTGCGCCGGCCAGTTGCTCCGGGCTTCTCTGCACCGGCTGGGTCTGGGCAACGGCACGAGGCTGGCGCTGTCGCCGGCTGGATCGGTGCTTCGCTGGCGCCGCGCTCACGCCTGCCCCTCCGGCGGTGACAGTAGCAACACCAACATGTCCCGCATCTTCGCGCCCTCGGCGCCGTTGCGTGCTGCCAGCCCGACTTGCCCGCCGTCCCTGATGACGCCGGCCAGCTCGAACAGCAGTCCGGCCGGGATTTCAGGTGGGGTGCCGAGCGTGTCGGGCAGGACCCAGATGCGGTCCCCCATCCGCATCTCCGACCCCGCGCCGGGCCGGGGCGGCTTGCCGTGGATAACCGCCTTGAAGGGCAGGGCCTCGCCCTGAGCGTCGGTGAAGGCGTCGGGTCCATCGCCTGCCAAGCGCATCCCGTCGCCCGCGTAGAGGATTCCGGGGAAGGCGCGGGGTGGTCCGTAGGCGTTCACGCTGAAACACCTGTTTCAATCGTGCAGCACCACCCGTTCACGCTGAATCGCTCGCCGTCGTCAGTCAGTAGCACGAACCGGCTGTCCAGATCCCAGCAGCCGGCGTCGTCCTGCTCGCCCTGAACCATCACGCCCTCCAGGCACAAACTATCGTCTCGGGATTAGCCATTTTCTAAACCCTTCCTGCTTGTTGCACTCGCGTTGTCCCAGCCGGCGTACCATCTTGCCTTCTCGGTCTCCCTCAGGTGCGGCGGTGCATTCCGTTTGCGGTCTTCAGCGCGTGCTTCGATGCCAGCACGACCGGCGAAGGTGTTGGCCACGGTTGTTGGGAACGTCTCGGAGTAACTAGGCATCGAACAAATCTTCCTGCTACGATTTATTCGAATAGCCAAGCAACGTGGAAGAACTGGAGCGGATGCCACATATCTAGCCTGATCAGTAGAGAACGAATGAAAAACCCTTGAACTATTGTAAGCATAAAAGACCGCCAACCCAAACATCAAGCTTTGATAAACTATCGCGTAAGCTGTTATTATTTACAAGCGCTTCTTCCATATCTTTACGAGATTGATCCATGATCTTATCAAGGTGGGTGTATAAGTGCTCTATTTGTTGATCAAACTCATGCTGTCGAGCTGGATCATCGAATAGCATCACACGCCGCGCGGTCATCCCTTCACTTCCGGGAGCCGGAGCAGTTGCAGCGGCACCGTCAACTTGGCGGTTGGCTGCTTGCGGGGTGCGGCTGAGCCGGGTAGCCGGGCGGGATGACAACGTCCGCTGTTCCCAGTTACGCCGGCTACCGCTTCCCGGCCGAGATCATCAGCCACGCCGTCTGGCTCTACTTCCGCTTTCCTCTGAGCCTGCGCATGGTGGATGAGCTTCTGGCCTCGCGCGGCATCATGGTCAGTCACGAGACCGTGCGGCAGTGGGCGCTGAAGTTCGGGCAGGCGTTTGCCAACCAGGTCCGGCGCAGGCTGCCTGCGGCCGGCGACAAGTGGCACCTGAACGAGGTCGTGCTGACGATCGCGGGCGTGAAACACTGGCTGTGGCGGGCGGTCGACCAGACCGGGACGGTGCTGGACATCCTGGTGCAGAGCCGGCGCGACACGCAGGCCGCCAAACGCCTGCTGCGCAAGCTGCTGAAGCGGCAGTGCCGGGCACCTCGTGTCATGGTCACCGACAAGCTGGCGAGCTACGGGGCGGCCAGGCGCGAGGTGATGCCCTCGGTCGAGCACAGGAAGCACAAGGGGCTGAACAACCGGGCGGAGAACTCGCACCAGCCCACGCGACGGCGAGAACGGCAGATGAAGCGGTTCAAGTCAGCCGGCCAGGCGCAGCGTTTCCTCTCCGCCCACGACGGGATCAACAACCTCTTCCACCTCCGCCGTCACCAAGTCTCCGCCACCCAGTATCGAGCCGCCTGGACTCAAGCCTTCCAGGTTTGGGCCGAGGTCACCGGCGTCGCCGCTGGGGCGTAACCTCGAGCACGCCGTCCTTGTCGCGCGCCGGCGCGACCTCAATCCAACAAGTTGACGGTGCCGACTAGCGTGCGCCATGGTCGGCACAAGCGCCTGAACGCTATACTGACTTGGAGCCTAGCCCCCTAGCCTGCTACGTCCGCGCCGGTTGTCCGGCGGGTTCACGTCGCCGTCCGGCACCTCGTATCCGGCCTCGCGCAGTAGCCGGGCCAGAAACCGACGCGTCGAGCCCACCTTCTCGCCTTCGCGCGCCAGCAGCTCGGCCATTGGCTCGGATGCTTTGAAGTTAATCTGCACCACTGGCAGCGGGCGGGGCTTCTCAGCGGGTGCGGGCCGAGCCGGGACGGCCGCCGGCAGCGTCGCGGTAGCCGGTGCGAGCTGGGCGACCAGGTCTGCCCCGCTCACGCGTTTCAGCGGCGAGCGGCTCATCCGGGCTCGCTGCCTACGGACCTACTGGGGATAGCACCCTTTGCCGATAACTCGGCTATCAGGCTATGCGCCTGCTCGGCTATGCGCCCGGACTGCGGTACCACCCCAGAGAACGACAGCTTGGTGAAGTCAGCCAAATCGCCCAGCGTCTGCTCCAGCAACGGGAGGCCGGCATCAGCCAAGCTGTCCATTGTCGCTCGCTCGGATAGGCCGCGCGGCTTCCACCGCGTCAGCAAGATGCTATGGGGAATAGACCGTCTAGCCGCCTTGCTCAGGCTGACAACCTGCTGCGCGGTTCGCATCGTCTCGCGCACACTGCCGCGGTCCGGCATGCAGGGGATTACGACATGATCGGCCATGCCGATTGCAGAGGCGGCCGTCAGGCTCTCGAACCCTGCGGTGTCGACCAGCACCACATCGTGCCCGTCCGCCATCTCGCCAGCAAGATCCACGACCTTGATATGGTCGACCTCGCTACGGCAGTCGAAGGCCGGACCTTCGTACACCTGCGCGTGCCAGCTCGCGAACGACTGGTTGCGGTCCGCGTCCACCACGGCAACACGGTAACCCTCCGCCGCCAATCGCGCGGACAGCAGCATGACAGTTGTGGTCTTCGAACAGCCGCCCTTGCCGGACGCGACCGTAATAATAGTTCCCATAGGCGGCTATGCCCCTGCGCGGGTTGCTTGGTAGGAGCATAGAGGCATTACGGCAGGTAGCCGGCAAGGTAGGTATGGGGCTAGGAGGATAGCCTATGCTGATCTGATCGCACGCTTGGCGGCTCTCGTCGGCCAGCTCCGCCCATGTGGCTAGCAGCGCGATGTGGGGCGCTGCAGGGCTGTGGTGCATGGATCGGCGGAGTGATCTGGCTGGGATAGGATAGACGAGACGGTCGCTGCTCCCACCCACATCCTGAGGCGTCTCACCGTGCCGTTCAAAGCCAATGTCGCGTGTCGCCACCACATCCCAAAGCAGCGACACTGGTTGGCGGGAAGCGTATTCTTCCGCGGGGATCGAGGCTTCCAGGTCGGTCAGGTCAGTCTTTGGCGCATGGTCCTGCTGAAGCCGGTCCAGGGCGGCTCGCTCTGGCGGGTCTGGGCAGAGCCCAGCCTTGCTTTGCTTGCAGGCCGACGTCAGGGGCCGTTGGCATCATGTCTGCGATACGCGAACATTCGGGGCCCCTCTGCCCAACCGCGGAGGGACCCCAGCCGGAGGAGCGTCCGGTCCGATCAGTCGTCGGAGTCGGGCGCCGCCGAAGCCGCCGGCCCTGGGTAGGCCACGCCCGGCCTGGTCCCCTCCCACAGCACGCGGTTGAACAGCGCGAACGGCACCCGGTCCTCGGCGGTGAAGTCGAAGCCCTTCGTCTTCTCCGCCCACCACGCGGCGTCGTGCAGCGGGCTGATGTCCGGCCCTGCCGCGTAGCGCACGCCGGTGTCCAGCGACGCGACGTTGAGCATCGTCGTCTTGAGGATCGTCGAGGCGACCGGCGCGTAGTGCCAGGCCCCTGACGCCGACGTGTCGAACACGTCGGCCATCGGCGCGGCGCTGGCGGTGAGCAGGCTGATATGCGCCGTACCGAGGATGTCCTCCATCGTGCGCAGCATGTTCACCTGGTTGTAGCGGGTGCGCACGATCGCATGCTTCTTGACGTAGGCGCCCGCGACGTAGGCGGTGGCCCGATGGCTGTCGACGTGGTCCGGCCCGTCCTGGCAGTCGTCCTCGATGACGAAGATGACCGTGCTGTCGGCATACTTGCTGTTGGAGACCGTCTGCAGCACGCGGCCGACGGCCAGGTCGTTGTCGGCCTCCTGTGTCTCCGGCGTGTTCACCCCGGCGAGCGCGGTGGCGAAGCTGCCGGTGTGGTCGTGGCTGAGCCGCACCGTCTCGAAGGCGGGCAGGTTGTCGTCGTGGACGAAGCGGGTGAACTCGCGCTTCCACTCGTTGACGTTCCACTGGTCAGAGAAGGTTTGGTCGAAGCCGCGGAAGTACAGGTCGGTGTTGCCCTGGAGCTGCGGGTTCAGCTCGGCGGCCTGCTGGATGCCGGCGGCGCCCGCGTTGGTGATCGGCTGGCCCGCGACCGTGGTCGGCCCGATGTTGTTGACCATGAAGCCGTAGTTGCGCACGGCGAGGCCGGCCTTCAGCGCGGCGACGAAGATGTAGCCCTCCTGCACGCCGGACTCGTCGCCGAACACGGTATCAGTGGCGGCGACGTCGCGCGGGCCGGGCAGGAGGTTGGCGGTGCCGCCCGGCACCAGGGCAGAGAGGGTGTTGTAGTTGAAGGTGGTGCCGGCGATGGTGGTCGGCGCCACCGCGTCGACGCGCCCGGGAACGGCGACGCCGATCGGGACGTTGCGGTTCGAGCCCTCTGTTTCGTAGGACAGGCCGCGGTTGACGAAGGCGTAGTTCTGCTGCTGCGTGACCTCCTCGTCGTTGGTGATGCGGCCGCGCATCGACCACGACCAGCCGTCCATGCTGCCGTCGCCCGGGTCGAAGAAGTTGTCGAGCGTCACGAATTGATTCGAGATCATGTGGAAGTTGGGCGTGATCTCGCGGCCGAACTGCACCAGGGAAGGATCCGCGTTGGCGCCGTTGGTCAGGTCGCCCAGCATCTGGTCGAAGGTGCGGTTCTCCTTGACGATGTAGATCACGTGCTTGATGTGCTCGTGCAGGAACGCCATCGTCTGCCTGTCCGCCGGCGCCTCCTCGACCGAGTAGCCGTTGTTCTGCGCGACCTGCGCGGTCAGGGCGGCGATCTGGGCGGCGTCCGGCACCGGCGCGCTGATCAGCGAGGCCTGCTCGAGCTGGAACTGGTATTGGTTTGATGCGGCCGACTGGCTCGCAGCGATGGCGTTGGCCGCAAGGATGCCCGCAGTGTTGTCCGTGTAGCCGGGCGGGATCGGCGCGAACGCCTTATACTGGATCTTGCCGGTGTTGCCGAGCAGGTTGTCCGGGTTCGGGCCGGTGTTGCTCTTGCCGTTGATGATGTACATCTCCGAGGCGTCGATGCTGAAGGCGACGTCCTTCGGCGCATAGGCGGTCGGGATCAGGCCCTCGACGTGCGGCGTCCTGCCGGTCAGCGGCACGACGGCGATGTCGTTGGCGCCGTTGTTGACAACATATAGCGTCTTGCCGTCGCGGGAGAGGGTGACGGCGTACGGCGCCGCGCCGGTGTAGCGCGGGCCGCGGATCACGCCGGCAGGCGCCCGCACGTCGATTTCGTGGACCAGCGTGTTGCTGGCGACGTCGATCATCGCCACGCGGTCCTGATTGTCCTCGGCGACGAACAGCACGCCGTTGCCGAGCGTCATGCCATACGGGTTGCCGGCCAGCGCGATCCGGCCGACCAGGCGTCCGCTGGCGCCGGAGATGTCGACGGCGACGATCTCTCGGTCGCGGGTGGACGAGACGTAGGCGGTGCCGCCGCTGATCGCGACCGCGAACGGGTACTCGCCGCCGGCCGCCCCGGCGGCGGCGCTGGTGCTGAACGGGCGCAGGTCGTACTCGAACCGGATGGTGCCGCTGGCCACGTCGATGACGCTGATCGAGTCGTTGTAGTTGTTGGCCGCGACCAGCGTCCTGCCGTCGGCCGAGATCGCGAGGCCGATGGTCTCCGGGCTGACCAGCAGGCCGACGCCGCCGGGCAGGCCGGTTGGGTTGACGTGCTTGAGTTCGATCTTGGCGGCCGGCGCGAGCAGGCCGCCGGCCATGGTGTAGGTATAGATGGCGTCGTCCGAGCCGCCGGCGACGAACAGGGTCTGGCCGTCGGGCGACCAGACCAGGCCGCGGTGGGCGTTGGTCTGCTTGATCACCTGCAGCAGCGCGGGGTGGCGCTGCTTCGCGCCCCAGATGTCGTAGACGAACAGGTACTGCGTCGAGTTGGCGACGTCGGTGGCGCCGGTGGTGTCGTCGAGCGAGTTCTGGCCGCCGGTCACGACGACGAGCATCTTGCCATTCGGGCTGATCGCCTCCTGCAGCGCCTCGCCGGCGACGAAGTTCGGGTAGTCGGGCAGCTTGGGATTGAGCAGGACCTGCGTGGCGCCCGGGATGGCGAGCGGCGTGATGAACAGGTTGGTGGGCAGCTCGGCCGACTTCGGAGCGGCCGCGGCGGCGATCGGCAGGCCGAGGATGCTGGTGGCGAGAAGGATTGCTCGAAGCGCCTGTGTGGACCGGATCAACATGCTTTGCCCCTGTTCCGTCGACGGACCTGCAACACTGCGCGCGGGGCCGGCGCCGCCAACTGCAACAGAGACACGCCGGTGTCGCTGGCAAAACGGTGACAGTATGATGAACTCCGCCATGCGCACGGATTTCTCGCATGCCGCGTCAGCTTGCCGTCAGCTTCGTTGGATTTCCGGATAGATTTCGTCCGGAGAGGATGACCTGCGTGCTTGACAGGCTGCTTGGTTTGCCGGTGCGGGACGCCCGTCCGGCCGGTCTGCCGCGCCTCAGGGCGCCGGATCGCCGGCCCTGCCTTAAGGCCGGTGCAGGCAGACGTCGAGTGCGTCGCGGCTCCTCCTGCGCGAGCGGGGACGCGCGACTGTGTTGCTTAAGCTTTCCATGACGATCTCCTGGGCGGCGAAATAACGTCTCCTTCCGGGACGTCGAAAGAGCCGCCGGAACGTCCGAGTTGAACGCAAGGTAGCCGCAGGGGTGCGCGACAGACTATCGGCCAGATCTCGCTGCTCAGGCCCACAGCGCCGAGAGCGGCACTGCAGCGAGTTTCGGGCCAAACGGCACGATCCTGTCATGATCGTAGAGCACCAAGCCGAGGACAAGACGGTCGCCGCATGCATCCGCCAGCTTGCGTAGGCCCCTGAAGTCCGAGCCGGCGACGGTGGCACTTGCCTTGACCTCGATGCCGACCACGCGACCCTGGCGGTCCTCGATGACCACATCAACCTCGCTGCCATCCTTGTCGCGAAAATGCGAGAACTCGAGCCGCTCCTCGGCCCAGCTTGCAAGCTTGAGCAGTTCGGCCAGCACGAAGGTTTCCAGCAGCGCTCCGAACGGCGTCCGGTCTGCCTGCACGCGGGTCGGGGTGAGGCCGCGCAGGGCGGCCAGCAGGCCCGCGTCCAGGAAGTGCAGCTTCGGCGTCCTGGTCAGCCGCTTGAGCTGGTTGCTGTGCCAGGGCGGCAGCGTGCGGACCAGGAACAAATGCTCGAACACCCCCACGTATTTCTGCGTGGTGACGTGGTTCATGCGCAGGGCCGCGCCGACGGCAGAGTAGTTCACGAGCTGCCCGGCGTGTTCGCCCAGGGCCCGGAGCAGCTTCGGCATCTGCTGGAGCTGCTCGACCTGGGCGACGTCGCGCACGTCGCGCTGCACGATGGCCTCGACATAGCTGGCATACCAGTCCTGCCGGCGTCCCCAGGTCCGCCGTGCCAGCGCTTCCGGATATCCGCCCGCCAGGACAGCGCTCACGAGATCCTGGCCGACCACGGCCTGGGCAACACCGGGCATCTCGCCTGCGAAAGCCGCTGACAGGAATCCGGAACGGGTGCTGCGCAGCTCGCATTGTGCGAGCGGGAACAGCCGCGTTACCTCCATGCGCCCGGCCAGCGAGTCCGCGACGCGTGGCAGTGCCATCAGGTCGGCCGACCCTGTCAGCAGGAAGCGGCCAGGCCTGGGGTCAATGTCCACGCTTTCCTTAAGCGCCAGCATCAGGTCGGGCGCTCTCTGCACCTCATCGATGATCGCGCGGTCCAGCCCCCGGACAAAGCCCACGGGATCGCTGCGCGCAGCCGCAAGCACCGTGGCGTTGTCCAGCGTCATGTAGGCCATGTCGCCGCCCGCGAGCTTCCGCCCGAGGGTGGTCTTACCCGACTGACGTGGCCCTGACAGCAGGACGACCCGCGTGTCCGCCAGCGCGTCCCGGATCCTCGGCTCGACGAAGCGTGGATACATGAGCGAACACCTCGGCGGGGTGCCAGGGGCCGCCAATTTGAAACTAATTTATCGTCCAATTGAAAGTCAAATCCAGACCGTTTGAAAGCAGATGAAACCGTGGACGCGGTTCACGCAGCCGGCCCACGAGATGGTGCTCCACCCTCCCCGCCCCCGTCCTTCTGCGCCTGGGCCTGCAGGGCATCCTCTAGCCCGGCGATCCGCGCGAGTGCTGCCGCGAGTTCCTGCTCGCGCTCCCTGAGCTGCCGCTCCAGATCCAACCGCTGCCAGGGCGGGCCTGCGACGGCTCCGCCCTCCGTCCCCTCGGCGTCGCCTGCCGCGGCCGTGGTCCCGGCTTCGGTCCCCACCCCACCCCCTGCCAGCATGGCCGCGAGGGCGGCGACGTCCACGGGCGGCCTCGGTCCTGACGCCGGGGGCCGCTCGTGGCGCTGTGGCGCGCCCGAGCTGTCGAAGCTGCGGATGGGCGGGAACGCCACCCGCGCCAGTACCCCGTCCGAGGGCGCCCACACCCAGCCCTGGCCCTGCCGCAGCCGCGGCAGGCCGGCGAGGATGCGCTGGCCTTCGGCCCGGTCCGCCTGACCCTCGATCCAGCGGCCCACGGCGGCGCGGTCCTGGCTGGAGGTGAGCTTCATCGAGACCAGGACGTCGGCCTGGCTCAGCACGTCCTTGTGCAGCACCGCCGGACGCTGGGTGATCAGCCACGGCACGAAGCCCCGCACCCGGCCGCGGCGCACGATCTCCTCGACCCGGCCGAGCAGGTCGTAGCCGTCCAGCTGCACCCGCTGCGGCGCCCACAAGTCCGCCTCGTCCAGCACCAGGTGCAGGGGCTGCGTGTTGCCCTCGTGCAGCGCCTCCGTGAACGCGGTCACGAAGGCCCGCCGCCCCGCAGCGCTGCCGAGGTCGGACACGTCCACCACGCAGGCGAGCGCCTGGGTCGCGACCAGATGGCCGAGGGCGGCACCCATGCCCGGGGCGAGGGCGATGTCGGCGTGGCGGCCGCCGAACACCACCACGGGGTCGGAGGCGGGCGTGATGCCGTCGGCAGCCATGCGCAGGCCCCACCACACGCCGAGCGGATCGACGATGCAGACGCGCGCACCCCTGTCGATCAGGCGCTCGACCAGGCCCTTGGCGGCGTAGGTCTTGCCCGACCCCGACGTGCCCACGATGGCTAGGCGCTGCTCCAGCACCGTCGTGGGCAGGACACCCGCGACCCGTCCGGATCGAGCGCCGGCGTCCAGGGCAGGCGGCCGCTCCACACCGACAGCAAGTGTGCCGGCTCCTGCGCGATGGGCCGCGAGGATCCGGCTGACGGTGGGCTCGCTCACCTCGTAGTGCCGGGCCATCTGTGCGGCGCTACGCCGTCCGCTCAGCACCTCGTCCACGAGCGCCGCCTGTTGTGGGCTGGACAGCTTCGGACGACGCCCAGGCCTGCGTCCTGTCAAACGCGGCGTGCGAGGGCCGACGCCGGCCCGTGCCTCGGCTGCGTCACCTGCCTGCCCGGCTTTGGGCATGCCATGGGGTTCCGTCAGGTCTTCCATATCATATCTTTCGCAACCAAGAACAAAACCGCTTCTGATCAGATACCTAGCAGTTCATAACCCGTTTGGAAGCCTTCCATATTTCCGATAGTTTCGCAACTATATCCTTACCGGCGTTTCCTTCCTTTCCTCCTCTCTGTCCGATAAGGTTGATTCTCGGACAGAGAAGAGGCTGCTACAGCAGGAGGCGTGAGCAGCCCCGAACCCACGTCCGACAGCCTCGTTCCGATCGCCCCAGGCGACTCGCCGGCGCCGGACGCGGCGGTTCCGGCCGACGCCGGTCTGCCGAGCCTGCATCACGCCGAGATCGCCACCGCGCGGCGCTACGCCGACGCCTCGCGCGCCGCCAGCACGCAGCGCGCCTACGCCAGCGACTGGCGGCGCTTCTCCGCCTGGTGCCTCGCCCGCGGCCTCGACACCCTGCCCGCCGACCCACGTGCCGTCGCCGTCTTCCTCTCCGCCGAGGCGAACGCCGGCTCGGCCCCGCCCAGATAGCGTCCGTGCTCGTGGTGGAATTTCGCTGATGGAAGCGGTGTAGGCGGAGGTGGTCATCGGATCGGCTGGCTAAGGTGGAGTTGCGAAGCTTCAACCTGACCGGAGAACCCGATGACCGAG
>JAABUY010007162.1_pt1 | contig 10696 bp, 10 predicted proteins | sample 5560271 | NCBI WGS metagenome assembly JAABUY01 (sample SAMN10711886, study PRJNA513374) | rock metagenome | isolation source: Antarctica rocks | place: Antarctica: Victoria Land, University Valley
ATGCCGAATGAAGTGCATGCATCATAGCCATATTTCCGCGTTCTCGCCTTAATCCTGATTTGTAGCACTGTTCTTGCAAGCCTGGAGGGCGCGGCGGGTTTGACGTGTATCATTCAATCACAGTAAGGGGCAGTACATGAAAGACGTAGGATTGTTGGTGCTTCGGGCGACCACGGGTGGTTTGATCGCCGGACATGGCTCGCAGAAGCTTCTCGGCGCATTCGGCGGGCCAGGGTTGGAAGGCACAGCGGGCTTTATGGAGTCATTGGGCTTGAGGCCCGGAAAGTACTGGGGAACGGCTGCGGCCCTTTCCGAGACGAGCGGAATTCTCACTGCCCTAGGGCTGCTCCATCCCCTCGGTCCGCTCGGCACGACAGCGGCCATGACGATGGCGACGGCGAAGGCGCATTGGGGCAAGCCGATCTGGGCGACAGCGGGCGGTGCGGAACTTGCCGTGACGAATATCGCAGCGTCGCTCGCGTTGATGCTGACGGGGCCGGGAAAATACTCACTCGATCAGATGTTCGGCATCAAGTTGCCACGCCCGCTGGTGATCGCGGCGATCCTCGCGGCAGCGGGGGCGGTCGCGTATGGCATCGTCGTTCCGCCCGCCGACCAACAGGATGCACAGGCAGCCGCCGAGTAGAAACGGCTCGCCATGAGAGCGACGCGTTCCCATCAGACTACCCGATAGCGCACGCGAGAAAGCCTGCGCTATCAATGTCATAGTTCGATGCGCGCCTCGACTTTCGTATCATCAATCGTGAAGCCGAGGCCGGGCGTGGTTGGGAGGGTGATGACGCCGCGCTCCGGCTGCATCGTCTCGGTGTGGAAGTATTGCTTGTCCGGCTGATAGCGCAGCAGGTATTCCGCCATCGGGAAGGTCGCCGGGGATTGCGACGCGATAACGTGGACGGCGGCGTGGATTGAATGGCCGTGTGGCACAATCTGCCGCCCGTACGCGGAGGCGAGCGTGCCGATCTTTACCAGTTCGCTGATGCCGCCGCACCAGTCCGGGTCGGCTTGGATGACATCTACCGCATCTGCTTGCAGGAGGCGCAGGAAACCCCAGCGGGTATATTCGTGCTCGCCTGTCGCGATCGGAATCGTTGTCGCGCGGCGGATCATCGCGAAGTCGCCCAGGCGATCCGGCGGCACGGGTTCCTCCATCCAGCGCGGGCGGTATTCGGCGATCCGTTCGAGCATGCGGATCGTATAGGTCGCGTTCCAGCCCATGAAGGCGTCCAGCATAATCTCGATGTTTGGCCCGACCGCCTCGCGCACCGCGCGCACCATCGCCACATTGCGCTCCATACCGGGCAGGCCGTCGCTCGGGCCGTGGCGGAAGAACCACTTTTGCGCCGTGTATCCGGCCTCGACCATCGCCTGCGCCCGCTCGTGGATCAGGCCGGGATCGTGTGAGTGGCCGAGCATCGAGGCGTAGCAGACGACGTGATCGCGCGTTGGGCCACCGAGCAGGCGATAGACGGGCTGGCCAAGCAGTTTACCGCGCACATCCCAGAGCGCGTTGTCCAGCGCGCTGATCGCCATCATCTGGTTTCCCGTGCGGGCATGCCGGTCTTGCCGGTAAAGGATATCCCAGAGGTGTTCACCCGCCAGCGGATCGCGGCCGATCAGGTGCGGCGCGAGTTTGGAGCGGATGATCGCGGCGCTCTCCGCGAAGATTGGCCCGAAGATACCCCGTGCGCCTTCGTCCGTTTCGATCTCGACGTAGATCGCCTCAGTCCGGTCGCTCGCGTGCGCGGGACCACGAACGGCGAACTCGGGATAAATATCAAGCATCTGCGTCTGACGTTCTTCTGGGGAAAGTGCGTCCTCGTTATGTCCGGAGACCTGAAAACAGTGCACCGCGCGGATCACCATGTGTTCGTCCTTCCCTTGCTCGTGAACTCTCGATCACTGATCGCGGCATTTTATCCCAGATTGCGCCACCCTTCGCGGGCAATTGCCGCAACATCTGGACGCACCCGTCTCTTCCCCCTATGATCCTTGCGACTGATGTGTCCCGTTCGGTATGGGAAGAGCGTCAACTGAGCGACACGCGCCACGTATTGGAAGGGTTGAGGGAGTGACAACACGATTGATGGCTCCGTGCATGCATGCATCTTGCATGAGGATCGCGCTCCTCTTCGTTGTACCATTGCTTCTGGCGTCTTGCGGCGGAGCGAGTACGGCAAGCACACCGATCACGGCAAGCTGACGACCGCACCAACTGCCGTCGCCACGAGCGTGACTAGCCCAAGCGCGGTTGGTACAGCGGCTCCGACTGCGGCTCCGAGCGCGACGCCGGTAGCTGGTTCCGCCATTCCCGCCGCGACCGCTCCGACGGGATCGAGTGTTGCGGGCACGACGACTGCGAGCACCAGCGCCGATCCGCGCGGCGCGGCACCCGGCAAGCGCGGGGGAGGCGGCACGGTGCACCTGCTCTTCTGGCAGGCACCGACCGTGCTCAACGTCCATCAGGCGTCATCGGGCAACGGCAAGGATCAGCAGGCGGCGCGCATCGTCACGGAGCCATTGGCCGTCACCTCCGCGAATGCGCTGACGCCGGATGTCCCCGTACTCGTCAAGGAGGTTCCCTCCACACAAAATGGTGAACTGGCGGCGGACGGCACGGGCGTAACATGGAAACTGAAGGACGGTGTCAAGTGGTCCGACGGCACGCCCTTCACTGCGGCGGATGTCAAGGCGACCTATGACTACGTGAGTAATCCCACGAGCGCCTCGGCGGACATCACCTCGTATTCCGATATCGCCAGGGTGGAGACACCGGACGCGACGACGGTGAAGATCACCTTTAAGCAGCCGACTGCTCTCTGGTGGCTGCCCTTCACGAACTACACCGGCGTCGTCCTGCAGAAGGCGCAGCTGGACAAATGCACTTCGCCGAAGGAATGCCCCGCGAACAGCAACCCCGTCGGCACCGGGCCGTACAAGGTGAAGTCCTTTACGCCCGGTGACAATGTGCAGTTTGTGATGAACGAGAATTACCGCGACGCGAATGCCCCCTACTACGACGCGATTGATTACAAAGGTGGCGGCGATGCAGGCACGGCGGCGAAGGCAGTGATTGCGGGCGACGCGGACTACGCCTGGAACTTGCAAGTGGCACCGGATATTCTCAAGCAAGTGACGAGCGCCGGGAAGCAACTGAATATTACAACGGGCAACGGCGTCGAGCGAATGTCGGTCAACTTCACTGACCCGAACAAGGACGTGGATGGCGAGAAGTCGTCGCTCAAGGCGCCGCACCCCTTCCAGACCGATCCGAAGGTGCGCGAGGCGTATTCGTGGCTGATTGACCGGGACAGTATCGCGAAGAACCTCTACGGCGAGGCCGCCGTGCCGACCTGCAACGTCCTGCCGAGCGTCCCGCCGCAGACGATCTCCAGGAATACCAAGTGCGGCTTCGATGTCGCCAAAGCGAATCAACTGCTCGACGACGCGGGCTGGAAGAAGGGGTCGGACGGTATCCGTGCCAAAAACGGCGTGCGGATGCATGTGGTAATCAGCACGACGGTGAACAGCGTGCGCGAAAAAGAAGAGCAGGTAATGAAGCAGTCCTTCCAACAGGCCGGGATCGAGATGGAGATCAAGAACGTGGATGCGGGCGTCTTCTTCGGTAAGCCGGACAACCCAGACTCGTTCGCGCGCTTCGAGAAGGATTTGCAAATCTTTAGCGGCTCGCCCGGCTACCCGGATTCGCAAGCCTACTTCGATAGTTGGACGACAACCCGCATCGCGCAGAAAGCGAACGGCTGGGGTGGCGCGAATGTCGAGCGCTTCAGCGACCCACAGTTCGACGCGCTCGTGACGCAACTGAAGAGCGAACTCAATCAGGACAAGCGCAACGCGCTCCTCATTCAGTGCAACGACTCCATTGTCAGCCACGACGTGAACATCCCAATCGTGGACCGCGCCGCCGTCAGCGGCCGCCGTGCCGACCTCATCAACACCAACCCCTCGCCGTGGGACGCGACGACGTGGAACATCGCCTACTGGCAGATCAAGAAATAGTGATGAGCAATGAGGGGTTCGCGCTAGTCATTGCTCATTGCTGAGCTATGGCTCTCACCGCATCAGGTCGCTGATTTTGTTAAAGTCGGTGTCGTAACTGAAGAGTGTACGATCTCTTTTGTTCCGTTGCTCCATCCGCGCGACGTGGTAACAATCAATGAAATCTATTGGCAGATGTGTATACAGATCGAAGATACGCGGGTATAACCGCTTGTGCGTCAGTTTGATGCCGGACAAACCAAGAAGTAGCAGGAGCACGTCGTGGATCGCCTCGCGCGGAAAGTTCTAAGTGCGCTTGCTCTCAAGGACGAACACGACTTTCGCGATTGCCAGTTCCGATGTCTATACGGTCGTGTCGCCCCGCTCAATCGCCTGGATAAGCGCAAAACAGGCGGCAGATTTGTGCGGATCGTCATTGAGAATATGACGCAGCAGGATATTCGTACCAAGGAACGGCACGCTCATTTATCTGTTGCCGACAATAGATTTCACGTCTCCTTCTCAACAATCTCCTCCTTGAACGCTTCTCGCAGTTCGCGGAAATCTTCGGGGCACTTGCGTGGGGAGAATGCCCCGAATGTCAATTGCGCGACCGAGTGAACCGGATGCAGATGGACCTCGTCGCTTCCAGGATCGGGTAGCGAGATCACGACTTTGTCCCCTTCTTTCAATCCTAACGTCCGCCGAATTTCCGCCGGGATGGTAATTTGCCCCTTTCGTGTCATGACCGTCAATCGTTCTTCCATCTCGTTACCTCCTTGCGTCATACCTCATGATAAGATGCATTGCTGTACGTATAATGGTATTATATCTATAGTAAGAAGTACGCAGATCGGAGCGATAGATGACACGGCAGGCGCTTGTTGAGGCGGCGCGGGGAGATCGCACGCTCGATTTGGTCATTCGCGGCGGGCAGATGGTCAATGTCTATACCGGCGAAATCGCGCAGGCGGACATCGGCATTTACGGGGATCGGATCGCCGTCGTGGATTTCGGCGGTGTGTTCGGGCTGACGGCGCGGGAGGAACTGGATGCGCGCGGCCTGATTGCCGTGCCCGGCTTCGTGGACACGCATGTCCACATCGAATCCACGATGGTCACGCCGCCAAACTTCGCGCGCGCCGTCCTCCCTTTCGGCACGACGACGGTTGTCATTGACCCGCACGAAATTGGCAACGTTACGGGGCGCGCGGGCGTCGAGTACATGCTGCGCGCCAGCGAGGGGTTGCCACTGCGAGTCTTTGTGACCGTGCCGTCATCCGTCCCGGCGGTGCCACGCATCGAGACGGCGGGCGCGGCATTCGATGCCGGGGACGTGGCGGAAATGCTCGCGTGGCCACGCGTCGTCGGTGTGGCGGAACTGATGGACTATCCCGGCATCGTCCGGCAAGAGGCACGGACGGCGGCGATTGCCGAGACGGGGCTGGCGGCGGGGAAGAATCTCGAAGGGCACGCGCCGCTGCTCACCGGGCGGGAACTGGCGGCCTATCTCGCCGCCGGGGTGGATTCCGATCACGAGTCGCGCACGGCGGCGGAGATGGTTGAGAAGTTACGCCTCGGCATGTGGATTTATGGGCGCGAAAACACCTTTCGCCGCACCGCCGCCTTGCTCGCCGATGCCGTAAAGGAGATCCCGCAACCGTGGAATGTCGCAATCTGCACCGACGATATTGACCCCGCCGATCTGCTCCTGCACGGGCACATGGATCGCGGCATGCGCGTCCTGCTCGATGCGGGCGTGGACCCGGCGATGGTCGTGCGCTTCGCGACGCTGAACGGCGCGGTGCGCTACGGTCTCAACGATCTCGCCGCCATCGCGCCGGGTAAACTGGCGGACATCGTGTTGGTGGAATCGTTCACGGATTTCCGGGCGAAGATCGTCCTTGCGAGTGGGCGGATCGTCGCGCGCGATGGGCAGATGGCGACCGCATTCGCTGATCCGGCGCCGCCACCGCTCGACAATACGGTGCGCATCCAGCCGGTCTTCGCTGACTCGTTCCGCTTGCGGGTTCCCGGCGATCTGCCGGACGGTGACGTGACGTTGAAGTGCATTGACATTGACCTCGTCCGCACAACGCGGCTCGGCGACATCACACTCCCATTTTCGGGCGGCGAATGCGTGTATCCGTTGCCCGATGACGTCACGCTTCTCAGCGTCGTGCCGCGTCACGGCCAGTTGCATCCGCCGACACTCGCCCTCCTGCGCGGCCTGCCGCTACGCGATGGTGCGCTCGCGACGACGATCGCGCACGACAGCCACAACCTGATCGTCGCGGGCTGCAACCCGGCGGACATGGCCGCTGCCGTGCGGGAAGTCGCCCGACTTGGCGGTGGCGTCGCCCTCGTGGTCGCGGGGACGATCGCCGCTACGGTACGTTTGCCTGTCGCGGGGCTGATGTCAGATCTGCCCGTGGAGGAGATCGCGGTGGAAGTGCGTGCCTTCAATGAGCAGGCGCGTCCGCTCGGCCTCGTCGGGGCGTCACCGGTGCTCGCCATCTCCAGCCTCGCCCTGCCCGTCGCGCCCTTCGTCCGCATCACCGATCGCGGCGTCGTGGACACGCTCACGCAGGAATTCATCGCGATGGGCGTGGGGTGAGTAAGCGGGCAACTTCAACAGGCGACACCGCTCCACTCGGCAATTTGACGATCTATCGCTGCACGTTTTCTTCATGGATGCCATTGGGGGCCATATTCGCGTTTCCCCGCGCGTCATACACGTCAAAACTCATCTTCACAACGCCATTCGGCATGTTGGCATCTCTGAGATTCCAGTCGCATTCGTAGCGATCGGTTGTACCGGCGGTGGGAGAATCGGCAGCGCAGGCAATGCGCCAATCTCCGTCCGGCGCGGGCCATGAGACGGTGAAGTTTACGGAGGCAATCGGCGGGTTATCGGCACGGGCGGGATAGGCAAGCGCGGCGAGGTGCAGGGTATCCCCACGGACGGAAAAGTTTTGGCCGGGGTTGAGCCATCTGCCACCCGGCACGATCCGTCCGCTCGCTTCGGCATGCCCCCCGCTGATACGCGATAAGAATGAGGCTGATGAGAACCGCAGTGACAACGATTGCGCTACCTATCCATAGCCAGTGAAATCGGCGCGGCACTTGGGCCTGGGGCGACCCGATTGCTTCCGGCGACGGATTGGATGGCATCGCGGGTCCATGGTCGCCCGTATCGGGTTCGTGTTCCACCGCGCGTGAAGCGTTTCGCCCCTCTTTGTCGTGCAAGGGCTGATCTGATTTGGCGAGAGAAAGAGCGGTGGGTCCGCCGTGTGCCCATGCGACAAACGCATTCTGTTCGGCGAGTGGAATACCGAGGAATTCTGCCAGGAGGCGCGCCTGCGCTTCACCGAAATGGCGTTCATCTGCTTTCACCTTGCGAATATAATCGGCACTGTACGAAACATGCTGAGCGCCTGCTGGGTCAGCCGACGCTTCTTGCGCTCTTGCTTGAGCCATTGTCCAAAGGATTCCGGTGTCTCCATAGACGCTTTTATAGCAGATCACCGCGCGGTCTGGAACGTTGTCCCGCTTTTTGTCCCGCTTTGAGCCAGAAAACGGGACAGTCATTGCCCTATTCATGCGCTACGCTATCCGCCAATGCCGATGGGTCTTTCATTCACCGGCTGTACGGTCACATAACATAAGATCATCTAACAGTCCTTGATAGAGCGACTATACTACGAAGGGCATCTTGTAGACATCTGGATACCGTCGGAGCCTCAGGCGATCACCTCAGCGATCAGTTGCTCGGAACCCGTAGGCGCGTCAAGCAATATTCGTTGGGAAGAGAGTGCGAAAAGGTGACGCAGATCGAGGGGAAACGATTGGTGAGACAGCGGCGACTGATTTTATCGTATATCCCAAACTGGCTGGCTGATACGACGACGCAAAAACGAAGGACAGAGCCGATGTAGCCCTGTCCTTCGTTTTTACTACGTTTCGCTGTGATGCTAGTAGCTGCGGTATCCGCCGCCACCGCGTGAGCCGCCGCCACTTCGCTCTTCGCGCGGGCGCGCCTCGTTCACGGTCAAGGCCCGACCATCCATCTGATAGCCGTTGAACTGGCTGACCGCCATCAGCGCCTCCGCGTCGTTCGCCATCTCGACGAACGCGAAGCCCTTGCTTTGCCCCGTCTCACGATCCATGATGACGCGCACGGAACTGACATCCCCGGCACCGGCGAACAGGCTGCGAATCGCATCCTCGGTCGTCGAATAGGGGAGGCCGCCAACATACAAACTCTTTGCCATTCCACTGTCTTTCTCGCCCGCCGGTCGGAACCTCACGCGCGACTACTCGTTCTCGCACCTGATCCATACCAGTAATAAGCGAGGACATTGAACTAAGAGTATACCACACAATGCATAGATCGTGTCGGTTTCCGGTGCATCATACATTTTACGCAACAGGATCGTACTGCGGACGGCGCGTATTCAGGGGTGCGGCTGCCGCGCGTAGCGAGGCCAGAATCTCCAGATAGGAGCGTATAACCGATGTTTCGTAGTAGGAAATGCCGCGCTCCCGGCAGAATGCCGCAACGATCCGCTGCGCCAGCCGCAACCGATTGCGCGACATGGAAGGGAAGAGGTGATGCTCGATCTGGTAGTTCAGGCCGCCGTACAGCCAGTCGGTCACCGGGTTGCCGTACACGTTGCGCGCGGTGAGGACCTGCGCGCGTAGGGGGTCCAACGCCGTCTCGTCGTCAATCATCAGCATCCCTTTGTGGTTGGGCGCAAAGACTAGCCCGAGATAGATGCCGGTGCATGCCTGATGGATGGTGATAAAAAGCAGCGCCGACCACGGGCCGAGAAAATAGAGTGGGACACCGATGTACAGGACGGCGTTCAGGATGAGAGCGGCGGCTTCCCAGCGGCGATAGCGGGAGCGCTCGCGCAGCACGTACCGGACGCTCGACAGGCGTTGACCATACGCCACGAGGGAGAGTAGCGGAAGCGCGCACCAGACCTGGTGCTTCGCGACCAGTCGCTGTAGTCCCCGCTTTTCCATCGCCTGCGCGGCAGTGAAGGCGATCATTGGCAACTCAATATCGGGGTCCATATCGGCATGATTTGGGTGCGCGTGATGCTCGTTATGCTTGCCGACCCACCAGCCGTAACTGGCGCCCATGAGCAGGTCGCCGCCGATCACGCCCACCAGAGCATTCTGCCAGCGACGGAGAAAGCCCTGCCGATGGCCGGCATCGTGGACAAGAAAGGCGATTTGCACCGAGACGACGCTGAAAAAGAGTGCGCCGAGGGCCACGGCCCAGCGCGCGTGGAACGCGACAAGAAACGTGATACCCGCCGCGAGCAGCCCGCCCGTTACTAGGAGGCGCATGCCGAACGAGCGAGATTGGGGTTCGAGCAGCCCGGCCGCCTGCACGCGGCGTCGCAGTTCGCGATGGTCGTTTATTGGGGAAACAGGAGCGTTAGCGTCAAGGATTGAGAGTACCGGGGCCGTCATGGGCCCGCCTTTCTGCACCATCAAGAAAACACAACAGAAGCGGGAACGGGCAATGTGCCGCCCGAACACGAGAACACTCGGTCGTTGTCAGCGCTACTTGGGTATACTACCACGCGATGAACAAATTCATCCGACGTGTAACGAAAACCTACAGAATCCTACACATCCCGCGATAACGCAGTATTAGCCGTTCTTGGGAGGAAAGACGGCGCGGGCCGTGTCGCCGAAGATGAGCGCGCGTTCTCCCTCGCTCCGATCCGCGAACTCCTCCATTGCGCTGTGCAGCGCGTTCCCGTATCCTTCTCGCGCACTTACCGGCGGGTAGTCGCTCCCCCACATCATCCGGTGCGGCCCGAAGGCGTCATACGCCTGTCGGAGATATGGCGGGATTGGTTGCATAAAGGGGAACGGCTCCGTCACGGGCATCGCGCGGTGGCAAAATTCGCCGAGGCCAGTGATTTTGATGGAGCAGTGTGGGAACCGGGCGAGCGCAAGGGCGTGCTGGCGCAGCAGACGTTCGGTATCGGTTGGGTCGGGGCGGCTGATGGAGCCGAGATGTTCGAGCACAATCGTCACCTCCGGGAGTGATTGCACCAACGCCGCAAAGCCGTCTGACGCGAATTCCGCGCTTGATCCGAAGCAACTGACCGCGAGGCCGAGGCGGCCAGCAGTGCGCCAGATCGCGAGCGAATCATCCCCTGGCGAGCGTGCCACTGCCCGGAGACGGACGCCGCTCGCGCCTTGCTCCGCGAGGCGTTGCAGAGTTGCCGACGCATCCAGCCGCTCAGTATCCACCACAACGACGGGCGCGAACCGACCGGGATAGCGCCGCACGCATGCGAACTGGTAATCGTTGTTCGTTTGCCCCTGCATCTGCACCAATACAGCATGCGAAACGCCATAACGATCCATCTGGAAGAGGAGCGTTTCCACCGGCTCGTACCACGAGAGCGAGACATGGCAATGGCTATCAACGACGATCATACGGACATCCTCCCGTCGTGGCGTGCATCATCTCCATAGGTTTCTCGTAGATTCCTAGCGAAACACAAGCCAAAGAATTGCCGCGAGCCCCCCCCAGGGCAATCGCATCTCAAATCGTCGCTTCCATACTTTCTTCGGTTTCACGATCATGCTACCGACGATTCGTGCCTTCCTCCTCCGCCTGCGGCAACTGGCGACCAAAATCCAC